>Ga0315282_10014304_pt1 | contig 11841 bp, 8 predicted proteins | sample YL17G07_20_MG_FD_203693 | JGI IMG/M metagenome (GOLD analysis project Ga0315282, IMG submission 203693) | Sediment microbial communities from Yellowstone Lake, YNP, Wyoming, USA - YL17G07_20 | ecosystem: Environmental > Aquatic > Freshwater > Lake > Sediment | place: USA: Wyoming | collected... | reverse complement strand
AGTCAGTTTAGCTGAAATTCCTGACGGAGATAAATCAGTTAACCTCAACATCGACAAACTTATTAGAGATGGCGAAAATATTACTCTTCCTGCCGACGGTGTAATTTTGGTTCATATTAAATAGTATAAAACTTCATCGATTTAGGATATGTTTAGCAAAAAGTGGGTCATCAATATCATAAGCAAGGATAAATTTTCCTTTTGTTCTCTTTTGTCTATCAAAAGTCGTGATGAGTTCTAAGATAGCTTTCCTGTCAATAAGGCAGATGCTTGGGGGGGGGTAGAGCTTGCTTAAAAGGCATTCAAAAAATAGTTTAGCAGCCGCCGCTCCTCACGTCGCTTTTCCTGCTGAACGCCTGAACTCGCCTGGAAAAATTGGTAATGAAATAAAAGACATTAAAAAGCGGGGTTAAAGATAAGCACAGGCGAATTATACGGTTTGCTTTGCCGGCTGGGTTTTCTTTATATCTTTTCAGAGCTTTTCACTTTTTTCTCTGCTGTTAAAAATACAAGCGGAAAAGCGTTCTTGAAAGAAAATGCTATAAAATAGTAAAATAAAGTAAACAGGTGATGAAGTCGCTTTCTAAGTTAAAGACGAATTTGTCTCATATTTGCTGACGACATACACTCATGACAGACTTGCCCCCCACATCCTGGAAGCAGGCAGAAAGTTGCCATGCAGCCGCGAAGGCTACCGGCTTGAAGCGTGTGCGAATAGGTAATATTCACATACTCTGTTGACCGCTTGTATAGAACCACATTTCCCGTATAAAATCTTGTGAGAAACCGAGGATTCGATAGTATAAGGCCGAAATGGATTTAATTGAGTTTTGGCGATTAGAAGTGGGAGTACCCGATGGGTGAAAGCAGAAAGGATGTTCTAAGAGTCGATTTTAACAGAAAATTGAAGCTCGAACTTCATGGAACGAAGGTTACCAGTGACGCTGATTTACTTGCTTATCGAGAATTGGATGAAATGCTGGGACTGACCACTATGTTCGAGTCGGAGCTTTATGATAACCGCAGGGGAAAGAATACTCAGCACAAAAATGCGTACTCCAAAAATCATTCCCTTAATAGTACTAGTTTCCTTCTTTCTTGCGGGCCAGGCCTGCGAAGCCCAGTCAGCCGAAATCGAAAACTCCGAAGGGTGCCACAAGCTAAAAGGCTCTGTGCACATCAAGCGTGATTTCACTTGTGATGGTGAGATTAGCCCGTTCCAATACGGGCAGTTTATCGAGTACCTCAGCGACCTGGTGCCTGGCATGTGGGCCGAAAAACTTTACGATGCCAGCTTCGACGGCCTCGTGCCCTACAATTTCGCCTTCCGCAAGGAAACGGATTTCCGCGAGAAGCTCTGGTATCCCATCGGCGCGGTCAATCGTGGCGACTATACCTTGGACGAAAACAACCCGTTCAACGGAAAGGTCTCACAGCGCATACGCGTCCTCGGGGACGAGCCCTGCACATTGGGAATCGCTCAAGATGGTATTTTCATAGAGAAAGGTAAAGGCTACAATCTTTCAGTTTACCTTCGGCAAGATAAGCTGGCTGGACCGCTTTGGGCTTTTCTGAAAGCCGGAGGACAGGTGTTGGCGGAGGTGAATTTTTACCCGAAACAAGACTGGCAAAAATATACTGCCCGTCTCGTGCCTTCCGCGACCACAACGAATGCCACATTCACGCTGGAGTTCCGCGGCTCCGGTATAGTCTGGATCGACCAGATTTCCTTGATGCCGCAAGAGACGGTGGGCGGTTGGCGGCCGGATGTGGTGGCGGCGCTCCGAGGACTCAAGCCCGGGGTCATCCGCTTCGGCGGCAGTACCACCGAGACGTTTGACTGGCGCAACACCATCGGCAACCCCGATCGACGAGTGCCCTGGGTCAACGTCCCTTGGGGCGGGATGCATCAGACAGGCGCAGGACTGGAGGAGTTCGTCCAACTCTGCCAGGCGGTGAACGCCGAACCCCTGATTTGTGTCCGCGTCAGCGGCAAGGATCCGGCAGAGGCTGCGGCACAGGTCGAATACTTCAACTGCGGGCCGGACACCCAGATGGGCCACCTCCGGGCAGAGAACGGCCATCCCGAGCCCTATCACGTAAAATACTGGCAGGTGGGCAACGAACTGGGCGGCCTTGAAGACTCCAAGCAGCTCGGAGTCTTCTGCGCGGCAATGAAAGCAGTCGACCCTACTATCAAACTTATGTGCTCTCATTACCCCACTGTTGACGATCTTCGCGAGGCAGGCCGGTATCTCGATTACCTTTGTCCGCACCACTACGGCTGTGCTGACCTGGCTGGGAAAGAAGCCGAATTTCAAAATCTGCGTCAGATGGCGGCCGAGCATGCGCCGACGCGAAACCTCAAAATCGGGGTGACGGAGTGGAACACAACTGCAGGCGACTGGGGCCTGGGGCGGGCCATGCTGTGGACGCTGGACAATGCCTTGGCCTGTTCCCGCTACCATAACTTGATGCACCGCTACGCTGATTTCGTGGAGATCGCCAATCGTTCCAACCTTACAAACAGCTTTTGCTCCGGAATCATCCAGACGGATAATGCCCGACTCTACAAAACGCCCACTTACTATGCCCAGCAACTTTATGCCAACCATGCTGGTACCCGCCCGCTCCAGGTTGAGTTGGAGGGCGACATGGAGCAAAACAACATTAGCGCCACGCTGTCGCATGACGGCCAAACCGTGGTGCTTTTCGTGGTCAATAACATGGTGGTCGGGAATAAAGTCACTATCGATCTCTCTAAGTTCGGGCGCCCGAAGAATAATACCGTGCTGGTATGGACCCTTATGGACATGAAAAAGGCAGGCGAACGCGATGCGACCAACAGCTTCGACGAACCGCAGCGTGTGCGCCCTGTGGCCTCGAAAGTATCCGTCAAGTCCGCAGTATTTGACTACACATCTCCGCCCCTTTCGCTGACTGTGCTAAAGTGTGGGCTAACCAAATAAGTACGTAATGTTATGCTCAAATATTTGTGGCTCGACCGCCATTAATGAAAGATTTTAGTATAATACGGATTATTGTTAATTCGGGCATAGTACCCAACTGGTACAACAGACGGAGATAATGCGGTGCGGATAAGTTGGTTCCGCGTATCGCATAGATGTATGAACGAACTAATCAAAAAACGTATAAGAACGTATTTCTATATGGTTTGGCGGTGGTTAATGAGGCCTGGGTCTGGGTGAACAGGCGATATGCAGGACACCGGCCTTATATGATGCTCTGGTTCCGCCCCCACAACCCTGTGACTCGTGCCCCGTGACCCGAGCGACGAGGGACAGGGGCAGCATCGTCTCAGTAAGAGTTTGAATGTCGGTTTAGCAAACGAACTAATATAGAAAGGTTACAAAAATGAAGCGACAAACCATAAGTAATCTACAGTATAGACCGCTGATTCTAAAGAAAGCGGCTTTGTTGTTTCTGATAGCTGCGTTTGGTGTTGGCTGCCAGAGAACACTTAAAAAGCCTGATATCATCTCTATTCAGAAGCGGGAAGAATGGAAAGCAGGCGTTGCCTCAGTTGTTATTACGCCAGAGCAGTCGATGTGGATGGCAGGGTACGCGGCCAGAACTAAACCTTCTGATGGGAAAGTCCACGACCTCCACGCCAAAGCGATAGCGCTGGAAGATTTTCAGGGTGCCAGATTGATAATTGTCACGGTTGATTTGCTCGGTATTCCACGTTCGCTACGTGACTGGCTGGAAAAGGAAGTCACCAGATGCCACAAGATTCCACCGGCATTTCTATTACTCAACGCATCCCATACCCATTGTGGTCCGGTGTTAAAAGAAGCAAGGGATTCTATCTATGGGAACTCTTTCTATGGGCTATCGCCGGAACAGATTCAACAGAGCGAGCAATATACGGAGGCCTTGCAAGAAAAATTGCTCCAGCTCATTGGTCAGGCGATAAACAACCTGGCTCCGGCACGATTGTCTTACACGCACGCCCGTGCTGGTTTTGCCATGAATAGACGTTTGAAAACCAAGAACGGTTACCAGATTCTCCCTAATCCCGATGGTCCTGTTGACCACGATGTCCCTGTTTTAAGGGTTGACAGCCCGGACGGTAAATTGCAAGCCGTCTTATTTGGATATGCGTGCCATAACACTTCACTTAGCTTCTACAAATTCTGCGGGGATTACGCTGGCTTTGCCCAACAGTATCTGGAGGAAGCACATCCCGGAGTAAGGGCGCTATTTGTAAGCGGCTGTGGAGGTGACCAGAATCCATATCCACGGGCAAGCGAGAATATTGACTACTGTATGCAGCACGGTCGGGCGCTGGCCAATGCAGTGGAAACATCCCTGGTCTGTCCACCGCAAACCATCCGTGGCCCACTGCACGCGGCCATAGATTCGGTAACACTACAATTTGCTAAACCACCCAGTCGTGAACGACTTAAAGAACAGGAAAAGTCCAGCAATAAATATGAACGCTGGCATGCCCAAGTGCTGCTGAAAGAATTGGAACAAAAGGGGAAGATTCGCGCCACATATCCATACTTGATACAAGCGGTCCGGTTCGGAAACGAGCTGACTATCGTGGCGCTCTCTGGAGAAGTGGTGGTTGACTATTCGCTGCGCTTAAAGACTACACCTGGTAGTCCAACGGTTTGGGTGGCAGGCTACTCGAACGATGTTTTTGGTTATGTGCCTTCACTACGCATTTTGCAAGAAGGCGGTTATGAAGGCGGCGACGCAATGCTATATACCGACCTGCCAGGGCCGTTTAGACCTTCGGTTGAGAAACGGATATTGGACAAGGTGCACGATTTAGTCAGAAAAGTGCGAGCACAGAAGGGCAATTAAAATTACAAAGATTCTGGTTGTATCTCTGCCGCTATACATTACAATCAAAATGGATTTAAGAAGAGACAGGTAAATTTTTCCCCATTCTTTTTTTAGATGAGAGGAGTTAGATATGAATAAGAAAGATTTAACCAGGCGACAATTTATAGCCGCAGCATCAGTAGGTTCCCTCGCCGCAGTTACCTTAAAGACGATTCCCGCCTATGGCAAGCTAAGCAAAAAGGCAAGCAAACTGGCAATTCTGGGAGGTCAGTCGGTTAGAACCAAGCACTGGCCTTCCTGGCCAATCTGGGATAAGTCGGCTGAAGAATCCGTCCTGTCAATACTGCGTAGTGGAAATTGGTTCCGCCTACAGGGAACAACTGTCTCCGAATTTGAAAAAAAGTATGCTGAACTAATCGGGGCAAAGCGATGTGTTTGCACCGTCAACGGGACTAACGCCTTGATGACCGCTTTGCACGTGCTTGATATAGGGGTCGGCGACGAGGTTATTGTATCCCCATATACATTCATTGCCACATACAATGTGGTCATCAACTCTTGTGCCCTGCCTGTCTTTGCTGATACCGACCCCGAGACTTTCCAGATAAATCCGGACAAGATAGAAGAGAGAATCAACGAAAGGACCAGAGCGATTCTGCCGGTTCATATTCTTGGTCTGCCGGCCAATATGGACAGGATAAATGCTATTGCTAAAAAGCATAATCTGGTCGTAATCGAAGATGCCTGCCAGGCCTGGATGGCGGAATGGAGAGGTAAAAAGTGCGGCACAGTGGGAGACCTCGGGTGTTTCAGCTTCCAGAACTCCAAGCACCTGCCCTGTGGCGAAGGAGGCGCCGTTGTTGGAAATGACGATGAAATAATGGACAGATGTTTCTCATATCATAACTGCGGCCGACCATACGGCAGCGTTAAAGGAACCAGCGGTTACCCCATCACAGGCACCAACTTCAGAATGACCGAATACCAGGCAGCCATATTGCTTTCACAGATGAAAAGACTTGAAAGTGATACCCAGACACGTAACGAAAACGCCCGTTATCTGACATCGAGAATCAAAGACATCCCTGGTATTATCCCCCACAAACTGTATGAAGGCGTAACCAGAGCGGCCTATCATCTGTATCCGTTCCGCTATAAAAAAGAGCACTTTAATAACGTTCCAAGAAGCAAATTCCTTGATGCGCTGCGGGCAGAAGGCATTCCTTGTTCAGAAGGATATGGGCCACAATATAGAGACAGCTTAATTGAAGTCACTTTGAATTCAAGGAATTTCAAAAGAAGCTTTTCGAAGGAGCGACTGGATAAATATCGTCAAGAGCTCCACTATCCCGACAATGACCAGCTCTGCGAAGAAGCAGTGTGGCTCAGCCAGACACTTCTTCTGACAACCCAGAAAGATATAGATGACATTGCAGATGCTATCTTAAAGATTTATGAGAATCGGGATGCACTGCCTTCTTGATCATGAGCACATCAGTTCCTTCGGCCAGCGTGAAACTCGCTCTGGTGGAAAGCCGGTGGTCTTGCTGGGGATGGTGGACAGAATAATCATAGTGCCATTTTTATGCAAGTGCCCCCCAAATTCTACGGTCGGGCTTCGCACATCGGTGGCGCACCGACTTGCGGTCTCCTTCCGACGCGGCTACTAAAAAAACAGAATTATTACTTCCAGCAGACTGTGAGGGTTTGTCTGGCGGTGTAGCGCCCGGATTCGCCGGCACGAGCAGTATTCTTGAAAGCTCTGACGGATAAAATTACCTCGACAGCCCCATCGCCACAGACATGTGTTACCTGAGAACCATTGACGAGAAAGCGGTCATAATCACTCCAGCCCGCTGTTCTACCGCCCGTTTGGCCCGTTCCTGCTGCATCATATTCCAGCTTATACTGGGTAACAAGGTTGTGAACACCATCTTTTGAGAGTCGAGTTGCATCTGATTTGTCGGCGATGATTTGCACATCCCCGTTAGTGTAAAGCACCAGCGAGGCACTGCCGGACACCTCTCTGTTCTCGGCTGTGAGGTTTCCAAGGTCGATTGCCGAGAAACTGTCGTCCGACCACTCAACGATGTCCGCAACAGTGCATGATATGTTGCACGTGGCACTAACAGGTGGTGGCCCGGCTAATACCAAACTTGGGGCCGAAGACAAGGCGAATACTACCAGCACTGCGATGAATAAATAAATTCTCATTTTCACCACTCCACCTGCAACCATTGTATCAAAATCAGGTGAGGAGAGTCAAGAAGAATTAGATTTATAGGCCTTAAAAGCTTGGCTGGTTCTATAAAAATGCTAAAGAGAAAAATTAGTTTCAGTTGGCTGACTTGGCATAAGTGCTTATAAATCAAGGAGTTATGGGGGGGGGGGGACGCGTGTGTAGGACGGTAAACTTACATAAAGTGGCAATTTGGTAAAACCGATATTCGAGATGTTTAATTAAAGTGCATGCACGAAATATTGGGGGTAGTAAAGAAAGGGGATGGTTACGGTAAGGTGGATATCAGGGGTCCGTCTGTTTCCTGACAACCGGGTCTCCCGTAAATGTGTCGGCAATGTGCCGGCACGAAAAGATTTAGGTTAAACATGGAACATCTGGACCAAGGCCGTTTCGACCGAGCAAGGTAAATGAAACGATACTTGGCTTTTGAAACCAGAAGAAAAAATAAGGAGGTATAAAATGAGAAACTTACTTCTCACACTAACAGTAGTAATGGCGTTGTGCCTTACTGCGAACATGGCGTTGGCCACTCCAGCGGATGACACTGCCACGGCCAGCGTAACGGTAACTGTCGATGGCATTATGGAGTGGTCGGGCAACTTCAGTACTATCGCACTGTCACCCATCACCACCCAGGCCGGTGCCCCGACCGCCAGTCAATCGACTACACTCTACACAAACGGTGATGTGCACATCTCTGCTAACATCACCACAGCAGCTCAGTTAAAGCTGGGAACTGACCCGAATCAGACACTTGTAACATCGTATAAGCTGACAGACGATGGTGACGGAACTGCTACTACCGGCGGTACGGATCAGACAGTATATACAGGCTACGCTACGTTTCTGAACTCCGCCTATGTCATAACTCATAAGGCAGGCGACGGTGCGGATATGATTACCCTGTGGGCTAAGGCTGAGAACCCAAGCGGCGAAGTCGCTGATGCAGGTGATTACAGTGCTACTCAAACCCTTACGGCTTCCTGGGGAAATCCGTAATCAGGTTTATCTCCCATAGGAGTATAAAGTGGGTAGTGGTGCCCGGCTGGCCGGGCACCTGAAACCCATCTTATCGTAACCGGGCAACTTGCGTTACAAAGGTAAAATATGAAAAGGAATTCAAATATAATTGGCTGGATTAGAACGGGATTTCTCGCAACTGTCTTTCTGGTATTGCCTGCCGATTGCTTCGCTGGAATGGCAGTCAGTCCATTAAAACAGTGGGTCGAAGTCAAGCCCGGCACAGAAGCCTTTTTCTCTGTAACTGTAACAAATGCAAACAGAGGGCCCGAAACAGGGCCCTGTACCGTTTATGCGGACGTTGTGGATTTCACGGTCTCTCCTGAAGGACAGCTTTCTTTCGGCCAAGAGCATAAACACGGTCGGTCAGCCGTTCCCTGGATCAGTCTTGACGCCGGCAAATTTGTCCTCGAGCCGGGTGAATCTAAAGAGCTAAGGGGAAAGGTATCGGTTCCTGCCGGTGCTGACGGAGATTACTGGGCCGCAATTATGTTGACGCTGGGCAATCCAAAAAACCAGGAAAAAGGCATACAGGTTGTATTGAGAACCGCATCCGGTGTGTTTGTGCGGGCAGCGAGAAGAAACTATATTGAACAGGCAAGTATTACTGATGTGAATGTATCTTTACCTCGATTCGCACCAGAAAAGGACGCTCCTGAGAAATCGGCCCGGCATCAGGCCTCTCAAGAAGCTCAGGCAGACCGCGCGCTCAAAATAAATGCCCTGTTGAAAAATGATGGATTAGTAGCAACAGAACCAAACGGAAAGGCATTTCTTTATGATGGAAACTCGCGCCGCATCGGCTACATCCCCTTATATGCAAGTCGCAGACAAATCCTGCCCGGTCATCCCCGCTGGTTCACCGGCGTGATGGCGCAACCATTAGCGGCGGGCCGGTATAGTGTGCGAGTGTTCTTTGACTCCGGCTCAAAGTATGGACGCACGAAAACCAGGGACGCGGAGTTTTCGGTAAGCCAGGAGCTGGCCACCCAGTGGGCCCATAATTTCACAGGCGACAGCAGAGGAACGCTTGAGTTAAACCCACAGAAGATTGACCTGGCACTGAACCCCGGGCGGTTCACAGTGACAAAACTCCTCATTGCCAACACCGGTTCAGGCACTATTTCCGTTCGCTGTCGGATGCAAAACGACCAGCTCCAGGAAAGTTGGATGAAACTGGATTGCTCTGAGTTTGCGCTTGCGCCTAACACCCGGCGGAACATAATTTGCGCAGTCAGGATACCAGCAGATGCGCAACCACAGGATTACAACGCAACTATCCAGATAGAAGTGGAACGTTCAGGCCTGACCGGTCAAACCGAGAATAATGTTATGCTGCGCGAAATCCCAGTTCATATGCTGGTCAGCAGGCATATTAGAATAGCAAGTGAGGACAGTTAATGACTCCATCGATGACAAAAGAACAGCTTGATTTGTGGAAAACGGTTGCACTGGCGTCTCTTGTGCTATCGTTTGGGCTGGCTCATTGTGTTACTTACGCGGACATACTTACCACTGGTGCGGCAGATGCCAACGAAGTGATAATGGTCAAGAATGTTTGGGCTGACGTGCCACTTATGCAGGTTCTCCGGGACATATCAATAGAAACAGGTGTCGCTATTGTAACCTGCCCACACGTTCCTGACCCGCTCGTTTCGCTTGACACCGGTCCAGGCAAACCGTTTCGAGACTGTATGGAGGAGCTCTTGTCGAGCAGGGGTCTCTCTGTTCACAAAAAAAATCCCAAGTTTTACCTTGTTAGCTGCGGCTCTCCAACATGTCCGAGTTCTCTTGAAATTGCAGACTATAAACGGCTGTGCCTGAAATACATAAGCGCAAAACATCTAAAATCTTCTCTTCCAAAATCCGTTGAGCAGTACGTTTCCACGGGGGAAAGGGGAAATGAAGTGCTGATTTGTGCTGCCCCTGAAATTGTCAAACACATCATGGACATCGTTACCGAGCTCGACGTTCCCCGTCAACAGGTGGTGCTGGAGGTGCTTGTCGTGGAACTCTGGGAAGAAGCCAGCAAGCAATTCGGCCTTGATTGGGAGTACGCCGACTACCACAACTCTCTTAGTATGGAAGAGGGTCTCGGCTTTTTCACGGGCATAGCGCAGTACACAAGCGTGCCAAAGAATCGGCTGACAAGTCTTCTGTTTACTCTACAGGCACTGGTTGGTGAAAACAAGGCCACCATACGGTCCCGACCCCGGGTAGCAACCCAAAACGGTGAAAAAGCCATCATAGACATATCCCTTGAGGAATACTTCACCATTGTCACAGATATCTACAATGTAACTGGGCTGCGGACGGACCTTAAGGTAATCAAAACCGGCGTGACTCTGGAGATAAAGCCAAATATAGGTGATGACGGGGACATTACTGTTGATGTTGCCACGGAAGTCAGCGACGTCGCTTCTCGCCAGAATCAAATAGAGGGCAACGCTTCGGGAGACCTGCCATTGGTTAGACGCCGCAAAGTTGACACGTGCGTCCGCGTAAAGGAAGGCGATGCAATAGTATTAGGGGGTTTGGTCGAAACCCAGGAACGAACCAAGGATAAACGTGTGCCCGTGCTCAGCTCAATTCCGCTTATAGGCGGTTTGTTCAAGTCTAAAGAATCCGTCACAGTAGATAAGGAAGTCGTAATATTCATTACACCAAGACTGATTCACGAAGACCGGGATCCATTTATCAATCGCCACAGCAGGATAAGCATCGATAAAGAGCTTAAGGGTCTGAAGGGGGACTCCATCCCCCCCGAAGTGCCACATCCGCCTGACCAGAACTCGGTCGAAACCAATGTAGAACGTAAGTCTTCAGATGCACACTGACCTTAACAAGACGAAGTTGACGCTGGTCCATATCCTCGTAGTTCTCATACTGGCTTCTGTGTGGACCGAGTTGCTTGTTGCTGAAAGCTTCATGTACTGGGATTCCAATTTCGGCCCTATAGATTTACCAGGCATCGCAAGCAAAAATCAGATAAGCGAAGGCAGCTCATCCGCCAATCTTTCAATCAACGGAGATGTGGAAATCTCTGCTGACAATTCCACCGCAGCTCGGCTATCTTCTGCCGGGGATACACTCGTTACAGAATACAAGCTGACGTTCGACGGTGGTGCGACCGGCGGCACCGACACAGACTATCAAACTTATAATGGATTCCTGACGCCTGCTGTACGTGTGACACATGTAACGGGCGATGATGACGTAAAGGTAACTCTTCATGTCAAAGCAAGCAATTACGCAAATGGCCTTGCTGACGCCGGCGAATACACGGCCAAGCAGACCTTGACAGTCCATTGGGTCGGCCCCTAAAAATATCCCCCTTTCGCGAAGGCTCAAGACTTTCCCTGCTGAATACCTGGGCCATATTTCGAGCGGGTTAGGCGGACCCTTCGCTCTTTTTGCAGTTTTGAAATAAGTTGATGTGTTTTGTCAGCCGGGTGTTAATAGAGGGAGACGGAATTTTTCAGCAGCGACAGGTAGGATTTCCAAGAGAGAGTTGTCTATGTGGTCAACCCTGTGTACAATGCCGTGCAATTGCTGAAAGTCAGAGTCTTCGGTAATCAGATTGGGTTTTCAATGGCAAGTAAGATGAAAAAGAAAGGAATTTGTTATGGCTACCTTCATTTCCCTCGTGAATTTCACAGAGCAAGGGGTTCGAGATTTCAAGGTTTCTCCTGAAAGAGCTACTAAATTTAAGTCCATGGCCCAAAAGGCAGGAGTAACGCTCAAAGAAGTCTACTGGACCA
>Ga0315282_10014303_pt1 | contig 11841 bp, 6 predicted proteins | sample YL17G07_20_MG_FD_203693 | JGI IMG/M metagenome (GOLD analysis project Ga0315282, IMG submission 203693) | Sediment microbial communities from Yellowstone Lake, YNP, Wyoming, USA - YL17G07_20 | ecosystem: Environmental > Aquatic > Freshwater > Lake > Sediment | place: USA: Wyoming | collected... | reverse complement strand
TGGTAGTAGCCTGTCCACGGGCCTGTCGGCAGGGTCGGCGTATGAGCGCGTAAACCGGGAACGACGGACCAGGCTGCCCGCGGGCAAGGGCCGCCTGGTCGGGATGTTAGCACGCCTACCGTAACCAGGGCGGTCGGGAATACGCGCAAGGTTCGCGGGTAAGGCCCGCCGGCCAGCGGGCAAGGAAGTCGGGGTTTGACGCGACGGCATGCTGGTATTGCCGGACGGCGCGCACGGTTGAAAGCGGGACAAAATACCGGCAGATCACGAGTTGCGCGCAGACGGCGTGGCTGGGGCCGAACGGGAATACTTGCGAGCCCGCGCACGTATCAGCGTCCGACCCGCCCGCCTCAAAGACGATCCGCCGGGCTCCTGACACCAAGCGCGCCTCGCTTGAGCACGTGCAAGTACGTCATCGTCGTGCTCACATCCCGGTGACCGAGGAGCTCCTGCACGGTCCGGATGTCGTAGCCGTCCTCGAGAAGGTGCGTCGCAAACGAATGCCTCATCATGTGACAGGTAACGCCCTTCGTGATGCCCGCGCGCCGAGCAGCCTCGGTGACCGCGCGCTGGACGGCGGATTCGTGCAGGTGGTAGCGCGAGGGCGGCCCCCACCGCGGATCGGTGCAGATCCGCGCCGCGGGGAAGACGAATTGCCAGCGCCACTCCGCCGCTGCTTCCGGGTACTTGCGGTCGAGCGCGAAGGGAAGCACGACCCGGCCGAGACTGGAGCGGATGTCCGCTTCGTGCTGCCGTTTGACCGTTGCAAGGTGCTCGATCAGCCGTTGCTTCGCCATCGCCGGGAGCACCGTCGCCCGATCCTTCTGCCCCTTTCCGCGGCGGACGATGATCTGGTCCCGCGCGAAGTCGATGTCCTTCACGCGAAGCTCCAGGCACTCGTTGAGGCGCAGGCCGGCGCCGTAGAGCAGAGCCGCGACGAGCCACGCAGCGCCTTTCAGTTCGGCCAGGACTGCGCGCACCTCGGTGCGATCGAGCACGACGGGCAGCCGGTGCGGCTGGTGGGCGCGAACGACACTCGGGAGGGTGCCGAGATCGACGCCAAGGACCACCCGGTAGAGAAACGTCAGCGCGCTCAGCGCCTGGTTCTGCGTCGACGCGCTCACACGGCCAGTCGTGGCCAGGGACGACAGGAAGGCCGCCACGTCGGCGGCTCCGAGCTCGGACGGGTGTCGCTTACGGTGGAACAGGATATAGCGACGCACCCAGGTGACGTACGCCTCCTCGGTCCGCCGACTGTAGTGCCGCACCCGAACGGCCAGCCGCACACGATCGAGCAGCCGCGGCGCGGCGACGACCGGGAGCGACCCACCACGAAGGACGAGGTCTGATCCGGCCATGCAGGTGTGACCAGGACACGCCGCCAAGGCAACAGATGCAACGTCGCGGCTCTGCGGATGTTGCAGATTGCGCACACGGCGCGGACGTCACGCGCGAGAAACGGCGCAAATCCCCCGCACGTCCTATGGGGTCTGCATCAAGGATGCCGACGCGCGGGGATCTCCATCACCGGTGGACGGTCTCCAGCGGAGGCGCTGCCCCAGTCACACTCTTCTCACACGCTCGTCATGACCACGCCACGAGCGGACCGTATCCTCCAATTGAAGAGGCAAGAGACGGAAGCCGGGGTGCGCTATGGATCTGCTGCGGATTGCAATTGCGTCGTGGACGGCCTATTCGCCCCGGCTCGGCCAGCTGCAACTCACGTCTGTCGCGGGTCTCTGGCGGGCGTTGTTCGTGCGGTGAGTGTGGGCCCCGGGCTGAAGCCCGGGGCCCCTACGGCGGGGCTGAAGCCCCGCCCTGCGATTGTGCGCTGTCCCGGCCTGCCTGCCCCGAGCGAAGTCGAAGGGAAGGCCGGAACCTACGAGGAGAGCAAATTACCGGCAAGGCTGAAGCCTTGCCCTACCGCTGCTTGTTCGCCGTCGCGGTGGACCTCTTCGGATTCGTCGCCGCCGGCGCCGGCGCGCTCGGCTTGGTCGGCACGCCGCGCTTGCCCCACGTGGGCGGCGCCGGCTCCTTCGTCAGCCGCTGTACCGGCTTCGCCTTCAGCAACCGCATCGCTTCCTCGACCGCACGCTCCAGCTGCGGATCGTGGCCGGCGATCACTTCCTTCGGCGTGTTCTCGACGTCGATGTCGGGCGCGACGCCCTCGTTCTCGACCGCCCACCGGCCGTCCTTGCTGAAGAACCCACCGCGCGGCGCAATCATCGACCCGCCGTCCACGAACGTCGGCGTGTCGGCCGTGTGCACCAGGCCGCCCCACGTGCGCTTCCCCACCAACGTGCCGATCTTCCGGAACTTGAACATGTAGGGCATCAGGTCGCCGCCCGAGCCGGCCATCTCGTTGATGATCATCACCTTCGGGCCCCAGATGCCCGCGGCCGGGCTCGTGAACGGCACGCGGTCGCCCGCGACGTTGTTGAAGTAGCCGTCGAAGTCGCGCTGCAGCACGTCGATGATGTAGTCGGCCGCCGAGCCGCCGCCGTTGAAGCGCTCGTCCACGACGACGCCTTTCTTCTCCTGCTGCGCGAAGTAGTAACGATTGAAGCTCTGGTAACCGGGCTGGCCGGTGTTCGGGAGATAGACGTAGGCGAGCTGGCCGTTCGACAGCTTGTCCACGAGGCGCCGGTTCGACTCGACCCACGCGCGCGTGCGCAGGCTTTGCTCGTTCGCAACCGGCACCACGATCACCTGCCGCGCGCCCTCGAGCACCGGCTTGCTGTTCACCGTCAGCACGGTCTGGCGGTTGGCAGTGCCGTCCAGCAGCCGGTAGATGTTGTCGGGTGCCTTCAGCTCGACACCGTTGATCTTGAGGATGTAATCCCCGACGGAGACATCGACGCCCGGCGAAGCGAGCGGCGCGCGCAACTCCGGGTTCCAGCTCTCGGTATCGTAGATGCGGGTGATCTTGTAGCGGCCCGCGTCGATCGCGAAGTCCGCGCCCAGCAGCCCGCCCGGCGATGAGGCCACCTCCGGCATGTCGCCGCCGCGCACGTACGAATGGCCGATCGAAATCTCGGACCCCATCATGTCGATCAGGTAGTTCAGATCCGCGCGGTGCATGACCCAGGGCAGCAGCGCGCCGTACATCTGCTTGTCCTTCGCCCAGTCGGTCCCGTGCAGGTTCGGCACGTAGAGGTAATCGCGCTGGTTGCGCCAGCCCTCGTTGAAGATCTGCCGGAACTCCTCCTTCGGATCCAGATACATGCGCAGCGAGACGTTGCTCAGGCGCCCCTGGCCTGCCTGCGGCGGGGTGCGATCGGCGTCGACGATGAACAGCGAGGGGCCTGACGGCGCGCCGCCACGCCCGGCACCGCGGCCCGCGCCGCCGCCACCGCCGCCCGCCCGATACAGCAGCTTGCGGCCGTCGGCGCTCAGCGCGTACTCGGCGACGCCGGTGACGAACTGCGCTTCGCGGCGATCGCTCAGGCGGTAACGCCACAGCACGCTGCCACCGCCCGCGCCGCCACGGCCGCCCCCGCCGCCTCCGGCTTCGAGGTAATAGACGGTGCCGGCGACGCCGGCCTCCAGCGCCGAGTACTGACGGTTGGCGACGCCGGGGATCGAGATGATGCGCTGCGGCAGGCCGGCGAAGTCGATCGTCACCGTCACCGGCGCGCGCGGGCCGCGCGGCTGCTGCGCCGGCTGATCCGCCTGCGCGCCGCCCGGTTCGCCCGCCGCTCCTTCAGCAGGCGCGCCACCTCGCCCGCCGCGGCCACCGCCGCCCCGCCCTTCACCCGGCGCCGGCGCGCTGCCCACACCCTGGTCCTCGTCGCTCTCGGGCAGCAGCGGGCTCGGTTCGCCCTTCTTCAGCACGGCGCAGTACAGGCCGAACGTCTCGCTGTGGTCGTAGGAGGTCATGTCGAGCCACTGCGACGCCAGGCCGAAGTCGGTCGACGCCAGGAACCACAGGTACTTGCCGCTGGCGTCCCACGCCGGCCACATCGCGTCCGACAACCCGTCGGTCACCTGCTTCGCTTCGCCGGTCTCGACGTTGACGACGAAGATCGCGTGATACAGCGAATCCAGGTGACTCGAGTAGGCGATCCACTTCGAATCCGGGCTCCACGCCGGGTTCATCGTCCGGCGAGGCACCATCCACGGATCGCGGCCAATGCTCTTCGCCTGACCGGTTGCCACGTCGAGCACCCACAGGTGCAGGTTCGTGTCGGTGTAGAGGATTTTCTTCGAATCGGGCGACCAGGCCGGCGTGTAGTAGTGCGTCGGGTTCGGCAGCGCGATCTCGCGCGGCGGCTTCAGGGCGTCCTGCTCCTCGAGCACGAGCTTGTACTCGCCGGATTTGTCGCTGAAGTACGAGATCAGCTTGCCGTCGGGCGACCACGCCGGATCGCGCTCCGCCGACGCGCTCGAGTTCGTCAGGTTGCGGACGTCACCCTTCTCGGCGGGAATCGTGAAGATCTCGCCGCGCGCCTCGGCGAGCACGCGCTTGCCGGTGGCCGACAGCGAGATGTTCGTCATCCGGCTCGTCACGTCCTCCCAGCGCGCCATCATCCACGGGAAGTCGCCGGTCGCGGTGATGTTCACGACGTGCTCGCGGCCCGTCTTCGGATCGAGCTCGTGGATGTAGCCCGCCTGCTCGAACACCACGGCATTGGCGCCCGCGTCCAGCGTCTTGACGTCGTAGTCGGTGAACTTCGTCACCTGCGACAGCTTCTTCGCCCTCGTGTCGTAGGCCCAGATGTTCGCGACGCCGTCGCGATCCGAGATGAAATAGACCGTGTCGCCGACCCAGGCCGGCTCCATGTCTTTCGAGTCGGTCCACGGCGGCGTCGTCAGGTCGTAGGTCTTCAGATCGACGATCCAGATCGGGCGGTTCTGGCCGCCGCGGTAATTGCGCCGCTCCTCGTCCCACGAGTTGTTCATGCGGTAGGCAATGCGCGTTCCGTCAGGCGAGATCCTGCCCTGGTAGGCGCGCGGCAGCGCCATCGGCTCCTCGACGCCCCCCTCGAGCGGCACCGTCCAGAAGCGCGGCGCGCCGCTCGGCGCCCACGACGCGCGCGAGGACGCAAAGACGATCGCCTTGCCGTCCGGCGTCCAGCCCTGCACGTCGTCGCCGCCGGGATGCCAGGTCAGCCGTTTCGGCTCGCCGCCTTCCGCGGGAATCACGTAGACGTCGGTATTGCCGGCGTACTGGCCGCTGAAGGCGATCCACTTGCCGTCGGGCGAGAAGTGCGGACTGGTGGTGAGGCCTTGGAAGCTGGTGAGCCGCCGCGCGCGCCCGCCGGCGCGTTCGACCGACCAGATGTTGTTCGCATAGGCGAAGGCGATCTGCGTGGCGCTCACGGTCGGTGAGCGCAGCATGCGGGTTTGCTGACCCTCGGGCGGCGCCGCAGCGGCGAGGACCGCCACGAAGATGGGGATTGCCAGCCACGGCACGCAACGAAGCGTCGCTCGAACGGTGCGCGTCAACATCGGTGTGCCTCTCAGATGAGGTGGGGGACGGGGAACCGACAGATCCTACATCAGGAGGACGGGGAGAAGGGATCAGGGGTCAGGGATCAGGGACCCTCTGGCCTCTGCCGGTGTGTCGTGCCGGTTGCTTGACCGGTAGAGGCGTCGCGGGTAGCGTGTGCGGGACAAAGGAGGGCCGCGTGCGCAGGACGGCATTGGCGATCGCGGTTGTTTTCATCGGTTTGACGGCGGCTGCGGCAGGCAGGCAGGCGGCGAGCACCGCCACGCTTCGCTGGTTCAAGGGCAACACTCACACGCACACGCTGAACAGCGACGGCGACAGCACGCCGGACGAGGTTGTCCGCTCCTACCGGGAGCTGCGCTACAGCTTCCTGGTCCTGACCGATCACAACTTCGTCACACCGGTCGACGGCCTGAACGGTCTGTTCGCGGCCGACGATCGATTTCTCGTCCTCCGTGGCGAAGAGGTGACCGATCGCAGCGGCGACAAGCCCGTTCATCTCTGTCTTCTGGGCGGCTCGGGTGTCGTGCGGCCGCAGGGTGGCACCACGCCGGCCGAGGCGCTCCAGCGGGACATCGACGCGATGCGCGCCGCCGGTGCGGTTGTACAGATCAATCACCCGAATTTCGGCTGGGCGCTGTCGGCAGGCGACCTGCAGGCCGCGCGGGGCGCACACCTCATCGAGATCTTCAACGGCCACCCGCAGGTGAACAACGTGGGCAGCGGCGGAGAACCGGGCGCCGAAGCGCTGTGGGACGCGATGCTGGCGGCCGGCGCCACGGTGTTCGGCGTCGCGAGCGACGACACGCACGAACTGAAGCGCCCTTGGTCGAAGCAGGCGGCGGGGCCGGGGCGGGGGTGGGTGATGGTGCGGGCAGCGCGCCTGACCGCGGACGCGATTCTCGAAGCGCTGCGGCGGGGCGACTTCTACGCGAGCACCGGCGTCGAACTGACCGACGTGCAGGCGGACGCGCGCGGCCTGACGGTGGCCATCAGGCAGCAGGGATCGACGAAATACACCGTGCAGTTCATCGGCAAGGGCGGGCGCGTGCTGGAGGGGGCGGTTGCGAGCCCCGCGCGCTACGACTTCCGGGGGCCGGCAGACGAGGGCTACGTGCGCGCGAAGATTGTCGACTCGAACGGCCTGATCGCATGGACGCAGCCGGTCGCAGTTCGGGCGACGTCGGAACGTGGATTCTGAGTAGGGCGGACCTTGAGGTCCGCCGTAGGCGCCGGGCCTTCAGGCCCGGTGCACACCGCGAGTCTCACTCGCAACGCAGCGTCACGGCCGGGTCGATGCGACTCGCGCGCCGGGCAGGCACGTACGCGGCGACGGCTGCAGATACGGCAAGTAACAGCGCGATCCCGCCGTACGCGATCGGGTCGAACGGGCTCGCGCCGAACAGGTACGCGCGAAGCACCTGTCCGGCGCCGAGCGACAGGATGAAACCAACCGCCAGCCCACCAAGCGTGGCCGTGCGTGTCTGCGCGAGAATCAGACGCACCACCTGGACGCCGCGGGCGCCCAGCGCGAGGCGGATGCCGATCTCCCGCCTGCGCTCCTCGACGACGTAGGCGAACACGCCGAAGACGCCGACCACCGCGAGCGCGAGACCGAGCAGGCCGATTGCCCAGGCAATCGTCGCTCCGGTGATCGAATTCCTCAAGGAACTGCGCAGGCTGTCGGATAGCGCGGCGGTGCTGACCGCAATCCGCGGATCGAAGGTCCGCAGCGCCGCCCGCACCCGCGCTTCCGTGTGCGGCCCGCCGCCCCGCAGCAGAATCAGCGGAACACTGGTGGCCGATGCGGCCCAGTGCAGGACCGGCGGGACCGTCTCGAATCCCGTGATGCGCGTATCCTTCGCAACGCCGACGACCGTCCAGGTCGCACCGGAGATCAGCGTCTTGCCCACCGCCTGCTGGCCCGGCCAGAGCAACCGCGCGAGCGTTTCGTTGACCACGACTTCCCGCGCCGAGGGGCGCGGATCGTAGGTCCGGCCAGCAACGAGCGGAATCCTGAGCAGGTCGAAGTATTCGGGCGAGGCAGACAGCATGCGCACATGACGGGCGTCGGATTCGCGTTCGCCCGGCAGTCGCACTCCGACCGACATGCGGGAGTCGGCGAGCGGGGCGATGTTCGTGACGGCGATCGGACCGAGGCCGGCCTCGTCGAGAGTGTCGAGAACGCCGCGGAACCAGCCTGAACGCAGCGAGGCGTCACCCGAACCAGCCGGCGGCGTCACCTGCGCGACGAGAATGTCGTTCACCGCGAAACCGAGGTCGGACGACATCGCGGTGACGATGCCGCGCGTCAGTAGCCCGGCAGCGACCAGCAGGATGGTCGTCAGGGCAATCTGGGTGGCGAGCAGGACCGAGCGCAGCCTCACGCGACCGATACCGACCTCTTGCCAGCCCGGGGACGCGATTGCCGGTCCCGGCCTGGTGGCTCGTAAGGCCGGCGCGAGGCCCGTCAGCAACACTGCCAGGAGGCAGAACACGAAGGTGAAGGCGAGCACGGCAAGGCCCGGAGCCACCGACAGTGACGCGTTCGCCCTCGGATCCATGATCCGGAGAATGGGGCCGAGCAAGACCGCCGCGAACCCCATGGAGAGCCCACCGGCCGCGAGCGATAACAGCAGGCTCTCGGTAAGAAGCTGGCGCACGATGCGCCGGCGGCCCGCACCGATGGCGAGCCGGATGGCGATCTCGCGTCGGCGTCCCATCCCGCGTGCCAGCTGCAGGTTGCCTACGTTGGCGCAGGCAAGCAGCAGAACGAGGAAGAGCGCGACGAACAGGAGCGAGAAGACGGCCAGCACGCGCCTGGAGCCAGGCTGATCCAGGCTCTCGGCGCTCGTCAGCGGACCGAGGTTTGCGGTGCTGCTCAGGCGCACGCCGATCGGCCTCAGCTTCCACTCGGCGCGGAACCGGCCCAGCAGCGATGCGATCTCCGCGGTCGCCCGCGGGGCGCTGACGCCGGGCGCGAGGCGGCCGGCGACCTCCGCGCAGCATCGTTCCGGATTGTCGAACACATCCGACTCGTGCGCCTGGAGTCGCACCAGCGGCATCGCGGGCAGAGGAATGAACAGCTCGTAGCGTCTGACCGAATCGGGCCCGGTGAACCGAGGCGAGGCGACTCCGACGATCGTGAACGGCTGCTCGTTGATGTACACGGTGCGGCCGACGATCGTGGGATCGGCGCCAAAGCGGCGGCGCCACAACGCGTCGCCGATTACCGTGACGGCTCGCGGTGCTCCGAAGACGGCCTCCTCGGGGACGAAGGCGCGGCCGGCGGCCATGGCGACGCCGAGGACATCGAAGAAATTTCCGCTGACCGAACAGGCCTGCACGTACTCGGCTTGGCCCGACGGTTGCGGCGCAATGCGAGCGCCCGAGCGTTCGAGCGCGACCAGGCCCGAGAACGACGTCGCGCGCCGCTGCAGGAAGCGGTACTCAGCGAAAGAGATGCCGTCGCCGCGCCCGCGCGTCGCGCGCGACAGCGGAGTGACCCTCACCACGCGTGCCGGGTCGGCGACGGGCCACGAGCGCAGGGCAAGGGCGTTGAACAGCGTGAAGAGCATCGTGTTGAGGCCGATGCCGAGCAGGAGCGTGATTGTCGCGGTGACCGTGAAGCCTGGATGCTTGCGCAGACTGCGCAACGCGTACCGCATGTCCTGCCAGACGCTCTCCAACCACGGCGCAATCCACACATGGCGCGCGTCCTCGCGCATCAACGTGGTGTTGCCCAGCTCGCGCTGCGCGCGCCACGGCGCGTCGCCGGTAGCCGCGCCATCCGGCGCGAGCGCCTCCTCCTTCATCTGGCGGTGGAATTCGAGTTCCTCGGTGAGATCGTGCTCGAAGTGACGGTAGCGGATTCGCGCGCGCAGGCGCCTGAACCAGTTAATCATCGGTTTCCATCCGGCAAGGCTGAAGCCTTGCCCTACCGGTGTTACCGCGACCTACGGTGACGTGGCGCAGGACTTCAGTCCTGCGCGACCACCCTCACGCCGTCTGCAGCACCCGCTGGATCGCGGCGACGATCTCGTCGAATTCCGCCCGTTCGGCGGCCAGCTGCCTCCGCCCGGCCTTGGTGATCGTGTAGTAGCGCGCGCGGCGGTTGTTCTCCGAGGCGCCCCATTCGGCGTCCACGTAGCCGTTCAGGAGCAGCCGCTGGAGCGCCGGGTAGAGCGAACTCTCGCCGACCTGGAGCACGTCGCGCGAGAGCTCCTTCAGCCGCTGCGCCACGGCGTAGCCGTGCATCGACTCGCGCGCCAGGATGCGCAGCACCAGCAGGTCGAGGGTGCCCGGCAGCAGGTCCGGAGGTTCCTTCATCGATCGCTCCAATCGTCTGTCGATGGGAGAATATAGCGGCGAGCCGGCGGGGTGTCAAGTCCTATCGTCTGTCGATGGGAAAGGTGGCGTCGGAGGGAATGCGTGCCCCGCTGCGCGCGGTGTGCGCGTTCAGGCCGGTGAGCCGCCGTCGCGGCGCCGCGCGGCCATCGTCGCTTCGACCGCGTCCATGCACCCGGCGCACAAGGCGCCGCGGCGCTCGATCACGATCGCCTCGTCCACCGGCACCTGCATCCCGCACAGGCTGCACGGCACGCCGATCGTCCCGGGCGGCCACGAGCCGCTCGGAGCGTGGAATTCGACTTCGGGTTCCGGCGGCCGTCCCTTGAACCGCTCGTCGTCCCGGATGATCTGCACGCAGACGTCGACGCACTCGCTGCAGATGAAGGCGGTCGGCCCGGCAATCAGCTTGCGCGTGTCGGAGGCTTGCTGGTTGCAGAACGAGCAGCGGAGATCGCGCTCGCGCTCGTGCTCCCACCGGTCTTCGTCGCGCGGCTTTCGGCGGTGGAACATGCGTGATGCTCGCCCGATAGTGTGACATACGCCGCTGAAGCGGGATGCCACGTGGCGCGCGGTCTACTCGGATTTCTTCTCCGGCAGCAGCGTCACCTGCACGTAGTTGTCCGGCGTGAGGTAGCGCCGTGCCGCGTCCTGGACGGTTGCGGCCGTCAGCTTCCTGTACCTGTCGGGCAGGTCGAACAGGCTCTTCAGGTCTTCCTGGTACATGTACTTGTACGCAATCTGCGCCAGCAGGTACCCGTTCTGCCTGATGTTCGTCTCGTACTCGCGCAGCATCTGCTCGCGCAGGTCGTTCATCTGCTTCTCGTTCGGACCGCTCGACCGGAGGCGATCGACCTCGCGGAAAACGGCGGCGACGAGTTCGTCGGTTCGACCCGGATCGCAACCGAAGTTGATGCTGATGGCGTACCTCTGCTCGGGAATCTTCGACGGGTCGGCGGACACGCTGACGCTGTAGGTGCCGCCCATGTCCTCGCGCAGCGCGTCCCGGAGGTTCCCCTGCAGCGCCATGCTCAGCGTGCGCAGCGCGAGGCGGTGCTCCGGGTCGTACTCGAACGGCCCCGTGAAGAGGATCGCCGCCTGGCTCTTGGGCTCGATCCCCTTCGTGACCGTCTTCTTCACCACGCCGCGCGGCGGCGTCACGCCGACGTTCTTCCACGTCTCGTGCCGGTTGGTAGACGGCAGCGCGCCCAGATACTGCTCGACGAGCGGCCGGATGGTGGCCAGGTCGAAGCTGCCGACGAAGAAGAAGGTGAAGTTGCTCGCGTCCGCGAACCGCTCCTTGTAGAACGCGAGAGACTTTTCCAGGTTCATCTCGTCCACCGCCTGCGGCGTCATCAGGCGCGCGCGGGGGTGGTCCTGGCTGACGGTCGCCACGAGCGCCTGCATGAACGCGTAGGCGGGACTCGCCGCCTGGTTCGTGAGCACGGCCTTCATCTGGGACGTGAAGATGGAGAAGATGTTCGGATCGGCGCGCGGTTGCGTGAAGGTGAGGTAGATCAGCTGGAACAGCGTTTCCAGGTCCTTCGGCGACCCGCCGCCCCTCACCATCTCCTCTGTTTCGCCGATGATCGGCGCCACGTCGGCCATCTTCCCCGCCCGCACCTTGCGAAGCTCCGTCGGATCGAACTTGCCGAGGCCGCTCATCAGCATCAGCTGGCTGGCCATCCTCACCGCGTTGAAATCCTGGTCGCTCGCGAGCGAGGTGCCGCCGAAGGCCGATGCCTGGAACACGACCTCGTCTTCTTTGTACGTTGTCGGCTTGAGGACCACCTTCACGCCGTTCGACAGTTGCCACTCGGTGATGCCGTAGGCGTCCTTCGTCGTCGTCTTCACGACCGTGCCGCCCTTCGGCGCCGCGTCGAGCAGCGACGTGCCCGTCACGGTATCGACGTAGGGCTCGATTCTGCTGCTCGCCACGCTCTTCATCACCGCCGCCAGCTTCGGCTCGTCCGGCAGGGCGACGCCGTCCTTCTGGGGCGCGGCCACCAGCACGACGCGGCTGTGGTCGCCGGCCCACTGCG
>Ga0315282_10014302_pt1 | contig 11841 bp, 12 predicted proteins | sample YL17G07_20_MG_FD_203693 | JGI IMG/M metagenome (GOLD analysis project Ga0315282, IMG submission 203693) | Sediment microbial communities from Yellowstone Lake, YNP, Wyoming, USA - YL17G07_20 | ecosystem: Environmental > Aquatic > Freshwater > Lake > Sediment | place: USA: Wyoming | collected... | reverse complement strand
TGTTAAGAAAAGCAAAGAGAAGATTAAAGAAAAATGCCAAGGGAAAATTCGAAATCTCATGATCAATTGCCGACCGGACCTATGTTATTTGAAAATTAATGTCCTGTCAATTTGAAGTTCCATCCCTGATGAATTTCCTTTTCCAACTCTTTTAGGTATAATGGATAAAAATGCCAATTGGTAGAAAGAAGAAGGCTCTTGTCCATATTGCCAAAGAAGATCTTCATCTTGACGAGGAGACCTATCGGCAGATTCTTAAAGGGGTGGCGGGGGTGGAGAGCTCAGCTCAATTGACGGAAAAAGGTTTTGAGAAGGTGATGAGACGGTTTCAAGAGATGGGATTCAAAGGCCTTCTCCCCGACCCCTATCAGCCTGTACCGAAAGGACGACTCATTCCACCGGATAGCCCTCAGGGCCGGGAGACGATTACTTCGAGCCAACTGGGTTTCGTCTCTTATCTTTTAGAAAAACTGAGCTGGGACGAAGGACATTACCGTGCCTTCTGCCAGCGGATCATTAAAGGGCCCGAACCCTCGACGAAGCGGGACGGACAAAAAATTATCATTGGTTTGATGGCCATACTCAGGCAGAGAACAATCAAAGAGAGGAAAAGCTTATGAGAAGATATTGGAAGATTGGTCTTGCAATTGCCCTGTTCATCTCTTTGGTGCTTGTCGCTATCAGTAAAGAGATACCTCCGACCTTCGTTGAGATGGAGGTGAAGGGGGTGAGACTGGATGCCATGGGGACCAATCCTGTCGTCTTCCTTGTTGATAAGGAAGGGAAAAAGGCCCTCCCCATCTGGATCGGCCTGTTGGAAGCCAATGCGATCGATAAGGAGCTGAGAAATAACGCCTCCCCGAGACCGATGACACATGACCTTCTTTACTCTATTCTTGTGCAAGCTCACCTCAAGGTGAAGGAAGTCAGAATCGTCGGCTTGAAAGATAACACCTACTATGCGACTCTTTTTCTAAGATTGAACAAAGGAGTGGTCGAGGTTGACGCTCGACCCAGTGATGCGATTGTCATCGCACTAAAATCCAAAACCCCAATCTATGTCTCTACCAAGATTCTCGATGAACAGGGAATCACCCTCACCCAGAAGAGTAGCTTTGGGGAACGATTTGGAATTCGCATACAGGAACTGACCCCTGCCTTAGCCTCCAGCTTTAGCTTCAAGGGGAAAAAGGGCGTATTGGTAGCGGAGGTCCTCCCGGGCAGCGTCTCAGAATCGTCCGGAATTAAAGCCGGAGACATCATTACTAAAGTCGATTCAAAAGAAGTGGGGACCATTCAACAATTTGAGGAAATGTTTGACACGGCCAGGCCGGGCGATTCGCTAAAGGTCTTACTTTTTAGAGATAACCAATTCAAGGAAGTCAATCTACAAGGTAAATAGGGACACATCCCATTTTCCGCTCTACGCCTATTCTGGCCATCGCCCAAGAATTAGAAATGGGATGTGTCCCTGTTTACAGAACAGGGGGTATAGACATGCCGACAAAAATATCTGTTAAAGAAGCAAAAGAACGCGCATTGGAATTGATGCGTAGGGGTTATCACTGAGGCCCGTCGGTCCTGCAAGTTATGTGGGAAGCATATGATTTGGGCAATGAGGATTTCCTTTGGGCAGGCATTCCGTTCATGGGAGGGATCGGTGGAGAACAACAAGCCCCGTGCGGCGCGGTCTCTGCTTCAGCGATAAGCCTTGGGCTGAGACACCGTTGTTCCCTCGCGGACAAGGAGAAGGCGGAGCAGGCAAGAAATAATGCACGCCACTATGCAGGCAAATTGGTCAGGAACTTCACAAAACAGTTCGGCGACATTACCTGCCGCGGCCTTCTGGGTCTGGATTTCTCCAAACCCGGCGAGTACCAGAAGTTTCGAGAATCAGGGGTTTGGAAGGAAAAGTGCGAAAAGTACGTTCAGTACACCATCGAGAAGCTTTATGAATTCGAGGACGAGAAGACTTAGGGGAAGTAAAGGGGGTCTGGAAGAACCTCTACCCCGTCAGAAAGCCCCGGCATTGATGCGGGAGATGGTAGAACTATTGTAGTGCGTCCAACACTTCTTTACATTATTTCTCACGCCGTCATTCCCGCCCGGTATCGAGTACGGGGTAAACTTCGCGGGAATCCAGTTGAAAAGACTGGATTCCGGATCAGGTCCGGAATGACAGAATGTGTAAAGCGTTTTCTGAGACACCACACTAGAGCCGGGTCGAAGCCCTGCCCTTTCTAACGGGGTCTACTTTGACCGGGCTCTCCGGACAATTTCAGCTATATTCAGAACTTCCAGTTTGTCTTCCTGCTCCTCCATTTTAACCGCGTCCGTCAGCATCTTGGCGCAACTCGGACAGGCGACCGCTATGATCCGGGCACCCGTCTCGATGGCCTCCCTGATTCGAACTCTTCCCGGGCTGTTCTTCTCCGCTCCTAAAATATCCGTAAAAAAGTTGCCGCCTCCACCCCCGCAGCAAAAAGCATTCACATTGTTTCGACGCATTTCTACCAGTTCAAGTCCAGGGATGTGCTTCAATATCTCTCGCGGCGGAGCATAAATCAGATTATGCCTCCCCAAATAACAGGGATCATGGTAAGTGACTTTCGCCCTGTAATCAGAAAGAGCGATTCGTTTTTCTTTGATCAGCCCGGCCAGAATTTCAGTATAATGAAAGACGTTAAAGTTTCCTCCCAGCTTTGGATATTCCTTCTTGAAGGCATTCAGAGCATGAGGGTCCAGGGTGATGATCTTCTTCACACTTTTTTCTTTGAATTTACGGATGTTATCTTCAGCCAGCTGAGAAAAAAGCCCCGTCTCTCCAAGGACCTTAACCTCGTTTCCGTCGCAGGTCTCCTGGCTGCCCAATATCCCTATTGACAAACCGGATTCATAGAGCAACGTCCCCACGGATCGGGCCATCTCACTCCCGACTTCGTCGTAGGAGCCCACGCAGCCCACATAGAAGAGATACTCCTGGTTGGAAAATGGCTGAATTTCAGTGCTCTCCGCCCATTTCCCCCTTAGCTTTTGTGGCGCCTTGAAAGGATTGCCATTCGCAATAATCGCCTTGAAATAATCCCTGACCGCCGGGGGAATTTTGCCTTCCGTTACCAATCCCGCCTTGGTCTCTTGAAAGATATCAGGCAGATATCCTTAAACTTCGGAAAGACACATTGATCTTTACAGTTGTCGCAAGCCACGCAGGAATAAAGGATCTCGGCAAAGTGAGGGCTTGTATCGATCTCATCATTAAGCCACGCTCTGATGAGCCACATTCTCCCGCCTGGCGAATAGGTGTCCCATCCGAACGCCTTATAGGAAGGGCAGTTGAAGTCAACGTAATCTCCTGGAAATTTGCAGTATCCGCAGCGAAAACAACGATGAACGATCTCCGCATGTTCTATTAAATGTTCATATTCCATATCAGCTCACCTCCCAATTCCCAGGATTCATGATTCCCTGCGGATCTAAGTTTCTCTTAACCATCTGGAGTAACTTGAGCGTATTGGGATCCATCTTTTGCATGGTCATTTTCTGTTCCATAAAATTCGGCTTCCACGGGATTCCTCCCATCTCCAGGGCAAATTCAGTCGCCTCGTCCAAGGCATTTTTCACCCTGGTCATCATCGCTGGATCCTTCCGGTTAAAGGCAAAGGAGATACTGAACATCATGGAGTGGCCTCCCGATATGATTCTTGCCGAGCTGGCATAGAGGACATTGTATTTAGCGGCCAGCTCGATCACCTTGGCTGCATACTGGGGAAAGTGCTCAACCAGAGTGATGGGCCCAGAATATTCGAACCCGCCACCCTTGGGCACATCGGCAAAGTCCGCGACACCCCTCTGGGGCATTTCCAGAAGCCTTTCTTTCATAAACTGCAATCCCATGAATCCGCCGTCTTTCGTATCGATAAACTCCTGAACCGCATCCCAGATCATCTTTCTTTTGAACTCAATCTCCTCTTCCGTGTCACCGGTAAAGTAAATCGTGATATGGAAGTTATCCTTGAACATTAAGGGCTTCGGCTGGAACCAGACGTTTATGTCTTCCAGCATCTCAAGATGGGTGAGTTTGTATAAAATTTCGGAAACCAGATCGACCCTGTCCGTCACGAATAACTCAACATCCCTAAATTTCTTATTGGGATAGAGTTTCAGACCCACTTTGGTAAAAATGCCGGTGGTCCCCAGCCAACCCAAGAAGAGTCCGGACAGATCGGGAAGCGTGGGCCCTTTTGAAAACCAGTAAGGCCCTAAGCAAGGCGAGCCAATCTTGCAGATGTCTCCCGTGGGCAGCACAACTTCCAGGCCGGTCACCATATCCGAATTGAAACCATATTGCTGGGTCAGGCGACCCTGACCATGGAGGGCTACGTTGGCAGCAATGGTCGTGACGGGCGGTGCGTCGGGAAGGCTGTGCCTGAGACGGGGATAATGATCCTGCAGGTAGGCCTTGAGAACGCCTTGAGAGGTGCCCCCCTCCACAACGGCGTACCTGGCTTTTTCATTCACTTCTAAGATCTTGTTCATCCGCTTCATATCCATGACAATGCCGCCTTTTAACGGGATCACGAGGCCGGTCAAAGCCATGCCATTTCCCATGGGAACGATCGGAATCCTTTCCCTGTTGGCTAACTGGACTACCTTTTGAACCTGTTCGGTCGTTTCGGGCGCTACCACATAGTCCGGCATGTGCGGCGACAATACCCCAGGGTCTCGCGAATAAAACCACAATTCTTCCGGTGAATTCGAAACGCCCCGATCGCCTAATATCTCAATTAAAGACTTAAGTATGCCGCTCATCTCACTTCACCTCCCTTTCCTTCTCGCCTATGGCCATCTTACACAAGTCTATGATATGGATCGGTCTTAGCCCCCTTTTCACAACTTTTTCAGATAGCGTGGACTGACAAGCCGGACAGTTAAATACACAGTACTTGGCGCCGGTTCTCAGCATATCCTCTATATTCCTTTGCTGGACGTCGTTCGCCAATCTGTATCCAGAGACCGACCGGAGAATGTCCGCACAACACAGACAATTTTCCCCTTGATATTCTCTGTCGGGAAGCTCAACGCCTATGAAGTCCAGTATCTCTTTGACAAGAGGGTGTTTGTCAGGGATCAGTCTGTTGGAGCAAGGGCGCTGATAGGCTGCCTTGATGTTGAGTGGCTTTATCTTGTCCTTCAATTGCTTCAGCCTGTCCAATAAGAAGTCCATATAGTAGATGGGTTGAAACGGAACTTTCATGCCATAGGCGGACGCGATGGAGGTGTAAGTGCCATAACATTCATCATGCAGACAAATCACCTCTTTCACGCCCAACCGATTAAAATTTTCAATGACGATGGGAAGCCTCTCTTTAACGACTGACATCTTTGCAAAATGGGTGTGAACGGCAGGACACATGAACTCCGCACCCAAAACCATAGCCGAGGCAACCTCCTTGAAGATTTCCCCGGAACTCAAACCGCCCAGGGCAGGGATGAGGCAGGAAGAAAGCATCCGGTCCTTAATGTTCCCGACCATCGACTTGCCCTGCATCTGGGTCATATTAATCCATTGGTTGGTAATGGGTCTCGGCGCGGTGTATATGCCCTTCTCTTCCCTGCGTTCGCCGATGAGATAAAAAGGATGATTTCCTCTCTTGCAATATTCTTCGCAGGCATAGCACGTGACACATTCTTTCAGCACGCGGGAGTCTTGCCCTTTCACAACCTTCATCATCTCTTCATGAGCTTCGTTCTTATTGAACGCCATGTATTGGCACTTTAGGAGGCAATCGGCCGACGGACAGGCGGCACAAACCTTTTCATCGAATTTCAGGGCATTCATAAAAACCTCCTTTTGGTTATTCCGGAAAGGCTTTCTCCCCCAGGGCCATACGGCAAAGGTCAGTGATGAAAATCTTCTTCAGACCACGGGCGGTGGCAGGCCGTCTTAGAATCCGGTCGCACACGGGGCAAAGAGTGATCAGGGCGTCGGCACCGCATCCGATGGCATCGTCGATATTCTTCGCCTGCACCTCCTGAGCCAACTCTGGAAAGACACGGATGATCGGTCCCGTACAACAGAAGGCAGACTCTCGCTCGTACTTCCTCGGCGGTCGCTCTACCCCAATGAGATCGAAAATCTCGTCGACGAAGACATCTTTTTCAGGCGTGTATCGGGAGGCGCAAGGCCGCTGGTAAGCGACCTTCTTGCGTAACTTGGTGATGCGGCTTGGATGGTCTCTGAGATAGTTGCGCAAGTATTCGAAGAGGTGCATGTACCGGAAGGGAACCGAGATGCCGTAATCCTTGACCTTGGCGTGCACCATGGCATAGCAGTCATCATGGAGGAAGATAATATCCTTGCCTAGGCGCGTTAGGGTGTCGATGAACTTCCTGGCGCCCTTTTCAATAGGACTCTCCTTGGCGACATGCACGTAGCCGATGAGGCAAAAATAATCTCCACCCTTGACCACGGTCATCCCCTGAAATAATTGACCATCAAGGGCACCCTCGGGGATCTGTCTTTCCATGACGCAGAGTGAGAGGACGGGTTTGTCAGGATCTCCCAAGATCACCTCGTTGGGGACCTCAAAGGCAAGGTCCATCCTATCTGCACCCTTCATTACAGGGAAGGCATCGAACTTCTCCTGCGCTCTGACGATAAGGTCATGGGGGTCAGCTCCTGTGGGACAATATTCTCTGCAGGCACAGCAGGTCACACATTTGCTCAAGATCTCAGCCTTTTTACCTTCCATAAGGGCCTTGATGTTAGCCACGGCTTTGTCTTTGTCATAATCGACATAAAGACACTTCACCAGACAGTCCCCACAAAGATTACACTTTGAGGCAGCCCACATTATTCAACCTCCCTGAAGATACAAGATCCTTGGCTTTTTATAGCATACTGCAACTTCTGAGAGCAACACCTCAGATGATGCATTTTTTGGAGTGGAGGAGGACAGAACGAGGGCGAGAAAATGTGGGGCAACTCAAGGCTTCGTGAAGATCAATCCCTTTTTTTACTCTCTCCCCTCCCCTTTTGACTGAAAAAGGCAAAAAGTTTTCCGGGGAGGCTCATCTAATCTCTCGAATCATTTTTGCCGTTTCGACTCCGATCCGCCGAGAAATAAGCGTTTGGGATCGAAACAACGGAGGAATTTGAGCTGCTCAGAAGAAGGAGAGGGAAAAACGCTCAGGGGACGACGAATCTTCAGTGGCCAACCGCATTGCTCTTGGATGGTTCGAAGCATCTTTTCTTCCGACTCTGTTGAGGGGTCGGCAAAATAGGCGGTGAACTCCAATTCCTTCTGGCCTAAAGGTTTTTCGAAAATTCCATACTGGGAAACCACGCTGGTTACTCCGAATCCTGGAGAGGTGATATAGGGGACTTTCTCAACGAACCGGCTCTTGCTCTGCTCAAGAGTAACCATGGTCTCACCCGCGCCTGACGCCACGTCATTCGCTCCACCCGACCCGACCAGGTAGGGTCCGGTCTCCGAAGCCCTGGTGGTATTTACATTTCCGAAACGATCGACTTGGGCGGCTCCGATCACCCCAATGCCCGACGTCTTGGATCCGCACATAAAGATACCCAGGCTGGTAAAAATGTCTGAAATCATCCGGCACGAAGGGAGATTCCTCATGTTGAAAATAAAGGGGTCCGCCGGCTGGGGAGAGTACCCATAAAAACCAATTTCGGCGACCAATTCCAGCGGAATGTTCTGTTGTCGCAAATCGTAATAGGCCATCCATGAGGCGAGATTGGAGATTCCGATCCCGCACATCAGAAGAGGGTACTTTTTCTCTTTGATGATCTCTTGAAGCTTAGCCGATGCTCCCACGGCCAGCCTTTCTGCGGGCGTTGGGTTCTCGGGATAAGGCAGTCTCTCTGCCGCATCGGACAATTCCGAAGTCCAAGAATCTTTATGGATCCGGCCCATCAAAAACCAGATTCGCCGCTGGCCTAAGCGTGCCAAGAAGTCCTCATGATCCCGGCAGCCTAGAACCCATTTTTCAACCCAGGCTTGATACTGATCTGGATCCTGGGAGGCTTGTCTCGCCTCCAGAATAAATTCCTCGTCTTCTCCGTAGCCATCGAAATCAGGGACTCCTAAAGCGTGGAGTCCGATCGGGTGGGCCCCGAAGGGTACCGAGCAGACCGCACGGACCACGTAGCTTGGGATACGGGTCATGAAAGAATAGCGGCGGATAAAATCCGCATCCACAATTTTCTCGACGGTAACGATCACTCCTTCTTTAGCCGCCAGGGCCCCGTAATGGTTTAAGGTATAAGGGGTAGCCAACAGGGTATTCCCGTCTGCATCTGCTGCCCATCCATGAGCCAGAGCAATGTCAGGGTTAAGGGACTTCAGGACACCCACCGATTCTCCGGGCACAAAAGGGTTTGCAGTCTGACAAAAATTTTCTTGGTTGTCCAATTCCATTGAACTGCCACGAAGAGATTTAGTAGGGAAGAAAGGCAGGCCCATGGCTCCCGCCACTAACCGCAGGGTCAGGGTGAGGAAAGTCCAGCTCTCGGGAATGACCCGCCCTTCGCGAAAGGCTCGGGTCAGGATAGGATTGGGACCCGGAAATGGATAGCCATCGCCATTGAATCCGGAGATGATTCTACGGCACAATCTGCCGTGGGCAAAGAGGGCGAAACTGTAAGCTCCCCCCGTATTACCAATCAAGGTGAACCTGGGATCTTTCCCCCAGAATTGACGAGCAATTTCAAAATAAGTTGCGGTTGGAAAGGCCATTCCATTCCCGGTTTGAATACTCATCCCCGGCCTGACGAACTTGCGAACGGCCTTGGAAAGATCCATGACCTTATCTCTATTAACACCTTCCGGGTATTCCAATCTCTCTCTTAGGAAATGCTGCAATGCTTGATCCATTTTTTTCCCCTCTGATGCTGAGGTTTAATATCTATAAACTCTATAAACCCTCCTCAAATATGTCAATAGGCAAGTCTGGTCCTCTTCGTTTTCATAAACTATTTTGTCTCGGTACTTATTTGAAATTTGGATTCTGAGATTGGGTATTGATTGAAAGGATGAGCTTCAGTTCAGCAGACGTTTAATGATGGGAATTTTGAGGAATTGGACCCCCTCTTCCTTGAGGATGACTTCCTCTTCTGTCGTGGCTGTCCCTTTAATATTTCTTTTCTCTGTTTCTCCGTAATGAATCTTGAGAGCCTCTTTGTAAAATTCGGCCCCTACATCCTCAAAATGCTTGTCCAAATACTCATGGACCAACTGAAGGGCCTGGTGAGGATCCAACTCCTCTTTCACTCTCTCTCCTCCCCTCTTGATCGCAAAAGGAGAGAAGGCTTTTTCTATTTGATGATCGTCACAGATAGGACAGGCGATCGTGCCAGTAGATTTCTGCTCCTCGAAGGAGGTGCTGTCCTTGAACCAACACTCAAATTTATGACCGTTTGAACAGAAAAGATCAAAGGCAATCATTTCTCTTCACCCAGATAATTATTTAACATCATGAGACTTATTTGGCAAGCCTTTTCCTACAGTGCTCTCCCGACTGCAAACTTACAAAAATACAGTATTGAAGCGGAGGAAATACAGAGATGACCTTATTTACTTCTCGAGGTTTTTTAGTTGAAATGATATCTAAAGCTTAACGGAACCTATTTGACATCTTTCATCTTCCTTCGTCCCTGCCTGCCGCATACAGGGACGAAGGAAGATGAACTAAACCTCTCAGAGAGAAGGTGGTGTGTCGGATGCCAAGCGTGAGTGAGATGAAAAAGTCGGAATATCCTCCGCTCGCAGAGAGATTGGTTTCAAATTACGTAGCCCCTGGAACCCGCTTGAGACTCCGTGGGGATGTTTGTCAACAAGTGAAGGAACGGGAGTGGATTTTTAACAAAGTGAAAGGTAATACAATTTTTCTGATACACGAACCCGGGGCTCACGGCATCGTGGTAGGCATTGAAGACATCGATTGGACCACATTCTGACAGAAACTCTATCCACTCGAGAACTTCCTTGAAAGTAATCCTTCAATTATCATCGCAGATCCTATCCCCAGGATCGGAGTGGTCTCTCCGGAGAAAACTTGAAGCGGCACATCTTAGCAATGGGCCAGGCCGTAGATATCCTCAAAACGGCCCCTTCAGCAAAAACCTCCGATTCCCTTCTCTCCAATGATCCGCAATTTCAAAGTTTTGGAGGGGAGACCACTCCGATCCCACTACGCCCGAGACGGAGGGGTTACCCTTGAAAACAGAAACCGGTATGTGAAGCTCCCCGTCATCCCGTCAAGACGGGACGGGCACGCCGGAGGCTGCCGGGCAGTTGCCGGTCAACCCTTGTAGGTCTGGACCCGGCCCCAGAGGCTTTTTGTCCCCCAGATGCCCGACCGCAGGCACTCCAGCTGAACAATCTGGCTGTGATCAACAAAAAGGTTTACTTCCGGGCCGTAGTTCTTGACGTACCACGCAAAGACCTCTGGCTCGGCCGCCTCAAACATCACTTTGTCGAGACCCAAGGCGTTGACGATTTTAGCGGGTACGTCCGTGCGCCACACCTTTACATTTTCGGTGATTCCCTCCGATTCAATCATAATCATATAGGCCCCTGCTTCAAGAAAACGCTTCGCCTGTAAAATGGCCCATTCGGGATCGCGTGTTCCTTCGGCCTCCAATTCTTCCACGGCACTGGCGCCGCCCGCCCCGAACTGGATTCCCACTTCGGGTTTAGGCTTCATCCCGGCCTTCTGCACTTTTTCAACCAGCCTGACCCAGTCGTCGATTGGAATAGTAATGAAGCCGCTGGAGATCTCGATGATATCGAACCCGAGATCCTTGCACTCTTGGATATAGCGACCAACCATCTCCGGACCTTGTGTCAGCACGTGTTCCATAAAACCGCCCGTGTCGACCAGAACCTCATACTCGTGACAGAGGTCAATGAGCTCTTTGACCGCCTGGCGGGGCATTAAACTGAAGGAGCCTCCTGCAAATTTGAGGACGTCGACATAAGCTCCCATCGTTTCCAGGATGTCTTGCAAATACCTTTTACCCATCGGAGTGTAGTAAGGGCCGCGGATCTCAGTCACCCCACGGGAGCGCGGTTTTGCCGGACGGGCATTGACTTTTAGGAAGGCGAAAGCCCTGTCTTTCGATTGAGTCTTAGGTTTTTCCATTTTGAATCCTCCTCTCTTCGAGCTTCTTCGAAGCCCCGCCCTTAGGGCGGGGGCTTCCCGGCAAGGTGTTTTCTTTCGCATTGTGCCCCTCGACCCGCCTATAAGGCGGGGCTTGAGGGGCACTTGCCGGTCAGACCTTTACCCCTGCCAACAATTTTGTCAAATCGGAGACTTGGATCGCTTCCAGATTGGAGACCGCGCTGACAATCTCCCGACAGAGCGATCGTTCCGTATAAGGCGCTGCCAGTCTCTCAAACTTCTCGACAGCCCTCTCCCATGACATAGGGCGGATCCGAAAACCCTCGTAGTCATGCTTCTCTTTTTCTATCCTTCGGCCATCACGAAGGCTAAGAGTGATCCGGCATGGCATCTCATCCGGAAATTCTCGACTGTAGTCTGAGGAGGGCTTGACGGTGACTTTTCTCAGAAGTGCCTGGACATCCTGACTCTGGATGCGAGCTGGCCTGTACTGCTCGGGCATCACCTGGCCATCCAGGATGGCGACAGCCACCAGGTAGGGCAGGCTGTGATCAGCCTCCTCCTTTGTCCGGACGATGTTCTTATTCCCTTCTTCCCCTCCGCCGATGATGTTGTAGGCGACGTCAAAGATCTCAATCTCGACCCGCGCCACCTCTCCCCCGGCCAAACCATATTCCTTTTTAAGTTCCAGAATAC
>Ga0315282_10014301_pt1 | contig 11842 bp, 10 predicted proteins | sample YL17G07_20_MG_FD_203693 | JGI IMG/M metagenome (GOLD analysis project Ga0315282, IMG submission 203693) | Sediment microbial communities from Yellowstone Lake, YNP, Wyoming, USA - YL17G07_20 | ecosystem: Environmental > Aquatic > Freshwater > Lake > Sediment | place: USA: Wyoming | collected... | reverse complement strand
TTGGACAGCCTGTTTGAGGATGAATCGTTGGTCTTCGATGATGCCGCCCAACCGCACCAGGTTGCACGGATCATGAAGGGTGTGGATCTTCGGGTTTCGCGAGGGGTCGAGTCGGATACGGTCTTCCCGGATGTAACCGGCCACAACCTGGAGGACGCTCATGACCTCGAACTCGTATGTCCGGCCTAGCCACTCCGGCGCCTCCCATCGGTTGGAGTTGAACCCGTGGCCGCACTCGGCCAGGACGAGCGTATGGCAGCCGAGGTCCCCCATGGCCTGAGCGAGACGTCCGGACATGATTCCCGCGGCCTCGTCATCCCCGTTGTACAGGCCGTAGTTCGTGACGTCGAAATTGGCGCTGGAAAAGGTCCAGTCCTCCCCGGCGGCGTAGAATATTTTGCCGACGGCGGAGATGGACAAAGGAAAGAACATGGCCTCGCGTGGGTTGATGGTGTAGAGGATCCTGGCCCCTTTACGGTCGATGGGCAGCCGGGCCCGGGGGTCTCCCACATCTTTCTGAAGCTCTTCTTCCAGCCACGCCACCGTCTCAAGCCAGTTGTCCTTGGTGATCCCCATGTTGTTCCCGGTTTTGAGGGCGATGTCGACTGTCGACTGCAGCCCGGGCGGGACGAGACCGACCGCGGCAAGGGCGGACCGGGCGGCCCGGATGAGTGCGAATATGTTGATGCCCATGGTGCAGCTCAGGGAACACCGCCCGCACATGGAGCAGCGCCCGAAGAGGGAATCCACCCACTCCCGGAGGATTTCCCGGCTCAGGGACCGCGCCCCCGAAAGCTGGGGAAGCGTCTTGCCCGCGAAAGTGAAATACCTCTTAAAAACCTGGTTCACCAGGTTGAGCTTGGCAACGGGCATGGCTTCCGGCTCCCCTGACGCCAAATAGTAGTGGCAGGCATCGGCGCAAAGACCGCAGTGGACGCAGGCGTTCAGGTCGGCGACGTCGCCGGCCCCGAGCTTTTCCCGGAACACCGTCAGAATCTTCTCAAAATCCTCCCCGGTGAGCGCCCTGATCTTTTCCTCGATGGCGTCGGGTAGCGCTTGGGGAGTGCTCATGGTCAAACCTTTGACGATTCCCTATGGGGAAGGACACCCCGTCTTCCGAAATACGAGCCGAAGAGCAGCCGACTGTAAAAGAAGAAAAAACAATGGCGGATTTTACCGAGCGGCATGTAGAGGAAAGTCAGGATGGCCAGAATGGAGAAGACGGGAATGGCCGCGGTCAAGAAAGAGGAAAGAAAACCGCACAAAACGAAGAGGTCGACAAGGATATTGGCTGCGAAGTCGTCGGGACAGCTGATTTCTTTCAATCCGGGCTTGATCGACCTCTTGAGAAGAAGGCCCGCCCCGAAGAGAAACCCGCAAGCCATCAGTCCCCGGAAGACGTCGAGGAGCGCTTCCGGCAGGCGAAGGGAGGCCGCCGAGAGAAAAACGAACAGGATCGCCGCGAAAATGCCGGTGTGGTAAACAATACCGGAGACGTAGGTCGGGAGGTGCTTGGCCGCGCTTTCCTTTTCCCAGGGCATCATCCCCAGACCAAAGGCGTAGGCGACGCCCTTCCAGCGATTCCCCTGGGCCGGGGAATGGAGGCGACGCCGGCCGAAGGAAAATGTGCGGAGGACAAGATAAGTAAGCAGAGACAGAGACACGGCGAAAGAGACGTAAACACCATATCCGAGAATTGTCGTCATGATGAGCTCGACAGAACGTTCCGGGAACTCGCCAGTATAGCATATCCTCAAGAAAAAAGTGGAACGAAGAGGCACGAAAAGCATTAGATGATTTGGGCTTTTGTGCTATAATAAAAAACTTTTAAGAAGGGATCATCAAAGGAGAAGACCATGCCCACGATTGAAAAGAATAATCGAAAATTGGAAGTCAGCGAAGAAGGATTCTTGATTCGTCCCGAAGAGTGGGACAAAGAGGTTGCCGAAATCCTGGCCAGGGCTGAGGAAGGAATTGAAGACCTGACCGGAGAGCACTGGGCGGTCATCAATTATATCCGCGACTACTTTCTTGAGAAGAACCTGGCCCCGATGGTCCGCAAGATCTGCCAGACGACAGGGTTTACCCTCAAGCACATCTACGAGCTGTTTCCCTCCGGACCGGCCAAGGGGGCATGCAAGCTGGCGGGGCTCCCCAAGCCGGATGGCTGTGTTTGATTAAGATACGTAGACGGCGATGCCGGATTGGTCGGAATCCCCGTCGAGGCTTTGGCGATTTACGCCCTGCGATGCTTCAGTCTGGCGATCTCTTCGACGGCATTGATAGCGGCATCGATATGTTCTTCCGTGTTAAAGGGACCAATTCCAAACCGGACCGCCCCATGGATTTTATCAGTCCCAAGCTGTTCATGGACAAGAGGCGCGCAATGCAGGCCGGTCCTGCAGGCAATATTATAATCTACGTCAAGCATGGTCCCAGTGTCCTGCGCTTCGAGCCCGTCTACATTGAATAAGAGGACGCTGATGTGACCTGCCAGGTCATCCTGGCAATAAAGCGTGACCCCGTCGATTTTTTTCAAGCCGTCCCTGAGGTGCGTGGTGAGTTTCATCTCTTGATGGTGGATGGTCTCCAGACCTATTTCCTCAATCCATTTCAGACCCGCATGCAGGCCGGCCACTCCCAGGATATTGATGGTTCCGAATTCCAGCCTGTAAGGATACTCTTCAAGATGGGTCCGGACTGCGGAGCGAACGCCGGTGCCGCCAGCTCTGGTTTGTCTGATCTCGACGCCTTCCTGGACATAGAGTCCGCCGATTCCGGTGGGACCCAGGAGGGATTTATGGCCCGTGAAGGCGATGACGTCAACGCAGGAATCCTGGATATCGATGGGGACTTTCCCTGAGGATTGCGAGGCGTCAATGGCGAAGAGAATGCCATGGTCTCTGCAGATCTGCCCAATCTCTTTGATAGGCTGAACAGTTCCGATGACATTGGAAGCGTGGCTGATGATTACGAGACGCGTGTTTCTTTTGAATTTCTTTTGGAAATCTGCTGGGTCAACGAAGCCACGGCTGTCGAACGGAATGTAATCCACTTCGACGCCCTGGAATTTGTAGAGATGATAGAGAGGCCTGAGAACAGAGTTGTGGTCGAGATTGGTGGTGATGGCGTGGTCGCCCTCTTTGAGCAACCCAAAAATAATCAGGTTTAACGCGTCCGTAGAATTATAAGAGAAACAGAGTCTGTTGGGATCCGTGCCGTTGAAAAACTCGGTCAGTTCTTTTCGTGCTGTTTCAACGAGTTCTCCCGTCTCCATGCAGAGGTCATAACCCGATCGGCCGGGATTGACTCCGTATTTTCTAAAAAAATGATCCATAAACACATAGACCTCTTCTGGTTTGGGGAAAGTCGTGGCCGCGTTATCCAGAAAGATGAGTTTGTTCATGAACAACCTCCGGATTCTGTCACTCTAGAATATGAATTTTATAAATATATAGGGTCATATACTAATAAAACACCCCGACAAAATCAAACGGTTTTGTCCGTCTTCCTGGTTTATCTTTGCGGTTCGTGCTCTCTTATTAGAGAGTTCGCAATGAAGATTAAGCAATCAGGTCAAAAAACGGAAAATATAAACCTCGAAATGATAAAAGTATAAACCCATAAACTTGACAATACCCAAACGTTCGTGCCAATAAAGAATTAAAAACGTCTAGACTATGCCCTGTTGTAACCTGGGCGAGTTTTTCCTCTCACAACTCACAATTCGCAACTCGCAACTCAAAACTACCTAATCACTCTGGGAGATGGACCGGGAAGGCTTGGTGCAGCAACGGGGCACGGGGTGCGGGGAACTTGTGACGTTGTCCCCGGACACGGGTGCATTGACGGATTCCTCAGAATGGCATAAAATCATGGACAGATTATGCTTATAAGAAGTGCCCCATTCCAGAGATGGGTCCGATTTATTTCAAATCTCCCCCCTGGCGAAAGAGTCTTGTCTGGCCGAGGATCGAACGTGCAGCCATGAACGTGAGCAGCGGCAAAGCTGTGGAATTCATCCTTTCCAGAGGACACCTGCCCATCCTCTTTTGGCTCAAGAAGGAAATCCTGGAAGTGCCGGTGGAGCGGGAGTTCAAGAACCTGGAAAAGTACGCCGCCCGGATCAGAATCCTGGAGACCCAAAACCAGAACGGCAGTTGGTGCAAGAAAAAGCCGGCCGCCGTGCCGTGTTGGGAAAAGACTTATAACATCATCGAAACACTCAAAAACCTGCAAAAGCTCTGTGACTATGGATGCACTCGCGAGCTTGACGGGGTGAAGCGGGCCATCAATTTCCTTTTCAGCACCCAGACCAAGGCGGGGGACTTCAGGGGCATCTATCCGAACGACTATTCTCCGAGCTACCATGCCCTCGTCCTTGAGATCCTTTGCCGGCTGGGGCTGGACAAAGACCTCCGCGTGCAAAGGGGGTTCCGCTGGATCCTGGCCAACCGGCAGCCGAACGGAGGCTGGGCGACCTCCGGCCGCCGCCCTGGAGGAAAGCCGCGCCCCTTCTCCCGCCCTGTTACGGGCATGGTCGTCCGAGCCCTCGCGGAGTCTCCGTCTTGGAGACAGAGGAAAGAGGCCTCTCTGGCCGGAGAGCTTTTGTTGAGCCATTTTTTCCGAGCCGACCGGCCCTCCGACAGCCAGGAGGTGTCCATTTGGGAAAAGCTGTCTTATCCCTTTTGGAACACCGATATCTTGAGCTGTTTGGACTCTCTTTCCAAGCTCGGATTCCAGGCGGACGACGGGAACGTTCAGAAGGCTCTAGGTTGGCTTCTGCGAAAGCAAAACAACCAGGGATTTTGGGAATCAGGGAATAAGAAGGCTTCCCTGGAAGATCATCTCTGGGCGACCCTGGCCGTCCTGAAAGTCCTCAAGCGTTTCGGTGTTCTAGAATCCTGAATTCAGGACCAGGCTGGACAAGTTAGTGGACAAACTCGACGGTCTGAAGCTCCAACTCTCCCAGGAGATCCAAGAGATACTCTTTGGCCTGGACCAAATCCCGGGATATTTCCACGTTGTCCCTGGAGAGCTCGGCGCGCATGACGACGTCCTTCAAGGTGGCTGACCCGGCGAAGCAGGAGCGTACGTTAGCGAGGAGGACCTTCATTTCTCTCCGACCCGTTGGCGAGGCCCGAGCTGGAGACAAAAATCTCCGGCACTCCGCCTCATAATGGGAAAACACCTGAGCCCACTCCGGCTCCTGAACGGCCTGGAGCCCACCGGCAAACTGCTCGAGGGCGTCGGCGAGATCCTTAATTTTCCAGGGTTCTATGTGGCTCATCCTGGCACCGTTTCCTGCTCAGACAGGCCATTTTAGCTCTTTTTAGGGAAAAATCCACAGATTTTTGAAATCTCCAATATTCGGTGTTAAGATGATGGGCTCCTCGCTTGATTTGAGATAGGAGGACTCGGCCTGCAGCGGCCCGGCCGTTTTTCTTGTATTCCCGGGCGAGGAGGAGCTGAAGAATAGCTAGAGAGAAACGGCTTAGACGTTGGGGATGGACAATGAGATATTATCTGAGCCTCGGTTCAAACCTCGGCGACAGGCAGAGGAACCTGACCAGAGCGGTCCTTGAGCTGGAACGAAGCAAGGTGAGGATTCGGGCCGGATCATCGCTCTATGAAACTCAGCCCGTGGAAGTCCCTGACCAGCCCTGGTTTCTCAACCGCGTCCTGAGAATAGATACAGAACTCACGCCCTTTGAGCTATTGGGATTGGCCAAGACTATCGAGAAGAAGCTGGGACGGAGGCCGACCGCAAGAAAAGGCCCACGCCGGATCGATATCGACATCCTTTTGGCCGAGGATGCAGTCATTTCAACCGAGCTCTTGACGATACCCCATCCTCGGATGCACCTCAGGAACTTCGTCCTGGTGCCCTTGCAAGAGATTGCGGCCGACGAAGTCCATCCGGCGTTCAAGAAAACTATCCGCGAACTGCTGTGCGAATCTCGCGACACTTCCGTCGTTAGGAGAATTTAAGACGACGAGATAGACGTTTTTTAGTCTTTCGCGGCTCCGTAGAAAACCGAGTTGAAGAGGAGTTTGAACGTCCCCCACGGCTGAGCCCGGAAGGTCACCGGGAAGCCCAGGAGGATGATTTTTCCTTTGGAGGTGGGCAGGTCCAGGATAGCCGATTTTTGGTGGATGTATTTTTCACCGTAGATCCAGCCGCTCATGAGCAGATTTTCCGCCGGGTACTTGGCGACGCTCTTGGGTTCGGCTTTGCCCTCAAAGCTGGGCATGATATCAAAAGCGCAGCTTTCCGAGAAAACGGACGCCGCCTCTTTGGGCATGCCGTAGGCGATCGGATGATGAGTATCAAACTCCGTGCGGAGCAAGGAACCCGAGCAATTGAACTCGTCCCGTTTGATTTGTTTCAAAACATTGCGGACCGGCAGCCCCAGGTTGTCGATCGCCAAGTTGCAGGTCGAATTCACCAAGATCAGTGTTCCTCCGTTTTCGGAGAAGGACTTCAGGTTGCGGAGTCCGGTCGGGGAGATCCCGCCGACGTACTTGGGCGGCATCGTCCCTTTGGGATAGCCGTTGATGATCAGGTCTGAGCTGTAATGGTCGGGGAGAATGATCACATCATAGTGATCATTGAGGCTCCCGGCCCGGATGTCCGCGTCATGCAGGCTGGAAAAAGTGAATTCATGCTGCTCCAGGACGAACCTCATCCATCCCTCTTCCTCGACGGGGACATAAGATTGATAGATCCCGAGGCGCGGCGTCTTGAGGGTCGAGGTTGGAACTCTGGGGACTTCGCCGACTGCGATAGCCTTCAGGCCCAAGTCCTTGACCAATTTCTCCACGAAAGCTCGAGAGATGGACTGACCATGGACGGCGATCGCTCCTTCGGGAAAAGTCCTGTTCTGCGCGGTGAACTCTTTTTTTATCCACTGGACCGTCCCGCCGGCCTTGAGGACCCGGTTGGTGGCGATGGCGGAAGCATTGGTGGCGTGATCCAGGAGATAGACTCCACCATTCCCGCTGATCTCGCCAGGGGAAGGTTTGATTTCTTTTTGCAGGGTCAGCTTGGCTTCAACCGGAGAATTGGCCGAATAGACTTTAACGCCGAACTGGTAGGGGAGAGTCCAGCCCATCATGTCGTAGGACTCGAAGGGCGCTCCTTCGAACTTCTGGGATTGGACCAGACCCTGCCAGAGGTCCGGATATTTTCTCAAGTCGGGATACTTCTGCTCCTCGAAGACATTCTTGACGAACAGGGCAAACGGCTGGGTCATGGGGATGACATATGTTCCCGCCGGATAAGTGATTCCGTCGCAGTCGAACGAGACGTCGCTTTTGCAGACATCGACGCCGAGGAGAGTCATGCGGTTGAGCAGGAGCGCCATGTTCCCCGGGTCGAGTTGCTTGTCGGGAACGATCCAGGCGTAGGGAGGCTCGGTCCGGAAGCGCTTCGTGACTTCTGAAGCCATTCTGTACTTGTTGTAGAGGAGCTCGGCGTGGTATTTGGAGGAAACATCGAGCACGGCCCTTGAGGCCGTGAGGCAATAATCCACCGCATCCTTGAGCCGCCACCAACCTCCTTTCCAGGGATTGGGATAGAAGGCGGACATGGTCAGATCCTGGTACTCCCTGGGGAACTCGTTGATCGTGTAAAAGTGAGGCGTGGCGTACCGGTAGAGGGCGGTTTCGGTCAGGATGGAGATGACGTTGTGTGAATCCACGACCTGGGTCGCGTACCCGGGGTACCAGGTATCAAAGATGATACGAGAGATGGCCCCCTCTTTTCCTTCCTCATCAAAAGCCTCGCCCATGGCCGAGCCGATCAGGTTTTGCCAGCGGACGACCAGGGGATGGACATTAGGGTTGGTCGGCTCAGAGTTCGGAGGCGTCCAGATCCGGGCCGGGAACGGCGCCGTCTGGTGGTGATTATAAAGAACCAGCGGGTACCATTCCTGGTCGGCCAGCCGCGACATGATCTGGGTTTCTACCAGATTGGCGATGTAAGAGTCCCGGTTGTTATCGTGTCCGGCGTATTTGTGGTAGAGATAGGGCATCGGAGAAACCTCGTAGGGGGTTCCGACATTCGGATGGTACCAGTCCGCGAGCAGGTTCATGCCGTCGGGGTTGGCAAAAATGAGGATGAGGATGACGTCGTCGAGGATGCGGGTCGTCTTCGGGTCAGTGGCCGTGAGCAGGTCATAGGCGAGCTGGATGTTGTGCTGGGCCGGAGCGCACTCCGACGCATGGAGTCCGCCGTCGACCCAGACGATGGCCTTGCCTTCTTGGGCGAGTTTGACCGCTTCATCGGCCGAGACCCCGCGAGCCAGGGAAAGTCTCCTGGCGATGTCTTTGTATTTATCCAGGTTGGCGATGTTTTCGGCGGACGAGATGACCGCATACGTCCAAGTCAGGCCCATCGAGGTTTTGCCGGCGTCAAAGAGCTTGATCCGATTCGAGTTTTCGGCCAGCTTCTTGAAATATTGAATGGCTTGGGTATAGGTGGCCAGGTGATAGTCCGCGCCCACTTTAAAGCCGAGAACATCCTCGGGTTTGGGCACGGACTGGCCAAAGCCGAGAGATGCCGACAGCAGGAGAAAAACGACCAGCCCAGCTGCCCAGGATTTTGATGACGTCTTCATCGCGCCCTCCTTGAGAATGATCAAAAAGCGTCTCGGAAATGTTCGATCTTGAATCCCTCCCGCTCGTCGTAGAGCAGCGAAAGGACATCGAACCGGCACTCGACCTCGGTCAAGTTGTTCTGAACAAGGTAACCTCCCGCGATTTTCCGTATCTGCCGTTGCTTGGCCGAAGTGACATATTCTTCCGGCCTGCCGAAATCAGCGTTCATCCTTGTCTTGACTTCGACAAAGACGAGCGCGCGACCATCGTAGGCGATGACATCGATCTCTCCTCGGTACAAGCGGAAGCTCCGGGTGACGATTTCATATTTGTTTTTGACGAGGTAATCGATCGCAAACTCTTCTCCCATCCTGCCCAGTTCCTGGGCGGTGGGTGGGGCGAGCTTGAGATCTGTCATTTTGTGACCTTCCAGCGGACCCCTTCCTTGGTGTCTTCGAGGAGAATCCCTTTCTTCATGAGCTCTTCCCGGATTTTGTCCGCCAAGGCAAAGTCCTTCTCCCGGCGGGCCCGCTCCCTCTCCTCGATCCTCTTCATGACCTCGGGAGGCGGGGTCTGGTCCTTGCCCGGCGGCAGGACAGCCAGGACCTGATCGAAGCTGCGCATCAAGCCCAGGAGAACCCGGGCATTTTTTTTCCCGATTTTATCCTCAGCCAGGAGGATGTTCGCTTTTCTCACGAACTCGAATATCGCCGCGAGGGCGTTGGAAATATTGAGGTCGTCGGAAAGTCCCTCGATGAATTTGCGCCGGCTCTCTTCGATCAATCCGGGTACCTCCTCGGCCTCTTGGTCCCTGAAAGATCGGGTTTCGAGCTCATAGACGAAATCCTTCAAACGGGTGAGAGCCGCGCGGTCCTGGTCAACAGCCGCAAAGGTGAAATTCAGCATCCTCCGGTAGTGGGTGGAGAGGAGAAGGTATCTGACGGTGGCCGGATCGATGTTTCTCTGAACTAAGTCCTTTAGGGTATAGAAATTCCCCTTGGACTTCGACATTTTCTCGCCGTTAACCACCAGGTGATGGCAGTGGAGCCAGTAATCGACGAATTTCTTTCCCCAATAGGCCTCCGATTGGGCGATCTCATTCTCATGGTGGGGAAAGATGTTGTCGACACCGCCGCAGTGGATATCGAAGGTCTGTCCCAAATACTCGGCGCTCATGGCCGAACATTCGATGTGCCAGCCCGGCCGTCCGGTCCCGATTTCGGTCACCCAGTACGGCTCTCCCTCCTTCCTGGATTTCCAGAGGGCAAAGTCGTGGACGCTCTCCTTTTCGTATTCATCGGCGTCGATCCGGACGCCCACCTTCCGGTCCTCCAGGCTGATCTTGGAGAGCCGGCCATAGTTGGGGAACTTATCGATGCTGAAATAGATCGAGCCGGCCTTCTCGTAAGCGTAGCCTTTGCTGAGGAGGCCACGAATCATCGCCACCATCTTCGGAATGTGCTCTGTCGCCCGTGGATAATGATCGGCCGGAAGAATGTTTAGGGTCCGGATGTCTTCGAAAAAGGCCTCGATATACTTTGCCGTGTAGTCCTCGAGGCTGACTCCTTCCCGGTTGGCCCCTTTTATCGTCTTATCGTCCACGTCGGTGATGTTCATCACGTGGGTGACTCGGTATCCCATGAACAGGAGAAAGCGCTTGAGGAGGTCCTCAAAAACATAGGCCCGCATGTTCCCGATTGTCGGATAATCGTACACGGTCGGACCGCATGTGTAGATCCTCGCCTCGCCGGAGTCGAGAGGTTCGAACCGTTCAATCCTTCCGCTGAGGGTGTTGAAGAATTGGATCATCAGAGGAATATTATGAAAAATAAGGGACCACGTAGTCAACAACATTATTAGCGAGCACTGAGCCGTGAGCACTGAGCAGCAACAAGTATGTGTTTCACTCCTCACTATTCTTTTGCCGAGATAGACGGACGACGAGAAAGCTGCGATAGAAGAATTTTCCTAAGCAGGACCCGTCGGGAATTTCTATCGGCAATTTCGGGGGCGAGACTCCGATTGACAAGAAGGGTCCGAAAGCCTATCTTTAAACCAGGGAGGAACATTTGAAAAGAAAGCCCGCCGTTGCCGGTTACTTCTATCCGGGCGAGGCCGTTTCCCTTCGCCGGGCCATAGAGAAAATGGTCGATCCCGAGCCGCGGAGGGTAAAGGCTGTCGCCGTTGTCTCTCCTCATGCCGGGTTCGAGTATTCGGGTCCAGTGGCCGGGGCCGTTTTTTCCTCGGTCGAACTTCCAGAAACCTACGTTCTGCTCGGACCCGCCCACCGGGCCGGGATGCGCTCGTCCTTTGCCATTGTCAGGACGGGTGAGTGGATGACGCCTCTGGGTTCGGTGCCGATCGCCACCGATCTTGCAGATCTCATCCTCGGCGGCTCAGCGTTGATCAATGAAGACGAACAGGCCCATCTCGGCGAGCATTCCCTGGAGGTTCAACTTCCCTTCATCCAATATTTTAAGAAGGATATCTCGATCGTCCCCTTATGCATATCTTATTCTGCGTCCCTGCAGGAGCTGGAGGAGTTGGGGAACACAGTGTCTAATGCGGTGAAGGCCGCGAAAAGGGACGTCCTGATTGTCGCTTCGACCGACATGAGCCATTATGTCAGCCAGAAGGAAGCCGAGAAGAAGGATTCGCTGGCGATCAAAAAAGTGCTGGAACTGGACGCCCCGGGACTCTACGAGACCGTCCAGAAGGAAGACATCAGCATGTGCGGCTTTCAACCCACCACGGCCGCGATATTTGCTGCCAATAAGCTCGGCGCCCGCAAGGCCGAACTGATCAAATACCAGACATCAGGGGATCGGACCGGGGACTATCTAGAAGTTGTGGGCTACGCGGGCATCAGAATCATATAGACGAAACAGACGGGTTTCCGGTTCATTGACAATATTTCGCCTTTAATGGTATAAAATTTTCTAGGTTCAGTGATGAAGAAGTCTGGCTTACGTGACAAGGACAAGCATATCCTCAAGCTGATCGTTGAGAGCTACTTGAAGATCGGCCGGCCGGTCAGCTCGGGCCTGATCGTCCAGAAATTCAGGCTCCAGGATTCGCCCGCTACGGTCCGCAACATCATGGCGAAACTGCAGGAATTTGGATTCCTATGCCAGCCTCATACCTCGGCGGGCCGCCTTCCGACCGATAAGGGGTTGCGATATTACGTCAACAGCCTGTTGGCCGAGAGCCTCTTGCCTCTTCTGGCTCCCAGTCCTTCTCT
>Ga0315282_10014300_pt1 | contig 11842 bp, 8 predicted proteins | sample YL17G07_20_MG_FD_203693 | JGI IMG/M metagenome (GOLD analysis project Ga0315282, IMG submission 203693) | Sediment microbial communities from Yellowstone Lake, YNP, Wyoming, USA - YL17G07_20 | ecosystem: Environmental > Aquatic > Freshwater > Lake > Sediment | place: USA: Wyoming | collected... | reverse complement strand
CGTCTTGCCCAAGAACCTATGCCTGAAGTTTTGCGCGCTCTCCCCGGCCAGGGCCAGCATCTTATGGCTCCGTTCCCGCTTAACCCCATCCCCCACCCCGTCTGGCATACGGGCGGCTTCAGTCCCCTCGCGTGGCGAATAGGGAAAGACGTGAATCCGGGCAAACCCAATCTGCCGGCAGAGCTCGTAGCTCGCCTCAAAATCAGCCTCGGTCTCACCGGGGAAGCCAACGATAACATCGGTGGTGATAGCCACCTCAGGCACCATATCCTGGATTAGGGCTATCACCTCCAGGTAGCCGGCGGCAGTATAGCCCCGCCTCATCCGGCGGAGCACCCCGTCACTGCCGCTCTGCAGCGAGAGATGAAAATGGCGGCAGAGCCTGCTGTCCTGCCACAGCCCGATAAGCTCGGGGGATACCTCACTGGGCTGGAGTGAGGAAAGCCTTAACCGCTCAACATCGGTCTCGGCTAAAAGGCGCTGGAGTAGTCCCTTCAGGCTAGTCCCTTGGTCTTGATACAAGCCAACCTTGGTGCCGGTGAGCACCACCTCTTTATCGCCCTCAGCCACCCTCTGCCTGACCTCAGCAACAACCTGGTCAGAGGGGAGGCTTTTTTCTCTGCCCCGCACCAGAGGGACAACGCAATAGGCACAGGCGCTATTGCAACCATCGTGCACCTTGATAAAGGCGCGGGTGCGGGAATTGACCATAGCTGAACCTCCCCGACTATAATTAAGACGCCCTGACGCCTCCAATCGTTGCAGGAGGTCTGATTTTTCTCTGTTGCCCAGGACAAGGTCAACCCCCTCAATCCGTGCCAGCTCCTGGCGAGCCCGCTCGGCGTAACAGCCAATCGCCACCACCACCCCCTCAGGGTTGCGGCGGTGGGCCAGCCGGAGCCGCTGGCGGCACTTGCCGTCGGCGGCTTGGGTAACGGTGCAGGTATTGAGGATATAGACGTCAGCCCCATCATCAGGGGCCACCAGCCGGCACCCCGCCCGGGCAAACTGACGGGCTAAAGACTGGGTCTCCGCCTGATTGAGCTTGCAGCCGATAGTATCTAAGGCGACCCTGGGAATTTCAGAACTTCTAACCATGGTATACCGGCATTATATAACGAAAACGCACTCTTTTAACAACCTATCCCACTTAGCACCCTGAAAAATCTTTGATTTTTCAGGGAACCCGATTAAAATATGGTAATCCTATCCCCCTGACCCCCTTCCCTTACAAGGGAAGGGGGAAATATTTAATTAAGAGAGGCTTCGCCTCTCTTTAACTCTCCCGAACAGAAGGGATGGTTAAGACGCAAGCCAAAATTAGATATGGGGTGTTTAAGAGGGGCGCCAGCCCCTCTTTTTTCTTTCTTCCCCCTCTCCTTTTTAAGGAGAGGGGGACTAAGGGGGTGAGGTTAATAAATAATCTCAAACGAAAGTTTCCTTGCAGATAAGCTGAAATTATGGTAAAAATATCTAATTAAGCCTTGACCATCCTTAATGTTATGTCAAACAATAATAGAGTAGCCATTACCGGCATTGGAGCTCTGACCCCCCTCGGACTGGACACCGCCACCATGTGGCAGGGCCTTATAAATGGCAGGTCCGGCGTTGACCGCATCACCCTCTTTGATGCCAGTGCCTTTGAGACAAAAATTGCCGCCGAGGTAAAGGGCTTTGAACCCACCAATTACATGAACCCCAAGGACGCCCGCCGCCTGGACCGCTTCGCGCAACTGGCCGTCGCCGCCAGCCTCCAGGCGCTGGAGCAATCGGGGATGAAAATCAGCGCCGTCAACCGGAACGATATCGGTATTATCATTGGCAGTGGCATTGGCGGCCTGACCACCCTCTTTGAGCAGACAAAAATTCTGCTGGAGAAGGGGGTGGACAGGGTAAGCCCGTTCTTAATCCCGATGATGATGCCCAACATCGCCGCCGCCCAGGTCTCCATTACCCTGGGGGTAAAGGGGCCAAACCTGTGCACGACCTCAGCCTGCTCCAGCGGCTCCGATGCCATCGGCGTCGCCTATGAAATCATCAAGCGCGGTGATGCCGAGGTGATGCTCGCCGGCGGCAGCGAGACGATAATCAACCCCATCGGTGTTGGCGCTTTCAATGCCCTGAGGGCGATATCAACCAGAAATAGCGAGCCCGAGCTTGCTTCTAGGCCCTTTGATGCCGAGCGTGACGGCTTCGTCATCGGCGAGGGGGCGGGCATCCTCATCCTGGAAAGTCTTCCTTCTGCCCAAAAGCGGGGGGCAAAAATACTTGCCGAAATCATCGGCTACGGCGCCAGCGGCGATGCCTATCACATCACCGCCCCGCTGGAGAGCGGGGAGGGCGCCGCCAAGGCGATGCAGATGGCATTAAATAAGGCCGGCGTCAAGCCAGATGAGGTTGACTACATCAACGCCCACGGCACATCCACCCAGCTCAATGACAGGATGGAGACTAAGGCGATAAAGACAGTCTTCGGCGCTAATGCCTATAAAATACCGATAAGCTCCACCAAGTCAATGATGGGGCATCTTATCGGAGGGGCGGGGGCAGTTGAGGCGGCAATCTGTATCCTGGTCATCCAGAATTCGGCTATCCCGCCAACGACAAACCTCACCCACCCCGACCCTGAGTGCGATTTAGACTACGTGCCCAATGTTGCCCGCCAGGCGAGGGTCACCACCGCAATTTCTAATTCCTTCGGCTTCGGCGGACACAACTCGGTGCTGGTATTCCGCGAGTACACTGAGAGGTAAGCTTGAACCACTACCGCTGGAACCTGCTGCCGCTGGCGCCGGAGAGGCACCTGGGCAGTAGCTGTCCCCCGCTACTTGCCCAGCTCCTCTATAACCGCGGTGTCAGAGACCCCTCCCAGCTTGAGCCATTTCTTAGCGCCGATAAGCGCCTCTCTTCAGACCCCTCCCTCCTCCCCGACATGAGCCTGGCCGTCGCCAGAGTCTACCGGGCACTGCTCTCCGGGGAAAACATCGCCATCTACGGCGACTTTGATGCTGACGGCATCACCGCCACCGCCCTCCTGGTCAAGGGGCTGTCTTCCCTTGGCGGCAGGGTCACCCCGTATATCCCCCACCGCCAGACCGAGGGCTACGGGCTTAAGACCGCCGCCCTGGAAAACCTGCACAACAAGGGCGTCAGCCTGGTCATCACCGTTGACTGCGGGATTACCGCCCTGACCGAGGTGAAAAAGGCGAAGAGACTTAAGATGGACATCGTTATCACCGACCACCACACCCCCCTCCCCGAAATCCCGGAGGCTGTCGCCATCGTTAACCCCAAGCGCACCGATTCAAGCTACCCCTTTACCGAGCTGACCGGTGCCGGCGTCGCCCTAAAGCTGCTCCAGGCGGTATTTGAGAGCCTCGGTAAAAGGGAACAGGCGGACGAGATGCTTGACCTAGTCGCCCTGGGGACAGTAGCCGATATGGCACCGCTCTGCGGGGAGAACCGCTACTGGGTGAAGCAGGGGTTAAAATTGCTTAACACCAGCCCCCGCCTCGGCATCAGGGAGATTATCACCCAGGCGGGGCTGAGCATGGGCAGCCTTGATGCCGAGAGCATCTCCTGGATTATTGCCCCCCGCTTAAATGCCGCCGGCAGGCTGGCCCATGCCATGACCAGCTATAACTTACTGATGACGGACTCCCCGCCGGAGGCGAGGGGGCTGGCGATATGGCTGGAGCGGAAGAACGAGGAACGCCAGAAACTGACGAGCCGGGCAATGAATAAGGCGAGGGAGCAGGTGCTGGCGGAGGGAATCTCCCCCCTCCTCATTATCAGCGACCGGGACTACCCGGTGGGAATCGCCGGGCTGGTGGCGGGCAGGCTCGCCGAGGAATTCTACCGCCCCTCCATCGTTATCAGAAGCGGAGAGTTTATGAGCAGCGGCAGCTGCCGCAGCATCCCCGAGTTCAATATCATCCTCGCCCTCACCCAGTGCCGCTCGCTGCTCTCCCAGTTTGGCGGTCACTCCCAGGCCGCCGGTTTTATCCTCCCCACCAAGAACCTCCCCCGCCTCAAGCAGCAGCTCTCCGAAATGGCAACCACTCAACTTGCCGGTGCTGACCTACGCCCGCAACTTGATATTGACGCCGAAGCTAGACTCCCCGAAATCACGGGCAATACCTTCAACCTCATGCAACAGCTCGCCCCCTTCGGGCGGGGCAACCCGGCGCCCGTCTTCCTCACCAGGAGGGCGGAGGTGGTTGACTGCCAGACAATGGGCAACAGCGGCGAGCACCTGCGGCTGAGGCTGAGGCAGGGCGGGGTTATCTGGGACGGGGTCGGCTTCAGAATGGCCCGCGCGGAGATATCCTCACCACTGGACATTGTTTACAATGTGGAAATAGACCGCTGGCGGGGGGAGGAGAGACTGAGACTCAACCTCCTAGACTTTGCGCCGCCGGGGTAGTTTCCGCCTTATCCGCCGCGTCCTCAAAGCCAGTATGGGCACGGCAATCGCCAGGACGATGATGCTTATTACCTGCGCCTGATGCAGACCAAAGAGGAAGGGCGTCCCCACCCGCAGGAAGTCAATGCCAATCCGCCATATTGAGTAAAGACTGAGATAGATGAGAAAGAGAGAGCCGTCGGGCTTCAACCGCCTCCTTAAGCTGAACAAAACGCCAAAGATTATCAGCAGATATACAATCTCGTAAATCTGGGTGGGGTGGACAGCTACCCCGAGGGGGGCATAGCACTGAGGGTTAGTATAGACTACACCCCAGGGCAGCGAGGTCTCCGCCCCGTAGCAGCAGCCGTTCAGGGTGCAGCCCACCCTGCCCACTGCCTGAGCCAGGGGGACCGCCGGCGCCAGTAAATCGGCGAGGTAACCAAAATTAAAATGGCGGAACTTGCTGTAAATCCAGATACCAAGGGTCGCCCCGAGGACAGCACCCCAGATGGTCAGCCCGCTGGCGCCAATTATCTGCCCCGGATACTGGGAGTAATAATCCCACATATCAATGACATGCAACAGCCTTGACACTATTATCCCCGAGGGGACGCCAACCAGAGCGGCGGTGAGAATAGTATCATAGGAGATCTTTGCCCCCCGCCTTACCTGCCAGACCAGCCACAAAATCACCACCAGCACCGCCAGGGCAACCATAATGCCGTACCACCTGACATTCCAGAAGGCTATCGGGCTTATATTTATGGTAATCAAATATCACCTCCAAAATCAGGAGAACAGCGCCTCAACAAAGTCCTCGGCGCTAAAAGCCGCCATATCCTCCATCTCATCGCCAGTGCCGATGAACTGGATTGGTATTTTTAGCTCATCGCAGATGGCCAGGACAATGCCCCCCTTAGCCGTGCCGTCCAGCTTGGCCAGGAAGATGCCGGTCACCCCCACCGCCTCGGTGAAATATTTTGCCTGGGTCAAGCCATTCTGACCGGTGGTGGCATCAATCACCAAAAGCACCTCATGGGGCGCTGTCGGGTCAACCTTAGCCGCCACGCGTCTGATTTTTTTAAGCTCCTCCATGAGGTTAAACTTGGTGTGCAGCCTGCCCGCGGTATCAATGATTACCTCCTGCGCCTGCCGGCTGCGCGCCGCCTCCAGCCCGTCAAAGACCACCGCCCCGGCATCAGCCCCAGGCTGATGGGCAATAACCTCAACGCCAACCTCCGCCCCCAGCTTCTCAAGCTGGTCAATCGCCGCCGCCCTAAAAGTATCAGCCGCCACCAGTATTACCCGCCTCCCCTCCTTTTTCGCCTTATAGGCAAGCTTGGCGATGGAGGTGGTCTTGCCGCTGCCATTAACCCCGACGGCTAAAACAACCTCAGGCACCGCCGCCGAAGCTGCCACCGGGGCGTCAATCTTCAGCATGCTGGCCATCTCCTGCTTAAGGGCTTCACGCACCGATGAGCCGTCAAGCTTCTCCTCGGCAGCCCTCCGCTTCACCGCTTCAATAAGTTTTTCCGTGGTACTGACGCCGACATCCGCCGAGATAAGCAGCTCCTCAAGCTCCGCCCAGACCGTCTCATCCACCTTGGCGCGCTCAAAGAGACGCGTTACCCGCTTGAACCAGCCCTCCCGGCTCGGCTTCAGCGCTTTTTTAATGTCTTTCAACCTCACCCCCTGTATCCCCCTCTCCTTCAAAGGAGAGGGGGAAGGAATTCTTAGAAGAGGGGCTTCGCCCCTCTTAAAACACCCCATTCTCTAGGCAGGCTATATCTTTACGGGCTTCGCCCCCTCTCTTACTTTGACTCTCCCTTACAAGCGAAGGATTTTATAGAAGAGGGGCTGACGCCCCTCTCAGACTATCTCTTAATTATAATACTCCTGACCGAGAAAGTGAAAAAAATTAGACGGCCTTCGTCCCTAGGGCGGGAAGAATAGTCTACACCGAGAAGGTGAAAGGGCTCTAGACGACCTTCGTCCCTAGGGCGGGTGGGTGGGAAAAATAAGTCTACTTTTTAGAGAGCAATCCCTCTAATAATACCTGCGCCGCTTTTTTGTCCAGCGGCTTGTTATTATTGCCGCACTTCGGCGACTGAATACAACTGGGGCAGCCCTCCTGGCAGGGGCACTCTTCAATCGCCTCCAGTGTAGTTTGCCACAACTCCTCCACCAGGTCAAAACCCCGCTCGCTGATGCCGATACCGCCGGGGTAGGCGTCATAGATAAATATCTGCGCCTTACCCGTGTCCGGGTGGAGTGGGGTGGAGACACCGCCGATATCATTACGGTCGCAGAGGGCAAAGAGGGGTAGAATGGCAATGGCGGCGTGCTCGACGGCATGCAAGCCACCGGCAAAGTCCAGCTGCTCCTTATCAATCCGGGCAACCACCTTAGGCGGCAGGTCAAACCAGAGGGCAACGGTGGGGAAACGCTGCGGCGGGAGGTCGAGGGGCTCCTCGCCGATGACCTCCTCGGTGAACTGCGCCTTCTTCTTGAAACCGACGACGGTGGTCGTAACCTCAACCTCGCCCAGATAGACATTTGTCTGGCCGCACTTCTTATCGCGGAGCACGCGCAGAATGCGGAGGTCGTTAAGCTCTTTCGTCTGGGTATAGTAATTCGCCGAGGTCGGCGCGACATAGGCGGTGCGCCCCGCCAGGTCAAGCTCCTCAACGAGATATGACTCCCCCTGATGGAGGTAAATAGCGCCGGGGTGAATCTGAAAGAAGGCGACGCTCGCCTCAACGGTCTCCAGAAGCGAGCCGGTTGAGGTATCAACAATGCCAAAGTTCTCCCCGGAGGTGGAGCGGATATTTATGTTCTGGGCGGGGTAGGCAATTGCCGGCGAAAGATACCATTTGCCCCTCCTCTCCCGGAGCAGACCCTCTGCTTCCAGCCCCACCCTCTCCCCCTCATAGGTCGCGCCGAAGACCTCCACATCCTCGCTGGTCAGGGGTAATTCCCAGGCAGAACACAACAGATGAGCTCTCAGGATATAGGGGTTGTCCGGGTTGACCAGGGCATTCTCCACGCTTTTAGCAAAGAATGCCTCGGGGTGGCGCATAAAATACTGGTCAAGCGGGTCATCGTGGCCGATAAGAAAGCTTAGGGACCTGTCCCCGCTCCGCCCGCTCCGCCCCGCCTGCTGCCAGGTGCTGGCGATGCTCCCCGGATAGCCGGTGAGCACCGTCGCCTCCAGGTCGCCGATGTCTATCCCCAGCTCCAAAGCGGTGGTCGCCACCACGCCGGTAAGCTTGCCGCCGAAGAGCTCCTTTTCTATCTGGCGGCGTTCCTCGGGAAGGTAGCCCGCACGGTAAGGCTTGATTCTCTTCACCCGACTTGAGCCGATTTCCGCCAGCCGGTGCCTGGTGTAGTTATAGATAAGCTCGGTCAGACGGCGGGTGCGGGCAAAGGTTAGAGTGCGGATATCGCTCTCCACCAGCTCGGCGAAAAGGTTCGCCGCCTCGCTGTTAGCGCTGCGCCGCACACCCTTCACCTCATCAATAAACGGCGGGTCCCAGAAGACAAAGTCCTTGCCGCCATAGGGGGAGCCATCGTTATCAACCACCCTAAAAGGCAAACCAACCAGCCTCTCGGCGTGCTCGCCGGGGTTGGCAATCGTCGCCGAGGAGCAGATAAAACAGGGGCTTGAGCCGTAAAAATTGCATAATCGGCGCAGGCGGCGGAGGACGCAGGCCACATGGGAGCCAAAAACGCCCCGGTAGGTATGGGCCTCGTCCACCACCACGTAGCGCAGCTGCCGCAGCAGCCTTGACCAGGACTGATGATTGGGCAGGATGCCGAGATGGAGCATATCGGGGTTGGTAAGAAGCACCCGGGCACTCTTTCTTATCCCCGCCCGCTCCGGCTGGGGGGTATCCCCGTCAAAGGTAGACGCCTCATGCGATAGATGGGGATAGTCCTGCAAAGTGCGGAGCTGGTCCTGGGCCAGGGCTTTGGTCGGGAAAAGGTAAAGGGCACAGCTATGCGGCTCGGTTAAGACAGCCTCCATAACCGGGATGTTATAGCACAGGGTCTTGCCGCTCGCCGATGAGGTCGCCACCATGACATTCATGCCCCTGCGGGCATAGTTTATCGCTTCCGCCTGGTGGGTGTAGAGGGGTAAAAGCCTGCGCTTCTCAAGGTAACGCTGAAGCCTCTCCTCCAGTGGCTCGTCCAGCTCGGCATACCTTGCTTTACGGCGGGGGATATGCTCAATATGGGCTATCTGAGAGCGGTAACCGGGCTGAGCCATGAGGGCTTGGATAAAGGCTGAGGTATCCATCATCGCCCCGCTCAGGAGATAGTTATAACCTCAATCCCGTAGTCCAGTACCTCCACCTCAAAGCGACCGCTGATAATGAAGTCAGCCACCTTGGACAGGACCTGGTTGGTAAAGCGGCTGTCGTTGCTCACGCAGCAAATGCCAAGGGTGGCTAGCTGCCACAAATCGTGGTCATCAACCTCAGCCACGGAGACATTAAACTGGCTTCTAAGGCGGGAGGTAATGGACTTCAGTACCTGCCGCTTACCCTTAAGCGACTGGTTTTCCGGGAAGCGGAGCTTAACCCGACAGACCCCGATATTCATTTATATCTAGCAAAAGAGAGAAGAGGGAAACTTAGACGTTTCTCTTCTTAGCGTAACACTCTTTGCAATAGACTGGGCGCCCTTCCTTGGGCTCGAACGGCACGGTGGTTTCAGCACCACACTCAGCACAGGTGACGGTAAACATCTGCCTTGGCTGATTAAAGCCGCCGCGTTCTCGGCGCTTAGCCGCCCGGCACTCAGGACATCGCCGAGGCTCGTTCTGCAAGCCATGGGACTGATAGAACTCCTGCTCCTCAGCGCTAAAGACGAACTCCTGCCCGCAATCACGGCACACCAGGGTTTTGTCTGCCAGAGCCACTGCTGCACCTCCTTTTAGATTGTGTTTCCCCTTGTCTTGGGTACAGTCTCTTGGCTCCACAAAACCCGCCGGGTTACCTTAGGGTTCCTGCCTCTGCAGGGGCAAGCTTAGAAACGACACCAAACAGGGTATAAACTACAGCTTAAACTATACCCCCTGCGGAAGATAAAAGTCAAGTTGTTTTACAGCCGCCACCACTTGTGCTATAATCTGTTATTTGTAGCATAGTCGATGTTGGCTAAAATAGGTCAGATAAAGGACTAATTTGGACAAAGAGAAAAAGAGCGCACTTATCACTAAATTCGGGCGCGGCAAAACGGACACGGGCTCAACCGAGGTACAGATAGCCGTGCTCACCGAGAGGATAAACGAGTTGACCGAGCATATGGCGGCTAACCGGCATGATTACCACTCACAGCGCGGACTGGTCAAGCTGGTGGGACAGAGGAAAAGGCTACTGGCCTACCTGAGCCGCGAGGATACCAAGCGGTATCGCGACCTGATTAATAAGCTCGGCTTACGCAAGTAAAGCTTACGTGGGGTGGATAGTGACATCACCTAGTTCTTTTGAGTGTGAGGTTGGGGGTAGAAGGCTCATCATAGAAAGCGGGAAGCTCGCCGGCCAGGCGGCGGGAGCGGTAACTGTTCACTATGGCGACAGCGTGGTGCTGGTTACCGTCTGCACCAGCGCTGAACCACGCGAGGGTATAGACTTCCTGCCCCTGACCATTGACTATGAGGAAAGGTTCTATGCCGCCGGCAAGATTCCGGGCGGCTTCTTCAGAAGGGAGGGGCGTCCCAGCCAGGAGGCAACCCTGGCCAGCCGCCTCACCGACCGCCCCCTGCGCCCCCTCCTGCCCAAGGGGTGGCGCAACGATATTCAGATTATAGTTACCGTCCTCTCCGCCGACCAGGAAAACGACCCTGACATCCTTTCCGTTATCGGTGGCTCAGCGGCACTATCAATCTCGCCGGTGCCATTTGATGGCCCGGTAGGTGCCGTTCACATCGGCTACATTAATGATGAGCTGGTGCTAAATCCGACCCTCCTCCAGCTCGAAAGCAGCCTCCTTGACCTGGTGGTGGTTAGTACCAAACAAGCCGTAATAATGGTAGAGGCAGGAGCCAAAGAGGTCTCAGAGGATATTGTCCTGCGGGCGATAGAATTTGCTCACAAGGCAAATCAAGACATTATCAAGCTCCAGGAGGAGCTCCAGCAGGCTCGGGGCCAACCCAAGGCGGAAGCCCCGACCAGCGAGGTTAACCCCGAGGTAATCTCGGCAATCTCGCCCATGGTTGAAGATAAGCTTGCCCCGGCACTAGGCCAGCCGGATAAGTCGCAGCGGGAACAGGCGCTCAGCAGCCTGAAGAAGGAGCTTATCGGGGTGCTAGGCGAGCAATTCCCCGAGGAAGAGATAACCGCCGCCTTTGAGAGCAAGGTCAAGGCTAAGATAAGGGGCGACATCCTTGAGAGCGGAAAACGGATTGGCGGGCGCGGCCTAACCGATATCCGCCCCATCAGTTGCGAGGTGGGAATCCTGCCCCGCACCCATGGCTCCGCCCTCTTCAGCCGGGGGCAGACCCAGGTCCTGACTATCACCACCCTCGGCTCAATCAGGCAGGAGCAGCAGCTTGACGGGCTGGGCATAGAGGAGAGCAAACGCTTTATCCATCACTATAACTTCCCCCCCTTCTCCAGCGGCGAGGTGAAACGCATCGGCTCACCGGGGCGGCGTGAAATCGGACATGGCGCTCTGGTGGAGAGAGCCATTGCCCAGGTACTGCCCAAGGACGAGGACTTCCCCTATACCATCCGTCTTGTCTCCGAGGTCTTGAGCTCCAGCGGCAGCACCTCTATGGCCAGTGTCTGCGCCTCCAGCCTGTCCCTTATGGATGCCGGAATACCGATAAAGGCGGCCGTGGCTGGACTAGCCATGGGGCTGGTCACCGGTGAGAAGGGTGAGTATGTAATCCTGACTGATATTGAAGGCATAGAGGACGCCTATGGCGATATGGACTTCAAGATAGCGGGGACGGCTAACGGCGTCACGGCCTTGCAGCTGGATACCAAGCTCAAGGGCATAAGTAGCGAGATTATAGGAAAGGCACTAAATCAAGCCCGCGAGGCTCGCCTCTCCATCCTGGAGATAATGCAGAAGACCCTAAGCTCCAGCCGACCCGAACTCAGCCGCTATGCCCCGAGAATGTATAAGATAACCATTGACCCGGATAAAATTGGCGCCGTCATCGGCACCGGGGGCAAAACAATCAGGTCAATAATTGATGAAACTAAAGCAAGCGTTGACGTTCAGAACGATGGCACGGTGATTATCGGCTCGACCAACGAGGCTCAAGCGCGGCGGGCTATCCAGATAATTGAAACCCTGACCAAGGAGATAGAGGTTGGCGCTATCTACACGGGAAAGGTGAGCCGCCTGCTGAACTTCGGGGCGATGGTAGAGATTGTCCCGGGCAAAGAAGGCCTGGTCCACATCAGTGAACTGGCTGAT
>Ga0315282_10014298_pt1 | contig 11844 bp, 11 predicted proteins | sample YL17G07_20_MG_FD_203693 | JGI IMG/M metagenome (GOLD analysis project Ga0315282, IMG submission 203693) | Sediment microbial communities from Yellowstone Lake, YNP, Wyoming, USA - YL17G07_20 | ecosystem: Environmental > Aquatic > Freshwater > Lake > Sediment | place: USA: Wyoming | collected... | reverse complement strand
ACGCCGCCTCTTTACCAAACGCGTGAGGTGCCACCCGCGGCACCGCCGCGCGCTGAGACGTGGAGCCGCTGGCAGCTGGCGCCGGGGGTAGAGCTGCACGCCAGCCAATCCGGCCTGGCCCGCTTCGGCGCGCTGGTCGAGCGCCTGCTTCAGCTGGCGCGCAGCGTGGAGGATCAGGCAGACGAATGAGCAGCACTGTGCAGGTCACCTGCGGAAAGGGAGGCTTACCATGCAGGCAATCGTAGGGAAATACCTGGCCAGTCTGGTGGTGGGGGAAGGGACTGCCTTCGAGAAGATGAGGCTCTTCCCCATCTTTCGGGAGGGGAGCAGCCCGCTGGCCTACCGCGTGCTGGCCGAAGCACTGGCAGACGGATCGGTCGAGGTGCGCGAGAAGCCCTCGGCGACGGTGCCCGAGCTGTGGTTGGTCAACCACTCGAAGGAGATGGTGCTGGTGATGGGCGGCGAGGAGGTGCTGGGCGGCAAACAAAACCGGATGGTGAACGCCAGCTGTCTGATCGCGCCGCGGAGCGAGCTGGCTCTGCCGGTCACCTGCGTGGAACACGGGCGCTGGCACCACGAGAGCGCCACGTTCGGCGCCGGCGAGGCGGTGTACCATTCGCTGCGCAGAGAAACCAACTTGCAGGTCAAACAGGGGCTGCGCGCCACCGGCCGGCCGATGGCCGACCAGGGCGCGGTCTGGGACGAGATCGCTGACCGTTCCAGGGCGATGCAGGTTCGTTCGGCCACCGGGTCTATGCACGCCCTGTTCGAGCAGCGCACGGGCCGCCTGGCCGACTACGAGCGAGCCTTTCCGGTGGTGGAGCGGGCGGTGGGGGTAGCAGTGGCATTGGGCGGCCAGCTGGCCGGCGCCGACCTGTTCGACCAGCCGGCGACCGCGGCCAGCCTCTGGGCCAGGCTGGTGCGCAGCTATGCCCTGGATGCTTTAGATGCCCCAGCCGGCGACGGATTCGACAAGGGCGGGGTCGCCGGCTTCCTGGCGCAGCTGGCGAGCGCCCGGACAGAAGTGTATCCTTGCTTAGGGTTGGGGCGCGACGTGCGGCTCGAGGGCGCCGGGGTCGAGGGCGCAGCCCTGGTGTATGAGGATGTGGTGGTGCACCTGAGCGCCTTCCCGGCGGCGGCCCCGGCGAAAGGGGCACAGCCGGCCGACCAGAGCGGCCAGGTGGCCCGCGCATCCACCCGGCAACGGCTGGCCCGCACGCCGGGAAGCGCACCGCCGTGAACCGGCGGTGCTGGCAATAGACTTCCCGTTCCAGTTGAGGTATACTACGCAGCCGGCCCGACAACCTCGGGCGGGCTGGCGCCGACCGCTGACCCTGACTGTGGATGGGAGGTGATGCTGCCGTGACCGATCACGACCTGGTTGAATTCCATCTGGACAATGGCTTGCAGGTGCTGCTCAAGCCGGTGCACAGTGCTCCGGTGGCGACCTGCTGGATCTGGTACCGGGTGGGGGCGCGCAACGAACTGCCGGGCCGCACCGGCATCTCTCACTGGGTGGAGCACATGATGTTCAAGGGCACGCCCGCCTTCCCCAAGGGCAGCATCATGCGCCTGGTGAACAAGAACGGCGGGATACTGAACGGCTTCACCTCCGAGGACTACACTGCCTACTTCGAGACGCTCCCCTCCGAGCGGCTGGACCTGGGCCTGCGCATCGAGGCGGACCGCATGGCCCATTCGGTGTTTGAGCCCGACGAGGTGGCCTCGGAGCGCACCGTCATCATCTCCGAACGGCAGGGCAGCGAGAACTCGCCCAACTTCCTGCTCCTGGAGGAATTGATGGCGCTCGCCTTTCGGGCGCATCCGTATGGGCACCAGGTGGTGGGATGGAAAGAGGACCTGCGCCGCATGACGCGGGACGAGCTGTGGGGGCATTATCGCACCTACTACGGGCCACACAACGCGGTCCTGATCGTGGTGGGCGACGTCGATGCCACTGCCATGCGCGCCCGCGTCGAGGAGCTGTTCGCCTCCATTCCCGCCGGCCCGCCGCCGCCGCCCGTGCTGGCCGTCGAGCCGCCCCAGACCGGCGAGCGGCGAGTGGTGGTGCGCCAGCCCGGCACCGCCCGGTATTTCCAGGCCGGCTTCCACGTGCCGAACGCCCGCCATCCCGATACCTTTCCGCTCATGGTGCTGGACGCGGTGTTGGGCGGGGCCAGTCCCATGACCTTCGGCGGCGGCTCCACGCCCACCCATCGCAGCGCCCGGCTCTACAAAGCGTTGGTCGAGACCGAGCTGGCCAGCCGGGTGGGATGTGACTTTTCGCCCGGCATCGACCCGAACCTTTTCTACTTCCAGGCCACCGTGCGCGATGGGCGCACCCTGGAGGAAGTGGAACGCGCCATGTGGGACCAGCTGAAACGCCTCCAGGATGAACCGGTCAGCCAGGCGGAATTGAACAAGGCCCAAAAGCAGAGCCGGGCCCAATTTGCCTACGCGCTGGAGGGCGTCACCAACCAGGCCTTGTGGTTGGGTTTCATGGAGATGGTGGATGATTACACCCGCTTCTTCACCTTCCTGGACGACCTGGCCCGGGTGACCGCGGCCGACGTGCAGCGCGTGGCGCAAACCCATCTGATCGAGACGAACCGCAGTGTGGGTTGGTTTGTACCGGAGGACATGCACGCAGAATCCGGAGGCGATGATGATTCCAGGGATTGAACCGATCGGTCCGCACACTATCCGGCGCTACACCCTGTCGAATGGCATCCGGTTGGTCGTGCAGGAGAACCACAACAGCCCCAGCATCGTGCTGCGCGGCCACCTGTGGGCGGGCAGCCTGCACGATCCGGTCGAGCAGATGGGCCTGGCCGGCTTCACGGCGACAGCGCTCACCCACGGCACGGCCCGGCGCACGTTTCAAGAGATCAACGAGATCACCGAATCGGTGGGGGCTGCCGTCTTCTTCAGCGGGGGGCGCCACCTGACCAGCATGGGCGGCAAGTCGCTCGCCGAGGACTTCGAGCTGCTGGCCGATGTCCTGGCCGACGTGCTGCGCAACCCCACCTTTCCGGCTAACGAGGTCGAAAAGGTGCGCGGGCAGTTGATCACCGGCTTGAAGGAGCTGGAAAACGACACGCGCGGCCTGGCCGGCCGCGAATTCAGGCAGCTCTTGTATACCGCCCAGCACCCCTATGGCCGGCCGCCCGACGGCACGCTGGAGAGTGTGCCGCGCATTCAGCGCGACGACCTGGCTGCTTTCTACCAGGCCCACTATCACCCGCACCGGGCCATCCTGGTGGCGGTGGGCGACATGGCGGCCGACGCGGTGCACGAGACCCTGGAACGAAAGGTGGGGAACTGGCAGCCCGCCGGCGATCCACCGGCCTGGGAGATTCCGCCCATCACTCCCCTTGCCGAACGGCGCCGGACGGTGCGCCTGCTCACCAACAAGACCCAGGTGGACATTGCCCTGGGAACGATTGGACTGGCCCGCACCTCACCCGAGGTCTACGCGGCCTGGCTGGCCGACGTCATCCTGGGCCAGCTGGGGTTGATGGGGCGCCTGGGCCGGACGGTTCGCGATGAACAGGGGCTGGCTTACTATGCCTCTTCCAGCCTGGATGCCGGGTTGGGGCCAGGGCCGTGGAGCGTGCGGGCCGGGGTCAGCCCCGAAGCCGTCGAGCGGGCAATCGACAGCATCCTGGGCGAGATCGCCCGCCTGCGCGATGAGCCGGTCTCGGACGAGGAGCTGGAGGACAGCCAGGATTACCTCACCGGTACCCTTCCGCTGCGGCTGGAAACCAACGAGGGTGTCGCCAACACTCTGTTGGACATGGAGCTGTTCCAGCTGGGTGACGATTACGTCATGCGCTACCCGTCGCTGATCCGCTCGGTCACCAAGGAGCAGATCCAGGCGGCAGCCCGCAAGTATCTGGACCCGGAGCGATACGCGGTGGCCATCGTCGGGCCTTACCAGCCGAAATGAACCTGGAACGTCTCCCGCGCGTCGCACTGGCACACCTGCCCACGCCCGTCGAGGAACTGCCCCGCCTGAGCCGGCAGTTGGGTGGAGCGCGCCTGTTCGTCAAGCGCGACGATCAGACCGGCCTGGCCGGCGGCGGCAACAAAGCTCGCAAGCTGGAGTTCCTGATGGGCGATGCGCTGGCCCAGGGTGCCGATGGCGTGATCACCGCGGGTGCCGCCCAGAGCAACCACTGCCGCCAGACGGCCGCTGCGGCGGCCCGGTTGGGGTTGGAGTGCGAGCTGGTATTGGGCGGAGAGCCACCCGCCGAACCGGCGGGCAACTTGCTGCTGGACCAGCTGTTGGGTGCGCGCATCCACTGGAGCGGGCCGCAACGCCGGGGTGAGCCGCTGACCGCGCTGGCCGACGAGCTGCGCGCCGCCGGCCGCCGGCCCTACCTGATCCCCTACGGTGGCTCGAACGCGGTCGGCGCCGCCGGGTACGCGCTGGCGATGCAAGAGCTGAGCCAACAGCTGGCCGGCGGATTGACGCTGGGGGCCATCGACCGCATGGTGTTCGCCTCGAGCTCCGGCGCGACCCACGCCGGGTTGGCAGTGGGCGCGCGTGCGGTTGGTTTTCGCGGCCAGCTGCTCGGGATCGGCATCGACAAGGGCGAGGCAGGCGACCTACCCTACCCGGTTCACCTGGCGCAGCTGGCAAATGCCACCGCCGACCGGCTGGGCATCGCCGCTGGCTTCGCGCCGGACGATTTCGTGGTGAACCGGGACTACCTGGGCGCCGGTTATGGCGTGGTCGGAGAACTGGAACGAGAGGCCATCCAGCTGACGGCCCGCATGGAGGGCCTGCTGCTCGACCCGGTGTACACCGGGCGCGCCATGGGCGGCCTGATCGACATGGTGCGCCGGGGCCGGATCGGCTCGAACGAGACGGTGCTCTTCTGGCACACCGGCGGCACCCCGGCGCTGTTCGCTTACGGCCATGCGTTGGTCTGATCGGCACTGGCTGGCCCTGATCCTGGCCGTCTATCTGCTGCTCGGGGGGCTGTATGCCATCTATACTCCGGCCTGGCAGGCCCCCGACGAGCCGGCCCACTACAACTACGTGCGGCAGCTCGCCGAACAGGGCGATCTTCCGGTCATGGGCCCGGGTGATTACCCCGCGGCCTACCTGGAGCAGCTCAAGGCCGCCCGGTTCCCCGGCAGCATGCCGATAGACTCCCTCCGCTACGAAGGGTGGCAGCCGCCGCTTTACTATGTGCTGGCCGCGCCGGTGTACCGGCTGTGGGGCGGGGCGCTGCTGCCGCTGCGCCTGTTCTCGGTGGCGCTGGGAGCCGGGGTGGTCCTGATGACCTATGCGATCGGGCGGGCAGCCTGCCCGGGCGATCGCCTGCTGGCGCTGGGCGCGGCGGCCTTCGTGGCCTTCGTGCCGATGCAGCTGGCCATCGTGGCTTCGGTCAACAACGACGCGCTCACCGAGCTGCTGGTGGCCGGCGTCGCGCTGCGCCTGTTGGGGTGGCTCAGCCGGCCGGGACGGCCGGCCCGCTGGCTGGTCGTGACCGGGTTTCTGCTCGGCCTGGGGTTGGTCACCAAGGCCAGCGTGTATTACACCGCCCTGCCGCTGGCGCTGGTCGCGCTCTGGCTGGTGGAACGGCGGCCGGGGCCGCTGCTCGCGCAGGGGGCGACCCTGCTCGCGCCGGCTGCTCTGGTGGCGGTGCCCTGGTTCGCGCGCAACCTGGCGCTCTACGGTTGGCCCGACCTGCTGGGCAAGCTCAATCACGATCAGGTGGTCGCCGGCCAGTTGCGCACGGCCGATTACCTGTCTCAGGTGGGATGGCCGGCCTACCTGGTGGATTTCGCAACCACTACGTTTCGCAGCTTCTGGGGGCAGTTCGGCTGGATGGGTGTGCCGATGGACCGGCGGCTGTACGTGGCACTGGGCATGGTGTCTGCGCTGGCCGTTGCGGGCTGTGCTCTGCTGGCCTGGCGCCGGCGCGCCGCGCCGGGCGGAGAGATTGCCCGCAGCCAACCCTCCCGCTATCCGGTTGTGCTCCTGATCCTATGGCTCGCGTTTGCCGCGGGCGGGTATCTTTACTACAATATCTCGTTCGTTCAATTTCAGGGACGGTACCTGTTTCCGGCGCTGGCGCCGACTGGACTGCTGGCAGTGGCCGGCTGGCGGGCGCTGCTGTCGCGGCGCGGGTCTGGCGTGGGCGCCGGGGTATCCGGCCTGATCGCGGCCGGCGGCGCGCTCAGCAGTCGCTGGACGGGCAGCTTCGACAAATGGCTGGTTGGCGCCGGCCTTGGCACCGCCCTGGCCCTGGTGATCCGCCGCTGGCTGCCCGCTGGCTGGGACGGATGGCCGGTCGTCGCGATCCTGGCCGGGCTGGCAGGTCTGGCGGGATACAGCCTGTTCGCCTTTATCATGCCTAACCTGTAAGATCGGACGGTCATCTCGCATCTAACGGCCGGGTAAGGAGGAGGGTCTGACCATGGGCTTATGGGACACGATCAAATCATTGTTCGGTGGCCGCGCCGGGCCGTCCGGCTCATCCGAGCCGGTTTATTGGGTCTACGCCCGCTGCAAGCGCTGCGGAGAGATCATCCGGAGCCGGGTGGATTTGCGGAATGACCTGAGCTGGGGCGATCAAGGGGGGTTCACCGTCAACAAGACCCTGATCGGCAGTGGGCGCTGCTTCGCGCCCATCGAGATCACCCTCACCTTCGACGACCAGCGCCGGGTGACCGAGCGTGAGATCAGCGGCGGGGAGTTCGTCACCGCCGAAGACTACGAAGCCGCACGCAGCAAAGCCGCAGGCACCAGTTGACAAATTGCCGGGGCGCGGGTACATTTAGCCGGCAGTGTGAACTCTATCATTTGTCAGCATAGCCCACGTATGGCTCATCTCGAACGACACGCGCCAGGCGCTTACGGGAGGGATCCCGCCGTTCGTTGCTCCCGGTTGATATGGTTTGGGTGGTTGCTGGTCGCCGCCTGCCTGGCGGGCGCTTGCCGGGCGCCGGCTCGCTCGGCGGCTGAGCCGCCGGGGGCGGGCGCTGTCAAGACCATCGAAAACAAGGGTTCCGACACCCTGGTCAACCTGGCACTTGCCTGGGCCGAGGCGTACATGCAGCGCTACCCCGAGGTGCGCATTTCCGTCACCGGCGGCGGCAGCGGCACCGGCATCGCGGCCCTGATCAACGGCACCGTCGACATCGCCAACGCCTCTCGTGAGATGACGCCCGAGGAAACTGCGGCTGTCGAGGTCAACGGCACCGATCCGATCCAGTTTGTGGTCGCCCGCGACGCGATTGCAGTCGTCGTCCACCCCTCTAACCCGGTCACGGGCCTGACCTTGCAGCAGCTGTCCGGCATCTACACCGGCCGGATCACCAATTGGAGCCAGGTGGGCGGCGAAGATCGCCCGATTGTGCTCCTGTCGCGCGAGTCCAATTCGGGAACCTATATGTACTTCCTGGAAAACGTGGTGCGGCTGGGCGGCGCCGACAGCACCCTGCTCTTCTCACCGGACACCCTATTGATGCCCTCGTCGGAGGGGATCAGCGCTGAGGTGCGCCAAAACCCGAATGCGATCGGCTACGATGGGTTGGGCTATGTCACGCCGGATCAGAAGACGCTGGCCGTCGCATCAAAGGCGAGCGGGCCGTATGTGTTGCCCAGCGCGGATACGGTCAATCGGGGACTGTATCCCATCTCCCGCTCCCTGTACATGTACACCACCGGGGAGCCCACCGGCGAGATCAGCAAATACCTGGATTGGATCCGCGGCGACGGTCAGGCCCTGGTTCGACAGCTGGGGTTTGTGCCGCTTCAGTAGCGCGGCCGGCTGGGCTGAGGATGTGACGGCCATTTATGGTGTTGAAACTTGGCGATTCAGCCGCCGCCAGGCGGCGCTGGTTTGAGTTTGGCATCGAAGCCATCATCCGGGTGTTGGGCTTCTCAACCGTCGGCTTCGTGCTGCTGATCTTTCTGTTCCTGCTGCGCGAGGGCGGGGCCGTTTTCTTCGAGGTCCAGCCCGCTAACCTGCTCGGAACCCGCTGGTACCCGACTTTCGACCTGTTTGGCATACTGCCGCTGGTGCTCGGTTCACTGCTGGTGACCGTCACCGCCATCGCCATCGCTCTGCCCCTGGGGCTGGCCACCGCGATATTCGTCCGCGAGGTGGCGCCGCCCTGGGCACGCGAGATTCTCAAGCCGTTGGTCGAGGTGCTCGCCGGCATCCCCTCTGTGGTGTTGGGTTTCTTCGGCATGACGCTGGTCGCCCCCCTGGTGCGCGAGGCGCTGAACCTGCCCACCGGGCTGACGGCCTTCACCGGCGCACTGGTGCTGGCCTACATGGCGCTGCCGACGCTCATCAGCGTGGCCGAGGATGCCCTGGATGCCATACCCAAGAGCTATCGCGACGCCGGCTTGGCGCTGGGCGCGACCCACTGGCAGATCATCTGGCGGGTGATTGTGCCGGCGGCCCGTTCGGGCATCGTGGTCGCCGTCATGCTGGGCATGGGGCGAGCCATCGGCGAGACGATGGCGGTCATGATGGTGACGGGCAACGCGGCGCGCATGCCCCTCGCCCTGGACGCCTGGTTCCGCCCGATGCGAACGATGACCGCCACCATCGCCGCCGAGATGGGCGAGGTGGCCCAGGGCGGCACCCACTTTCACGCGCTGTTCGGCATCGGCGTCATCCTGTTTGTGATGACCTTCTTGATCAACCTGGCCGCGGCAGCGCCCATCTTCAAGAAACGGCGGCGAGGAGGATTGCGCTGATGCAGCGGCGCATGCTCATCCAGGGGCTGGGCTTTGTCGCCCTGAGCCTGGCGGCACTGGTGGTAGTGATACCCATCCTGTTCGTGGTCGGCACGATTGTCGTGCGAGGCAGCGGCGCGATCAGCTGGGAATTCCTGACGGCGATGCCGAGCCACGGGATGAAGGAGGGGGGGATCTTCCCGGCGATCGTGGGCACCCTGATCCTCACCGTGGGCACGGCGCTGGCGGCGATTCCGGTCGGCGTGGGCGGCGCGATCTACCTGGCCGAATATGCCCGCGACAGCGCCTTCACGCGTGCCATCCGGCTGGCAATCATTAACCTGGCCGGCATTCCATCCGTGGTCTACGGTCTGTTCGGGCTGGGGCTGTTCGTGCTGTTCCTGCATTTCGGCACCTCGATCATCGCCGGCTCGCTGACGCTGGCGATCATGACGCTGCCGATCATCATCAGCACGGCGGAGGAAGCGCTGCGCGCCGTGCCGACCGAATTCCGCACGGTCAGCGCCAGTTTGGGAGGCACGCGTTGGCAGGGCATTCGCCACATCGTGCTGCCCCAGGCCTTGCCCGGCATCATTACCGGCGTGATTCTGGGGCTGCTGCGGGCGGCGGGCGAAACCGCACCCATCCTGTTTACCGTATCGGCCTTCTTCCTGCCGCGCCTGCCCCAATCCCCATTTGACCAAACGATGGCCCTGCCCTATCATCTCTATGTGATCAGCACCCAGGTGCCCGGAATGCCACTTCAGACGCAATACGGCGTGGCGCTGGTACTCTTAGCGCTCGTCCTATCGTTGAATGTGGTCGCCACGATCATCCGCAGCTACTTCCGGCGGCGGCGACAATGGTAGACGTTCCGATCACCCTGGCCGATTCCCTGGCTGCTCAGCTGCCGCAGACACCTGCCAAGGTTCGCGTCGAGAACGTGAGTTACTGGTATGGCGACAAGCTCAGTTTGCGCGACGTTACCCTCGACATCCCCGCCAACGCGATCACGACCTTTTTTGGACCGGCCAGCGGCGGCAAGACGACGCTGCTGCGGCTGATCAACCGGCTGAACGACCTGGTCGAAGGCACGCGCATGACCGGCCGCATCTTTCTGGACGGTCAGGACATCTACGCGCCGGAGGTGCACGTGCCCACGCTGAGGCGACGGGTCGGCATGGTGTTTGCACTGCCGCTGCCGCTGCCCGGCACGGTTCGCGAGAATGTTCTCTATGGTCCAAGACTGGCCGGCATGCGCGACGAGGCCCGGCTGGACGAGATCCTGCTGCGCAGTCTGAACCAGGCTGCCCTGTGGGACGAGGTAAAAGATCGTTTAGACGGCCCGGCCAGCGCCCTGTCGGGCGGCCAGCAGCAGCGCCTGTGCATCGCTCGCAGCCTGGCCCTCGAACCGGAGGTCCTGCTGCTGGACGAGCCGACCTCGGGATTGGATCCGATCTCCACCGGCAAGGTGGAAGAGTCGCTGTTTGCCCTCAAGCAGCACTACACCATCATCATCGTTCCCCACAGCATCCAGCAGGCGGCGCGAGTATCCGATTATGCGGCGTTCTTCTTGATGGGTGAGCTGATTGAACACCGGCCGGGGATGAAGATCTTCACCGCGCCCGGCGACCGCCGGGCTGAGGATTACATCACCGGTCGCTATGGCTAGCGCGGAAATGAGCAAAATCGAAGTGCGCCGGATCAACTTCTATTATGACAGCAAGCTGGCGCTGTCGGATATCTCGATGAGCATCGAAGACCACCAGATTACTGCCCTGATCGGACCATCCGGCTGCGGCAAGTCTACCTTCCTGCGCTGCCTGAATCGGATGAACGATACCATTCCCGGGACCCGCCTGGAAGGGCAGATCTTGTTGGACGGAGCCGACATTTATGCCCCTCGCACCAACGTCGTCGAGCTCCGGCATCGAGTGGGCATGGTGTTCCAGCGGCCCAACCCCTTTCCTCAATCTGTCTTCGACAACGTCGCCTTTGGGCCGAGCGTGTTGGGCCTGTGCCGGCGCGGCGAGCTGGCCGATGTCGTGGAAGAGAGCCTGCGCGGCGCGGGGTTATGGGACGAGGTCAAGGACAGCCTGAACCAGGATGCGCTGGGTTTCTCGCTGGGCCAGCAGCAGCGCCTGTGCATCGCGCGTGCCATTGCCACCAAGCCCGAGGTGATCCTCATGGACGAACCGTGTTCGGCCTTGGACCCGATCTCGACGCTGCAGATCGAGGAATTGATGCGCTCTCTCAAGGATCAGTACTGCATCGTGATTGTGACGCACAGTATGCAGCAGGCCGCCCGGGTCTCGGACCGGACCGGTTTCTTCTGGCTGGGCGAGCTGGTCGAGTTCGGCCCCACCCCGACGATCTTCACCCGGCCCAGCCAAACACTGACGGAACAGTACATCAGCGGACGGGCTGGATAGCCTGAGGAGGGACGTATGCCGCGCCAGACGTTTGAGCGAGAGATGCAGCACCTTCAAGATCAGGTATTGGTGCTGGGCAGTATGGTCGAGCAGGCCATCCTACGATCGGTGGACTGCCTGAAACGGCGCGATCACGAGCAAGCCCGGCAGGTCATCGCGGACGACCGTTTGGTCAACCAGCACCGATTCACCCTGGAGGACGAGACCCTGACGTTGATTGCCACCCAGCAGCCGGTGGCCGGCGACTTGCGCGCCCTGGCGGCCGTCCTGGAGATCGCCACCGAACTGGAACGCATCGGGGACTACGCCAAGGGCATTGCCAAGATCAGCCTGATGATCGGGGATGAGCCGTTAATCAAACCCCTGGTAGACATCCCGCGCATGGCGAGCGCGGCGCAATCCATGATGCACCAGGCCTTGAAGGCTTTTGTGGAGCGCGACGTCGAGATGGCCCGGGCCATCCCACTCCAGGACGACGAGGTGGACGCCCTGTACATTCAGGTCTACCGGGAGTTGTTGACGCACATCATCGCCAACCCCCGGGTCATCGAGCAATCCAACCAGCTGTTGTGGGCAGCCCACAACCTGGAACGCGCCGCCGACCGGGTGGTCAACATCTGTGAGCGGGTGGTTTTCACGGCGACCGGCGAATTGGCGGAGCTGGGCACTCACTTCGACGAAGGCCCGGAGCCTCTGCGGAGC
>Ga0315282_10014297_pt1 | contig 11844 bp, 9 predicted proteins | sample YL17G07_20_MG_FD_203693 | JGI IMG/M metagenome (GOLD analysis project Ga0315282, IMG submission 203693) | Sediment microbial communities from Yellowstone Lake, YNP, Wyoming, USA - YL17G07_20 | ecosystem: Environmental > Aquatic > Freshwater > Lake > Sediment | place: USA: Wyoming | collected... | reverse complement strand
TCGGTGCCCGGGATCGGGTTCCACTTGGCGTCGACCCGCACGGCCTCGATGGCCTCCACCCGGTGGTTGCCCAGGATACGCTTGACGGTGTGCCCGAGCTGCAAGGGTATATGATAGTCCAAAAGGCACTGCACGTAGTTACGCGTCAGGCCGGTCAGGAAGGGCATGATTTCGAGCACACGCTCGACCTTGGCGCCTTCGAAGGTCAGGCGGCGCGCCATGATCATGCCGATGTCGCCGGAGCCCAGGATCACAAAGCGTTTGCCCGGCATCCAGCCCTCCACGTTGACAAAGCGCTGCGCGGTGCCGGCCGTGTACACGCCGGCAGGACGGGTGCCCGGGATGCGAATTTGCGGACGCGTGCGCTCGCGGCAGCCCATGGACAGCACGATGGCACGCGCCTCGAGGTCCACTAGGCCGCTCCATTTGCTGATGGCGTACAGGTGGCGGGTGGAGGTAACGTCCAGGACCATGGCATCGGGCAGCGTCTCGACGCCCAGAGAAAGCGCCTCTTGGGCAAAGCGCTGGGCATAGCTCGGGCCGGGCATGTCCTCCTTGAAGGTCTCCAGGCCAAAGCCATTGTGGATGCATTGCAAGAGGATGCCGCCCAGTTCCTTGTCGCGCTCGACGATCAGGACGTCCTCAGCACCCTCTTTCTTGGCGGCAACTGCCGCGGCCAGACCGGCCGGGCCGCTGCCGATGATGATTACATCGTACTTGGTTTTGAGTGCCATGCTATACCTCCCCGTTCGGGCCGCCACGGTCCTGTCGTTGCGAGACAGGGCGAGCCTCTTCGGGCTCGACGGCCTTGGTCCGGCGCATCAGGAACTGGGACCCGGGTCCCTTCTTGGTGATCTCCTGTGGGGAGACTCCCAGCTCGCGGGCCAGGATTTCCACCACCCTGGGTGTGTCAAATCCGCCCTGGCAGCGGCCGGTGCCCAGCCAGGTGCGGCGCTTGAGCGCGTCGTAGGTACGCGCAGGGACCGGCGCGTGGATCTCGGCCACGATCTCGCCTTCAGTGACCGATTCGCAGCGGCAGACGATGCGTCCATAGCGCGGGTCGTTGCGGATGAGCAGCTTCTGCTCTTCCCTGGGCAGATCGCGAAAGCGCGGGCGCGCATTGCGGATGGGGTTCCAGTCCTTTTTCTCCTCCAGCTTTTCGCCGGCGTCCTTGAGCAACTCGACCACGCGCCCGGCGATGGCCGGGGAAGAGGTCAGGCCCGGCGACTCGATGCCGCCCAGGTTGACTAGGCCGCCAACTTGCTTCGGGATCTCGATGATAAAGTCGTGCTTGTAGTTCACACCGGGCGTGATGCACTCGCCGTTGCCCGCCGGCCGCAGCCCGGCGAAGACGGCGATGACCTGGCGCAGGCTCAACTTGGGCACCAGCTTGACGGCGCCCTGCCAGATCTCGTCCAGGCCTGCCGCGGTCACAGCGCGGTCTTCCTTGTCGTCAATGTCTTGTGCGTTGGGGCCGATAATGGTGTTGCCGTGTACGGTGGTGGTGACCAGGATGCCCTTGCTGACCTTGGTAGGCACCGGGAAGAGCACGTTGTTGATGGTGATCTCGGCGCGGTCAAAGACATAGTACTCGCCCTTGCGGGGGGTAATCTTGAAATCGGGGCGGATGCCCGCCTCGTGCATGACCACGTCCGAGTAGAGCCCCGCAGCGTTGATGGCCCAGCGGCAGCGGAACGTGCCGCGGTTGGTCTTGACTCCAACGATGCGCTGGCCTTCGATGACCAAGCCCTGGCACGCGGTTTCCAGCATTACGGTCACGCCATTCATGACCGCGTTCTCAGCCGCAGCGATGACGACGGCAAATGGGTCACAGATGCCGCCGGTGGAGGCCCACAGCGCTCCGCTGACCTCGGGATTGATGTTGGGTTCGCGGCGGCGAACCTCGTCACCACTCAGCATGACCATGCCAGGCACGCCGTTCTTGACGCCCTTTTGATACAGCTCGTCCAGTGCGGGCAGCTCTTCCTGGCCCACAGCGACCACATAGTCACCACGCCGCTCGAAAGGAAAGTTTAGCTCGCCTGCCAGCGTGTCCCACATGCGATTGCCGGCCACGTTCATGGCGGCTTTGAGACTACCTGGTAGCGGGTCGTAGCCGGCGTGCACGATGGCCGTGTTGGCCGCGCTAGCCCCCATGCATACGTCTGCTTCTTTCTCGATCAGCAGGATGTCCAACTTGTAGCGGGAGAGCGTGCGCGCGATCATCGCGCCCACCACTCCAGCTCCGATGATGATGACGTCATATTGCTTGTCCGTCATGTTCAATTCCCCTTCCTATGTACGAAACTGCGCACAGGTCCAACAGGTGCACTGCACTGAAAAGGGAAGACCCCCTGGCGGAAGTCTTCCCTTTTCGCCTCATGCCTTGGACGGCGTGGAAAGCCTCGTTACCAATGGCTCCTCGTCATCCACGGGGATGGTGCAAGCTGAGCGCTGCTCAGCCGACACTTATTCCACCCAGTTGAAGGTGCGCTCGACAGCCTTGAGCCAGCTCTTGTACAGCGCGTCGCGGGTCTTGGCATCCATCTTGGGCTTCCAGGTCTTGTCCACGCCCCAGTTCTTGACCAGGTCGTCCGTGTTGGCCCAGTAGCCGACGGCCAGGCCGGCGGCGTAGGCCGCGCCCAGAGCAGTGGTCTCGGCCACGGTCGGGCGGACGACGGGCACATTGAGGATGTCGGCCTGGAACTGCATCAGCAGCTCGTTGAAGACCATGCCGCCGTCGACCTTCAGTGCGGCCAGCTTGACGCCCGAGTCCTTCTCCATGGCATCCAGCACCTCGCGGGTCTGGAAAGCGCTAGCTTCCAGGGCAGCGCGGGCGATGTGCTCGCGAGTGACATAGCGAGTCATGCCAACGATCACGCCGCGGGCATCGCTCTTCCAGTAGGGGGCGAACAGGCCAGAGAAGGCCGGGACGAAGTAGATACCACCGTTGTCCTCCACCTTCGCGGCCATGGCCTCGATGTCCTTGGACTTCTCAAAGAACTTGAGGTTGTCACGCAGCCACTGCACCAGAGCGCCAGTGATGGCGATGGAGCCTTCCAGGCAGTACACGGCGGGCGCGTCACCGAACTTGTAGCCCAGGGTGGTGAGCAGGCCGCTCTTGCTGGGCACGGGCTTGGTGCCGGTGTTGAGCAGCATGAAGCAGCCAGTGCCATAGGTATTCTTGGCTTCGCCGGGCTTGAAGCAGGTCTGGCCCACGAGGGCTCCCTGCTGGTCGCCCAGGTCACCGCACACCGGGATAGCGGCGCCAAAGGGGCCGTCCTTGGGGGTGTAGCCGTAGATCTTGGGATCGCTGGACGGGCGGATTGCGGGCAGCATCTTGCGCGGAATGCCCATGATCTTGAGGATCTCATCGTCCCAGTCCAGGGTCTTCAGGTTCATCAGCATGGTGCGGCTGGCGTTGGTCACGTCCGTCACGTGCGCGCCGCCCTTGGGTCCGCCGGTCAGCCACCAGATCTCCCAGGTGTCGATGTTGCCAAAGATGGCATCGCCCTTTTCCGCGGCTTCGCGCGCACCCTTGACGTTGTCCAGAACCCACTTGATCTTGGGGCCCGAGAAGTAGGTGGCCAGAGGCAGGCCGACCTTGACGCGGAAGCGGTCCTGGCCGCCGTCCTTGGCCAGCGCATCGCAGATGTCCTTGGTGCGCGTGCACTGCCAGACGATGGCATTGTAGAACGGCTTGCCGGTCTTCTTGTCCCAGACGATGGTGGTTTCGCGCTGGTTGGTGACGCCGACGGCCGCCAGGTCTTCACCCTTGAGGCCGGCCTTCTTCAGACCCTCTTTGATCACGTCCTGGGTTCGCGCCCAGATCTCCATGGGGTTGTGCTCGACCCAACCGGCCTTCGGGTAGATCTGCTCGTGCTCCATCTGGTGCTGGCCGATCGCCTTGCCTTCATGATCGAAAATCATGAAGCGAGTGCTGGTTGTGCCCTGGTCCACCGCACCTACGAATTTCTTTGCCATTTTCAGACTCCCTCCATTGGATTTTTGGTTGGCACAAAGTGCGCGGCTCCATGATGAGCCGTGCAGCTCATGCCTGCTTGCTTGCCATCTCGGACATCAGGCGAATGAGAAGGTAGGAGGAGGTTGCGCCCGGGTCTTGATGGCCGATACTCCGTTCGCCCAGATAGCTGGCGCGTCCCTTCAACGCCAGCATGGGGATGGTACTCTTCATGCCCTGCTCCGCCGCGGCAGTGGCCCGCTCCAGCATCTGCTGGGTGCTGGCCCCGCCGGCCAGCGCTTCGCGCATGGCGGCGAGCGCGGGAGCGAGCGCCTCGATCATGGTCTTCTCGCCGGGCTTGGACTTGCCGCGCATCATGACCCCACTCAAAGCCGCATCCAGCGCTGTCACCAGGTCCGCGGCCGTCAGCTCGTACTTGCCGGCCAGGGCGGTGCCGGCCTGCATAAGGGCCGTGCCGTAGAGCGGTCCAGCCGCCCCACCTACGCTGGATACCAGGGCCATGCCAGACGTCTTGAGAATCGTGCCCGCGTCCTTGTCCTCGACGGCGGGCAGCTTCTTCAGGATGGTCTGGAATCCGCGGTCCATGTTGATGCCGTGGTCGGCATCCCCGATGGCCGAATCCAGGTCCGTGAGATACTCTTTGTTCTCGTGCAGCACCTCGGCCGCGCGGCGCAGAAACTCCAACACTTCCCCCGTACTGACTGGCATGACGCACTCCTCGATGTTTTGGCTAGAAGACCGGCTCTACGCGCACGACTCGCGTGCTACATGCCCCAGCGCAACCCGATGGTCTTGACCGGAGCGTCCCACAGCTTGAGCATCTCATCGTCCATCTTGAGCAGCGTGATGGAGCAGCCCTGCATCTCCAGGGAGGTGATGTAGGGACCGATCAGGTTTCGGACGATCTTGAGGCCCTTTTTCTCACAGACCTGGTGGAGCTTGCGGTAGAGGATGGCCAGCTCGATGGCCGGAGTGCCGCCCATGCCGTTGACAAAGGCCAGTACCTGGTCGCCCTTCTTGAGCGGCGGGCTGACCACCTCGACATCCTCCCAGGCACTCTTGGCCTCGCTCCACAGGTGGGTCTTGCGAGAGTAGGCCCCGTCATCGATGATAGAGACGGCCAGCATCTCGGTGATCTCATCGGCGGTTTTCAGCTTCATGCGCTGGCGGCCGGGTTCGCCGTGGATGCCGATGCCGATCTCCATCTCATCTTCACCCAGCGCGAACGTGGGTTTGCCAGCCATGGGCACCGTGCACGAGGTGAGCGCCATGCCCATGCTGCGGCCATTGACGTTGACCTTGTAGCACAGGTCAGCCAGCTTTTTCAGGTCATAGCCCTTTTCCGATGCCGCGCCCACGATTTTCTCGGCCAGCACCGTCGTGCCCACGCCGCGGCGGCCCTGGGTGTACAGGCTGTCCTTGACAGCCACGTCGTCATCGATGATGATGCTGAGCACCCGGATGCCTTCCGAGCGGGCCATGTCAGCGGCCATCTCAAAGTTCATGATATCGCCGCTATAGTTCTTGACGATGTGCAGCACGCCGGCTCCACCGTTGACCATTTTCGTGGCTTCGAGCATCTGATCCGGAGTTGGCGATGTGAAGACCTCACCGGGGCAAGCCGCATGGAGCATGCCTACACCGACAAGGCCACCGTGCATGGGCTCGTGGCCGCTGCCCCCGCCGGAAATGACGGCCGCCTTGCCCTTCTTGGGTGCATCCGCGCGATAGACAAAGTTGGGTTCATAGTGGACCTTGACGATGTCCGGATAGGCCAGCGCCAGGCCCTCCAGCTCTTCCCTCACGACATTCTCAGGCTTGTTGATCAGCTTCTTCACCGAGCTCACCCTCCTTTGCTCCCGGGGGAGAGGATTCCGTCCTCTCCCCCAGATGAACGAACTGACACTCTGCGAGAGGCCGCGCCTTGTGTTCCGTACGCCGGGCCGTCTCGCCGCAAGCGAACTAGGACGCCTACTTCTTCACCAGGTTGGGCGTGATGAACATATCATACGCATAGACGCCCAGAACAGCGCCGATGATCGGGGCGATGACCGGCGCGATCAGCCAGTACAGGCCATCGAAGAGCCCCTGGGTGCCGATCACGAGTCCGAAGAGGCGCGGGCCCAAGTCACGGGCCGGGTTGAGCGAGTAGCCGCTGGGGCCGCCGAGGGACAGGCCGATGGCCAGCACGGTCAAGCCCACGAACACGCCGCCCAGGTTGGCGCCGATGGCGTTGTTCTTGGCGTCGCCACTGGCCAGAATGCCCCACATCAGGACGGCGGTCGCGATGATTTCGCAGATCACGGCGTTGAGCAGGGTATAGCCACCCAGCGCACCAGCGCTCGCGCTGCCCCAGAACGTCTTGCCAAAGACCGAGCCGGGGCCGGTGCACCACACGTTGGGCAGGCCAGCCGCGACGAGTCCTGACATGTAGCACAGGTAGACGCCCAACGCACCGAGGAAGGCGCCGATCATCTGCGCTACGATGTAGGGAATGACCTTGGCCCACTCAAAGCCGCGCTTGACAGCCAGCGCGATCGTCACGGCCGGGTTCAGGTGCGCGCCAGAGACGCCAGCGCTCACATACACGGCAATGGTGACGGCCATGGCCCACCCGATGGTGATGGTGTTCCAGTTATAGGCCGTGCCGGCGAGACGGGGAGCCAGACCAACGTTGGCCACAACGCCATCGCCCAGCAGAATCAGAATGAAGGTTCCAAAAACCTCACCGATCAACGCGGACATTGTTGCTCTCCTTTCAAATCATGGCTGTTGATTTTCGACCAAGCGCACTGACAGTACCAGGTGTGTTCTTCTGACGACCACCCCCCTTCTGAGATTGCGAGCTCTCCGCAGTGCCACTTTGACTGTTGCCCCTCTTGCTTCAGAAGGCAGCTTGACGCACCGCAGAAGCACGCAGGCAACAAAAAAGGGCGCCTCTCTGGGCCAAAGACTGGCCCTAAAAAGATGCCCTGCTCTCTACGCGAATCAACACATTACAGGCACAGCCCGAGACAGCCGTCACGCTCAACAGCACCCCAGCACTTGGCGTCGTGATCTCTACCATGAGCGATGTCACCCAGGACCTCCAACGGACCCGATGAATCGACGCTGCCCCGCGCCTGCATACTTCAACAAGCGTATCATACACGATCAACAGGCGTTTGTCAATGCTTTGGCCGGATGTGTTTCAGAATGCACCAGTTACTGCACAGGTGGTGTTTCGTGTAGAAACGCGCGGTGATGTGTGGAACGGAGGGACGATCAAGATAGAAATGCCACCGAGTACCATTGTACACGGATCTCTGGGATTGTCAAATTGCGCAAGTGACCGTGTGGAATGGCCGTCGCGAAAGGTCCCTAGGCACGCTGAAGTGGACATCGCGGCGCCGCCTGGAGGAACGGGTTCGTGATCGCCACGCTGTCACCCCTTGAAGGACTCGGGCGACAGCTTGAAGGCCCGCATCTTGCGCCAGAGCGTGGTGCGACCGATGCCGAGGACCTCCGCCATTCTGGTGGTATTGCCGCGCAGCGCGCGGCCAGCGCGGATGATGGCCTGGCGCTCCGCCTCTTGCAGCGTGACCATGCGCTCGCCAAGGCGGGCAGCGCCAACCGTGTACAGCTCGGCAGGCAGATGCTCGACGGTCAGCTCGTCTCCCTCCAGCATGTGGATGGCACGCTCGAGGACGTTCTCCAGCTCGCGCACGTTGCCCGGCCAAGGGTAGGACTGCAACACTTCCAGCGCACCGGGCGAGACCGTCAGCGCCTTATGCGAACGCTGGCCGAATTTCTGCATCAGATGGGCCACCAGGAGCAGGACGTCGTTGCCCCGCTCGCGCAGCGCAGGGATGCTCACAGTCAAGACGTGCAGGCGATAGAACAAGTCTGCGCGCAAGCGCCCCTGTTGCACTTCACTGGCCAGGTCGACGTGGCTGGAAGCGGCGACAATGCGCACGTCCACCGCAGTGGCACTGCTGCCACCCAGTCGGGTGACTTCGCGCGTGTCGATCACTCCCAGCAGGCTGGCCTGCATGTCCAGCGGCAACCCATCCACGTTGTCAAGGAAGATGGTGCCGCCATCGGCTAGCTCGAACTTGCCCGGGCGGCCCTCGTCGCCCGCACCGAGGAAGGAGCGCTCGTAGCCAAACAGCTCAATGGCCAGCAGTTCGCGCGGGATGGCCACGCAGTTGACGGCGACGAACGGCCCACTGGCGCGCCGGCTGGCGTTGTGGATGGCCTGCGCGAACATCTCTTTGCCCGTGCCGCTCTCGCCCAGCAGAAGCACGTTGGCGTCTTCCTCGGCGGTCTTGCGCGCATAGTGCACCGCCCAGCGCATCTCGACGTCCTGGTACACGATGTCGGCAAACGTGAAATGCGCACGCGCGCCCACCATGCGGTGCACCAGTTGCCGCACCTCGGCCGTGCGGTCCAGGCGCAACCCAAACCCCCGCGGGCTAGAGCCTCGCCACAGCACCTCCATGCTGACCAGGCAGGGACGGGGACCCTCTTTGGTCTCGAACACGATCTCCCTGTCGACCAACGGTGTCTGCTGTGTCATCGCGGCCTGCAGTTGTGGCGGCAGGTTGAGCAGGGAATCGATCGTGCGGCCCAGGGCAAAGCGCCGTGAGATGCCCAGGATGTCGCCGGCGTGTGTATTGATGTGCGTGACGCGGCGCTGCTCGTCGAGCAACAGAATGCCCTGATTCATGGCCTCGAGCGCCAGGTCCAGCTCGGCTGCTTGCTCCAGGTGTTGATTGGCCTCCGCCAGGCTCAAGTCGGCCTGCAACTGGTTTTCGATGGCCTTGGCGGCCGCCATGGCAATCCCCAGGGTGTGCGGGTTGCCGTCCCGTTCCAGGGTCACGATGCCCAGCACGCTGAGTAGCTGGCCATGCGGGGCATGGATCGGCGCCGCGGTATCGGTGAGGTCGTGGAACGCGGAGCAGTAGTGCTCTGGCCCCACCACTTGCACCGGCACTCCTTCACTGAACGCCAGGGCCGCGGCATTCGTGCCCACGTATCCTTCCGCCAGGAGGACCCCATCCTCAAAGCCCAACCTGCGCAACGCGGCCTCCAGCGCGTGGTCGCCCGTCGCGTGCAGCACACACAGATCGTGGTCCGCCAGGAAGACCACGACGTCGTGCTCGCCTACGAACTGGTAGATGTCCTCCATGAACGGACGAGCGATGGCGATCAGGTCGAAGTGGGCCTGCGTGCGGTCTTCGAGCGCCTCGGCGCTTTCGCACGCCAGGATCGGGCGATGGCGATCTGGCGAGAGATGGCTCTCACGGCAGCGGCGCCAGGAACGCGCCACGGCCGGATCCAGGGCCTCAAAATCACAAGTGCCCTGCGTGGTTAAGCACTGCCAGGCACTCAGCAAAGCCTGGCGCTCGTAGGGATAGGCAGTGGGTAGCATAGGCAGCCTCGCTCAGATGCGATCGAAAGAACGGCTCAAGGTCAATCGCCGCAGCTCTCTGCAGCCCCGCCCTGGCGTTGGCGTAGCTGGTCTGCGTAGCGCCGCCGAATCTCGGCAAAGATCGCCAGATAGCGCGGGCTGGCATAGTCCGGGTAGGTCCATTCCCGGGCCTGGAAGGCGCCGTGCGTGAATTGCAGCGTGACCTCGGCGTAGATGCCCTGGCCCAGGTAGATGCGGTGGGCATAATCCTTGGTGGTGGCCAGCACCAGCTTGCTCAGGGAGACGTAGCCCGGATCCAGGTTGACGCGCCGCCGCCCGTCAACCGCCCAGGTCTGCTCTAGCTCGTTGGTGACGCGCTTGACCTCGGCCAGGCGCTCGGGCGCGATAAGGCTGGCAAAGGCCACGATCTGACGCAGCAGGCCGGCGCCGAACTCGCGCTGATAGTATCGCGTCTGGTCAAACGGCAAGAACTCGCTCTGGTAATCCAGTGGCCCAAACAGGTTGAGCAGCGCTCCGCGGGCCACGGCCAGTAGCGTCTCGTCGGCGCTGAACAGGCTGGCGATCAGTTTGACCGGGCGCGGCTCCTTGCTCTTTCCCATTGCGTCCCTCACCCATCCTGGGCGCGATTATAGCGCAAGAGGCGCGCACTGCCAACTGACCTCACACCCCGATCTTTCACCCAAACAGCGCGCTTTGTGCACCTTTGCCAACTCTTGCATTCGTGCGTTCGCAATATACTTGCGTGTCAAACTACTGCCCTGTCATCCGTGATGCGTGGCGCACCTTCAGGAGGTTCAAGTGAATTCGAGCGCAGCGCCCCCCAGCTCCGAGCAGGCCCCTCCAGCCCGAGTTCCTCGGAATGAGGCAGCGTTGGACGAGAAGCCTCCCCCTCGCAGCGCAACCTATGGGCCAGCCGCCCTGCGGCCCGCGCGTGGCATCCTGGTGCTCTACAGCCAGAGCGACACCCCCGGCCAGCTTACCCCCAGGGAGGGTCTGGCCGATGCGGAAACCGTGGCCACCGCCCGGGCGGTTTTCGAGGTGCTGCGCCAGCACACGGCTGTGGATGTGCAGCTCGTAGCGGCCGCGCAGCACGTGGAACGCAAGCTGAAGGCTTTTCCTCCACAAGATTATGTAGTATTCAACCTTTTTGAGGGCGTGGACGGCCTGGTGCGCGAAGACGCAGACGACCCCCTGGACGAGGAAGCGCGCACGGCGCTGACCCTGAAGCAGCTGGGCTACCGCTTCACCGGCGCGGACGATGGCGCTCTGGCCCTGGCCGTCAACAAAGCGCAGGCCAAGGCAGCACTGGAGGCCGGCGGCGTGCTCACTCCGCCCTGGCGCGTCTTTGCGTGCGGCGACGAGGTGTCCGAGGCCAGCCTGGCGGGTGTGCCCTTCCCTGTAATCGTCAAGCCCGTAGCCGAGGATAGCAGTCTCGGCATTGACGGCAACGCGGTAGTGAGCGACCTGGCCACGCTGCGTGACCGCGTGGCCCACATCACGGCAGGCTACCGTCAGAGCGCGTTGGTCGAAGCGTTCATCGACGGGCGCGAGATCAACGCGGCGCTGTGGGGCGACCCGCCGCAGATGCTGCCGCTGTCAGAAGTCAATCTCTGCGATCTGGGCGCGCCCGAGAAGCGCATCGTGTCTTTTGCCGCCAAATGGGAAGAGGACTCGTTCGAGTACAAGCACACCCCGGTGACCTGCCCGGCTCAGCTCCCGCGAGAGCTGGCCGAGCGCATCCGCACCGCGGCGCTGCGCGCCTGGCAGATCACCGGCTGTCGCGGCGGCTATGCGCGCGTCGACATGCGCGTGCGCGGCGAAGCGGTCTACGTTCTGGAGGTCAACCCGAATCCGTCCATTGCGCCAGACGCCGGATTCGCGAATTGCGCGCGCGCCGCCGGGTTTGACTACCCGCACATGATTCTGCACATTCTATCCATGACCGGGGAGGAGCTGCGTGTTCACCATTCGTAGGGTAGAGGAAAAGGACCAAGCAGCCATGCTGGAGATCACGCGCGAAGTGGGCGTGTTCACCCAGGCAGACGTGGAGTGCATGGACGAACTGCTGCAGACCTATCTGTACCAGCCCGACAACCACGACTATACCTTTGGCGCCGCCTGCGACGAGCAGGACCGCGTGCTAGGCTATGTGTGCTTTGGTCCCACGCCCCTCACCGAGGGCACCTACGATATTTATTGGCTTGCCGTGAGCAAGGCCGCGCAGGGCCAGGGCGTGGGCAGCGCGCTCTTCTTGTGGATTGAGCCGCAAGTGCGCGCCCTGGGTGGTCGCCTGCTCGTGCTGGAGACCAGTGGCACGCCCGAATACGAACCCGCCCGCAGGATGTACCAGCGCCTGGGCTACACCGGCCGCGTTGCAGTACCCGACTTTTATCGTCCGGGGGACGACCTGGTGATCTTCTCTAAGCCATTGAGGTAGCCAACATCAACA
>Ga0315282_10014296_pt1 | contig 11844 bp, 8 predicted proteins | sample YL17G07_20_MG_FD_203693 | JGI IMG/M metagenome (GOLD analysis project Ga0315282, IMG submission 203693) | Sediment microbial communities from Yellowstone Lake, YNP, Wyoming, USA - YL17G07_20 | ecosystem: Environmental > Aquatic > Freshwater > Lake > Sediment | place: USA: Wyoming | collected... | reverse complement strand
CATTCGTATTGAAATCAACCAAACTTCCTTCAGTTTTCAGATAAGGTTGATAGAAATATGTGTAAAGACTTGTTGAAGTCAAGATCGAAAAAGCAAGGCCAAGTGCAAGAAAACTTAGTGAAAGCAGTAAATGATTCTTTGATGAACTGATTTTGTAATTTTTGTAAGCGAAATAACTAACCAAAAAACTGATCAGTGCTGCTATGAAATATGCTGTAGCACTGAAGCTGTAAAACCAAACTGGTATTAACGGGCCAGTTGGAGTGTAAACTACTATACCTGCCATTTTAACCAAATATACTACAAACAGTAAACTTTTTAAAGAATTTGATTTATTTGACTGTTATCCGTCCCATTTGGATGTTTTCAACACTGAATATGTCATTCCAGAAATCTCCACCTTCAATCTTTGCCTTTCCATTCACAATATCAAATCTCAGTGTCTTCAAATCAAATCCTTCCCATTCTCTAGTTCCTTCATTCCAAACAATTAGTTTTCCAGATCCAGAACAGTGAACTATACCACTATTAGCAACACAATCATCAAACTCCTTAAACAGAACTGAGATTCTTACTGGCTGTTTGTCAAGGTAATGAATTGGGATTCTGAAGAAGTTTGCAGTTTTAGGAACGTTCAAATCTCCTGTTGTGTAGAATGCAGCATTTCCAATCAGCCTATCTTTGCATAAGAAGAATCCTGAGAAGTGGCTGAAATCTTGAGAGTATAGGCTAAGGTCAATATTGCCTATCACATTCAGGTTTCCTTTTGTTGGCTTGTCTGCTTTCAGCAACCCCATTTGCGTGTATTTTGCTTTTTCAGTCGAGCATGGTGAAATAATTTGAATTGTATCGCTGCCGCTAAATGGAAAATTTTGAACAGAACCCGTTAGAACTAAAGTGAAAGTCTGTGGCAAATTAAAATGAGAAAACCAAAGCGAGTCTGCGATAGTTCTGTTAAATCTTATCTGTAAATCGAGTTCTCCATCATCATCGAAATCGTTAAACGCTTTGAACGAAGGATCTGGAGAAAGACTACCGCTCAAACCATCTACAGCCAAAGTCAAACTTTGAAAATCTATATTCTGCGCATTAGCTCCTTCCAATTCTATAAAACAATTTATCCATTCAACACTGCTTCCTGCCGACAAAATGTCTGGCTTGCACTCAATTTTTGCACCTGGAAATATAGAAACAGAAGCAGTTATTTCTGTATTTGTTTGAGCATAGCTAACGCTAAACAAAGCAAAGAAGATAATTGTGGGTAACAGCATTGCTACCCAAGTCTTTACAAGTCTAACTTTTTCTTTCATTTTTCATTTCTCCTTTTACGGAAAGCTCTACAAAAAATCAACTAGAGCTGGAAAATTTTAGCAAGTTATTTCGAATGTTATTGTTTGGGTGTAAATATCTGCTGTCTGACCATTTGGTACTTGTAATTTGAAATGAACTGTTGCATTATCTTCAGGTCCTATTGCATCATTAATTGATGCAACACTTGTATCCAATGGTGTCATTGATGCGTAAGCTAGATCAGAGTTTGCCCAATGTGTTTGTCCGACTGGCATTGTTGGTGGAGTTTCACCTGTTCCGATCCATGCACTTCCTAAGATAGTTGGTGTTAATACAATATTTCCTGTAGGTTCAGAAACTGTTGTTGTGTGATCTGTTGATGTCTGTGATGGTACAAGAGGTTCAAACTGAACGTTTGGAGATGCTGCTATGTCACACGTGCTTTCAACTGTAACAGAGCCTTGAACACTTGCGGATGGTGCCAAAACTGTGGGTATGATTGCTAGTAATGAAACTAGAGCCACTGTCAATGTTTCTAATTTATATTTCAATTTTTCACCTCCTTTCCTTTTTTATAAATAAAATTATTTCGACCAAGATGATTAGACCAAAGAAAGACAACACATAAGCAGGTCCCAATGAAAAGAATCCTGTTATCAAACTAGTTAGTGGATTTACTGCAGGTGCACTAGCTTCTGGGCTCTTAACTAAAATGTAAATATTTTTCTTAAGCTGGAGATTGATTTTGACTTGGCCAGGCGATCCTTCTGATAACGCATAAAGTGTCCCAGTAATGTTTGTTCCTTGCGTTAAATTGTAATCAGCAGGAATTTTTGCAGTTATTTCTACAGAATAAATTTTGTTGTTTGGTTCGAGTGTGACTTGTTCTGGAAATGAAATAAATTTCATCGCATCCCCTTCTGCAGAGATACTTACTGTAATAGGCTCTTCATTGAAAATTTTCCAACTACCTGTGCCGCTTCCACCGACAGGAACATTGATAAAAACTGATCCAGCTACTTGGCCAAATGCAAAGACAGATGGCGAAATTAATGTTAAGCAAACCAAAATTGTGACAAAGAATTTTTTATTTATTTTAACAACCTCCTGTAAAAGTTATTGTTTGTGTATAATCGCCTATTGTTTGGCCAGCTGGAATTCTAAGTTTGAAATATAATGCTAGAGGCGATTCAGGATATACATCTGCTCCAACTGATGTGCTAGGCAAACTCAACTCATTCATCTCAGTGTATGCTTTACCTAAAACTAAATCCCAATGTGTTTGCGTGACTGGTATGATGTTCAATCCATCGCTCCAATCTGTTCCTGAGATACTGAGATTTGATGGAACATTTCCTATGTTTGTGATTGTTAATGATTGATCATCTGACGTATCTCCTGGAGTCATTTTTCCAAAGATCAACTCAGGGCTTGCTGTAATGTCACATGTTGGAAGAGTAGTAGTGGTTGTTTCTGTTGTTGAGGTTGTTGTCGTAGTTTCAATCGTAGTACTCGTGGTTGGAATTTCTATGGAAGTCGTAGTTGTACTTTCTGTCGTAGTTGTGGTTGTAGTCGTAGTCGTTTCCATAAATGTAGTAGTTGTACTGCCATCTTGTGAAATCCCAACAGTCATAAAAACCATTGAAAAAACTAGAGTGAAAATAAACGTTGTAAAAATTCTCTCCTTCATCTAAACACTTTCCAATAGGAAATTTGCTCCAAAAGAATTTATAGAAAATGCCTATTCTATTTAAGTTTTTCTCCTATGATATAGAAAAAATTCTAATATGATTTGTTAAATAATCTTAAATAATATGAAAATTAATTTCATATCAGTTCTTTATGCCCCAGAGTGTGAAGAGGGTTAATCAACTAATATTTTTAGTTGCTACTTTATTCATTTTTACAATTTTCTTTTCTGTTCTGCCATGTTCTGTTTATGCAACAACAATTGAAGTTAGCTCACCAACACAAATAACTACTGACACGCATTATGACAGAAATCCAAGTATCTTTAGAGCTAATGATGGGAAATATTGGTTGTTTTTTGCTCGTAGTTGGGATGGCGACCCAAATTATGGCGCAAGTTGTTTGGGTAAAGGTTGTGATGCAACGGGATGCAATTGTGATGCAGCTGCTTATGATATATACTATATGATTTCTAATGACAACGGCGTCACGTGGTCATCTGAAACAAAACTGACGGCATGTTCAGTTGGGAAAAGAGGAATGGATGCTTTTCAAGATAGTTCGGGAAAATTTTGGGTCTTTGTCTCAGACCCAGGTCCAAATAACAAAATTGAATATTGTACATCTGATGATGCCGGAATAACATGGAACGGTCCCATTGACACTGGCCTTACAGGTAGTCATGTAGATGCTTTGCAGTTAAGCAATAGTTACAGTATGAATGGCTGGATTTATCTTGTTTATGAATCAAGCGGTATTCAGGGCGCTTGGAGTAGTGACGATGGAGTTACATGGTCTTCAGCAACTATAGATGGAAGTAGTGGAATGGGGATTCCCAAAGCCATGGATGTTGATGATAAATTCCAAGTTGTATACATAAGCTGGAACTCGCCAGGCGATCTTTATTATAAAGTCTATGATTGGGCAACGTCATCATGGGATGTTACGAAAATGTTGCAACATAGAACACCTCTTATTGGCAGTGATCCTGTAATTTACAAAAAAGATTCAACTTACGGAATATTTTGGGCGCCATGGGATAGTGGAACAAATTCTCAATGGATAGAGGTTCTAACTTCTGATGATGGTGGGAATACTTGGTCTTCGACAAAGCGTGTAACTAATGGTGGTTATGATACAACATATTGGTGGGACATGTGGCCGGATGTTTTAGTTGATGGTAGTAATTTGTATCTTTTCTACGCTTCTGAAAGAGGGAGCAGAATAGATGGGAACATTTTAATGTATAAGGTTGATTGGAATTTAGCAAATGATCATTATGATGCAATACGACCTGCAATTACCACTGCTAATACAAATGATCACATTAATGTAGATAGTGGAACATATACAGAAACTGGACAGATTGTAATATCTAAAGATCTTTCCATCTTTGGTGCTGGACCAACAAATACAATAATTAAACCAGCTCAAGATACTGGGTCTTCTGGCGATTCAAAAGGATGGTTTTTAGTTAACACTGGAATTGAATTCAAGCTCCGAGGTGTCACCCTTGATGGAACTGGACACAAAATATGGCAAGCAATAAGAGATTATGGAACTGGTGTGATTGAAGATTGCAAATTTGTAAACATAAAATACGAAGCTTATCAGGGAACTGCGATAGCAGCATTCACTCTTACTAGCATCCCTGGAAACATTGATGTGAAAAATTGCGAGTTCAGTGAAATAGGTAGAATTGGTATACTTTATTATGGGACTGGGAAAACAGGAACTTATTCTGATAATACTTATGTTGGTAAAGGAACTGGCGATTGGTTAGATTATGGTGTAGAAGTTGGGGCAGGAGCTCAGGTAACAATAGAAAACAACAAAATTTCTAATTGTAAAGGGGTTGCTAGCGTGGATAACTCTACTTCAGCTGGTATTTTGGTGACAACTTATTATGGAGCTGGTACACAAGCAACGATAACCAAAAATACGATAAGCAATTCTGAAGCAGCTATTGGTGTTGGTTATGATTCTTCTGATACAAGTGTGGTCACAGCAAACTATAATAACTTTTTAGGAAATAATTATGGAACAGATAGTACAGCCCCTCTGATTGATGCGATATTGAATTGGTGGGGTGATGCAACCGGACCTGAAGATTTATCTGGAACAAATGAAGTCCCACCATGCACGAATGATCCAACAACAGAGAAAAATTCTGATGGTTTAGGCGATAAAGTCAGTGATAAAGTGGATTACTGCCCCTGGTTAACTTCTCCGATAAATTTTGAAGATAAAAAAAGGCCCAAAGTCACTAGTTTTGCAACAAGCAATCATTCTCCAATAAAATCTGGACCAGTAGATTTTATTGTTACTTTTGATGAAGACATGAACATTTTTGTTCAACCCGAAGCCAAATTAATTGGCAGTTCTGTAACAATTCCTCCGAAAACTGGTTCGGGATTAACTAATGGCTGGCAAGATACCAAGACATGGATAGGACAATTGGTAGTTACTAACACTGTTCCAGGTGACGGAAAATATGATTTCAGAATATCTAATGCAGAAGATATAATTGGAAATAAAATGGAAACATTCACAAAAAAAGACTTGATAATAGATACGACTTCTCCCCAAATACTCCAAACATTTGTGCCAGATATTTTTGGTAATCAAAATTTGACTTTAGCTATTTCTGCATTTGATCCAGGAAGCAGTGGAGTTGTAAGAATTACTGCTTCTATTGACGGCGGTGTAGAACAAAACATGACATTTGCTTTTAGAGAGCAACAAAAAATTGCAGGAAAAAAGACAGATGTTGATAAATATTTCTTAACAATTACTGGAAGCTCATTGAGCTCTGCAACTCATAATGTTGTTTTCAAAGTTTATGACAATACTAGCAATCAGAATGTTTCCTCTCCGATTCAATTCAAAAGAGATTCGACTGTAAAAATTTCAGGAGGCAGCATAGCATTCTTATGTAAAAAGGATCCTGTTTCTGAAGTTGTGAGAAAGTTTGATTTTGGAACTAAAAATTCGCCTCTCCAAACAGGCTACACACGAGTAACGCACGATACATTATATCCAACTGGCTCTGGATATGGCTGGTCTTCTGCTGCATTCGGATCTTTAGATAGAGGAGTTGGTGATAAGTTAACTAGAGATTTTGTCTTTGATTTTGACACTGCGACAAAGGAATTTAGAGTAAGCCTTCCATCTGATACTTACAACGTCACAGTTCTTATGGGCGATACACTTTTTACGCATGATGACATGAGTGTGACTATCGAAGGTCATCCAAACACCAACATTGATACGAGTGTTGACCAGATAAAAACGATTACGAATGTCGTTAACGTTACGGATGGACAACTGAATATAGTTTTTGGCGATGCCGGTGGCACCGATCCCAATTGGGTTGTCAATGCAATTGAAATCTCAACAAAACCGATTTGCATAGATGGAATAGAGAAGCAAACAATCAACTGGCTGAAAAGCAAAGGCTGGACTGTTGATTTCGACAAATATAGTGATTGGACTCTTGCATCGCTTATCACACATAAATTAATCATTTGTTCTGATCAGGAAAATGCATGCAAACCAACATCGGCAGTTTCATCAGCTCATAAAATTAACAAAATACCATTTGTTGAAATTCCTGATTCTACAAGTGCAAAGGCAGCCGCTGGTTTTAGTTATTTGACTGCGCCAGGTGGAACTAGGTCACAACCCACGGCTAATGAATTTTTTGAAAATCCTGAATCTATCAGCACAGGATTCTTTGGAAGCACTCAAATATTGACATCTCCACAAAAGTTAACAAGAATTACTGGCAAAATGGCAACATATGTTAAAGATATTGCAGCGCCTGACGATTCTCCAAAATATACTAACATGTTCAAAGCTGATGAGAGCGGGACTCGAGGAAGATTTGTCTTTGTTGGATGGTTCTTTGGAAGAACAACCAGTTCAGGATTCATAGGATGGTCGGCTTCAGATTTGAGTTCAAACGGGCAATTAATATTGCAAAGGGCTGTTAATTGGGCACAATGTGGAAATCCAACTGGCTGTATATGATTCTGATCCTTATTTTTTTCTGCAAAATTTTGTGAACGATGCGTCTAGATTTTCCATTCACAAAGCAGGTATACTAGACAAATCAATAGAATAGTAACAAAAAAGGAAAGGGAAGCCCGGATAAGAAATGACTGATCGGGAGGGAAGCTCCCGACATTTTAATTTTTTCGTGATGTTATGCAGAAACAAATGAAGTATGCATGGGACATAGCGACAGAATTTGATTTAACTAAAAAACAATTAAGAACAGTTGAAGAAATTTCCCAGATGATTTCGAATGGCGGATATGTGAAAGATATAAAATTCAGAATGAGACAATTAAATTTCGCTTCTATGAAAAATTATTAAAGTCTTATCAAACATGAAAATTTTTTCTCACAAAGTCAAAAAAAATTTACATGATTGTGCTTTCTCTTTTAAGTTTTTTGTAACAACGGATAAATCGTTACAAATCCTCTTCTAACCTAGGTAAAGTGAAGTATCATGAAGCTGAAGAACTTGGTTGGCATTATTTTTGTCATTAGTTGTTTTGCTATTTTTTCATCTGCAACTTTTGCTTACACGCAAGCTGATTATATTGATGCTGTAAAAAAAGCTGGAAACAGATTAACTGCATTGCAATCTGACATAACTGAAGACAATGCAGGAAATGGAAATCCTGATATCGATCCTGAAGATGCTGGATGGAACTGGGTTGTAACAGGAAAAACTTCATGGTATGATGATGACTCTGGGCAATCATCTGTAAACCTTTATGGTGTTACTGCTGTTGGACTACTTGATGCTTTTTCATTTTCAGGTGAGGCGAAGCATTCGACAGCAGCATATGATGTTGCAAGGTTTATGACTAATGTGTCGTGGGGCTCGCCAAGCAGTGGGGGTTTTTGGAATGGTGGAACCATTGGTGTGAGAGTGTATTATTTTGGATATTCATTTGATTATAAATTTTTGATGAGATATTCAGATCTTCTTGGAGTTTCTAATTATTCAACATATGCGAAGAGTGCTTGGAATTGGCAGAAAATAAATATAACAAGATATGGAGATGGAAACCAATCACAAATTTTTGAAACACTTTATAATGAGTGGGTACCAAGCTATGGTGCTGTTGCATGGCAAGCTTCTGATTATGGATTAGCTGCATTGGAAATGGGTGATGCTTCTTGGGCAAAGAACATGGCAATTGTTGTAAACAATAACATGACAAATATACTTGCAGATGCTGATGAATACAGAGTTATCGGCTGGGGAAAAGCTCTTGAGTTGCTAGTAAAAGTTAATTCTACTACTTATGCTTCATCCATAACAAGCTTGAAAAATAATCTTGAAACATCACAATTAGCATCAGGATGCTGGGATGCAGGAAATTCAGAAGGCAGCGCTCAAGATACAGCATATGCTGTTCTAGGTTTGATTGCTGCAGATGATTTGTTGCCTGCAAAGAAAGGTGTTGATTGTTTAGTTACAAATCAATTAGCAAATGGTGGCTGGGGAACAACTGAATATTCTGAAACTGATTCAGAAGCTCTTCAAGCAATTGCAGCATTACTTAAAACTGGAGAAGCAGCAATATCACCAAAAGTTGTTTCTGTTATACTTTCACCCCCATCTCCGGTAAAGACTGGCACTTTGCTGATAAATGTTGATTTTGATAAAACCATGAACACTTCCATCTTTCCAAATGTGACGATTACTGGCCCACATGTTTATACTGTTGTTCCCAATCCAGCATATCCAAATGGATGGCTTGATAGCAACACTTGGGTTGGAAAAATTGTTATCAACTCTTCAACCAAAGAAGGAACTTACAGATTGTTTATCAAAAACGCAAAAGATATTTTTGGCAACAGAATGGCTCAATATTCTGAAGTAAGATTTGTAATTGACAGTGGAGCACCAGTGATATTAGAGACATTCGCTCCTAACATATACAACGGCGAAACTCAAACACTTTCTGCTACAGTATACGATCCAACTAGTTCTGGAATATCACACGTCTCAGTTAAAATTGATTCAGGTTCTGAGCAAAATATGACTTTCAGTTATTCAGCAAAAGAAAAAGTTGATGGAAAAAGTGTTTATGTTGATACTTATTTCAAAATGATTTCTTCATTGACTCAAGGTCCTCATACTGTTATATTCAAAGTTTATGACAATGCAGGAAATACAGCTGAATTTAGTACCTATTTTGACGTACTTGCTGATACAAAATCTTATGGAGGAAAAATTGCCTATCTTTGTTATAATGATGATTGTAACTATGGTATAGAGCCTTCTGCGATCAATTTCCTTGAATCTAATGGATGGATTGTAACAAGAAAAGCATACAACAAATGGACGACAGCTGAATTAGAAACTTTTGATTTGATAGTATGCTCAGAACAAACAAAAGCATGCAAACCAACTGTTGATTTAACAGCAGCGCATAAAGCGGGTAAAGTTGCATTGGTTGAATTGAGTTCAACCCCATCTGTAAAAGCAGGTGATGCTTTCAATTATGTGAAATCAAGTGCAGCAGGAGCAAGCAGGTTAACAACTGATATCCTTATTACAACTCCTGACTCAATTACAGCTGGTTACTTTGGATTGACTCAGATATTGAATTCAGCACAAAAAATCCCAGCCACAAGCGATAGAAACCTGGGCACTGGAGTTGTAGATCTGTCAAGCAGGTTCGATAATCCAGATTATTCTAACTTATTCAAAGTAGATGGCACATCTTCACACGGAAGATATGTAGGAATACTTTGGTTCAATGTTAGAACTGTTAGCGATCATCTAAGAGGATATGACTTGGGCAGTTTGACTCCAACAGGACAATTGCTTTTGAAAAGAGCATTCAGCTGGGCTCAATGTGGAAGTCCGTTGGGTTGCTTGTCAAGTTGAGCAAATTTTATATCCGATAGAAAATTTTCTTCAGAAAATAGAAAAAATTGGAGTTAAACTTTAAATCTCTTCTATTTTGTAGGTATAACATATGTTTGAACTCAAACACGTTTTAGGCATTTCATTATTCTTAGTACTTTTGAACATCTCATTGGCAAGCAGTAGCAATGTTCAGCAATATGGTGTTGGAATTGTTGTCGGCATTCATTCAACTACTACAACTAACCCAGGTCCTTCTTGTGGAAATAATGTAACATCATGTGGTTCATATCCCTCTTGTTCAGACTTGACTCAGAAAAGTCCTCTTGTAGAAATAAATTCAACAGGCGTTTATTATTGCGAGAAAGGTAAAGTTGCACTAGCAAAGTGCGATAACAATCAAGCAAAGAAACAGATATACATGTATAATTTATGTCCAACAGGTTCTACGACTACAACTACATTACCCGGCCAAACTACAACTACATTACCTGGTCAAACAACAACGACAACTATGCCTAATCAAGAAGGAGATTTTGAATTGGAAATTGAAGCCACAGATAGTGATGGAAATGATAAGCAAATCGATTTGATACTTTACAATCCAGGAACAACAAATTTGATTAATGCTTCTTCGATAACTGGTCATGGTTTTCTGAGATCACATCTCAAAAAAGCAGATGCAAGAATTGATTTTGATAATTCAAAATTTTATTTCATAATGAAAAATTTGGATGTTGAGGATGCTAGTGCTGTGGGATTGACGATAGAAAAAACTACGGCCTCTGTCCCAGATGCAGATGTTTATAGCGAATATCATGTAGAGCTGGCAGATGAGCTTCCTCTCACAAAAATTGTTTTGTATTTCAAATATTCAGGATTGAGTGTGAACAATGAAGATGATCTTGCAATATACAGATGTGCTGATTATAATCCTGTTGATAACACATGCGATGGGGATTGGACAAAGTTGAGTTCTGTTTCAATTGATAAACAAAATAAAATTGTGTCAGTGGAAATATCAGGATTTTCAGTATATGCTTTAGCAGAAGCACAAGAAACAACTACAACCACAACCCAGAGTAATGGAGGCAGTTCAGGTGGAGGGTTTACTGGAAGCCACACTACTACCACTACAGACGAGTTTACTCAAGACACATTTCCTGAAGATTCTGGAACTGGATCGCAAGATTTCCAGCCAGAGATTGTTGTTACAACTCCAAATGAGACAACAAATTCAACCAACGAAACATCTAACAAAAATTCAGTATTATTCGAATTCCCAACCATACCTCCTTTTGTTTTAGGATTCTTGGTAGCAATTCCTGCAATTGGTATAACATTTTTCGTAGCGAGAAGGTTTTACAGCAGAGAAGTTTACAGACCAAGATATTACAGATCTAGGCATTACAGAGTCAGACCAGCAACTAAATCATCTTTTAGAACAAACGGATTCAAACCAATGAGAAGATCTGCGAATAAGGAAGAAACCATACTGATTCTCGATTAAACACAATGTTTTAATTGATTTTGCCTGTTTTTTCTACCAACTAGAAACATTTTTTCTATTTATCCTCAATAACCTTTTAATTCTTTGAAAGTCAAAATAATCTTTAGATGATAAAACAAATTGACAAGATTGAAGAAATCAAGTGCCCGCATTGCGGCAAGGAAATTGATTTCGAACTTTTAGTCAATCTGTTTGATATCAAAAAGAAAAAATAGTTCCTCTCATCCTTTGAACATTTTACTCCGACAGAGTGCGAACTATTTTTCTGTTTTTTAGGAAAAACTGTTGGTAAGGCTTTAATCCTTTAACTTCTATCAAGTAATTACAAATTTACCAGGTGAACTGATGGAGAAAAAGAGTCTAGTAGTGGCAATGGTTGTATTATCAACTTTGTTTTATGCAGGCCTCGTTATGGCCAACGTTTACGTACAACCTGCTAAACTAGGGGTTCTGAGATT
>Ga0315282_10014295_pt1 | contig 11844 bp, 8 predicted proteins | sample YL17G07_20_MG_FD_203693 | JGI IMG/M metagenome (GOLD analysis project Ga0315282, IMG submission 203693) | Sediment microbial communities from Yellowstone Lake, YNP, Wyoming, USA - YL17G07_20 | ecosystem: Environmental > Aquatic > Freshwater > Lake > Sediment | place: USA: Wyoming | collected... | reverse complement strand
TCTTTCAATAAGCCTAGGATTCTGTTCTGGACATACACATCTAGGCCGGTTGTCACTTCATCCAATATGAGTAATCGCGGCTTCTCGATGATTGCCATAGCGATGGATATGCGCTGCCTCATTCCGCCTGAAAGTTCATGGGGGTACTTCTTCAATACCACTTCCGGCTTGTCAAGGCGAAGGTCGCTGAGAATTTCCAGCATCATGTCTCTTTCGGCACTATCTGTCAGTTCCAGTCTCTGCGCCTTACGCAGAACCTCGATGGACTCTTTGAGCTGTGATTCAGTTTTGTAAACAGGATTCAATGCGGCCAATGATTCTTGGAATACCATGCCGATACCGGGTCCCCGGAAGTGTGAAAGCCCACCGGCATCGAGCTTGAGCATGTCGCGTCCGTCGAAGAGTATTGAGCCGCTGAGAATTTCCGACGGCGGCGAGTCCAGGAGGCCAATTATCGCAAGGCCAAGGGTCGACTTTCCAGATCCGCTTTCTCCCACGATGCCTACAATCTCCCCTCTTTCGATCTGCATTGAGATATTCTGGAGTACGCGAACTCGTCCATCGACTGTAGCGAAATCCTGGGTTAGCCCCTCAACTTTCAGAAGAGGAATCTTTCCGTCCGATGACGAGGGAGAACCGTCACTCAATGCAGAAATTCAACCTCATTAACTGTCAGAATTTATCACGCCTTGATGTGTGAAAGGTGTGGGCTCCTTCCCCTGAGCCTTCGTCTTAGGTTTGAGGCCTCGTTTTCTGAAGAGAATGTATGGCCGCACCTTCACGTCCGAGGCTTCTCTCGCTCCTTCGCCAAGAAAGCTGAAACCTACCACTAAGATCATCGTTACGAAGGCTGGGAAGAGGGCCTGCCATGGGTAGGTGTAGAGCCCGTAACTGATTGAGCCCACCATTACGCCTAGCTCCGGCGTCCCAGGTGGGATGCCGACCCCTAGGAAGCCCAGGATGGAGACTTCGAGGAGTGCCGTTCCAACATCGAGGGTTGCATAGGTTAAGACCGAGGGTATGATGTTCGGGAGTATGCCTTTCATAATTATGTGCCGGAAGGATGAGTTCAACGCCTTCGAAATAGCGATGAAATCTTCCGCGGCCACTTCCAGTACACCTCCCCTAACCAGCCTAACATAGGGAGGCCACCAGACGAACACGAACGCAAGCATCGCGTTCACGAGGCCGGAGCCAAGCGTTGCGGCGACTGCGAGAACCATGATTATGGTTGGGAAGGCAAGGAACAGGTCAGTCACTCTCATTATGACTTCGTCCACGATGCCGCCCAAGTAGCCTGCCGCCATGCCGAGGAATATTCCCAGCACGCTGGAGAGAAGGACGATCGCGATTGGTAAGCCCAAGTCAATGGGCAGGGCTGCGATCACCCGGGAGAAGATGTCTCTTCCCTGAAAATCTGTGCCGAAGAAATGGGCTGGGCTAGGGGGAAGATTGGATTGCTGAAGGTTCAACGCGAACGGGTCGTAGGGCGTGACTCGACCTCCGAAAATGGAGAAGCCGATCGCCAAAACGACGGATACTATTACGACGATTAGGCCTAAGGTCGAGAGGCGGCTTGAGAGGATGAGTTGGCGGAACTTAAGTGACTGAGCCACTTTTGCCACCCATTGCAATCCTCGGATCAAGTAGCGAGTAGGCGACATCTGCGACGAAGTTTGCCACGATTACTCCAATCGTGAAGACCACCACAATCGGGATCAGGACTGGGTAATCGTTACTGTAGATTGCTTGGAAGGCAAACTGGCCTAACCCTGGCCATGCGAACAACTCTTCAACGACCACGGTGCTGGTTAGCAGCCAGCCGAACATAACAGCACTGAGGCTCGTCGCGTCTATCAGAGCGTTCCGCAGAATATGCTTCCGCCTAACTTCACTCTCGCTCAGGCCTTTCGCTCGGGCAGTTTTCACGTAGGTTGACCAGCGCACATTCAGAATCGAAGACCTCACTGCTCTCGAGATTAATCCAAAATTCACGAATGCAAGGGCAGCTGCGGGAAGAATCAAATGTTGAAGGCCGGACACAAAGGCAGGGATGTTCAGTTGTAGGAGAGAATCTACAAGGAAGATTCCCGTCATAGGACGCGGGGGCGCAATTGACAATGAGTACATGCCGCCCGAGGGAAATATCGGGATGTAAGTCGCGAAGAACAGAATTGCAACGATCGCGGCCAAATACATCGGCGTCGACCAAGAGGTCAAGTAAATGATCCTCACCAGGGAATCTCCGAGAGTGCTGAAGTGCATTCCCGCGAAGTATCCTAAGCTGATTCCAACAATGACCAAGAGCGCAAAGGAAACTAGCACTAACTCCAGCGTGTTAGGAAGGTAGAACCCGATTTCAGAAAGTATCGGTTGGCCAGTCAGTGGATCAATGCCGAAGTTGCCGGTGAAAAGGTCACGCATGAAATAATAGTACTGTGAGTAAAGTGGTTCATTCAAATGGTATCTAGCTGCGACAGCTAGAATTGTAGCCGCCCGTGCCCTCGGCCCAGCCCAAAGCCTTGCAGGATTAGGGTTGAGAACATGCGAGATCAAGAATATGATGGTAATTGTGCCGATCGATACCAGTATAGACCCGACTATTCTTCTTGCCAAGAGGGAAAGAAAATCTCTGAAATAAACCAGAACTCGTCAACTACGAGCTGTAGTGCACCGTATTGTAAAACATGAAGTAACCCATCCCTGACCCTGCAGGGTTCGGGATCATGCCCACAACATTGCTTCTGTTCGCGGCGATAAAGTAGGGCACGTACAGCCAAATGTCCGTATAGTCGTTGTACATGGCCAGCGTAATCTGACGGAAGTTCTGAATCACCGTTCCTTCGTCAAGCGCCGTTGCAGCCGCTATCTCCCAGCTCGCAACAGTGTCGTTATAGTAGCCGGAGAACCCTACCTGTCCAGTTGTGGTCAATGCGGCAACGTAGTCTATGCTCGCAGTGTAGTCTTCACTGTAGTAGCTTATCCCGAACGGGTAAGCGGTACTGTTCACGTCCTCCGTCGAAGTTACAACGTTTGCGTACTGCTTGAATGTTAGCGGAGAAAGCGCAATGTTGATGCCCACCGCGCGGAGCTCTGACGCAATGATCTCCGCGACTTGAGTTTCACTCGATGAATCAGCGTCGTACAGGAAGTTAACAGAGGGAAACGTTTTACCATTCGGATTTACCACTGTGCCGTCTGGAAGTGCAGACTTGTAACCAGCCTCGCCAAGCAAGGTAGCCGCCTTCGACTGGTCGAATTGGTAAGGCTGTAAGCCTGCTGTTGACTCATTATAGTCCGGGAAGCCCGGAGGAACTGGGCCAACCCATTGGGTTGCCAGGTCATTGAAAACTGAGTGGATTATCGATTTGTAGTCAATCGCGTATGAAATTGCTTCTCTAACTCGCCTGTCTTGGAACGCTGGAAATGCGTATTGGTCCATGTACACGAAGATGATGCTTTCCGAAGAGCCGAATACAGGGGGCAGAATACTCGTCGTAACACCATTCGTTTGTTGCAGAACGCCGTACTGCGATGAAGGGGCAATAACCATCTGAGCGGTGTTGGATTTCAGATCAGCAATCATGGCTGACGTGGCTTTGTAGAAGAAGCTTATCGTGTCGAGGATCGCTGGTTGAATCGCAGAGTTCAGGTCGGATGCTGGAACATTCATCCCCCAATAGTTCTTGTTCCTAACTATTGTGATACTCTGTCCCTGAACCCAGGATTGCAATTCGTAGAAGCTCGTACCCAGAGCGTGCGTCTCCATGTAATTGTTGGTTTGCCCAGCAACAACGCCGCCATTCGCCTCCACAACGATCGGGTCAACAGCCATGCCCACCGGCGTAATGAGCGTCGCCAGAAACGCAGAATATGGCGCCGGACCGTTGTATCCATATCCGAGGTGGATGGTTAATACATCGGCTCGAACGACTTGAACAGACTGATTCGGATAGGTCATGTAACCTAGGTCCTTCGTTGTCGGATTCTGGTAGTTTATTGAATTCAGGATCGCGTCTGTAATGTTGAAGTCCATACCGTTTCCAGCCGCCAGATTTTGGCCAAGAATCCAGGCTGGCCCCTGATTCATTATGAGCGTCCTGTAAATCGAGAACCACATTACGTATGCGTTGAACGGGTCGCCGTTGCTGAAGGCCACGTTCGGTCTAAGAAAGAAAGTGTAAGTCATCCCATCAGAAGAAACAGTCCAGTTCTTGGCTAACGCCCCGACGTGGGTTGTGTAATTGGTTCCGTTCGGAGCCAGTAGCCCCTGATAGACTTGCTCTACGATCTCCCATCCGGGTGTCGTGTACGTGACCGCAGGGTCCATTGAGTCAGGCTGACTTTCCTCCTCTACTACTAATGATGTGGGCAGTTGGCTAGTCGACACACTCGTGGTCTGGCTTGCGGAGAAATAGTACGCTGCCCCTGCTACGGCAACTAATATGACTACGATAATAATAGCGGCCTGAACTTTTGCGATGGCTCGACTATTCAAGTTGGAATCCAACTTCAAATTGATAACCGGTTTGAATTCCACTTTTAACGTTTCCTATCCACTCCGGCCCGGTGCTCCAAATCGAGCGTTTCAACGGCGAAATATCCATCTTTTCACTAATCCAACTTTGCTTTTTCCACTTCTACGCGAACGTCGAAATTCCTCGCTTTGTCCAGAAACGATTCTGCGTCTAGGCACTCCGGAACTATGACTCCGCGTGTTTGGATACGATTTTCAGCGAGCAATAGTGCACACACTGCGGTCGGTGTTCCTGTCAGGTATGAGGTGGCGTTTGATTGATATTTTCGATAAGCGTCTTCGTGCGTCATGGTTGTATGCAGCTTGAGGATGTGTCGTTCCCCTGCAATCGTTCCCTTAGCCTCGACGAGGATTCCTGCGTTGCCATGAATCTTCCCCGCAACCTGGGAAGGTTTGGGCAGGAGGCTTAATAGAACGCTTAAGGGTTTGACTTTGGTTCCGCCCACTCGGATCATCTCGGTCCTCAGTAAGCCGAGCGATTGAAAGAGCCTGATGTTTGAAGCCGTCTCATCAGTAAGGGCCAATTTGAAATCAACATAATTCGGTTTCTTGGGCAAGAATTCAGGCAGCGTATGAACTTCCTCGTGGTCCATGGCATAGACTGGTATGTTCCCGATTGGTTGCGGAAAGGGATACGTCTCCTTCATGGACATGGCCGGACTGGTTTTGATTTCTCCACCCTCATAGTAGTGCGCGGGCGATACGGCTTCTTCAAGGAAAACTCCAGGTGCGAACAAACAGACGAAAGGGTACGCATCGCTGGTGGACGTTTCACCGTCGCGAATGCGAATTTCACTTACGGTTTGAAGCATGTCTACCGCGCGCCTGGCCATGATGTTCGATAAGCCCGGATCCTCGCCCATTCCTAACACGGCCAATAGGCCTGCCTTCTTCCAGGCGCGATATTGCTTCAATTGCTTATCCGGGTAGCCCGCCAGGTCGATGTAATGAACGCGCGTTCTGAGGGCCTGTTTCATGATTAGGAGGTTGAAGCGTGGGTCGGACGCGTTGATGACTGCATCGCAGCCTTTAATGAATCGGCGAACACTTTCGGGACGTGATGCGTCCAGCTTTCGTGTCGAAATCGCGTCCGAGATTTTCCTTGTTTCTGCCAGCGCCGACAGGTCAATGTCCCCAACCCTCACCCTTCCTCGTCCGGCTAGGTGGCGAGCGATGACCCTACCGACGCCTCCCGCCCCAATGACTGCGAACATTGGCGTCGGGTGGTTTGAGGAGACTCGGGTAGTTAACGTGAGTGGCGAGTGACCTTAGGCTGAAGGAAGGATGGACGTATTTATTCCACCCAAAAGCCGGAACATGCGGTGTTGACGGGTCTTCTCCTTCAAATTCCCAGAGAACAGTCAAGCCGGCCATGAATTCAATGGAAAATGCTGGGTTTTGTAGCAGAATACGCATTTTTATGTCGTGAAAATGTGGAAAATTCGCTAAATTACCATCCTACTAACATATATGGTAGGAAATGGTAGATATTGTTGTTGAGGAGTTGATGGAAATGCAGGCGATTGAACCGCGCAAGGAACCGAAACTGCTCGGTATCATTGAACCTCGAATGGAGAATATCCGCTCAACGACGAGGTCCGAACTCCTCAATGAGGAAGCCAGAAAATATCTTCCTGCAGGAGCATCCTCGAATGTTCGCGTTCACTTGCATGAGCCTTACCCGATCCTATTCAAGAGCGGTGAAGGCCCCAGGGTCCAAGATGTTGACGGCAACAGCTACATCGACTACTTGATGTCCTACGGAGCCCTGATCCTCGGCCACAAGCACCCTAGGATTGTTGCGGAAATCCAAAGACAGCTCCGCGAGGGAACAATGTTGGGAACCACAACGGAGCTGGAGATTGAAGTCGCGAAGCTCGTGACCAGTGTAGTTCCTTGCGCCGAGATGGTTACGTTCTCTAACACCGGAACAGAAGCGACCATGGAAGCTGTCCGGATAGCGCGGGCAATCACCGGGAAGGACAAGATAATCAAATTCGAAGGACACTACCACGGGCACCATGATTACGTCCTGTTCAGCGTCGACTCGCCGTCCCCAGTATCGGGGCTGGAAGCAAGTCCGACGAAGCTCCCCTACTACCCGGGCATTCCTGATGAAGTTTCGAAGACGGTCATTGTCGCTCCGTGGAACAGCCCTGCTTCACTTGAGCGTATCCTGAAGAAGCATGGCGCAGACGTTGCAGCCGTAATAACTGAACCCGTAATGGCTAATCAAGGAATCATTCCGCCAGAGCCGGAGTATCTCAAACAGCTTCGGGAATTGACCATAAAACACGATGTGCTTCTGATATTCGACGAGGTGTTAACCGGCTTTCGAATCGCCAAGGGAGGAGCCCAAGAACTCTACGGTGTGAAACCGGACCTTGCTTGCTATGCCAAAGCGATTGGAGGCGGGGCACCGGTGGCCGCAGTGGCTGGCAGAAGAGAAATCATGTCCATGATCGGGCCTGGAAGCATAAGCTTTGGCGGCACATACAACGCCAACGCATTATCCCTTGCAGCTGCAAAAGCCACGCTACAGACTCTTCTGGAGAATGACGGCGAAGCATTCCGGAAGATGACGGACATCGGTTCCAAACTTAAGCAGGGCTTAACGGAAACGTTCCGTGCGGCGGGCTACCACGTCGTAATCAACGCAGTCGGTCCACTGCTGTCGATATACTTCACCAAATTACGGAAAGTTTCAAGCTACAGGCAAGCCATTCAAACGGATATCGAGAAATACAAACGTTTCAGAGACGAAATGTTGAAACACGGCGTCTACATGCATCCGGATGGCCTAGAACGACTACTACTCTCAGCGGTCCATACCGAACGAGAAGTAGAAGAAACAATCAAAGCCACGGAAGAGTCGCTGAAGGCTCTTCGAACACAAAGCCTCTGAACAAGGTAAACCAATTAACGTCCCCGTGAGCGCGCTGGAAGAATAAGGCACGCGTCACTCTTTTCTTGGCGACGAAATGGGCGACTCTCGGGCCTGAATCTGGTATACGCATTTATGGTTGCGCAAGAACACCAGCGTAGATGGAGCCCATGGCGACGGATAAACCGGTATTTGTGGGAACTTACATCTGTCCTGCGTGCAAGCGATTCTTCGAAACGCTGGAGGAGCTTAGGGCCCATGAGGAAACAGTCCACGGCGTAGTTCACTAATTATTGCCGATTGGAAACAACACAGTAAAGAGCCGGACGTAGCGTTTGGGCTCATTGCTTAACTAGCCATCAGCCCGGTGGCGCCGGCCATGGAGATTCAAAGTGGATTCCTCAACTGAGAACATGAAACCAAGCGAGGTGAAGGGTGATTGGATCTATTCCACTTTACCCATCAACATCGCACTTGGTCCGGTATCGACGTTCGTTCAGTTGTACATCTTGACACTTCATGGGTCAGTGATCGACATTGCCCTTGCAACTACACTATTCAATGCGGTGACAATCCCAGCCGCAATAATCTGGGGGTTCGCGACAGACCGTTCTGAACGAAGGAAACCGATCATAGTTCTGAGCTACGCTGCTGTTGGGGGAACCCTGATTCTATTTCTCACAGCCCGGACGATCTATGGGGTGGACATCCTTTACTCAATCTTCTCACTCGTGTCATCTGCGGCCGCGACGCCGTTGAACTTACTGATAATGGAGACTCAGCCGAAATCACGATGGGCCTTGGTCTTCGCTCGTTTATCGATGATGTCAAGTGTCGGCGTGGTCGTTGGGTTGCTACTCGGTGTTGCGTGGGCTGATTTCCTACCATTCACCCTTTTCGTCATCCCGTTGGGCTCGCTCTCAATACTTTCGGCTGCAATGTCGGCCGTTATGATCAAGGAGCCTGGCTTCGTCTTTGAACGCGAAATGATCGTGATGTTCAGCCGCAGCTTCTTCCACCGGCTCTTAGCGTTGCCGCTGTTTTTCTTGAAATTACCGAGCTTGATGGATTTCAGGAGATTCTTCAAGGGCGGAAAATCTCCCTTGACAAGGGAACCCGTACTGCTCTACAGTTCTATAGCAGCATTTTACTTTGCCAGCGGGATATTCAACACATCCCTCGTTCCATCCTTGTACAAAGCCAATATTTCAAAGAGCGAAGTCTTCCTCGTATCCCTAGTTTCCATGATCGTCCAAACAATTTCGTTCATTTACTATGGGAAACGTATGAATGAGCAAAACTTGAGGCAGAGCGCCGTCGGAGGGCTCGTGTTACGCTCACTTAGTTATCTGGCGATTGGAGTCGCTGCTTTCTTCTTCGTAGGACTTCCGTTCTTCGCGTATACGACAGTGTTCTATACATTGGCCGCGGGGCTTGCGTACGCGGTCTACTACGCGGCTTCCAATGTGATGGTCTTTAACACGCTCGGCCGGAGTGGGCAAGGGTCCGCTTTGGGGATCTACAGCGCATTCGTTGGTTTCGCAACAATGGTAGGCTCATTCATCTCAGGGTTCATCTCCTTCTACATAGGGTTCTACGTAACCTTCATTGTCGCCGGTCTATTCATGGCCAGTGGGGCAGGCTTCACATACTTACTTAGCCCTTCGAACCCTTACCTCCATGAGGATATTGCGTGATGGTTGCACCCAGACTCATGCCTCGGGATAAGCGTATGACGGGTAGATTCGTAACGGCGTCCCAGGCCTGATGACTGCTTGGGCTTCAGCGTTCAAGACGACAAGCAAGTCGAAGCCACCGTCAGACAAATACTCAACAACGGGTTTGACGACGACGTACGCTACCTAAACGCCAAAATCAAGTAGCTGGGAATGCAGGCGCAATAGGCTTGCCTTTCCTAGCCCACAACTTTTTTCCGAAGAGGCTTTGTGTTTTAAGACCCAGGCGCTTAGCCTTCCTTCCACTTCTGATAAACGACTTACTGTTTTGCAGCTATTTTTTCAATGAAGTTCTCTAGAATTCGCTTGCCCGCTTGGTTCTCTTCGTTCCATCTCTCGGGGTGAAATTGCACGCCGTACACAAGTTTCTCCTCATGCTTCATTGCTTCGATTTTCGTGTCCTTTGATTTTGCAATTCGCACGAACTTCGGCGGTAGGCGCTTCACTTCTTCATAGTGACTCTGCATTACCCTGATCTTCGCCGTCAGGCCGGCTAGCAGGTGGTCCTTATCTTCGAGTTCAACCGTCCGAAAGCCCTCAATATGACGCCCCGACTTTGCCACTTCGCCACCGTACGCAATCGCAAGCGCTTGATGGCCCCCGCATATTCCCAAAACTGGGACCGCAATCTTGGGTAGGAATTCGAAGAATTTCTCGAATTGTTTCCGGTCAGCTGTTCGCGTGTACAACGCTTCTGTGCCGCTCAGTATGATGCCGTCGTATTTGGTGAGCAGGGATGGCTCTGAGTCGGGCAAGCTTTGATGGTTAGCAGTGGAGGCTTCTCCTCCGGCTTCCTTAACCCTCGCAACGAGTTTGTTGAAGCTTGACCTACGTTTAGGGCCAATGAAGAGGTTGACGACAAGGATCTGCTTCATCCGCACGGCACCATCTTGCACAGCGCCCCTCCGTAAAGCGCGCATTTTGGTATTGCGTCTGTTTGCTCTCCGTGTCCTACACGATCTGATCTAGGAAAGCGGGAAGGTGGCCGTCAAGAGCGACAGAGTGCACCGGGCTGCAGTATCTATGGTATTGTCCTTTTAGATATCCACCGGCATAGCACTAGCAACCATAGTGTTCTGTTTCTGTTGTACAGATGAGTAAGCCGGCGTTGCAATCACGTGACAAACAACTAATTCTGCTCCGAACTTTTTTGCAATGGTTACCGCAACTCTTGCAGCCCTTGATCCATTGGCTGAGCCATCAACCGCGGCCAGTAATCGCTTGAATTCATCCCTAGATTCACCATCTTTACTCATTTCATTCTTAGCCGAACCTTCTAGAGGTCCCTGAGACACGAGAGGATCACCTGCTGCTTCGAATGTTCGATTGACTAGCCGACTAATTATCCCACTGTTCCTATCACTGACTAGAAACGTTGGATAAACCTTAATTAGTTAATAATCAAACGGCCTAGCTTCATGCACTACAAATGGGTTGTCCTTTCTAATACCACGCTTGGCGTTTTGATGGCTTCGATCGACATCAACATAGTCCTGATCGCGCTGCCCGCCATCTTTCGTGGCATTAACATCGACCCATTTACGTCGTTTCAGTACCTACTCTGGATGCTTTTTGGCTACAGCATTGTGACTGCGACACTTCTGGTCACGTTCGGACGCATATCGGACATGTACGGAAGAGTGAGGCTGTACAATCTGGGGTTCGCAATATACACTATAGGCTCACTTCTCCTATATCTGACACCGAACACGGGTGACTTAGGCGCAATCGAACTAATCCTCTTCAGAATCGTTCAGGGTATCGGTGGCGCATTCCTCTTCTCCAACAGCGCCGCAATCATAACCGACGCCTTCCCCGCGAATGAGAGAGGTAAGGCGCTTGGCATAAACCAAGTCGCAGGTCTGGCTGGAGGTTTTCTGGGCCTCGTGCTTGGAGGAGTGTTGGCGGTATACGATTGGCGCTACATATTCCTAATCAGTGTACCCTTCGGTCTTTTTGGAACTGTTTGGTCCTACTGGAAGCTAAAAGAGCAGGCAGTTATCAGAAAGAATCAGAGAATCGATGTGTGGGGAAATCTAACGTTCGGAGCGGGTCTAACGATTTTCCTGATAGCAATCACATACGGCCTGTTACCATACGGCACATCAGCCATGGGGTGGGGTAACCCGCTTGTCATAGCGGGCATGACCGTATCGCTAATTCTGCTTGTCGCGTTTCCCTTCATCGAGAAGCGAGTGCGGGACCCAATGTTCAGACTTGAACTTTTCAGACGGAGAGCCTTCGCGGCTGGGAATTTTGCCAGTTTCCTCGCGTCGATCTCGAGGGGTGGCGTCATGTTAATGCTCGTAATTCTCCTCCAAGCCATCTGGCTGCCGTTGCATGGAATCGCATACGAAGATACGCCTCTTTGGGCAGGTATCTACATGCTGCCGATGACTGCGGGTTTCATCTTGATGGGGCCGCTAAGCGGATGGCTCTCCGATAAGTACGGCGCGAGAGGCTTCTCAACTTTGGGTATGGTCATCTCCGCGGTCACATTCCTTGTCATGACGACTTTTCCGTACAACTTCGATTACATTTCGTTTGCGCTTGCGCTTTTCTTTATGGGATTGGCCATGGGAATGTTCGCCTCTCCAAACACGGCGTCAATCATGAACTCTGTTCCACCGGAACATCGGGGGTCGGCTGCGGGTATGAGAAGTACTCTGCAGAACTCTGGGTCAACG
>Ga0315282_10014294_pt1 | contig 11846 bp, 10 predicted proteins | sample YL17G07_20_MG_FD_203693 | JGI IMG/M metagenome (GOLD analysis project Ga0315282, IMG submission 203693) | Sediment microbial communities from Yellowstone Lake, YNP, Wyoming, USA - YL17G07_20 | ecosystem: Environmental > Aquatic > Freshwater > Lake > Sediment | place: USA: Wyoming | collected... | reverse complement strand
AAGCAATATCGGCTTCATTCCAGCTCAGATGCATGCTCTAGGGATTCCATTTCACCTTCTTGGCGTCGGCCCAAAGCGATTCGAGCCGGTAGTAGCCGCGCGTCTCCGGATGGAAGAGGTGGATGAGCACGTCCCCGTAGTCCAGAACGATCCACCCCGTGGTGTTGTATCCGCTGCTGCTGATGGCGCGGATGCCGTGTTCGCGCAGGCCACGCTCGATCTTGTGTGCCACGCCGCGCAGCTGGAGAGAAGATCCGCAGGAAAGAACAAGGAAGCAATCGGTGAAATTGCATATGCCGGTGACGTCCAGGACGGCGATGTTCTCCGCTTTCATCTCATCGGCTATGCGCGCGGCCAGAACCGCCTTCTCAAAGGTCTCCATGACGCCGGCGCCTTCCGGCGCGTCCTCCTCGTCCTGGACGTCCCGAGCCTGCTCACGTTGCGCTTTCAAACCGGGTCATCTCCTTTTCTCCGCTTCCACCAGCGCCCTTTGCGAGCGCGGGTGCAGCGGTTTCCTCTTCGATTTCACGTGCGCCGTCTTCTTCAGAACGGCCACCCACACCGCTTCCTCCAGGTCCCGACGCGCCAGATCCCGCAGATCCCCCACGCCCCGCCACACGCGGGTAGGCTCGATGTAGTCGGACAGGAAAATCACCTTCTCCAGCAGGGTCATCCCGGCGTCGCCCGTCGGATGCAGAGCGATGGCCCAGCCCACCGTTTCCGGAGCGCCGAACTCCTCGCACGCCACCGCCGCGCCGGCCACCGCATGCCAGATCGCCGGAAAAGGATCGTCCACCGGGTCGTGCCAGTGTTTGGACCGTGTGATGATCTCCCGCTGGGCCGAGGGTTTCTCCTCCTTGGCGATATCGTGGAGAAGGCCGGCCAGCAGGGCTTCGCCGGGGTCGCAACCCCACCGGTTGGCCAGAAAAACAGCGCTGTGACTGGTGCCCAGAGAATGGAGAACGCGCGGAGGGCTCAGGCGCTCGTGGAGGATGGCGGTGATTTCGTCGAGACGAACTGCGGTCAGGATGGGATCCCTCATGCCTTTTCTTTTCCGTGCCGGGGCGCAGGTTTCCTGCTGCTTCCGTCCCCTTTATGACACCAGAACGGGACGGCGAATGCAACCAAAATCGGGAGGTCCTTGGACGGGGAGGGGGATCCTGCGAAATAGCATACTCCCTCGCCATTCTGTCCGTGTTCGTCTGTGTTTGTCCGTGTCCGTCCATCCCATGCTCTGGTAGAACCGGCCAAGGAACCCGTATCGCAGGACGCTCGGCCCTCTTTTTTGACACCGTATTTCCGTTGACAAGGCCGCGTGGTTCTGGTCTAATCATGCTTCGCTGGTGGACGGACTGGCGAGAAGATAGGCAAAGAAGCACCATTTTTCCGTACCCCGGGAGGTAAAACCGGAATGTCTATTACACTGCAGAGGAAAAAGGAACTCATCGAAGAGTACAAGACCCACCCGACGGATACCGGGTCGCCCGAAGTGCAGGTCGCGATTCTGACCGAGCGAATCAACAATCTGACCGAGCACTTCAAGACTTTCAAGAAGGATCATCATTCCCGCCGCGGTCTGTTGATGATGGTCAGCAAGCGCAAACGCCTCCTGACCTATCTGTCCAAGACGGACATCGGCCGCTACAGGGATGTGATCGCGCGGTTGGGTCTTCGCCACTAGGCGATGGGGGTTGTTTCCGGTCCGCTTGGCGCGGGCCGGAAGAGCCGCCCGCTTCCCCTCAGTGGAAGGCAAATGGGAGTAGAGCCTCTGCTTGAGCAGGGGTGGATAACACATAGCAGATATCACCGGACCCTGCGCCCGACGCCATGCTGCTTTTCGGGATTTTAAAATTGAGTGCCCGGTCCCGCGGCCGACTCTCTCGCCTCGCCGAGCCGCCCTGTTCCCGGACCCTGAGTTTTAAAACCCCGAAATCTGAAGATGGCGGCGCAACGCGGCTCCGCGCGAGGCGACGCCAAGCGGCTGTATGCGAGATTCCCACATCCCGTTGGGGATGTTCCCGCATGCGGCGTTTTGCGCGCTCCGCGCCCGCTTCTGTGGCCAGGGACGGTGAGGAAAGAGTCTCACCATGATTCACAGCATCAGCATTCCCTTTGGCAGGGAACAAGAACTCGTCCTGGAAACAGGACGCATCGCGCGCCAGGCCCATGGCTCCGTCACCGCCCGCGTCGGCGGCACGATGGTTATGGCCAATGTCGTGCGCTCCAACAAGCCGGTGGATTACACCGACTTCTTCCCCCTCCAGGTGGACTACCGGGAAAAGCACTACGCCGTCGGGCGCATCCCGGGCAACTTCTTCCGCCGCGAGGGCCGTCCGGGCACCCCGGAAACCATCAACGCGCGCCTCATTGACCGGGCCATCCGTCCCCTGTTTCCCGACGGGTTCAACTACGAGGTCCAGGTCTATATCACGATCCTCTCCATGGACCAGAAGAATCCCCCGGCCATTCCTTCGCTCATCGCCGCTTCCGCCGCGCTCTCGATCAGCGACATCCCCTTCAGCGGACCCGTCGGCGCCGTCCGCATCGGACACGTGGACGACCAGTTCGTTCTTAACCCCACCTTCCAGGAGCGGGAGGTAAGCGCGCTGGACCTGGTGGTGGCGGGGACGAAGTCCGCCATCAACATGGTCGAGAGCGGTTCGAAGTACCTCGTGGAGTCGGTCATCCTCGACGGGTTGAAGCTGGGCCACGAGTGGGTGGTCCGCTGCGCCCGGAAGATCGAGGAGCTTGTCGCGATGTGCGGGACGCAGAAGATGCCGTTCCAGTCGCCCCAGCTGAATCCGGAGCTGGCGAAGGCCGTGGACGAGATGGCCTGGCCCGGCTTTGAGCCGATCAACCGGATCACCGAAAAGAAAGAGCGCGAGAACGCGGTGGACGCCCTGCGCGAGAGAATCGTGACGGAGCTCCTCCAGCGCTTCGCCCCGGCCCCGGAAGCCGCCAAAGCGCTGCAAAAGCAGATCGCGGAGGTGTATGACAACGCCTACAGGAAAAACGTGCGCGAGATGATTCTGAGCAAGAGCGTGCGGGCCGACGGACGCGGCCTGACCGAGGTCAGGCCCATCACCGTCGAGCCGCAGTTCCTGCCCATGGCGCACGGTTCCGTGGTTTTCACGCGCGGCCAGACTCAGTCCCTCGGCGTTACCACGCTGGGAACCATCGGCGACCAGATGAAAGTGGACGACCTGATGGGCGTGTCCACCGAGCGCTTCCTGCTGCATTACAACTTCCCCTCCTATTGCGTGGGCGAAACCCGCAGGATCATGGGGCCGGGCCGCCGCGAACTCGGCCACGGCATGCTGGCTCAGCGCGCGCTCGAACCCATCCTGCCCGACCAGGAAAAGTTCCCCTACACCATGCGCATCGTCTCCGAAGTTCTCGAAAGCAACGGCTCTTCCTCGATGGCGAGCGTCTGCAGCGGCTGTCTTTCGCTGATGGACGCGGGCGTTCCCATCAAGGCGCCCGTCGCGGGAATCGCGATGGGGCTGATCACCGAGGGGGACCGTGTGGCCATCCTCACGGACATCATGGGCATGGAAGACCACCTCGGCGACATGGATTTCAAGGTCGCCGGCACGCAGGACGGCATCACCGCCCTGCAAATGGATATCAAGGTCGAGGGGCTCAGGTTCGACATTCTCGAGCGGGCCCTGGCCCAGGCCCTCGAAGGCCGCCGCCACATCCTGGGCGAGATGCTCAAGGTCCTGCCCGCGTATCGTCCCGAACTTTCGCCGAATGCTCCGCGCATCGAAACCCTCAAGATCCCCGTCTCCAAAATCGGCGATCTCATCGGGCCTTCGGGCAAGCACATCCGAGGCATCGTCGAGGCCACGGGCGCCAAGGTGGACGTGGAGGACGACGGCACCGTCTTCATCTGCACCGAGGACGGCGAGGCGATGCAGAAAGCCCGGGCCATGGTTCTCGCGCTCACCGCCGACGTGGAAGTCGGCCAGACCTACACCGGGAAGGTCGTCCGCATCACCGAGTTCGGCGCGTTCGTCGAGCTCCTGCCCAAGAAGGACGGGTTGGTCCACATCAGCGAACTGGATTTCAGCCGGGTGGAGAAGGTCACCGATATCTGCCGCGAGGGCGACATGATGAAGGTCAAAGTCATCGAGGTGGACCCCTCCGGCAAGGTTCGCCTGAGCCGCAAGGCCGCCCTCGTGGACGAGCCGGGCTTTGTTCCGCCCGAAGGGTACAAGCCCAGCGAGAGACCGGAACGCAGCGGACACGGCGACCGCGGCTCGCGCGACCGGGGTAGCCATGACCGCGGCTCGCGCGACCGGGGCGCGGATCGCGGCCCGCACGACCGCGGCGGCGACCGCGGCTCACGCGACCGGGGCGGAGATCGCGGCCCGCGGCGCTAGCCGACACGCGGGAGCCGCCGGCCTCTGCTGAATAACATGCCCGCTTCTCAACCGAATCAATGGGGTTGGGAAGCGGGCATCGCTTTTTGGAGCGCCGGTGCGAGCGGCGCGCCTCCGCCGCTTCCCGCGCATCTTGCCTGCCGGATCCGCGGGCGGGAAGCACAGTTTGGCGATCCGCTGGGTGCCTGTCCCGGCAGGTTCGGCACATTGGACGCTTTACTGACAGGCGGATTGCTTGCCGGCAGTGTGCCCGCCCCATGAGGGCGGCGGGGCGGCTCAGGAACCTTGCTACAGGAGGGGCAGTTCGATGAAGAACGTGCTTCCCTTGTTGAGTTCGCTTTGAACGCCGGCGCGGCCGCCGTGCATCTCCGCGATCCGCCGCACGATCGAGAGGCCCAACCCGCTGCCCGCCCGCGTCGGCAAGCCCGTGTCCTTGCGCCGAATCCGCACGAAGTCCCGGAACAGCCGTTTCTGGTCCGCCGGCCCGATCCCGATCCCGTTGTCCTGAACCTCGAAACGGATCCACGAGCCGCGCGGCACCGCCCGCACCGTGATCTTGCCGCCATCGGGAGTGTACTTGATCGCATTGGTGAGCAGGTTCGAGACGCATTCGCTCAGCAGCCGCTCGATCCCCGGGATCGGGGGAAGATCGCCGGGGATATCCGCGCGGAGCTCGTGGTGGTGCATCTGGACGAGGTCCTGGTTGTCCCGGACAACGTTGCGGACCATCTCGGCCGGATGCGGGACCTGCTCCTGGCGATCCAGCTCCACAGTGTCCAGCGCGGCCAGCACCTCGAAGTCCCGCAGCAGCTGCGATAGCCCCGAGAGCCTGCGTTGGGCGCCTTCGATCATCGCGGCCTGCTTGGGGCCCAGCGGTTCCGCAAGCCCCTCCTCGAGGTTGTTCAGGAAGGTTTGGGCAGCGCCGACCGGCGCCTTGACGTCATGAATCGCCAAGTGCAGGTAACTGCGCTGCATCTCCGAGAAGCGCCGGATCTCCTCGTTGGCCCGCAGCAGCTCCGCTTCGCCCCGGCGCAACCTCTGCGTCAGGCCCACCACAAAATACAACGTCACCGCCACGCCTATGCCTTGGGCCGCAAGAACCGTCACGGCGTACCGGCCCTGGATAGGCGCCAGGGAGGCTACGGCGCCCACGGGATAGTGTGCGTGGATCCAGCCGAGCCATTCGCCCGCCACCAATCCGGCGAACATCAGGTAGCCCAGCGCCGCGTGCGCATAAGCCATGCGCTTGGGCAGGAGGAAACACGCCAGGATCACGTGGAAAATGTAGAAGACTTTGAAGGGGGATTGGGTGCCTCCGGCCAGCCAGAGGGTCACCGTGAGAAAACCGTAGTCCAGAAGGATCGTCGCGTTCATCACGCCCACCAGCAACCGCCGCATGGCCGGCGTGATCACCATGTCGCGGTAGCGGCGGACAAACGCGAACACGGCGAGGTTATACACAAGCAGACAGAAGGCGAGGGTCAGCAGACCGCTTACGTCCAGATTCCCCACACCCACCGCGTAGCGGGCGAAGAGCGTGCCGCCCACGATGCCCGCGACCACCAGGAACCGCGCAAGGCTGTACTGATAAAGCTGTTGCCCTATCATCTGGTGGTGTAGTTGGGGTAGCTTCTCGGGGTAGCCGTTCTCGGGAAAAACGGTGGCGGGCTCATCCTCGTCCGCGGGACCGCGCTCCGATGCGGATGGGCCGGGCGCCCGCTCCGGCTCCTCCTCGCCATCCAGCGTGAACAAATGAGACAATGTATCCCAAATCTGTTTTGGCCGCATTTAGTCTTCCATGTCGGACGTGGAGGGAACTCATGCCGCCGGCGCCACCCCTCTGGCATTATTCTACCGCACCCCCGGCCCGATGCAAGGGAATCCGGCGGGACGGCGCCATCATCCTGGGACCTTCCGGGATAACTCGAGTGGATTTGGTCCGGATCGCCAACGGCGTGCGGGTTGCGTGTTTTGCGGAGTGGAAGAGTCGTCCTTTGCGGGAAAACGGGGGAAGAGCCTCTTGCGTGATAAGCGGCGCGGGCTTTCCCGCCTGCGTTTACGGTTGCGGAAAGAGATTGACACCTCCAGCAAGATGTATTACAGTATGTCGTACAAGGAGACCTTGACCATGCCTATTACCGTCCGATTGGATCATACAACCGAACAAAAGCTGGCACTCCGCGCGAAACGAGAGGGCGTGACCAAATCGCTCCTGGTGCGGCGGAGCCTCCAATCCTATCTGGAGGAAACAGAGAAAACACCAACGCCTTGGGAATTGGGGAAAGACCTCTTTGGATTGTACGGGAGCGCAAATGGCGATCTCTCCATCCGGGGCGAAGAGATTCTAGGAAACAAGATACGAGACAAAGCCCATGCTAAAAAACGTGCTCGTTGACACCGGGATTCTCGTGGCATTGTTCGATAAGCATGACGAGTATCATGCGCAGGCATTGGATTTCATGAAACGGTTCAGAGGCCGTTTCATTACGAATGTGGCTGTCTTGACTGAAACCGTTTACCTTCTGGACTTTCACATTCAGGCGCAGCTCACGTTCCTCCGATGGATTGCCTCCGGCGCTGTGTCTATCCTCCCGATGGAGCAACCGGACATTGTGCGCGCCGCCGAATTGATGGATCGTTTCCAGAATGTTCCGATGGATCTTGCGGATGCTTCGCTCGTCGCTTTGGCGGAGAAAATGAACATCCGGCAAATCGCCACTCTGGACAGCGACTTTACGATTTACCGCCTTCCTCACGGCAAATCCTTCGATCCCGTTTTCCGGAAAAGCGCCTGACCCAGCGCGCACATCGGCGTCACATCGGCGGACATGATACCGATAAGATGCAGGTACATCGTAACCCCAACGCAGTATGATTACGACGATCTGAACCAGGACCATCCCCGGGAATCTCAGTTGATTTGGTCCGAATCGCTGACGGCGCGTGAATTGCGTGTCTTGCGGAGTGGAAGAGTCGTCCTTTGCGGGAAAATGGGGAATGTCCGAATCATCTTCCGCGTTGACGCCCCTTCCCTTTCCCGGCTATCCTGTGTCCGATGCCGGACCTCAGAGACATCCCCGCCCGATCCGCCGAAACCTGGCCCCAACGCGCCGCCATCGTGGATGCAGCCGGCTCCGTGGACTACCAGACCCTGTTTCAACGCATCGAGACCCTCCAAGCCGGCCTGTCCCGACTCGGCATAAGCCCCGGACAGGGCGTCGGCCTTGCAGCCGAGGACGGAAGCGCCTTTGTCGTGGGCCTCTTCGCCATCCTGCGCTGCGGGGCCGTCGTGGTCCCTCTTTTCCACCGGCTCCCGCCCGCCGAGATCGAGCACCTCATCCGAGCGGCCCGCCTCCATGCGATCCTGGACGACGGGAACGTCCCGTTTGACCCTGCCGGCGCCCGCACCCGGATCAACGTGCCGGGCGAGCGGACCTTTCGGCTCACCACGACTCAGCGGAATCCCGCCCATCCCCTCGTTCCTCAAGTGCCCGACGCCGCCTTTGTCCGGTTCACCTCCGGCACCACCGGCCACCCCAAGGGCGTCGTTCTGTCCCACGGTCCCATGCTCGACCGGATCACCGCCGCCAACCGCGGCCTCGATATCTCCGACCGCGACACCATCCTCTGGGTGCTGCCGATGGCGTTTCACTTCGTCGTGTCCATCGTGCTCTACCTGCGCTACGGCGCCACGATCGTGGTCTGCCCCAGCGCACAGCCCGAGATTCTGCTCGAGACGGCCCGGCGGCATCAGGTCTCTTTCTTCTACGCTTCGCCTTTCCATTGCCGCGTTTTGGCGGCCGAACCCCCCGGGCCGGGCTTCCCGTCCACCCTTCGACGTGTCCTGTCCACTTCCGCCTCGCTGCCCCGCGCCGCCGCCCTCGCTTTTCGCGAGCGCTACGCCGTCCCCGTGAGCCAGGCTTATGGCATCATCGAAGTGGGTCTTCCGCTCGTGAATCTCGATCGCGCCGTGGACCGGCCGGAAGCCGTGGGCCTTCCCCTGCCGGATTACGAGGTGGCGATCCGGGATGAGACGGGGAAGGCCGTGCCGGAAGGGCGCGTGGGCGAGCTGGCGGTTCGCGGCCCGGGCATGTTCTCAGCCTACCTGGATCCGCCGCAACCCGCGGAGAAAATCCTGCGGGACGGCTGGTTCTTCACCGGCGATCTAGCCCGCCGCGGCCGGGACGGCTGCGTCGAAATCGCGGGACGCGCCGTCTCGCGCCTGAGCGCCGGCGACGAGAAAGTGTTCCCCGAGGAGATCGAAGCGGTGCTCGACAGCCACCCCGGAGTCCTGAAATCCAGAGTCCTGGGCACGGGGCAGCGGCCTGGCGCCTTGGGACCAGCCCCGGCCGCCGGAGATCGCACGGCTGGTCAGGTGATCCAGGCCGAAGTAGTCCCTTGCGATCCCGCCCACGCCCCCACTACCGGGGAACTCTCCGCGTGGTGCCGGTTGCATCTTCCGGCCGGCAAGGTGCCCCGTACCATTGTTCTGGTGGACCGGATTCCGGAGACCCCGACGGGCAAAGTGGCGCGGCATGGGGGATTTGGTGCAAGTGAGAAAGGGAAGTCCAGTTGAAACCGGTACACCAAACAATTCCCCACTGACCACTCGCCTTTCCGCGAGGGTCTTGCGAAATACCATACTCCCTCACCAGTCTGTCCGTGTTCGTCCATGCTTGTCCATGTTCGTCCATGTCCGTCCGTGCTTGTCCGTGTCCGTCCATCCCACGCCCTGATAGAACCGGCCAAGGAACCCATATCGCAAGCCCCCCTTCCCGCAATATTCCCAAAATTCGCTCTTTACACCACCCCGGAGTTGTGCGAATATACCCCCCGCTTTGGGAGGGATGCCCGAGTGGTTAAAGGGGACGGGCTGTAAACCCGTTGGCGTCCGCCTACGTTGGTTCGAATCCAGCTCCCTCCACCAGACGACATCTCCCCGCCACGCATTGCCGGTGGCGGGGTTTGGCTTTACGGCTTGTCCGCAACTAGTGTTTTGCGCGGGAGATTCCGTGAGAATCCACGGAGTTTCTCGTCTTCACGGACAAGCCCTTAGGGATTCCTTCCCGGAACAGGCCGTTCGCAGTGACTGTCAGCCTCAGTAGTTCGCCCAAACCCCCGCAATCCTCGAAAATCGCCGATTTCGCAATGGGCGGCCAAGCCGTCCTCGAGGGCGTCATGATGCGCGGGCCGCGCGCCTATGCCGTGGCCGTGCGCCGTCCCCAGGGAGATATCCTGCTGATTTCACACCCTTTCCAGCCGCTGGTGAGTCGGAAGGGGTGGCTGCGGCTCCCCATCGTGCGCGGCGCGGTTTCCCTGGTCGAGATGCTGGTGCTCGGCTACAAGTCGCTGGACTACTCGGCGAATGTGGCCGGGCTGGCCGCCAAGGAAATAGAGGTGGCGCAGAAAGCCAGGCAGGCCGCAAAGGAAATGGAGGAAGCGCGGAAAGCCGCGCAGGATGCCCCCGCCGTGCCGGACTCTATCCTGGCGGAGAAGAATCCCGCACCTCCCGCACCTCCCGCTTCTCCCCAGCCTCCCGCTTCTCCCCAGCCTCCCGCTTCTCCCCAGCCTCCCGCTTCTCCCGCACCTCCCGCTTGTCCCGAACCTCCCGCTTCTCCCCAGCCTCCCGCTTCTCCCCAGCCTCCCGCTTCTCCCCAACCTTCCGCTTCTCCCCAACCTTCCGCTTCCGCCGAACGCCCCATCGGCCCGTGGGCCATGGCGGGGGTGTTCGCGATAAGCATGGGCTTGGCGATGCTGCTGTTTGTCGCGCTGCCCAACGCCGCCACCCATCTTCTGGGGCTTCTGTCGCGCGACGGTCTGATCGAGGAACGCCAGCCGCTCCTCTACAACCTGGTGGCGGGTTTCGTGCGCGTCTGCGTGATCGTGGCGTACATCTGGGGGATTTCGCTGTTCAAGGACATCAGGCGTCTCTTTCAATACCACGGCGCCGAGCACAAGGTGGTGATGGCCTACGAGCGACGCCTGCCGCTCAACCTGGAGCGTATCCGTCCGATGACCACGGTTCACCCGCGCTGCGGCACCACGTTTATCGCGGTCGTGATCCTCGTGAGCATCATCATCTTCGCCATTCTCGCCGCCTTGATCCTGCGCGTGTATCCCCCCTTTGGCGGGTGGTCAATCTGGCTGCGGAAAACGCTTCTCATCGCCCTGCATATCCTCTTCATGCCGTTCGTGGCCGGCATCGCGTTCGAGATCACGCGCCGGGCCGGCAAGCGCCCCGATCTCTGGCTCTACCGGTTCCTCCTGCTGCCCGGTCTCGCTTTCCAGAGAATCACCACCCGGCAGCCCGACGATGGAATGATCGAGGTCGCCCTGAGAGCCTTCTTCGCGGTGCTGGAACCCGAGCAACTCGCACTGATCCCGGAAGAGGAATCGGGAACGACGCCCGCGGAACAGACGCCTTCCCGGGACGCCGTCCCTGTATAGAGACTGTCACTCTTGTCCAAAACAAGATCTGCGACCATGAGATAATCCTTGATGGAAAAGGGTGAAATCATCGCAGATCAAAGCACAAACCCGATTTCCGGGACTCCGACAGGAGTCCAATGTGAACAGCCGTGGGTGAAACCCACGGGACAGGTTGAAAAAAGCGCCCCAACCCTGCAAGGGGTTGAACCATCCGGACTTGGGTGTTCGACCCCTTGCAGGGTCGGGCGAAAAGGAGGCGGCCTCCTTCCGTGGGTTTCACCCACGGCTATTCACATTCTTCCCCTTCGGGGAAACGTTTTGGACAATAGTGAGAGACTGTCTATCCACAAACAGCCGTTCCCATAAGTCAATTGCATCAACCGAACCGGCCGGCCCGGAAGAGAACGGGCCGGCCGGTCGGAATGAAGCGGGAACGGGCCTGCAAAACCGCGGCAGGGCACCCGCTTTTCTCAGAGCTCGTTGCGCCCTTCGGGCACGAGGAGGATCGAGAGAACGATCACAACGAGAAAAGCGGCAAGACGCACATAGTCCGATGAATCCATTGGAGGTACGCCTTTCGCGTGGTGTCCAGGGGAGGTCCGTGGGCAAGACCGGCCGGAAACCGCCCTTTCAAGAGAAGGACGCGGTGAGCGGCAAAAAGGTTGCCGCAAAATCCAAACAAAAATGAGGTTGATTCCGCCGCCTGCAAAGCCGCAATATGGGCCTCAGGAACAACTCGAATGAATCCGGGACCTCAAACCCCCCAGGAAGCAACCCTTCGGGCCGAAAAAGCCCCCTCCGGTGGGCTCGCGCTCACGATCCAGGGGCGGCTCGACGCGCACACAACCTCCACCCTCTGGAAACAGGCCCTCCAGGCCCTTGCCTTCTCGCCTGGTCCGCTCGCGGTGGACGCGGGAGGGATCACCTATTGCGACGGGGCGGGGATCGCCCTTCTTTTCGAGCTGCGCCGCCTGCGGCTGAAAGAAGGAGTGGAAATCCGGGGCCTGGCGGAGGAATTCCAGCGCCTGCTGG
>Ga0315282_10014293_pt1 | contig 11847 bp, 8 predicted proteins | sample YL17G07_20_MG_FD_203693 | JGI IMG/M metagenome (GOLD analysis project Ga0315282, IMG submission 203693) | Sediment microbial communities from Yellowstone Lake, YNP, Wyoming, USA - YL17G07_20 | ecosystem: Environmental > Aquatic > Freshwater > Lake > Sediment | place: USA: Wyoming | collected... | reverse complement strand
GTCGATCTCGCCGGCCGCGTAGCGCCGCTTGACGATGTCGCGCGGCGATTCGGGCGCCGTCGGCGGAGCGATGGACGCCGTCTGCGAGCCTCCGGCGCGTGATGCAGCGGTGGCCGATGACAGCCGCACGAGATACACGATCAGCAGCACGACCGCGACCGTCAGCAGGATCATGCCGATGAGCATCAGCCAACCTCCGTAGTCGCCGCCGTGGCTCCAGCCTTGGTCTCCGTCCCACATCATGTGTGCGCACCTCCGTCGAGGGTCGAGAAAACGATCGCCATATCGGACAGTATTGCCCCGAATTGTGAAGAACTAGCGAAGAAGCGTTAGGGGGCGTCGGGGTAGTCGCGGGAACCGCCTGGTGACACGGCCACAGGCGTCCCGCCGTAGGACTAGAATAGGACCTCAGCCGCAGTCGAGGGGGCTCATGAATCCGGTCGAGACCTATCTCGCTGAGTTGTCGACGGTGCGCGTGTCGGGCGTCGCCGAGACCTCCGGCTACCACGCCCTGGCCACCCTGCTCAACGACGTCGGCCACAAGGTCAAGCCTCGCGTCCTCTGCGTGATCAACCCCAAGAACGTCGGCGCCGGCATTCCCGACGGCGGGCTCTACACCAAGAACCAGCTCCAGAAGGGGAACGCTGAGCCGCTCCCCGACCAGCTTCCGGCGCGCGGCGCCGTCGAGGTGAAACCGGTCGTCGATGACGTGCGTGCCGTGGCGCAGAGCGAGCAGGTCAAGCGCTACCTCGAGACCTACCGCCAGGTGCTGGTCACCACCTACCGCGAGTTCGCCCTGGTCGGCTACGACGCCGACGGGCAGGCCACGACGCTCGAGACCTGCAGCCTGGCCGATACCGAAGTGGCGTTCTGGGCGCTCGCGGCCGCGCCCCGCGCGAGCGCGGGGCGCCACGGCGAGCGCCTCACCGAGTTCCTCAAGCGCTGCCTGCTGCGTCAGGCGCCGATCGCCTCACCGCAGGAGCTCGCCTGGTTCCTGGCCAGCTATGCCCGCGAGGCGCGCGCCCGGGCCGAGGAGCACGACCTGCCCAACTGGGCGAGCACGCGCCAGGCCCTCGAAGAGGGGCTCGGCATGAGCTTCGAAGGCGAGAAGGGCGAGCACTTCTTCCGCTCCACGCTCGTGCAGACGCTGTTCTACGGCCTGTTCGCCGCCTGGGTCTTCTGGGCCGAGCATCACGAGCCCGCCGATCAGGAAGCCCGCTTCCGCTGGCGCGAAGCGGCGGGCTTCCTGCACATCCCCATCCTGCAGAAGCTCTTCTACGACTTCTCGCAGCCGGGTCCGCTGGGCGCCCTGCGCATCGACGAGGTCCTCGACTGGGCCGCCGAGGCGCTCAACCGCGTCGACCGCGCCAGCTTCTTCGCCACCTTCGAGCAGAGCCACGCCGTGCAGTACTTCTACGAGCCCTTCCTCGAGGCGTTCGATCCCGAGCTGCGCAAGCAGCTCGGCGTCTGGTACACACCGCCCGAGATCGTGCAGTACATGGTCGCCCGCGTCGACCAAGTCCTTCGCACTGAGCTGGGCATCGCCGACGGCCTGGCCGACCCCAGCGTGGTCGTGCTCGACCCCTGCTGCGGCACCGGCGCCTACCTGGTCGAGGTGCTCAACCGCATCGCCAAGACGGTGGGCGAGAAGGGCGACGACGCCCTTCTCGCCCACGACCTCAAGCAAGCCGCCATGAGCCGCATCTACGGCTTTGAGATCCTGCCCGCCCCCTTTGTGATCAGCCACCTGCAGATCGGCATGCTGCTGCATCGTCTGGGCGCTCCCTTCGACGACGACTCCAACGAGCGCGCCGGCGTCTACCTGACTAACGCCCTCACCGGCTGGGAGCCGCCCACCGAGCCCAAGCAGCACCTGCTCTTCACCGAGATGGAGGAGGAGCGCGACAAGGCCCAAGCGGTCAAGCAGCACGCGCCGATCCTGGTGATCCTGGGCAACCCGCCGTACAACGGGTTCGCGGGCGCGGCGATGGACGAAGAGCGCGACCTCGTGACGGCCTATCGGGCCGTCAAGAAGGTCGCGCCTCCTCAAGGCCAGGGCCTCAACGACCTCTACGTGCGCTTCTTCCGCATGGCCGAACGTCGCATCACCGAGGGCGTCGAAGGTCGCGGAATCGTCTGCTTCATCAGCAACTACTCGTGGCTCGATGGCCTCTCGTTCACCGGCATGCGCGAGCGCTTCCTCGAGGCGTTTGACCACATCTGGATTGATTGCCTGAACGGCGACGCGTACAAGACCGGGAAGCTGACACCCGATGGTGACCTCGATCCGAGTGTGTTCTCAACCGAGCACAATCGGGAGGGAATTCAGATTGGGACTGCAGTCAGCGTTCTCTGCCGTTCGGAAGGTTCCGCTAACCAGACGGTCGCATTCCGTGAGTATTGGGGTCGAAAGAAGCGCCTCAATCTGCTCGAGTCTCTTGAGTCAGGCAAGCCGGAGTATTCGCGGGTAGCTACGGTACGTGAACTTGGGTTGCCCTTCGCGTCCGGCTCAGGTCTTGCAGAATACTCTCGCTGGCCCCTTCTGACCGATCTCATGCCTCGCTTCTTGCCCGCCGTGAAGACCAGCCGCGACCTCGATCTGGTCGCAATCGACGCGGGACGGCTCGAAGAACGAATGGGCAAGTACTTCGAAGCCGGAATCAGTGATACCGAAATGATGCAGTTGACGCCGTCGCTTATGACCACGGTTGGTTCATTCCGGGCCACTCAGGTTAGATCCGAGATGATTCGACTCGGGATTGACTCCGGCGAGTACGTTTCGTGCGCCTATCGGCCGTTCGACACACGCGTTCTCTACTGGAACGCCAAAGGCTCTTTGCTGGATAGGCCACGCCCCGAGCTACGCGAGAGTTGGCGCAAAGCGACGGGCTTCCTTGTCTGCCGACCCCACGGAGAACGAACCCGCGAAGGTAGCCCATTCCTCATTGCCCGCGGGATACCGGAGCACCACTACTCGCGACCAGCCGCCGCATGCTTCCCACTTCTTGTCGAGGGGCAAGTGGGAAGCCTTCTCCAACAGGGTGCGACGAACGCTGACTGGGTGACCAACGCCAGTCGCCCCACGCTTAGCTACGTTGAGGCGGTTGGACTTGAGTCATCCGACAGTCCGCTTATCGACGCTGTGACGTCACATGTCTTCGCAATAGGTCACAGTCAGTTGTACCTCGGCGAGAACGCCGCCGCCCTTCGCCAAGACTGGCCCCGCATCCCCCTTCCGGCCACCGCCGACGCCCTCCTCGCCTCCGCCCAGCTCGGTCGCCGCGTCGCGGCGCTGCTCGACGTCGAGTCGCCCGTCGACAGCGTCAGTTCCGGGCAGATCCGCTTCGAGCTGCGCCCAATCGGGTCGATCGCCACCGCCGCCGACGGCGGCCAGATCGACCCCGCCGCGGGCGACCTCGCCGTGATCGCCGGCTGGGGACACGCCGGCAAGGGCGGCATCTGCATGCCGGGCAAGGGACGCCTCACCGAGCGCCCCTACACAGATGCCGAGCTGGCCGGCTTCCGCGAGGGGCTCTCCGACCTCGGCCTCACCTACGACCAGCTCATGGCCTGCCTGGGTGGCACCTGCGTCGATGTCTTCCTCAACGAGCGCGCCTACTGGCGCTGCGTGCCGGCGCGCGTCTGGCACTACACGATCGGCGGCTATCAGGTGATGAAGAAGTGGCTCTCCTACCGTGAACGTCCGCTGCTGGGCCGCGACCTGACCGCCGAGGAGGCGCGCTACGTCACCGAGATGGCGCGCCGCATCGCGGCCCTGCTGCTGCTCGAGCCGGCGCTCGATGAGAACTACGCGGCGGTGAAGGCGGAGACGTTTGAGTGGAGACCCAGTGAGTGAGCCAACCGGCGAATCTGACGACCAGCGCGGTCCGACGAAGGAGGAGATCGAGCGGGTCGTTCGTCGCCTCAACACCGAGTACTACTCCGCCAATCCGCACATGTACTTCCACCAGCGCCTCATGCATCTAATTGTCGTCGCGGCGGCACCCGAAAAGCTGGTAGACCTCGTCGGAGACGGCATCACGCTCGGTGACGTCACCCTGGGCCTCAATCCGGGTGACGCACCCGTCATGTCGCCCCTAGCGGACGAAGAGACGCGCGAGAAGTACCTTGCGACGGAGTCCACGGTCTTGCTCCACCACATTGCGGAAGTCCTTCTGAGACTGGAGCTGGCGCATGAGCGCCAACCGCTCTGTCCTTGGATCGAGATGGTCAACCTGCGATGGGACTTCAAGGACAAGCTCCGGGAGAGATTCCCTGAAGAAGGCAGTCACCCCGACGACACACAGCTCCTGTTTCCCGTCTACTTTGTTGGCCCATCGCGGGAGGAAACGCGATTTGGTGACGACTCGGTAGAACCGGACCTGGACAACATCTCCGCGTTCCTGCACCACTTCGCCGACATGCATCTCCAGGAGGCCGCGGTCTACAACTCGGCCAAGCACGGTCTGGGGGTCGTCGCCGGCGAGACCCGTCTTAGTTTGGAGGGCTGCTTCGACTGGACGTCGATGTCGGTCGCTGGCCTGGATCGAACCGGCTCGGCCATCAGCCACTTGCTCGTTCGCAGTGCGAACGTCGAGAGGGACATTCAGTTTGCAGTCATGGCAACCAATCTCATGCGACAGCTGTGGGATGTCGCCAAGGCGAGATATGTGGGCGCCGAGTTGCCGCGCCTCAACATGTTCGCGCAACCGACGTTCAAGCGTGTCAGTTTGTGTCGCAAGGAAATGACGATCGACCGGTTGGCCCTGCCGCTCTGGATCTTTGGGGCAGGGGTCGACAACTCGTCATCCTAATCGCGCCGCGATGAGCAACGAACGTCGCTCGCTTCCGAGCTTCCAGCCGCAGATGATTGCCTGGGCTGACCACCTCGAGCTACTGAGACAGAACAGCTTGCTCAGCGAAAGCAAGTTCATCAGCTTCGTCAAGGACCGTGGCGTGACGGTGCACGGTATCTCCACGGGTGATCCCGGCATCTTGCTCGAGAAGGGCTGGCTCACGAGCGACGGCGTCGACGGCGAAGGACGACCACTGTTCCATCCCTTCCGCATCTATCCCCTCAGACAGGTCTTGCTCCTGTACCGGCAGCAGTTCACATTGACGCAGCCGTCGGACCCTGGCAATCTCTCGCGCTTCGTCGAGCAGATGGTGGAGTCGCTGCCGACACCGGAGCAGATCGACAAGCGAAGCAAGAGCGTGAATCGCGTCGCAGATCTAGCCATCCTTGTCGAGCCCGTGTACTGGCCTCGCATTGTCGGCCGCCTGTCCATGTCGGGATTCTTGGCCGAGAACAAGTTCAGAGCACACTTGGACGAGTATCGCGCCATGGTGCGGACTCTGGTTGCCGACCTTGATCCCGATGAGTGGAAGAATGCCCACGAGTCTCTGCGCATCGAATCGGCTTTGATGGATAGCAACGACAGTCTCTATCTCTTGCTGCGTCTGTCGTCGTGGCGCAGACGCGAGAAGCTGAAGGGACCGGTCGCGGGCGCTCTCTGGCTCCGCCACATCGCGGAAACTCTGCGCAGGGCCTTCGAGGACGTTCACGAGCAACGATGGCCCGAAGAAGACGGGGCCTTTGGCTGGTGGCATCCCGGGGCGCGGGCGCACTGGTACGGTTCCGAGCGGCTCTTCGACCACACGCTTGAATCGAGACGCAATATCGCCTGGGAGTACGGGCTTCTGACGGGCAGTGCTGTGCGCTGGTATGTCGAGGGCGACACGGAGTACTTCGCAGTCCTTGAAGCACTTCCCGACGCCTCGAAGATCGGTATTGAACTGGAGAATCTGCATGGAGCGATTGGGACCGGCAAGCGAAACGCTCCACTTGGGCTACGAGACTGGCTGGCCGAGGACCGACGACAGAAGCGGTTCAGCATGATCTCCGTCGATCGCGACGTGAAGGCAAGCGTGAAAGTCATTCGGCGACAGATCGAGAGCGGCAACTTGGTAGGCATGGTCTTCGCTCATGAGCCCGATTTCGAATTCGCCAACTTCGCCATCGAGGAGCTTGTTGAAGTGGCCGCTCGGATCGACGAGAAGCACGGTGAGTCCGGCAAAGCCGTACGCACAGCCGACTGGTCGGGTGTGCGATCTGGCTGCGAATTCGAGGAGCGCTATCGCGATGTATCGGCCCGCACGCCCAGAAGCCTCAAGGGCGAAGAATGGGGCAGAGCACTCTGCGTGTACGCTGATGAATATCCGAAGCGCGCCGACGATGAAACAGAGCGTCCCTTCTGGCGCGCTGTTGGCATTGCGCTGCGAAGCAGGGCCGTCCACTACGATCACGACCGGGAGCGCTTCCGACTAGACCCCGAGACCTTCGAACGTGTGGAGATTCCTGGAGATGAGACTACGTCGAATTGAGTCTCCCGCCTCTGTGCATCTAGAGCAGAGAAGTTGACTCTCATTCAAAGGTGAACCCCAAGGGCCTATCGTCACCGATGCGCTGCCGCTGCCACGAGCGTATGCTCAGGCCATCATGAGACTTCCTCAAGAGATCCAGGGCCAGCAATGACCCTCTTCACCATCGGCTACGAAGGGCGAGCGGCGGACGAGCTTCCGGGCTCGGTCGCCGCTGCCGGCGTGACCACTCTAGTCGACGTCCGCGACCTGCCGCTGAGTCGCAAGCGTGGCTTCTCGAAGACGGCTCTGTCCGAGCGCCTCGCAGAGTCGGGTGTGGAGTACGTGCACGAGCGGCGTCTCGGCAGCCCTAAGCCGCTGCGCGACTACGTCAAGTCCGGGGGAGACTGGGGTTGGTTCGCGGACACCTTCCGCGAGCGCCTTACCGTGGCCGATGACGCTCTCGACTCGGTGCTCGCCATCATCGAGCGCGGCGAGGTCGTCTGCCTCCTGTGCTATGAAGCAGACGCGTCACGGTGTCATCGCTCGCTCGTCGCCGACGCGCTTGCCCAGAGGGCCGATGGACTCGCCATCAGGCACCTCTAGGTTCTGGCGCGAACGCATCCTCATCACCGTCAAGACCTACCCGACGCCACACCCCAAGCACCATGAGTCGGTCTGCACTGCCGGCATCAACGAGGCGGGCGAATGGCGTCGGCTGTGGCCGATTCCGTTTCGCTACCTTGAGCGAGACCGTCGGTTCCGCCGCTACGAGTGGATCGACGTCGACATCCGCAAGCAGACCAGCGACCGGCGGCGCGAGAGTCACGTCGTCAATCCCGACACCATTCACCGCACAGGTGACTTCGTCGACGCGCGGCAACGGTGGCGGGCGCGCCGCGATCTTCTCGTTCCCCATGCCGTGGCATCCATCGAGCAGTTGCAGGAGCATCTTCGGACCGATGGCGCATCGATGGGCCTCCTTCACCCGAAGGCCTACCACCGCCTGGAACTGGCTTGGCTCAAAGGGTCGGCTTGGTCGTCCGCCCAAGCTGCCCAGACCAGGCAGCAGCGACTATTCGCGTCTGCACATCCTTTGCGGGAGCTGCCGTTTCGGCTGCGGCTGCACTACTCGTGCAACGATGCGCGATGTCGAGGTCACAAGCAGAACATCACTGACTGGGAGGTCGGCGCTCTCTACTTCAAGCTGCGTGCCGCAGGCAGAGACGATCGCACTGCGGCTGAGGAGACGCGAGACGCCTTCGCGCGCTTCTTCACCGACGCGTACGACACGTGGCTGTTCGTCGGCACCCTCGGCCCCGCCAAGCCAACCTTCATCGTGACCGGGCTCTTCTACCCCAAGGCTGAGCGACAGGTGCGACTCTGCGAGTAGCCTCGCCGCCTTTTGGCAAGGGAGGCATCTGCATGCCGAGCAAGTGACGCCTTGTCGAGCCGACAGGACGTGCTCGGCTAGAACGCCCACCCCTCGCGCGCGATCAAGTCGGCGAGCCGGATGCAAGGAATCTCGAGCTGGCGGCACACCCATGGGATCTTCGGTCTGGCTTCGCTGCCGTCTTGACCTTCGCCGGTGATGACGGTCGCGCCGCGCATCTTGGCGACCACGATGACGAACGGATCGGCACGGTTGCGGCCTTTGAGGCTCTTGGTCATCTGCGGGTACCGGCCGAGCAGCGTCTGCGCCTCGACCGCCACAGCCGCGTCGGTCGCGACGATCACCCGGTCCTGTCGTTCTACGCACCACTGCTTGGCCGGCAGGTCGCGGTGCGTCGCTTCGACGAGGACTTCCTCAGAGCAGACGAAGCGGCCCGCGTCGATCAGGTCATCGATTCGCTGCCACAACGAAGGAAAACTGGGTGGGCGGTAGTAGCGCTCGAGACCGTCAATGAGAGCGCTGGTGTCGACCGAGTAGACGGTCGCTGGGCTCACCCAAAGACCACGCGCTCGAGCTTGTCGAGCTTGTCGAAGCGGACGTCGAGATAGTCGGTCACGTCGAGGGACGAGATCGCCCGCGAGTGAAAGGCGTCGAGCACCGACACCACGTAGCCGTGCCCCAGGTCGCGGGCGTGGACCACGTACCAGGACGGTCCGCCCGGCGTCTCTTGTCTGCGCTGACGCTCTCTCTCATGTGCCTCGGCGTACAGATCCTCGAGTTCTTCCTTGCGCTCCCAGTACAGCGTCCATGACGCGCGGCCGTGGCGGACAAGGTGCAGCAGCACGGCTTCAGAGCTGGGCCCGAAGCGGTGGCTGATCTGTCGCAACTCGTCGAGGGTCCAGGCGTGTCCTGGCTTGGCGTGCTTCACGAGAGGCGTCGCGAGCAGGTCGTCGGCGGGCATGAGGATGCTCGCTGCCACCCGATTGCAGTAGAGCTCGAGGCGGTCCTCGGTCCGTGTGGGATTCTCGGTCTCGTGGAGATCGCACAAGCCGCCGGCTTTGACGGCGATGTGCGCGAGCTCGTGCAGAAGTGTGAACAAGCGACGGCGCTCGGCATCGCCGCCGTTGAGCGCGATGATGGGGAATGGCCATTCCGCGATCGAGAAGCCCTGCATCTCGCTCGGCGCCACGCGTTGCGTCTGCACCACGAGGACTCCGAGTCGCTCCACAGCGCGGATGCACGCCTTGAGGGCCTCACCTGGGTGCGCCCAGTCGGGCTTGACCTCGTTGAGACGTAGCGTTGCGCGCAGTTGGGCGCCGGCACGCTCGGGGTCGGCGCTGGGGGTCATCTGCGGTAGCTCGGCGGTCGGTGAGACCGAAGCGGGTGCGATTTCAGCCAGCTCCAGCATGACCTCGCGCTGCGACAGTGCTCGCTTGTACTCGGCATGGAGGCGCGGCGACCACGCCGGTCCGGCCAACGGCTCCAGACGGCGGAAGTCGCGCATGGCGTCGAAGTCGAGCGGCGGCTCGGGGAGCAAGAGTACGGCGAGTGGCCGGTGATACTTGGCCGCCGCCTTGCGAAGCTGCTTGATGGTGGGTTGCTTGTCTCCGCTCTCCCAGCCCGCGAGAGTTGTCTCGCTGACGCCGATCAGCTTCGCGGCACGAGCGGAGTTGAGACCCGCGGACTCTCGAGCCCATGTGAGCACGTCAGGGATGACTGGGATGCGGTGAGATGCTGGCATGGGCTTGAGGTCATGCTACGGGAAGCGGGTGAGCACGACAATGGAGTCTCGAGGGGCCAGCGTTGACGTTGGTCAGATCACGCGAGGCAGGGGCCGTGCGCAATCGTGTTGCCCCACCTCATTGTCGCGTCTTGCGAGCCTGCGGAGGCGCGCGAGCGGCAATACGTGGCAATAAGTGCCGATAAGTGGCGATATGACCGACCGGAGCGCGGTCCGAGGACCGGGCGCTCGCTGGACGATTGTCCGGTAGCCACTTTGCCGCCGCATTCCGCCGCATTCCGCCCTATTTCGGCCCATACCGGTCTGCGAATCGTGTCGGATGCGTGGACGACACCTCCGCTGCTACACGGCGATGCTCGCGGCGTCGAGGGGGATTGCCGGGAGTGGGCCCTACTTCTTCCCCAGGCAGTAGAACCAGCCGCTGCGCGAGCCGACGTAGACGCGGCCGTCCCAGCAGATCGGCGTCGACTCGAACGACCCGCCGCCGCTGAAGCGTGAGTACTCCTTGACGGTCACCCGCCAGTACTTCCCGTCGGGTGAGCGCAGGGCGCCCGGCCTCCCCTTCTTCGACTTGATGTAGCTGATGCGGTAGAGGTGGACGACGCCGTCGTAGCCGGCCGTGACGAGGCCGTCTTCGACCATGATCGGCGTGCCGATGCCGCCGCCGATCGGAGCTGAGAAGACCTGCAACGGCGTGCGCAGGCCGGGCTCGTTGTTCGGGCCGGGGACCCGCGTGCCGGTGAGGGCGTCCTGGGCGACCACGTACAGGTCGCCGTCGATGGCGTTGAAGGCCGCCAGCGCCGGATGCCGGCCGTCGGCGTTGTAGCTGTCGTTGACGGCCACCGAGCCGATCACGCCGCCCTGCCAGTCCTCCATCTTGCGGTCGCCGGTGGGGAAGAACCAGACGCGCGAGCGCTCGGGCGCCTTGCGCGGGTCGAGCATGAGCACCCCGCCGTGGCCGGGGATGTACTGCTTCTCGATCGGCACCAGTAGCTTGCCGTCGGCGGTCGGCACGGCGGTGCCGTCGAGGTCGGAGCCCGTGCGGTACTGCCAGACGACCTTCAGGTCGCTGCGCCGCATGCCGTAGACGAAGCCGGCGCCCGACGAGACGTAGATGCGGTCGCCGAGCAGCGCCGGCGAGGCTTCGAGCACCAGGTTGCCGGCGTGGGCGGCGCGGGTGGCCGCGTCGCCGAGCAGTTCGCAACTGTGCCTGACGACCGGCTTGCGATAGCCGTCCCAGGGGACGGTGCGCAGCGGGTCGAGGTCGTAGAACCAGCCGCTCTCGACGCCGACGTAGGCGTGGCCGTCCAGGTAGAACGACGAGCCGTCGCAGTCGCGGCTGTACGAGGCGGTGAGGGGCGCCGGAAGGCGCCAGAGCTCGCTGCCGCTGCCGAAGGTCACCGCGCGGTAGGGGGCGACGGTTGGGTCGGTGAAGCCGAGCGGGTAGCCGCGCCGCGAGCCGCACATGACGATGTAGCGGTCGTCGGCGCTCGTGGGGTGCGGGTTCTTGAAGACGGTGGGGCTCGATTTCATGACGTCGGGCCAGGGGCTCTCCCAGACGACTGCGCCGCTGCGCGCGTCGATCTTGTGCAAGTTGTGGTCGAAGCCGCCGACCAGCAGGTACAGGCGGCCCTTGTCGCGGACCAGGGCCGCCTGGCCGGTCCAGCCGGTGCCCGACCAGGTCATGGGCTTCTTGCTGCCGACGCCCGACGTCTTGCCGGTGCCGATGTTGCAGCGCCAGATCAGGTCGAGGCGGGCGGGCAGGGGGCCGAGGCCGTAGTAGCGGCGCGTCTCGTTGCCGAGGAAGGTCGCGATCTTGACGCCGTCACCCTTCTTGCGCGGCAGGCCGGAGGCGAGTGGGCTCGGCTTGGGGCTGGGCGATGCGGTCGGGGAGGGGGACACGGCGCCCGTGTCGCTGGGCTGCGGGGTCGCCGCGGTCGTGTCGCCGCCCCTGGATGGGAGGGGGATGAAGCCGAGCGCGGCGGCGGCGACCAGCGCCGCGGCGCTGAGGACGATGACGGCGACGATGATGACGGCGAGACGCCGGCGACGGCGTGCGGCGCGTCGCTCGGCGCGGTAGACGCGGAACGGCTTATCCGCGGGCGGCTGCGGCACCTGAGGCAGGATCGGACGGTCGGTTGGCCATCGTAGGTCCCATTGTACGTAGCGGCGGCCGGGTCAGGGAGGGTGGAAGGACGAGCGGCGAGGTCGGCCGTCGGGCGTCGTCGGCTTGACCCGCCGACACGGCCGGGCCCATCATCGGGGACGATGGTCGGAAGGAGAGCCGCAGCGGTCGTGGCGACGGTGGTCGCCGTGGTGGGGGCGGGGGGCGCGGCGGCGCCGTCCGGCGCCG
>Ga0315282_10014292_pt1 | contig 11848 bp, 5 predicted proteins | sample YL17G07_20_MG_FD_203693 | JGI IMG/M metagenome (GOLD analysis project Ga0315282, IMG submission 203693) | Sediment microbial communities from Yellowstone Lake, YNP, Wyoming, USA - YL17G07_20 | ecosystem: Environmental > Aquatic > Freshwater > Lake > Sediment | place: USA: Wyoming | collected... | reverse complement strand
GCACGACGCGGCGCTTCCAGCGTTCGGCGTTCGTGCAGCGCAAGGTGGGACTGCCCGCCGTTGCCGAGCCAGCCGCGCTGCTGGCGGGAAGGAGGACGCGATTAGTACTGCCAAAGATGGTGTTCCCCGGCGTCACCGTGGCGATAGCGCGGGAAAGCTGTTTGTGGTCGGCATCGGCCCGGGCGGAAAGCCCGACCGCACGCGCCGCGCGGAGGAAGCGATAGCCGCGAGCACGGTAGTCGTCGGCTACACGAAGTACCTGCAGGACATCGCCGACCTCACGGCCGGCAAGGATCTGCTTGCCTCGGGGATGACGCAGGAAGTGGAGCGCTGCCGCCGCGCGCTGGCACGTGCCGCGGAAGGCGCGACGGTGGCGCTGGTGTCTTCCGGCGATCCGGGCGTGTACGGCATGGCCGGCCTGGCTCTGGAACTGGCCGCGCGGGAAGGGAGCGACATTCCCATCGAGATCGTGCCGGGTGTCTCCGCGGCCAACGCCGCCGCGGCGCGCCTCGGCGCTCCGTTGATGCTCGATTTCGCGGTCATCAGCCTCAGCGACCTGCTGGTGCCGTGGCCGGTGATCCGGCGGCGTCTGGAGGCGGTGGCGGCGGCCGACCTGGTCGTGGCGCTCTACAACCCGCGCAGCAAGAAGCGCACGCGGCAACTGGAAGAGGCGGCGTCAATCCTGCGCGCGCGGCGGCCGAGCGGCACGCCTGTGGGCATCGCCACGGCCGTGGGCAGCGGCGACGAGCGGATCGTCCTCAGCACGCTCGGCCGGTTCCTCGAGTGCGAGATCGGCATGCGCAGCGTTGTGATCGTCGGAAACCGCTCTTCGAAAGTTGTGCGCGGCTGGTTCGTCACGCCGCGAGGATACGACGTATGATCCTGCTGCTTGGCGGCACCAGCGAAACCGCGCCGCTTTCCGTCGCGCTGGCGGAAGCCGGCTACGATGTCCTCGTTTCGACGGCCACCGACGTGGCTCTGGACGTGGGCCGCCACCGGCGCATCCGCAGGCGCACGGGCCGACTCGATCTTGAGGGCATGCTTGCCGTCGCCCGCGAGAACGGGGTCCGCGCCATCGTGGACGCCGCTCATCCGTACGCTGTCGCGGCGCATGCGACGGCCAACGACGCGGCGCGCGCGCTGGGCATCCCGTGCGTGACGTACCTGCGGCCGGCACTTTCCCCCTCGTGCCAAGAGGGGGACCAAGCGTGCGTTGCGGCCACGCACGAAGAGGCCGCGCGCCTGGCCTGCGATGGCGGCGGTCCCGTGTTGCTCACGACGGGATCGAGGAACCTTGCGCCGTACGTGGCCGAAGCGGGCCGCCGCGGCGTGCAGCTCGTTGTGCGCGTGTTGCCCGAGACGGCGTCGCTTGCAGCCTGCCGCGCCGCGGGCGTGCCGGAAGAGCGCATCGTTGCTGCGCGCGGGCCGTTCAGCCTCGCGGAGAACTGCGAGCTCATCCGCAGGTTCGGCATCCGGACGCTTGTGACGAAAGACAGCGGCGAGGCGGGCGGCTTTGCGCAGAAGCTCGAAGCGGCGCGGCGTGAGAACTGCCGCGTGGTGGTTGTTCGGCGGCCGACGCCCTGCGCGCAGGAGACGTTCGCCAGCATTCCGGAACTCGTGCAGGCGCTTGGGGAAAGCTTGAGCACGCCTCGAAATTCGCGGGAGCGCTGACCGCAGAAACGCTCCTCCGTTTTTCCGGGAACATCCGCGCGGATGGTGCGTCTAAGATGATGACAACCTGGGAGGATACTATGAAACGCAGAATCTGTCTCGCCGCGGCCTGCCTCGTGTTCCTGTGCGTCGCCTTCGCTCTCCGTACCCGAGCGGTGGTGCTGCCGGCAAACTGTCCGGTGTCGCTGACGAACCCCGACGGCCAGGCGTTGAACCTGGAAAAGTACGACCTGCGCGTGGCGGTGCACGGGCCGCTGTCGCTCGTCGAGATGGAGATGACCTTCCGCAATCCGGCAAACCGCCAGATGGAAGGGCGCTTCCAATACCTGCTGCCGCCGGGCGCGACGATCAGCCGCTTCGCCAAGGAGGTCAACGGCAAGCTGATGGAAGGCGAGGTCGTCGAGCGGCTGCGCGCTCAGGCCATCTACACGCAAATCCTGCACACCATGCGCGACCCGGCGCTGCTGGAGATGGACCAGGGCAACCGCTTCTCGGCGCGCGTGTTCCCGATTCCGGCGAACGGCACTGTGCGGCTGCTGCTGGCGTATTCGCAGGTCCTGGCCGGGAAAGACGGCCAGCGCAAGCTGGTGGTGCCGCTGGCGGGCATGCCGAAGATCGGCAGCTTCAGCTTGGCCACCGTGATTCCGGCGGACGCGCAAGTGACCGGGCTGCCCGACGCAGTCCAAGGCACAGTCGCCGACTTCACGCCGCCGCGCGATCTTGAGATTCTCTTCAAGACCGACCAGAAGGCTGCCTGCGATGCTGTCAAAGCCGGCAACTTCCAGATGCTCGCGTTTAGGCCTGAGATTCCGCAGGCCACCGCCGAGCCCGCGCGCGAGTGGGTTTTCTACTTTGACACGTCGGCGTCCAACGCCGATACCGAAGCGCAGCGGCTCGCGGCGATTGAGACGCTGCTTGTGGAAACAGTCCCGGTCCTGCGCCAGAAGGACAACCTCTTCACCGCGTGGGCCTTCGATCTAAACGTCGCGCCTGTCATGCCCGCGGTTTCGATGAACAGCAAGGGCGGCAAGCCGATCATGCCCGAGGTTGTGAGGCTGCTTCGCGCCCGTCACGCTCTCGGCGCGACGAACCTCGAAGCCGCCATGAAGCACATCGGCGAACAGGCGCGCGCGGCGCAAAAGCCCACGCGCTTCGTGCTGGTGAGCGACGGCATCGCCACGCTCGGCGTGCGCGAGGCCCGCGACATCGTGGCGGCCCTGGGCGACTGGCCTGCGCAGCACGTCCTGCACGCGCTGGTCATCGGCGGCAAGCAAGATGACAAAATGCTGGCGGCCATTGTCGAGAAGACGCGCGGGCGCGTGGTGACGCTGCCGTTCGGGGAGAAGGCGGACGTCAACATCGCCAAGACGCTGGCGGAATTGCAGGCGCCGCTCGGCATGGGCTTTGAGTTCTACGACGAGGGCGCGGCGTGGATCTACCCCAAGACCTTCCGCGACGTGCGGCCTGGCAGCGAATTGATCGTCTTCAGCGAGCTGAAGGACGGCGCGCCGCCCAAGCCGGGCGTCATTCAGCGCGGCGCGGATGGCAAAGTAGCTAAGGACGCGCCGCTCGCCGCAGCGCCGACCGAAGTCCCTGGCTTCGCACCCCTGCTGCAGCGCGAAGCGTATCACGCGTTCCTCGATCACCTGGAGAAGCTCGAACAGGCCGAGAAGAACGACGCCAAGCGCGCCGAGCTGCACAAGCAGCGCATCGAAGTCTCCGTGAAAAGCCGCGTCCTGTGCCCGCTGACATCGCTGCTGGTGTTGGAGACAGAGGACGACTATAGGCGCTTCGGCATCGAACGGACTGCGCTGGCGGACATCATGGTTGTCGGCGGGAAGGGCATCGAATTGAAGAAGCGCGGGGCGGAAGACATGCCGCCGCCACGGCCCAAGCCTCCCGTGGCGCAGGCCAAGGCAGTGGAGAAGAGGAAGCTGGAAGCAGGCGAAGCTGAGGCGGCAGACAAGCCGGCAGGACCCGGCCGGACGGGCGGAAGACCTGCCGCGGTCGAGGAGCTGCTAAAGGAGTTGAAGGACGCGAAGGGCGACGACGACACCGGCGTATACAGGCTGCAGGACGCCGGCGGCCAGGGCGGCGGTGGGCGAGGCGAAGGCCGCGCCCTTGAGGCGCTTTCCGCGGGAATCCGCCAGCGTTTTGTTATGGGCAGAGAGTCCGAGCCGGCCGCTGCGACAGGAGCGCCCCGCGCGGAAGCGCCGGCCCCCAGCACTCCACGTGGTGGCGCCGCGGCTGCTCCAGCCACGCCAGCGCCAGCGTCTCCGCCAGCGGAAGCGGGACGCGAACGAGAGCAGCAAGCGGCCGGTCGCGGCCCTGCCGCCGCTCCCGCGAAGCCGGCCCCGCCCGATTGGGCCGCGCAATACGGTGCGGCGATCAAGGAGGAGCAACTCGGCGAACTGCGCGCCAAAGTGCAGGCCGCGCCGCGCGACCGGACCTTGCGCAACGCCTACGCCGATATGCTCAAGAAGTCGCAGCAGTGGGACAGCCTGCAAGGCGAAGCGTTCGCGTGGCTGCCGTTCGATCCGGAGAACCCGCAGGTCTATGAGTTCCTTGGCAACAGCGCGACGGGCCTGAAGGACAATGAGACGGCTCTGCGGGCGTTCACGTCTATTGCCGAGATTGCGCCCAATCGCGCGGCGCTGCTGGCGCGCGCCGGCTGGCTGCTGCTCACCGCGAAGAAGTGCGAAATGGCCGAGCAGATGTTCCGCGAGGCGCTCAAGAACCGCCAGGACGACTGCAACATCTACCGCGGCCTGGCGCTGAGCCTGTGGCTGAACGGCAACCACGACGGCGCGGCAAAAGCGCTGGAAGAAGCGCTGGGCAAGAACTTCGATCCTCGCTACGGCGACGTGAAGCGCGTGCTGCGGGAGGAACTCGGTTATGTCCTGCGCGCGTGGCAGAAGAAGGACGCGGCGCAGAGCGACGCGATCAACCAGCGGGCAAACAAGGCGGGCGTGCGTTTGGACCTCTACGATGCGTTGCGCGCGACGTTGTGCTGGGAGACCGACGCCAACGACGTGGACCTGCATGTGGTGGACCCGAACGGCGAGGAGTGCTTCTACAGCCACAAGAACAATGCGTCGGGCTTGGAACTGTACTCGGACCAGACGCAGGGCCTCGGACCGGAAGTCATCCGCACGGCCAAGGCCATCCCCGGCACCTACCACGTCGGCGTGAACTACTTCAGCGCCGGGCCGATGGGCGTGTCGCGCGGCGTGGTTGTGGTGATGCAGCCGAAGGACGGCGTCGCGGACGAGCCGCAAATCGTACCGTTCTGCCTTGTGCCCGGCGGCCCCGACATGCGGCACCTGGCGGCGGCGAAGTTCTGAGACGGCAAACCGCCAGGGCGCCAAGCACGCCAAGGATTCATTGGTCCATATGGTTCTTGGCGTCTTGGCGGTTCATTACTTCTACGCTGACGAAACTATTGACATTCCCTTAAGAGGAACATATAGCTATGAAATGCAAAATGTAAAATTCACAATTATGACGTTTCGTCTTTTCATTTTGCATTTTTCATTTCTCATTTTGAACTCATGTGTGGCGGTGGGCGCGGCCGAGCCGCAACCGCTCAGTTTCGACGGGGCGAAGTGGATCTGGTTCTCGCAGGAGCCAGCGCCGGATCCGCAGCAGTTCCCCGGAGGCGTGTGCTACTTCCGCGCGGCGGTGACGCTGCCTGAGAAGGCTCAGGTGAAGTCTGCGGAACTGATCATCACGGCGGACAACCTCTACACGTTCTATCTCAACGGCAAGCCGGGCGGCGAAGGCAGCGCCAATCCAGACGACTGGAACCAACCGAAGCGATTTGATGTCGCCAGCATGCTCACGCCGGGCCGCAACCTCGTGGCAGTGGCTGCGACCAACACGGTTCCCGGCTGGGCGGGACTGCTGGTGAAGCTGGTGGTTGAGCTCGCTGACGGGCAGAAGAGCGTGCTGGTCAGCGACGGCAGTTGGCAATGCACCGACAAGGAGGAGAAGGACTGGAAGGAAGCCGGTTTCACCGCCAAAGCGTGGCGCGGGGCGTACGTCGTGGGCGACTTCGGCATGGCGCCGTGGCAACGCTTCGAGGTCCCAGCCGTCGCCGAGCGCGCCGGCGAGGTGTCGGGTGAGGCGCAGAAGAGGGCACAGCAGACGCCCGTCGCGCGCCGCGACCCCGCCCCGGCAACCCCGGTTTCTCCGGCTCCTCCGGCCTCTCCGGCTGCACAAGGCCCGCAGTTGAGCTTCGCCGGGGTCAGATGGATCTGGTACCCGCCGCCCACCAACGTGACGCTGCAGTCATTCCTGGGCGGCACGTGTTACTTCCGCGCGCCACTGGTGCTGCCGGAGAACGCGAAGATCAAGTCGGCGGAGATCATCGCCACGGCCGACAACCTTTTCACTCTGTACGTGAACGGCAAAGCCGCGGCGGAGAGCGAGAATTGGAGCCAGCCCAAGCGCATTGACCTGGCCGGCCGCCTGACGCCCGGCCGGAACAGCGTTGCGATCGAGGCGACGAACACCGCCATGGGGCCCGCGGGCCTGCTGGTGAAGCTGGTGGTCCAGATGGCGGACGGACAGAGCGTCACGCTGGCGAGCGATGCGGGCTGGAAATGCGCCGACGAGGAGGCGCAGAAGTGGGAGACCCCCGAGTTCGACGACAAAGGCTGGCGGGCAGCGCACATTGTCGGCGAGATGGGAATGGCGCCGTGGGGACAGGTGGCGAGCATTCCGCCGCGGCCGGAGCGGGCGCGCAGCGACCTGACGTCCGCGCCGGAGGGCGGGTTCCAATGGCCGGAGGGGATTGCGTTCCTGGGCGAGGATTGCAGCCTGTACCCGTCGGGGAACGTCGGTCCCGGGACCGGCAGTCTCAGCGTGACCGTGTTCACGGCCCGGAAGTCGCGCGCGTATCCGGAGCACGATTTGCCGGCGCCTATCAAGTTCGCCCGCAAGCTGTTTGTGCTGAAACCGGTCCAGCCTGACGCCACACCGCGAATGCTGCTCGATGCCGGCAAGGGCGCCATCGGCACGCCGTGCGTGTCGTTCGACGGGCGCTACATTTTCGTGAGCATGGCGCGGGATGGCGATCCTTTCTACCATATTTACCGCGTGCCCGCCGAAGGCGGCGAGGCGCAGCAAATGACGAACGGGCATTTCCACGACATTGATCCGGCGGAGCTGCCGGACGGCCGGCTCGTGTTCACGTCCACGCGCATCGGCACGTTCGAGGAATACCACAACCCGCCGTCGCGGGCGCTGTTCGTCATGAACGCCGACGGCAGCGACGTGCACTCGATCACGCACACGTTCGTGTTCGACAACGAGGCGAAGGTGATGGCGGACGGCCGGATCCTGTTCATCCGCTCCGACAACTTCTTCGACCGCGGCAAGGTGGAGACGCTGCTGCACGCGGTCCACCCGGACGGCACGGAGGGGTACACGGAGTTCGGCCTTGACCTCGGGCCGGAGTACGGCGGGCGGCTGCGGGCGTTCTACTGCGGGAGTCCCGCGCCGATGCCGGACGGCCGCGTCGCGTTTGTCTCCGGCGGCGGGATCATCGTGGGCCGGCCTGGCAGCAGGGAGCAGCAGCATTTCGGGCTGGATGCGGGCGATGTGGCGGCGCTGCCGGACGGGCGGCTGTTGTGCACCATCGCCAAGAAAGGCAACTACCAGAAGCTCGGCGTCCTGGACCCCAACAGCGCCGCCTCCAAGGTGACCGTTGTGTACGATTCCAAGGGGATGACGCTGCATTCGCCGGCGTACCTGGGAGCGCGAACTCGGCCGCCCGTGCTGCCGCCCAAGGTGGACCGGCCGAAGACGGAGACCGCGCGCGCGACCGGCGTGCTGTTTTGCCAGAACGCGCGGTTCACGAAGAACACCACGGCCGGCTGGCCGCACGTGCGGGCGATCCGCGTGCTGGGCGGGAAAGGCCTGACGGTACGCTCGTCGCACTCGTACATCGTGCACGCCGGCAGCGAGGTGCTCGAGCTGGGCACGGTGCCGCTGGCGCCGGACGGGTCGTTCGCGGTGGAGGTGCCTGCCGACATGGCCATCGCGTTCCAGGCGGTGGACGCCGAAGGACGCAGCGAACTGAACGAGATGTCGTGGATTTTCGTGCGCCCGGGCGAGAAGCGTGGCTGCGTGGGTTGTCACCAGCCGCGGCAGACGGCGCCCACGTCCAGACCGGCGACGATGGAAGCCATGCGCACGCGGCCGCTGAAAGCGCTCGGCCAGGGGCAGCCGCACCGCTTCCGCGGCAACAACGCCGCCGTGACAGGCATGATGGAGATGCAGTTCGACCGGTATCGGGAAGTGGCGGGGCTCAACCGGCACAGCGAGACCAGCGACCCGCTGGCCACGGGCACGCAGGAGGCGGCGGCGCTGAGCGAGCAGTTGAAGGGCAGCGACGAGGGGCTGAAGCTTTCCGCGGCCCAGCGGCTGGCGATCTTCCGCGACCGCGCCGCGGCGCCGGCGCTTGGCGAGCGCCTGCGCGACGAGAGCCGGGAAGTCCGCGTGGCCGCGGCGCTGGCACTGGCCGCCTGCGGGACGCGGGAGTCGGCACAACCGCTGCTGGCGGCGTTGAGCGATCCGGAACCGCTGGCCGCGCAGGCGGCGGCGGTCGCGCTGGAGAACCTGACCGGGCATGCGGAGCCGTTCGACGCGTTCGTGCGGCCGACCGAACGCGGCCCGCAGGCTCAGGCCTGGCGCGGCTGGTTTGCGGGCACGTCGTGGGAGGCAATCGAAGCGGAGTTGATCAAGCGGCTGGAGAGCAGCGACCGCAACGTCGTGCGGCGCGCGGCCGTGGCGCTGGGGCATGTGGGGAGCGATGCCGCGCGCGCGGCGCTGCGCGCCTTTGTGACACGCGAACGGCAGAACAACCCGCTGCCCGCGTGGCGCCAGCACCACCAGGGTGACGGCGCCATGTTCAACTCGCAGTCGCCGGTGAACCCGCGAATGCTGCAGGCGGCGACGCGCGCATTGGGATACCTAGGCGACAAGGAAGCAGTCGCAATGTTGGCGGAGACGCTGACCGAGCACAGCGATCCGGCGAAGGGCAACCTGTTCCTGGCGGAAGCCGCAGCGGAAGCGCTGGGCCGCATCGGCACGCCCGACGCGGAAGCGGCGCTTACTGGCGCTTACCCGCGGCTGAAGGACTACATTCACTACACGAGCTGGTACGGCGACCACGGCGCGCTGATGGCCTGCCACGCCTCGCCGGTGCACTATCTCCTCGTCGAGGCGCTCGACGCGGTGGGTTCCAAGCAGGCCGGACCGATCGTGCCGCATCTGATCCGCTCGGTGCCAACCGATCCCGACCGTGCTCTGTTTCCGCAGAATGACGATTGCGAAACGCTGACGGGCAGAGTGATTCGGCGCAGCGGAGCCGAAGCGGCGGTTGTGGAGACCTGCCTGGCGATCCTCGGCGACGCGCAGGGCCAGCGCACCAAGGAAATCGAACAGGCGCTGGCGGCAGTGCACGGCGCGTGGGGTGGCAGACCCGACATCGAGAACCGCGCCGCGCAGATCCTGTCACTGGCGTGCCGCGACCGGAAGTATGAGCCGCGAATCCGCGCTGCGTTCGAGCGTTACCGCGAGAAGCCGGTGAAGATTCCGCGTGTGTTCGACAGAGGGATACCGGTGGTCGAGGCGCTGCCGGTAAAACACTGGGTGTGCTTCTTCCTCGCACGCGCCATGGGAAATCTGAAGTGCACGGAGTCAGTGGAAATCCTGATCGCGGCGCTGGAGCAGGCCCCGAATGAGTTCGCCAACGGTTCTCCGGACCCGTGCGGCGCCGGCGTGCTCTTCCTGCACAATGAGCTGACGCCCTGCTGGCGCGCGGCCTCCGCGTGGGCGCTGGGCCAGATCGGCGACAAGCGGGCCGGGCCGGCGCTGTTGAAAGCGGTGGGCGACCTGGGCAACGCGACTGACGTACGCCATGCGGCCGCCGTGGCGCTGGGGCGAATCGGCGACCCGTCGAACGTCGAGGCCATGCGGGCGCTGGCGCGCGACTATCCGGAAGTCTCCACGCGCATGGCGCTTCTGCGCGCCTGCGAGCAACTGGGCGGGACCGTGGCTGAGGCGAAGCGGCGGGAGTAGGGGTCTGATGCGCGTATAGTACCAGCAGTGGCGCGGCGATTACCACGAGTAGGCCTAGCGGTTTGGCCGTCAGAGGGTTATTCATACGTGTGTAGCCAGTGACGGACAAGAGCGGCAGAGCACTGTGTTCGGAGGCGCTTATCATGTCAACGCACCTGACTCGGCGTAGGTTCCTTAAGAGCGCGGCGTGCATCGCGGCCGTGCCGACGATCATCCCGGCGTCGGCGCTGGGCAAGGATGGCGCTGTGGCACCCAGCGAACGGATCGTGATGGGGGCGATCGGCGTCGGCGGGCGCGGCTCCGGCGACCTCGGCACGGCGCTCAATGAACGCGACGTGCAGGTCGTGGCGGTGTGCGACGTCAACAAGGGAAACCGCGAACGGGCGAAGAACTCGGCCAACCAGCACTACAAGGGCAACACCTGTGCCGCGTACATTGACTTCCGCGAGCTGCTGGCGCGCAGCGACATTGACGCCGTGGTGCAGGCGCCGGGCGACCGCTGGCATACGCCGATGGCGGTGCTGGCAATGCGGTCGGGCAAGGACGTGTACTCCGAGAAACCCGGCACCCTGACCATTGCCGAAGGACAGGCGCTGGTGGCCACCGCCAAGCGCTACGCGCGGGTGTTCCAGACGGGGACCCAGCGGCGGAGCGAAGCCAACTTCATCATCGCCGACGAACTGGCGCGCACGGGCAGGCTGGGCAGAGTGCACACGGTGAAAGCTCACACCTTGCCGTTCAAGATGATGACCAGTTGGCTGCCGGCTCAGCCCGAGCCGCCGCGAGAGGAACTGGACTGGGACATGTGGCTCGGCCCGGCACCGTGGCGTCCCTACAACAGGGGGTATATCGGAGGGTGCGGGGCCTTCCTCGATTACTACGACTTCGGCACCGGCGTGGCGGGCTGGTGCAGCCACACTGTCTGCCAGTGCCAGGGGCCGATCGGCTGCGACCTGACGTCGCCGAGCGAGTACGAGCACCCGAAGAACGACAACTCCGACGGTTTCACGGCGACGTACGCCAATGGCGTCAAGCTGGTGCTGTCGGTCGGCAACTTCGGGACACTCGGCATCTGGCGCGGCTCCTGCGGCGTGCGCTACGAAGGCACCGAAGGCTGGGTCTCCATTGCCGACGGCTACAGCGTGCCGGATGTCTCTGCGCCGGCGCTGCTGAGCAACAGCAGGAAGCTTGTGCAGGATTACCTGGAGCGGAACCAGCGTCCCATCGGCCACATGCGGGATTTCCTGAACTGCATCAGGACGCGGCGAAACCCCGTGTCGCATGCCGAGGTGGCGCACCGCTCCATGAGCACGTGTCATGTCATCAACATCAGCATGCTGCTGAAACGCAGCGTGAAGTGGGACCCGGTGAAGGAGGAGTTCATCGGCGACGCCGACGCCAACCGGCTGCGGCGGCGCGCGATCCGCGAACCGTGGCGAGTGTGAGACGAAGTGACGAGTGATGAGTGACGAGTGATGGATGATGAGCGGCGGGGGCAACACATGCGCAGAACAACACTGATCGCCCTGACCCTGGCTACAGCCGCGCTTCTTGCGCGACCGGGAGAACAAGCGGCTGCGAACGATGCCAAGGCCAGGCAGGAAAAACTGATCACGGTGCTCAAGTCCGACACGGGGCTGCACGAGAAGGCCGAAGCTTGCCGCGAGCTTGGCGTCGTCGGCACGAAGGACGCCGTGCCCGCGCTCGCTGCGCTGCTGGCCGACGAGAAACTCTCGACGCATGCCCGCACCGGCCTGGAGAACATCCCGGACCCGGCCGTGGACGACGCCTTGCGCGGCGCGCTCTCGCAGCTCAAAGGCAAACCGCTGCTCGGCGTGATCGCCTCCGTCGGCTCGCGCCGCGACACCAAGGCGCTCGAGCGGCTCACGGCGCTGCTGTCGGATGCCGATGCGGAAGCCGCCTCCGCAGCCGCGGCGGCGCTTGGGAAGATCGGGACCGCGGAGGCCGCCGCCGCGCTGTGCAAAGCGCTGCCCACTGGCGGACCCGCCCTGCCCGCCATGTGCGAAGGCTGCCTGGCGTGCGCGGAGGCTGCCCTGGCCGAGGGCAAACGCGACGAGGCAGTGGCCCT
>Ga0315282_10014291_pt1 | contig 11848 bp, 9 predicted proteins | sample YL17G07_20_MG_FD_203693 | JGI IMG/M metagenome (GOLD analysis project Ga0315282, IMG submission 203693) | Sediment microbial communities from Yellowstone Lake, YNP, Wyoming, USA - YL17G07_20 | ecosystem: Environmental > Aquatic > Freshwater > Lake > Sediment | place: USA: Wyoming | collected... | reverse complement strand
AAATGTAAAATTTTAAATTTTGAATTGTAATTTTGATTTTTTAATTTTGATATTTGAATTTTCCATGAAGGTATTTATTACTCGTCGCATTCCGGAAATCGGTATAAAATTGTTAAAACAAAAAGGCTATCAGGTTAAAGTAAATCCTTATGACAGAGTTTTAAGTCGGGCCGAAATTGTAAAAATGGGCAAAGGCGTTGATGCCCTGCTCAGTCTTTTGACTGATACAATTGATGGAGGAGTAATGGACGGCATCGGCAAGCAGTTGAAAATAATTGCCAATTACGCTGTTGGTTACAATAATATTGACGTTGAGGCGGCAAAAAAGAGGGGCATTATGGTCACAAATACTCCCGGCGTTTTGACCGAAGCTGTGGCCGAACATACAATTGCTTTAATTTTCGCCCTGGCCGAGCGGATTGTTGAATCAGATGAATTTATAAGACAGGGAAAATTTAGGGGATGGGAGCCGATGCTTTTTTTAGGAATAAGCATTGTCGGCAAGACTCTTGGAATTTTGGGTCTTGGCAGAATCGGTACAGAAGTTGCCAGAAGAATGCATGACGGCTTTAACGTAAAAATCCTTTATTATGATGTAAAGAGAGATAAAAAAATGGAAAGAAAATGGGGTCTAAAATATGTTAGTTTTCCTGCCCTTCTTAAGAAATCTGATTTTTTAAGTATTCATGTCCCTTTGCTTCCTCAAACCCATCATTTAATTGGAATGAAGGAGCTAAAAATGATGAAAAAAACCGCCTTTTTGATAAATACCTCAAGGGGGCCGGTGGTTGACGAAAAAGCCCTTGTCCGGGCGTTAAAAAAAGATATAATCAGGGGGGCGGCCTTAGATGTTTTTGAATGGGAGCCAAAATTAGCTCCGGGTCTGTCAAGGTTGCCCGATACGGTTTTAACTCCCCATATTGCTTCAGCAACCGAAGAAACAAGGGCCAAGATGTCTGAAATGGCGGCAAAAAATATTATAGCTGCTTTATCTGGCAAAACTCCTTCAAATCTGGTAAAATAATATTATTAATAATAATTAAAGAATTATACAAATTATTTGTCTATTTTCCAGGGAATCAAGTATATTTGTATAAACTTTGTATTTAAATATGAAGGTAATTTTTGACCGCGAAAATTGTATAGGTTGCGGTTCCTGCACCGTAGTTTGTTCTGATTTTTGGGAGATAGGAAAAGACGGCAAGGCCATTTTGCGCAACAGCAAATTAAATCCAAAAACAGTAAAATATGAGGTATCTTTTGAGTGGAGCGATGAGGGGGGGTGCAATAAGGATGCGGCCGATGTTTGTCCGGTTAAGGCGATTACCGTTGAAAGATAAAGCACAATAAGGCGATTAATTATAAAATTTATGAACATTCTTGAGGTTAAGCCCCGCAACTTGCAGGGCAAAAAACTAAAATTATTAAGGAAATCGGGAAACATTCCCGCTATTTTGTATGGGCCAAAAATAAAAGAATCCCAATCCCTGGAAGTTGATTATGAAAAATTCAAAAATTTATATCGCGAGGCGGGGGAGAGTTCTCTGATAAAATTAAAAATTAATAATGCAGAAAAAAATGTTTTAATCAGGGAGGTTCAGAGGGATTCGGTTTCGGGAAGGTTTTTGCACGTTGATTTCTATGAGGTTCCGATGGCAGAAAAAATAAAACTTGCGGTTCCACTTGAATTTGTTGGAGAATCCGAGGCGGTTAAAAGTTTGGGCGCAGTGCTGGTCAAAAATATTATGGAAATTGAAATAGAGGCTCTGCCAAAAGATCTTCCGAGAGAAATTCATATTGATTTATCAAAACTTAAAACCTTTGAGGACAATATTAAAGTTAAAGACATTGAGGTTTCCTCAGGTGTTAAAATCCTTGCTGATTTAGAAGAAATAGTCGCTTCGGTTGTTCCTCCCCGGTCTGAAGAAGAATTAAAAGAGCTTGAAGAAAAGCCGGTTGAAAAAGTCGAAGAGGTTAAGGTCATTTCGGAAAAGAAAGAAAAAGAGAGCGTTCCGGAAGCAGGTGAGGGCGCCCAGTAAAAATAGAGAATATTTTAAAATGCTTACTTCAAAGGAAATTTTTTCAAAAAGGGCCTCACATAATTTCAAAATTATTTATGCGGAGTCCAGCAGAAGAGCGGAGCTCTCTACTGGACTGTCCCGTAGACAGCTTCGCTGTTCTACGGGGCTTTTTGGGATTTGGTTAATTTTTTTGTTAGTGCTTCCTATTTTTGTAATGGGGCAAACCGAGAATCAGGACCAAAAAAGTTTGAAAGAAATTTTAAAAAAAGAAATTGATGGGGTTGAAAAACAAATCAGTGATTACGAGGAAATTATTGCCTCAAAACAAACCGAAACCCGGAGTCTTTCAAACGAAATTAAGGATTTTGATAACCAAATAAAAAAAACCCAGCTTGAAATTAAAAAAACTGAATTAGTATTAAAGGAGGCGGAGCTGGAAATTAAGGATAGGGAGGAGCAGATTTCAAAAATTGAAAATTTCCTATCCAGGCAAAAAATTCTTTTAGGGGAGTTTCTTAGAGAGACGCGCGGATTTGATGAGCATTCTTTTTTTGAGATTATGCTGTCAAATAAAAGAATCTCCGATTTTTTTGACGAAGCCCGGGCCATCCAGAATATTCAGGAGAATCTTCAAACCGCCTCTTTGGAGGTTAACAAATCGAAGAAAAATTTGGAAGTCGAAAAAGATGCTTACGAGCAGGAGAGAGAAGACCAATTATCGTTAATGAATCTTCAAAAAATTCAGGAAAATGACTTGAAAGAAAAGATGGAAGGCAGAAAGAGCATTCTTAAAATTACCAAGGGCGAGGAGAAAAAATACCAGCAATTGTTAAGCGAAGCAAAAAAGAATGTTACTGAAATCAAAAAACAACTTTTTGTGCTGGAGGGAATGTCCATTACTTTTGAAGAGGCCCTGTCTTACGCCCAGTTTGCATCCGAAAAAACCAATGTTCGGCCGGCTCTATTGCTTGCTGTTTTGCATGTTGAAACAAAACTGGGAACAGAGCTTGGCAGGGGAAACTGGAAGGTTGACATGAAACCGGCTGATGGGGAAGTCTTTGCAGCAATTTGCAAAAAATTAAAATTGGACCCGGATTTGATGCCGGTATCACGCAAGCCTTCCTACGGTTGGGGCGGAGCAATGGGGCCAGGTCAATTTTTGCCAAGAACCTGGTTGCTATATGAAGATGGGGTTCAAAAACTTACTGGCGATAATCCTCCAAATCCCTGGAATCTTAAAGATGCTTTTGTGGCGACCGCCCTTAAACTTTCCCAAGCCGGTGCCAATCTTAAAACTTACGAAGCCGAAAGAACAGCTGTTTTAAAATTCTTTGCCGGCAGCCGATGGAATCGGTCTTATTATAGCTGGTACGGGAATAATGTTATGAGCCAGGCGGAAATATACCAGAAACAAATTAATATTTTGGAGGGGAAATAAGGGGGCTCGCCCTGAAGAGGAAATTATAAAAAAAGGAAAACAAAATACGGCTGCGCGAGCCGTATTTCAATATCTTCAATAAATTTTTATTTTATTTGTTTTTGCAACTCAGTGATTATTTTATCAAGGTCGCCGTCCATAACTTTTTCAATATGGTGCCAGCTTTTTTTTATTCTATGGTCGGTAATTCTATCTTGGGGAAAGTTATAAGTTCTGATTTTTTCCGCCCTTTCCCCGCTTCCGATTTGTTCTTTTCTTGTTTTTGAAATTTTTCTATCTTCTTCTTTTTTTTTCATTGCCAAAATTTTTGCCCGAAGAATGCTTAAGGCATATTCTTTATTTTCGGCCTGGGTTCTGGACTGCTGGGAGCTCACCACCATTCCGCTCGGTATATGGATTATCCTTACCGCCGATTCCCTTTTATTTACAAGTTGCCCTCCGGGACCGGACGATCTGAAATATTCTATTTTTAAATCCTGGGGATTAATTTTGATTTGGGCAGGACTCGGTTTTGGAAGAACCGCTACGGTAGCGGTTGAAGTGTGGATTCGGCCGCTTTTTTCCGTTTCCGGAATTCGCTGAATTCTATGAACGCCACTTTCATGCTGCATTTTTGAAAAAGCATTGCCACCTTTAAGTTCAAATACAATTTCCTTAAAACCCCTGAGACTTGATACATGTGAACTTAAAATAGTGAGGGTCCAACCTATTTTTTGGGCAAATTTTGAATACATTTTAAAAAGGTCGCTGGCAAAAAGGGCGGCTTCTTCTCCTCCTGTACCGGCCCTGATTTCTACAATTGCCGGGCTGCCATTTTTTGATTTATCTTCTTCGTTTTCATGCAGCAATAACTCCAACTCTTTTTCTATTGATTTTTTTTGGGGAATAAAGTTAGCCAGTTCCTGTCCGGCAAGATTAACAAGGTCGGTGTCTTCCCCGGCTTTTATAATTTCTTCATTTTCCAGAATATTTTTTTCAACTTTTTCAAGTTCCTTGGCTTTTTCAACGATTTTGTTGAGGTATCGGTATCTCTTCGATAGAATTTCCAGTTTATCGGAAAAAGAAATAAGCTCGGGGTCGCTGAGCTTTTTGGTTATTTCATCGTATTCCCTTTTAATTTCTTCAATATTAGTTTTCATCGGGATTTTTTCTTTTTGATTTCCTGCTTTTTTTGCAATCTCTTTTGAAATTTTTCTACCCGACCGGCGGCATCAATTATTTTTTCTTTGCCGGTATAAAAAGGATGACAGGCAGAGCAAATTTCCACCTCAATCGTTTCCTTTGTTGAGCCAACCGTAAAACTATTTCCACAAGCACAATGAACCTTGGCATTAGGATAATATTTGGGATGAATGTCTTTTTTTGGCATATGTCCTTAAATTATTTGCTAAAAATAGAATATCATAATACGAAAAAGAAAGCAAATTATTAAGACGATTTAAGCAAAAAACTGTTGACCCCGTTAGAAGTCTTGCATGAAAAAATTTTGGGAAAATTTTTTCTTATCATTAATGACATGCAAAGCAAATTTAAATTTTGAATGATTTAGAAGATAATTTTATCAGGATATCGCCAGACTTCTAACGGGGCTTGACAAACTCTCTTGATTTGCTAATATAAGAATTGATTATGAAAAGCTTAAGAAATTACTTAAATAAAGGAAGCGGCTAATCTGGTGTCCTTGTTTTGCGTACGCATGCATGACCGCTTCCATAAGCGGTTTTTCATTTCAAATTTTGGCTCCTCACTTTTGTTCGGAGCATTCCTACGAATTTACAAATCAGTACGAATATACAAATGTGATACAAATGATTAAATGATTATTCGTATATTTGTAAAAAATTCGTAATTCGTAGGAGGAGCGACGAGCGGAAGCGAGGAGCGAATGGGAAAGAACATTGATAATTTAATAAATAAGTGATTAGTAATTACTAGTCGAGGATTAATTTTACGGGTATATGGTGGATGCCTTGGGAGATTGAGGCGATGAAGGACGTGGCGTAGCTGCGATAAGCCTCGGGGAGGTGTGTAGCAACCTTTGATCCGGGGATTTCCGAATGGGGAAACCCAGTTGCGTGTTGAACGCAATTATCTCGTTCGCAAACGAGGAGCTTACCCGCTGAAGTGAAACATCTCAGTAAGCGGAGGAAAAGAAAACAAACGTTAATCGCTCGAATTTCTAACGAATAAAAACGAATTTAAAACAAATATTCGTTTGACATTCGATTTAATTCGTTGTTTATTTGGGCGAGAAACGCAATTCCCTTAGTAGCGGCGAGCGAAGAGGGAAGAGCCTAAACTTTATTTTGTCGCAAGATAAAATAGGGGGTTGCAAGAGAGTAGCGTTCCGGAGCAACGTAAAGTTGCGTGGGCAACCACGTTGCTTTACGCAATCCGGAAAAAGAGAACAAAAAGATAAGACTTCGTTAGTCGAATAACCCTGGAAAGGGTGACCAAAGAGGGTAATAGTCCCGTAGGCGAAAACGGTCTTATGCTCCTAGCTGCTTTAGGGGGTTCAGCTTCTGGTTTCAGAAGTTGAGCTTCCGTTCTTAAGTACTGCGGGAAACGAAAGTCCCGTAGGAATCAGGCCGGACTATCGGCCAAGGCTAAATACTCAATCTCACCGATAGTGAACAAGTACCGTGAGGGAAAGGTGAAAAGTAGCCCGGTGAGGGCGGTGAAATAGTACCTGAAATCATATACCCACAAAGACTCGGAGGTCCTGTCTACGACAGGACTCACGAATAAACACGAATAGAGGTGCTTCGCGCTACACGAACAGACACGAATAATTTTTTGTGTTGATTAGTGTGGCGAGCGAAGCGAGCTAGTATTTGTGTAGTTTCGTGGGTCCCGCCGTAGGCGGGACTAACGGGGTGCTTTTTGCAGAACGAGCCAACGAGTTCCCTCACTTGCTTTGTCTAAGCTCTTCTGGAGTGAAAACAAAGCGAAAGCGAGTGCTAATAGCGCGTAATTTAGCAAGTGAGAGAGACCCGAAGCCAAGCGAGCTTGCCATGGTCAGGATGAACCCCGCAGAAATGCGGGGGGAGGTCCGTACCCACCAGCCGTGCAAAACTGTAGGATGAACTGTGGTAAGAAGTGAAAAGCTAAACGAGCTTGGTAATAGCTGGTTCTCCCCGAAATAGCTTTAGGGCTAGCGTCCAGCATTTTTCCGGAGGTAGAGCACTGAATGGAATATTTTTGGAGTTTCTCCAGCTATTCCAATCAAACTCCGAATGCCGGAATGTTAAGGTGCTGGATAGTTAGACTGTGAGGGCTAAGCTTCATAGTCGAGAGGGAAAAAGCCCAGACCGTCATCTAAGGTCCCTAAATCTAAGTTAAGTGATAAAGGAAGTGTTTCGACTTTGACAGGCAGGATGTTGGCTTAGAGGTAGCCATCATTTAAAGAGTGTGTAACAACTCACTGTTCTATTCTGCTCCTCACTTTTGTTCGGAGCATTCCTACGAATTTACAAATCAGTACGAATATACGAATAAAATTTAACTCATAATCGTATTTGTATATTTGTAAAAAATTCGTAATTCGTAGGAGGAGCGACGAGCGGAAGCGAGGAGCGGACAATGTCGAGACGCGCCTAAAATTTAGCGGGGCTAAACTTAGTACCGAAGATACGGATGCCGTTGATTTTTTCAATGGCGTGGTAGGGGAGCATCCTTATTGCAGTGAAGCCGAATCGTAAGGTTTGGTGGAGCGATAAGGAGAGAGAATGTTGGCATGAGTAATCGCAATGCCGATGAGATATCGGCACACCGCAAACCCAAGGTTTCCTTGGCAATGGTCATCAGTCAAGGGTTAGGCGGCCCTAATCCCCTGGCCGAAAGGTCTCGGGAGATGGATAGTCGGTTAATATTCCGACCCCTGAGCATATAATTCTGAAAGAGGACGGAGTTTAGTAATTTGGGTGAGTTATTGGATTCTCATTGTCTATTTAAGATTTTTCAAGAATAGACAGAATGCTTTACTTCGGTAGAGCAAACCCAGACGAGCAAGCTTCCAAGAAAAGTCTTTCAGGAGTCAATTATATGCTTGGTCCGTACCGTAAACCGACACAGGTGGGTGAGGCGAGTAGCCTCAGGTGAACGGGTGAAACCTCGTTAAGGAACTAGGCAAACAAACTATCTGTAAGCTTGCGAGATGGATTTCCCTCCTTCGCTCTTTGCTTCGCAAAGAGCTTCGGAGGGCAAAGCCCTTTTAGTATTTGAATAAGGGGGCCTTGCCCTCCGTAGCTCCGAACGAAGTGAGGAGCGGAGGAGGGGCGCAGCGAAAGTCTTCCGGGCGACTGTTTAACAAAAACACAGGTTCCTGCTAACTCGTAAGAGGATGTATAGGAGCCGACGCTTGTCCAGTGCTGGAACCTTAATGTTGCCGGTTTTTGCCGCAAGGTAAAAGCTGAGCGATTGAAGGGCCAGTGAACGACCGCGATAACTATAATCGTGTTAAAGTAGCGTAGTCCCTTGCCGTGTAAGTTACGGCCCGCATGAAAAGCGTAACGACTTGGAAACTGTCTCAACGAGGAGCCCGATGAAAATGCAATGGGGGTGAAGATGCCCTCTTCCTGCGGCTAGACGGAAAGACCCCGGGAGCTTTACTATAGCTTTCTATTGTTTTAGCGTTTTGGATGCGTAGTGTAGATGGGAGGATATGAAGCCTCGCTTTCGGGCGGGGTGGATCCGACAATGAAACACCATTCTTCTAAAATGTTAACACTAATCCCTCGATAAACTCGAGGGAGACAGTGGATGGTGGGTAGTTTAAGTGGGGCGCTTGCCTCCTAAAGCGTAACGGAGGCGTTTAAAGGTCGGCTAGCTCCGGATGGAAATCGGAGTGATAGGGCAAAGCCATAAGCCGGCTTGACTGCAAGGCAGATATGCCGCGCAGAGAGGAAACTCGAACTTAGTGAACCGACTCTGGTTAATAGAATCAGAGAAGATCATCAGCCAAAAGTTACCCCGGGGATAGACTCTGAAAAAAGAGTTTGTTGTCCGACTCCGCCGTAAGGCGGAGAATGTACGGCTTATAACGGTAGATCGAGAGTTGGTCTTCCTAAAAATTTTAGGTTTTGGACTCTCGCAATACCGTGGGAAGTCGGAAGGAAATTTATTTCACTTTATGATTCATTTATCTCGTGAGCAAAAATCAATTCTCTTTGGAATAATTCTTGGAGATGGATATTTGCAAAAGACCGGTAAGAAGAATGCAAGATTACGTTTAGAGCACGGAAAAAATCAAAAAGAATATCTTTTGTGGAAAGTAAGAAAACTTGGGAGATTCTTTCAAGGCAAACCAAAATACTTAGAAAGAATCCACCCAATCTCAAAGAAAAGATACAGTTATTGGCGTCATCAATCTCAGTCCATGCCATATCTCGGAAAACTTAGAAAAGTATTTTATCCAGATGGCAAGAAAAAAATTCCAGAAGACTTAGAAAAATACTTGGCGCCACTTACATTAGCAGTTTGGTATATGGATGATGGATATTATTACTTACGAGACAAATGTAGTTATCTTTATTTGGGAAATGTAACTCAAGAAGAAGCTGAAATTGTAGCTCAAATTTTGTTGAAAAAATTCAATATTACAACCCGGGTAAAGCAAAAAAAGAAAGGATACGCGATCTATTTCCCTCCTAAAGAAACACAAAAATTAAAAAATCTCATTAAAGGTCATATCCTTCATCAATTTAACTATAAACTTCCTTCCTGACCCCGTAACGACTTGTCCCGGTTTCGGGACAGAGTAAGGTAAAACCTTACTAATACGCCGTCCCCCGCCACAACATGTTATGGCGGGGTGAAGATATAGTCTATGGTTCAATAAATTCACCATGAACAGGCTAGTAGTGCCCGAGAGTCCTTATCGACGGCACTGTTCGGCACCTCGATGTCGGCTCAGCGCATCCTGGAGGTGGAGAAGCTTCCAAGGGTTGGACTGTTCGTCCATTAAAGCGTTACGTGAGCTGGGTTCAAACCGTCAAATAGAACCTTTGACATTGAGTACACACGGCGGCTTTCACGAGTAATCGTGATTGTAAAAACCAACTCATATCGGTGGAATCCTTGCATATTAAACTGTCGTATGTTAGGATAATACCGAGGGAAGTTGTGTATGGTAAAATCAATTTCGCAAGTAAAAAGAGCTTATCTCGCAGGATTTCTCGATGGTGATGGAAGCATATATGTGCAAATGAAGCCGAATAAAACATATAGATATGGTTTTCAGATTGCGCCGTACATTGTGCTTTTTCAATCACAGAAAGAAAAAAAGAATTTTGGAAAGATTTGTTCAATGGTAGGATTGGGCTATTTAAGAATCAGAAAAGATGGAATATTAGAATATATTATCGGAAGACAGGAAGGGATAGAAAAATTTATCAGAATAGTAGAACCATATGTTTTGATGAAAAAATCCCAGGTTGAACTTATAAAGAAAATCTTAATATTAAAAAGGAGAGTTAAAACTCAAAAAGATTTTAAAGCTCTTGCAAAATTGGTTAATACTTTTTGCGAGTTAAATTACTCAAAGAAAAGAAAAATCCGTACACTAACCCCGTAGAGACTTGACTTTAACCAAGTCGGAGTTCTTCAAAAGAAGAACTAATACGTTGGTCTCCCGCTAAGCGGGATGATGGTATAGTCCATACATTTGGTAACAAGTGATAAATGCGTGAGACAGGTTGGTCCCTATCTACCGTAGGCGTCGAGTCTTGAGGAGAGTTCTGGGTAGTACGAGAGGACCCCCAGGAACTAACCTCTGGTGTACCAGTTGTCGCGCCCGCGGCATTGCTGGGTAGCTATGTTGGGAAAGGATAAGCACTGAAAGCATATAAGTGCGAAGCCTCCTCCAAGATTAGGACTCATAGATTGGTCGAAGACTACGACCTTGATAGGCTGCAGGTGTAAGCTCCGTAAGGAGTTCAGCCAAGCAGTACTAATAAATCATACATTAATTCCTTGACTAGTAATTACTGATCATATATTTTTATTTTAAAAAATAAGGGCGCTGTTGTGGCGGCTATGCCGAGCTTGTCCCACCTGTTCCCATACCGAACACAGAAGTGAAATAGCTCAAGGCCGATGATATTGGGTTTTCCCGAGAAAGTAGGAAGCCGCCACAACAGCGCCTTTTTGTTTTGCGGAACCCCCCGAAAAAACTTGACCCCGTTAGAAGTCTTGCACGAAAAAATTTTGAAAAAATTTTTTCTACAAGCAAGGACAAAGTATTAATAGAATAGATATTGATACAGCTTTGTCAGCTATTTGTTCAGTTAAAGACAAACTTCTAACGGGGTTGACAAAAACTTTAAGATATGCTATAATATAATGTTCTTTACAAACTTGCAATCTACGCTTTGGAGGCAGAAATATGTCCAGAAATACTTTGCATGAAAAGAAAAGGATTGTAATCATCGGGGTGATTTTAATTCTGTTTCTTATTCCTTTGATATTTTCCTCTGATGCCTGCAATCACAATCCTAAAGTTCTTAAGGAGCTGAATGGAATTATAGTAACTACTGGGGGAGATTTCCCGGAATCAGAAGGGGATTTCCCGGAATTGGATAAGTGGGTAGAGGCCCTTGAAAAAGCAATTTCTCTTTTACCTCCGCCAGTCTTGACTAAAATAACGCCTAAATTTGATGAAGAAGGAAAAGTTGTTCCCCTTACCATTAATTTTTGGCCTGAGAAAGAGGAAAGCAAAAACCCAACATCAGAATATTCTTATCATGTTTATTGGGGGGAGTATTTTTCTGGCGGCAATTTTATACGAATCTTCCATGAAATTGCTAATGAAAATAAAATTGACAGCCCCCCAGTATCAGTAGAAGTATTAGAGTTGTATAAATCGCGGTATAGTACTGATTTGGGAAGAATGTATCTCTTTATCCATGAAATAGGTCATAGTTGGGATCATCCCATATTTACAATAAAAAACATACATATTTCTGATTCAAGAGAATATGAGGAGATAATTGAAAAAGAAAAGGGGCCCTCTCTTTACGCTTACCAACAAGGAGTAAGGGTTCGGCCCGAGGACAAGCGTGTGATTGGCAGGGACTCCCCGGCAATAATGGAAATCGATGGCGAACTTTGGCTCATTAACAGCCAGGAGGATTTTGCTGATAGTTTTGCTATGTATGTTTTGTTTCCAGAATATCTGAAGCAGAATTTTCCTTTAAGATATGATTGGTTCAAAAATAAAGTTTTTCTAAAAGAGTACGACCGTAACTTTTCCACAGTTCCGGACTGGATAATAAAGACAAAATTCACCGTACCATATCCTTAGCCTTAAAACTAAATCGGAGGCCAAACCTCCGATTTTTTGCTTTCCTTTTTGTTTCAAATTCTCGCGATCGCGAGAATTTGAAACAAA
>Ga0315282_10014290_pt1 | contig 11848 bp, 8 predicted proteins | sample YL17G07_20_MG_FD_203693 | JGI IMG/M metagenome (GOLD analysis project Ga0315282, IMG submission 203693) | Sediment microbial communities from Yellowstone Lake, YNP, Wyoming, USA - YL17G07_20 | ecosystem: Environmental > Aquatic > Freshwater > Lake > Sediment | place: USA: Wyoming | collected... | reverse complement strand
CGCCGTCGTCAAGAAGTAGCCGTCGAAGCTTCGAACGGGGGCTCGCGCGCACAGGCGGGCCCCCCTTCTCTCACGTAGGAGGGATCCATGGCAACCAAGCTCCTGAAGTTCAGCGAGGAGGCCCGGCGAGCACTCGAGTCCGGCGTCGACAAGCTGGCCGACGCTGTGGCCCTGACGCTCGGGCCGAAGGGCCACAACGTGGTCCTCGACAAGAAGTGGGGACCGCCCACCATCACGAACGACGGGGTGACGATCGCGAAGGAGATCGAGCTCTCGGACCCGTGGGAGAACATGGGCGCTCAGCTCGCCAAGGAGGTCGCCACCAAGACGAACGACGTCGCCGGTGACGGCACCACGACAGCGACCGTGCTCGCCCGCGCGATGGTCCATCACGGCATGCGCAACGTCGCCGCCGGCGCGAACCCGATGGCCTTGAAGCGCGGCGTCGAGAAGGCCGTCGTCGCCGTCGTCGACGCCATCAAGGACCAGGCCAAGGAGATCGAATCGCGCGACGAGATCGCGCAGATCGCGGCCATCTCCGCCGCCGACCCGCAGATCGGCGAGGTCCTCGCCGAGGCGCTCGACAAGGTCGGCAAGGACGGCGTCGTGACGGTCGAGGAGTCGAACACGTTCGGCATGGAGCTCGAGTTCGTCGAGGGCATGCAGTTCGACAAGGGCTACATCTCGCCCTACTTCGTCACGGACCAGGACCGGATGGAAGCCGTCCTCGAGGATCCCTACATCGCGGTCGTCAACAAGAAGGTCGGCAGCGTCCAGGAGATGCTCCCGCTCTTGGAGAAGGTCCTCCAGTCGGGCAAGCCGCTCCTGCTCGTCGCCGAGGACGTGGAGGGCGAGGCCCTCGCGACGCTCGTCGTGAACAAGATCCGCGGCACGTTCAACGCCGTCGCGGTCAAGGCTCCCGGGTTCGGCGACCGCCGCAAGGCCATGCTGCAGGACGTCGCGACGCTGACGGGCGCGCAGGTCATCTCAGAGGAGGTCGGTCTGAAGCTCGAGAACGTCGGGCTCGAGCTGCTCGGCCGCGCTCGCAAGGTCGTCGTGACGAAGGACGACACGACGATCGTCGAGGGCGCGGGGGACGCGGAGGAAGTCAAGGGCCGCATCGCGCAGATCAAGACCGAGATCGAGAAGACCGACTCCGACTGGGACCGCGAGAAGCTCCAGGAGCGCCTCGCGAAGCTCGCCGGGGGCGTCGCCGTCGTGAAGGTCGGCGCGGCCACCGAGGTCGAGCTGAAGGAGAAGAAGCACCGCATCGAGGATGCTCTGTCGGCCACGCGCGCCGCGATCGAGGAGGGCATCGTGCCGGGCGGCGGCGTGGCGCTCATCCGCGCCGAGTCCGTGCTCGACAAGCTCGACCTCGAGGGCGACGAGGCGACGGGCGCGACGATCGTGCGGCGCTCGCTCGCCGAACCGGCCCGCCTGATCGCGCAGAACGCCGGCCAGGAGGGCTCCGTGATCGTCGAGCGCATCCGCGCCGAGGGGGACCACCGCGGCTACGACGCTCAGAAGGGCGAGTGGGTCGACATGATGAAGGCCGGCATCATCGACCCGGCCAAGGTCACCCGCTCCGCGCTTCAGAACGCGGCCTCCATCGGAGCCCTGGTGCTGACGACCGAGAGCGCCGTCGTGGAGAAGCCCGAGGAGGAGGAGCCGGCAGCCGGAGCCGGCGGCGGCCACGGCCACATGCACTGATCGGGATCGGGGAGGCGGGATCCGTGGCCTATCCGAACATCCCCCTAGGCACGAGCGGCTTCATCCGTCGAACTGGTCGATGGGCGTCGCTGGGCCCGACGTCGGCACGCGGTAGATGTCGATGTGGTAGGTGCCATCAGAGCGGAGCGTGAACAGCCCGACGTGAGCGCCGATGTCCCTGGCGACCGGGCTCGGCGTTCCGTCGACGAAGCGGCGTGCCGGCGTCGCACCGCCGGGGCTGACTACGAGCTCAGTGATGCCTTGCGGAACCGGCTTCCCCGCCGCATCCATCGGGGCGTATCGCTCGTAGACGTGGTTGTTGCCGTTTGCGACCAGGGTCTTCGCTCCGTGGTGGAGCAGGATGTCCCATAGCGCCTGGACCTTGGGGTAGCCCAGGTGCTGGCAGGAGGTCGAGAACAGCGATTGGTGCCAATAGGCCAGGATGGAGGTCGTTGTCGGCACGGCCGCCAGGTCGGCCGCGAGCCAAACCTTCTCGGCCCTGTAGTCGCCGTTGCCGGTTCTCAGCAGCGAGTTCAAACTGATGACGTGCCAGCCCGGGATATCGAAGCTGTAGTAGGCGGGCACGCTGAAGTACGCCATGTAGTCGGTGCCGTAGTTCGACAGGTAGTCGTGGTTACCGGGGGACGGATGGATGTCGGGCAGTCGGCCCCATGTCGGAGCGAACAGCTCCGTGTACTCGTCGATCGCGCTGCACGGCGACTCGTCACACACTGAGCTGCGGCCCTCGTTGTGGTTGTCGCCGAGCGTGATCGTCATGTCGGGCGCGAGAGCGAGAGCGAGATCCGAGACCGTCGTGTCAAGGGTTCCCTTCGTTGCGAGGTCGCCCGAAGCCACGACGGTTACTGAGGTGATGTCGTCGGCACCCACCCGGACAGGCGAAGCGAAGACGAGCAAGAGGACGGCCGCTGCTATAGCCTTGCCTCTTCCCCTCATCTCTCCACCCACCACTCCTTGCCCGACCAGCCGGTCGGGCAAGGAGTGTAGACAGCCTACGGTGAGAGGACGAACAGCGCCTCCGAGCCCTTCCAGTCGATCCCGTCGATCGATGGCCCGCTGATGGCGGTGATCGAGCTGCTCGGCCGGCCGTTCTCCCAGGGCACCAGGTTGAGATCGCCGTTCGACGACGCGAAGTACAGCATGCCGCCCGCCATGGTCATGCCGCTGACGTTCCTCCAGTCGAACCCGTCACCGTTGCCACTCGCGATGAACAACTCCGCGCCGACGATGTTGCTCTCCGGCGTGAAGTACCGGTAGTACATCTTCGAGTCGCCGGCCACCGTGTAGTACATCCGGCCGTTGTCGAAGAACATCCCCGTGCAATTCGACAGCTGCACGTCGAACCCCTTCGCCTGCAGGTTGTACAGCTTGATGCTGTGGTCGTTGCCCACGGAACTGCCGTCGAAGGCGTGGTAGATGAACTCCCCGGTGTCCCAGCCGTCGTAGAGGTAACCGCTGAGCATCATCCCTCCGCGCGCGTGAGACCAGTCGATACCAGTGCTCACGATCGTCGGGGATCCGAAGGTCGTGCCGTCGAAGTACCGGGCGACGAGCGTTCCGTCTTGGGCCATCTGGTAGAAGAGTCCAGGCAGCGCCCCCGGGTCCGCCGGCGGTCGCGCCTCGCCACCCGTGACCGGGAACATCCCGATCCGCGCGTGGTACTCGTGGTCGAGTCGCGTGGTATCGCTCCCGACCCACAGACCGTCCGGCGTGCCCACGAGCGCGAAGGCGCCGAGGCCTCGCGCGCGCGTCGGATTCCAGGAGAGCGGCACGCCGTTGATGGGATCCAGGGCGCCGATGCCCTGCCGACGGACCGCGCCGGGTCCGGCCGCATCGCCGGCGAACGGGTTGTTCGCCCACCGCTCGTGACCACCGACGTAGACGGCCGCACCTGTAACGGCCACGCTGTACAGGGTGTCGCCGCCGGTGTAGTCGACCCACGTCGGCTGGAGCGCGGTGCCGGTCGCGGAGGTCTCCCACCGCGCCGCCGTGTCGCACAGCACCCCTGCACCCGCCCCTCCCCAGAATGCTCCTGTGGTCACGACGACGAGATACGAGCCGTCGGGCGAGAAGTCGACATCCCGCAGGTACGTGTCGAACCTCGACGCGCAGGTCGGCTTGTAGCGATCAGTCTCCCAGTTGGCGACCGACGCCGGCGTCGTCGTGAGGTCCACCATCCCGATCTGCCATCGATCGAGCCCGTCGATCCTCGTGAAGTTGCCGATGGCGATCAGCTTCGAGGCGTCCGGCGTCACGTCGAGCTTCGCGACGTAGGCCTTGTTCTTGCGCGCGACGGTGAACTGCACGTTGAAGTTGGGATCGGGCGCGCCCGTCGTGGCGTCGAGTGCGGCGACGAGCGAATGCGGCGTGCCCTTGACCTGCGTGAACGTGCCCGCGATGTAGAGCGTGTTACCGCGCACGGTCAGGTCCTTGACGCTCCCGTTGACGGAGGTCTTGAAGCCCTGGACCGGGAGGCCGGTCGCCAGGTCGAGCTTGGCGAGCTTCTTCGTCGATGTGCCTGAGATGTTGTTGAACAGACCGCCGACGAACACCGCCGTGCCGTCGGCCGACGGCACGAGCGCCTCGACGCGCGCGTCGGGCTCGGGGTCGAAGGCCATGTCGATCGCGCCGGTCGTCGCATCGAACGCGAGAAGGTTGTTGCGCGTGAGCACCGGGCCGCCGAAGACGTCCTGCACCTGCGTGAAATTGCCGCCGACGACGATCTCGTTGCCGACCTGGGCGATAGCCTTCACGCTACCGTCCAGCACGTTCGGCGACCAGTCGACCGGGTCGGCCGACACGATCACCGAGTGCGACGCCTGAACCGCCGCCGCCGGCGAGTAGGGAAGCCCCACCGCAGCCGCCGCCATCGTCGTTGCCAGCACGACGAGGAACAGACGAAGGTGGCGATCCACGAGATGTCTCCTGCTCATCTGTGCTCCCTTAGTCTCGGCGCGGTCTCGGTGTCCATCGCAGACATCCCGCGGGCACGACCAGCCTAGCTCTACGTCGATACGGCCTGCATCCGACGAAACGGCCTGGCGTTCCGGCGTTCGCACTAGTGCGAACGGAGTAGCGCCCCCGGACCGACGGTCTCGACCCGCGCAACTCCCCATTGCGTGGGCCCTGAGTGCGTCCTAGCGTTCACCTTGGCTCGTTGGTAGAGTCCCAACCCCTCGATGCCTCCCCGGCAACCCTCGCCGGGAGGATCGGATGCGGAGCCGGATCGACCCGCTCTGCGAGTCTCGGGACAACGGTGAGGTGAGGATGTCCGTTCAGGAGCGCGGCGGGCAAGACCGGCAGGCCGGCGGCACGGCGGGCCCGCGCGAGCACCTGGGGCCGTTCATGCGGCAGAGGCGCCTGATCCTCGTGACGGTGCTCGTCGTCTTCGGTGCGGCGCTCATCTACACATTCGCCCGTACGTCCGTCTACACGTCGACGGCGACGGTGCTGGTCAAACCGACGGGAGTGAATCGCGCCAGTCTCGGAACGGTCGATGCGGAGAAGCTCATCAACCTCGACACGGAGATGCAGATCGTCCGGTCGACCGCTGTTGCCGAGGAGGCCGCCTCATCGATCAACGCGGGCCTGAGCCGAGCGCAGCCCCTGACCCCGGCACAGCTTCTCAAGCACGTGTCCGTGAGCGCGGTCCCCGACGCGCAGACGCTGGAGGTCTCCTTCTGGGACTCCAACGCGTCGGTGGCACAGAAGGGCGCCATGGCCTTCGCCGATGCCTACCTGAAGAACCAGCAGACCCAAGCGGAGCAGCTTGTGGCGACCCAGATCGACCACATCACGACGAGCATCCAGACCGCGCGTGCGCGGCTGCAGAGGCTGAACGCGATCATCGCGTCGTCACGGCCGAACTCCGCCGCGGCGAGGAACGCACGAACACAGCGTGGCAGCGTCTTGGCGTACGTCAACGCGCTCGAGGGCGAGGTGACTGCGACGGGACTGCTGAACACGGACCCCGGAGAGGTCATCGTGGACGCCCAGGTCCCGAAGGGGGCGATCAGCCCCAACCATCGCTCCGATCTTGTGGTCGGTCTACTCCTCGGGCTGGCGGCAGGCATCGCGGTTGGATTGGTGCGCGACCGGATGGATCAGCGCCTGCGGAAGACGGCGGACCTGGAAGAGGTGCTCGGCGCTCCGATGCTCGCCAGCATCCCGCTGGTGGTCGGCGGAGAGGACGGGCCCGCCGGACTCGTCACGGTCCGTGACCCCGAGGCTCCTGCCTCGGAGGCGTACCGTGCCCTCCGTACCACGCTGATGGCCGTGGCCGGGCGCGGCGAGGGAACCCTGATGGTGGTCAGCGCCCTGCCGGGCGAGGGGAAGACGACGGTCGCGGCGAACCTGTCGGTCGCGCTCGCCGCCACCGACAAGCGGGTCGTGTTGGTCTCCGCCGACATGCGGCGTCCTCGCATCCACGAGATGTTCGGGCTGCCCAACGGTCGCGGGCTGTCGAACATCCTGACCGGCCAAGTCCCGGCCGACCTAGGCGTCCTGGATTGGCGGGTCGAGAACCTCTACGTGTGCCCGAGCGGCCCCACGCCGCCCAACCCGGCCGAGCTGCTCCAGTCCCAGCGGATGCGGGATCTGGTGGCCGAGCTGCGTGGTCTGGTCGAGTACGTCGTGCTCGACGCCCCGCCGGTACTCACGGTCGCCGACCCGCTCGTGCTTGCCGCACTCGTCGACGGCGTCGTCTTCGTGGTGGACGCCAGGAGCACGGAGCGGGACGCGATCGCCGAGGCGAGACGCCGCCTCGAGCAGGTGGGAGCGAAGGTGCTGGGCGGCGTCATGAACAAAGTGCCGCCCGCGGGACCCCACGAGTATGGCTACAACTACCGGTACGGGTACGGGCAGACGAAGGACGAAGCCGTAACCAAGTCGACGAGGAAGCCGGCCTCCACCCCGAGCCCAACCGACGGCTAGCGGCGCTCCTCGACCGTCTGCGCGCGATCCTCCTCGCGCAGCTGTAGGTCGTTGGCCTTTTCGAAGGCACGGATGGCTCGAAGGATCATGTCGACCGATCCGACGGGGTCCATCCCCACGGCGGTCTCGGCCGCGAGCACGAGCCCGTGAACGCCGTCCAAGAGCGTGTTCGCGATGTCGTTCGCTTCGGCGATCGTCGGCACGTTGCTGGTGACCATCGACTCCAGCAGGTTCGTGGCGACGTAGACCGGGCGGTTCCACCTGTTGGCGCGGCGCGCGATGGCCTTCTGGTAGAAGGGCACGTGCTCCAGCGCTATCTCGTGAGAGAGGTCTCCCCGGTCGATCAGCACCGAATCGGCGGCGTCGATGATCCCGTCCATGTTACGCACGCCTTCACGGCTCTCGATCTTCGCGATGATGTGCGCTCCGGGCGGGGCGAGCGAACGCAGTCGCTTCACGTCCTCCGCGTTGCTCGCGAACGAGAGCGCGTAGTGGGTGATGCCGTGCCGGACACCGATCTCGATGGAGGCCAGGTCCTTCGCGGACAGCGCCGGGAGGGCCGGCCGAGGGTCGATCGTGACGGCCTTGTTCGACCCGATCTTGCCCGGGGAGACGACCACGGCTCGGGCCCGACCCTCCTCCACGTCGGTGACCCGCAGGAGGGCCCCCTCGAAGTCGATCCCGAGCAAGCTGCCCACCCGGAGCTCGTCGAAGACCGAGCTCGGCCACAGGGTCAGCTCGCTTGCCGTCCCGGGAACCTCGTCCGCGGCCAGCAGGATCTCCCGGTCCACCGTGAGCTCGACCCCGGGCCGCACGATGCCGCAGCGGACCTGAGGGCCCTCACTGTCCAGGCAGATGGGCGTGGACGAGACACGGCGGACGAGGTCGATGGTGCTCTCGACCGCATCCAGCGGGGTATGGGACAGGTTGATCCGGAACAGATCGACCTCACGCTCGTCGAGTTGCCGGATCACGTCGGGCTTGAGGGAGGCGGGGCCGAGCGTGCAGAATATCCGGATCTTCATGAAGCAACTATTCTAGGGATGCGCCGAACGGACCCACAATCCGTCGTTCGGGCTCGGGCGCGCAACCTTCGCCCCTGGACTTTCGGCGGTTGCCGTGCCTTGGACGGGTCCCCCATACTGAATGTCTACGCCCGATCCCTGCCGGATCCGGAGCGAACCCGGCGCCACGAAGGGGAACCGAGATGGCATATCCGTGGACGTCCAAGGAAGTGCTGGTCACAGGGGGCGCGTCGTTCATCGGTTCGACGCTGGTCGACGCGCTGCTCACGCGCGGCGCGTCGGTCCGTGTCGCGGACGATTTCAGCAGCGGTTCCTACCGCAACATCCAGCAGGTCGTCGAGGACGGCTCGGTGGAGCTCGTGCGCGGCGACCTGAGGGACCCAGAGGTCGCGCGCAGGTCCGTGGACGGGATGGACGTCGTCTTCCACCTCGCGGCCGACCACGGGGGTCGCGGCTACGTGGATCTGCACCAGTACCTCTGCTCCACGAACCTCGGCCTCGATTCGCTCCTGTTCAGGAGCGCCCTCGACGCCGATGTGGAGGAGATCGTATACGCGTCGTCCGGCTGCATCTACCCGGTGTACCTGCAGGCCGACCCCAGCGAGACGCTCTACCTCACCGAGGACATGGAGAAGACGCCCGGCTACGATCCCGACGGGCTCTACGGCCTCGCGAAGGTGGCGGCCGAGCTCACGCTTCGGGCCATCCACGACGAGTTCGGGACGAAGACGACGTCGCTCCGGTACTTCACCGTCTACGGGCCGAGGGGCGTCGAGAACCACGCGGTGATCGCCATGATCGCGCGGGCCTTCCTGCGCCAGGATCCTTTCTACGTGTGGGGGAACGGCGAGCAGATCCGCAACTGGACATACGTGGACGACATCGTGGAGGGGACGATCCTCGCCGCCGAGAAGATCGAGGATGGCACGGCCGTGAACCTCGGCACGATGGAGCGCGTCCGGGTCCTCGACGCCGTGAAGATGGTGTGCGACCTGGCAGGCTACGAACCCGAGATCGTCCTCCAGCCCGACATGCCCACCGGGCCTATGAACCGAGTGGCCGACAACTCCCTCGGGAAGCGGCTCCTCGGCTGGGAGCCGAAGGTCCCCTTCGCTGAGGGCTTGAAGCGCACCTTCGACTGGTATTTCTCGACCAAGGACCCCGACGAGGTCCGGGCCATCTTCGACTTCATGCTGACGGGCCGGGGCGCTCCGGCGAACGAGCCCGAGCGCACCGCCACTTCCACGCGGAGGTGAGCGTGAGCCTCACGTCGGACGAGCTGGCGGACCTCCCTGTGCTCGAGCGACGGTGCCGGACGCGCACGACCGGGCCCGAGGTGAACGGGGTGCGGTTCGATGCCATCTCGCCCGAGACCTACCTGCGGTCGCTGGCGACGTTCCTGTCTTGCGGGCACAGTCACGTGGTCCACTTCTGCGCCTCACATCCCACGGTCGAGGCCAGACGGGATCCCGACTACCGCGACGTCCTGAACAAGGGGTCGCTCAACGTGCCCGACGGGATGCCGGTCGCCTGGGCGGCCCGGATGCTCGGCTCGCGGACCGAGCGTCTCACCGGGACGGAGGGGATGCATCTCGCCGCTCTTTGGGGCGTCGACCGGGGCCTCCGCCACTACCTGTACGGGGGTACCCCCGAGACCCTGGAGAAGCTCCGGCGACGCCTCGAGGAGAGGTACCCGGGGATCCTCATCGTGGGGGTCGAGTCACCGCCCTTCCGCCCCCTCACCGACGAGGAAGTCGCCGAGAGCGTGCGGCGGATGCAGGATGCGGGGACCCAGGCGCTGTGGGTCGGGCTCGGGGTGCCGAAGCAGGATCTGATCGCTGACCGGCTGAGGACGCTCCACGTGGCGCCGGTCATCCTGTGCGTTGGGGCCGCGTTCGATTTCGTCGCGGGCACGATCACGCGGGCTCCGATGTGGATGCAGCGCATGGGACTGGAGTGGGTGCACCGACTGGCCTCGGAACCCAAGCGACTGTGGAAGCGCTACCTGATCGGCAATCCCGAGTTCGTCATGGGTGTTGTGCGCGACCGCCTGCTCGGCTCGGGGCAACGCGAAGGGACCTCATGAGTGGCGGGCCAGGCGCGCAGGTCGCAAGGTCGAAGATCAGCTCAGGCTACGCGGCCCTTGTGCTGTCTAGCTGAAGTACGAGTTGTGCCCGCAGGTGGTGAACGAGGCCAGCGACTGAGCGGTCGTGTCGACCCAGTAGTTCATGATCTGGCCGTTGAAGGTAGCCGTCGTGTGCGAGTAGATCGCCCCGACCACCTCGGGCCAGCTCTTCATCGTGCGCACCGCGTCGGAGAGCCACTGGGCCTTCGCCGTGGGCGACCCGGCCGTGTAGCCGCAGTCGACCTGCTCGACGGTGCCGTACTCGCCGATCAACAGCTTCTTCCCCCGCGCCGTGGCCTGCAGGTGGGCCGGCGAGAAGATCTCGTTGAAGGACCGCCAGTGCTTGATGCCCTTGTCGCAAGGGAAGCGGTTGTAGCCGTCGACGACGAGCACGCTGTACAGGCTCGGATCCGGCAGCCACGCGTCCGGACCGCCGTGGCCGCCCTTGAGCGTGGAGGCCATCAGGGCGACGCCCCAGGTGAAGTTCGTGACGCCGACCGCGTCGAAGAGTGTCCTGACGTGGGCGAAGGCCGTCTTGAAGTCGGCGCCGGTCCCACACAGGGTGTCGTTCTCGGGCTCGTGGTGGAAGTTCAGGTACCCCTGCACACCCCAGCTCTTCAGGTTGTTGGCCCACGTCAGGAGCTGCGAGTCGTACTGCCCAGCGGCGATCTGGGACCAGGGGACGTGGTCTCCTTCGCTTGTGAAGGCGTGGAGCGACAGGTACGGCACACGTCCGCCCGACGCCGCGTACTGCGCCAAGTAGTCAGGGGCCGGGTCGTTCCAGTGCAGGTAGTGGCGAGTGATGGACATCGTCCGGCCCGTCAGGCTCTCGAGGTCGGTGAGCGCCGTCTGCCAAGACTCGCCGCCGCGGGGACGGCAGTAGGCGCCCCACAACGGTGCCATTGGCGTGAGCTCAGCGCCCCGCGTGTGACCCTTCGTCTTGGCGAAGGCGATCCCCGGGGCGAAAGTGAGGCCAGCCGCGACAAGTGCCGATATCTTGAGGAATTGCCGTCGGTCTATCGTACTTGGGTCCATCGGTCGTCCCGTCGTTGCGGTCTTGTCGAACGAACCTTCTATCCAGAGGTATCGGGGGAGAGCAGAACCGGCCTGACTAGTCAAAGGGCGGGATCCCGTTCGAGTGGCCGGACGCCAGCTCCCCCGAAAGGCGTAGGTCGGGGTCCCTGAGGAGCGAAGATGGCTGGGATCGGTAGATATGTGAACCGGAAGCGCTGGACGCTTCAGCGTTTCGGCATGTCCCCTGCGAAGCTCCCGTACCGGCTCACGGACCGCCGCGCGCCCAGGGTGTTCTGCGTGAGTATCCCGAAGGCCGGAACGCACCTGCTGGAACGCGCGATCTGCCTGCACCCGCGTCTGTACCGCAAGTACCTTCCGACGGTGGGCGACGGCAACGTCGTGCGGTGGGGAAGCCTGGACCGGATCCTCTCGGATCTCAAGCCCGGGCAGGTCGTGGTGTCTCACCTCAGCTTTCGGCCCGAGTTCCCCGAGACCCTTGCGGAGCACGGGGTCCGGGGTATCTTCCTGGTCCGCGACCCACGAGACATCGTGGTCTCGCAGACCCTCTTCGTGTCACGAGCGGAGGCGCACCGCCAGCACGCGGTGTTCACCGCGCAGACGAGCATGCGGGATCGGCTGGCGCTGTCCATCGTAGGGGACCCGATGCACAAGGTTCTGGGGATCGCCGAGCGCCTGGACCACTATGCCGGGTGGCTCACCGGTGGTTGCCTAGTGGTGCGGTTCGAGGACCTGGTGGGGCCCGGGGGCGGGGGTGATGCCGCTGCGCAGGAGGCCACGGTCCGTTCGATCTACGAGTACTTGGGCCTCGGGGGAAACGAGCGGTTCTTGCGCTCGGTCTGCGGGCGGCTGTTCTCCGTCGACAGCCCTACGTTCCGCAAGGGCTCCATCGGTGCCTGGCGGGAGTTGTTCGACCAGGAGCTGGAGGCGCTCTTCGAGCGTACCGTGGAGGACCGGATGGCGCCGTACGGCTACCGGCTCACCCATCGCACGCGAACCTCATGGG
>Ga0315282_10014289_pt1 | contig 11849 bp, 9 predicted proteins | sample YL17G07_20_MG_FD_203693 | JGI IMG/M metagenome (GOLD analysis project Ga0315282, IMG submission 203693) | Sediment microbial communities from Yellowstone Lake, YNP, Wyoming, USA - YL17G07_20 | ecosystem: Environmental > Aquatic > Freshwater > Lake > Sediment | place: USA: Wyoming | collected... | reverse complement strand
TGCTTTACAAAGCCTACCAAGAGAAAAACAAAACATTAAAAGTCGATATTAAAAAGAAAGTTTCGGTCAGATTTTTTAATACTCGATCAGATCTCGTTTCGGTCAGATAGTTAAATGATTTGACACGTAAATTTCCAAAAAGAAACGCCAAAAAACAGCAAGATTAAAATTGTTGGAAAAATAAAAAGTTTAATTTTCATTTATTTTCTATGTTGTAAACCTTTCTTTCGCCGGAAGGAAGGTAATATTCAAGTTCGGTGTCGGAGAGCCATTTTGGCTTAAATCGCCAAGAAGGATCGGCTGAAGCTAATTTTGTTTTTTCTTTAGTAAAAAGATTATAAATCCACAAATTCTTCATTTTTCCTTCTTCTCTGGCCTCTTCTTCGATTTGTTCGGTGACGCCCTCGAGCCCAGTGAAGGAGATTATATCGGCATAGGCAAGCCACCCCTTAAAGTTCCACGCTCTTTCAGCGCCGGAAGGAAGATCGGGGGGCATGGGCAAAATATCGGTTTTCCAAGTTCCCATTTCAATACGATAATATGCCGTCTCATAGGCTCCAATATATATATCTCCCCAATAATATTTATTATCTGGAGTAAAGATGCCTAAGCCAAAGCTTCCCGGCTGAACATCTGGATATTGCTCTAAAATTTCATCAAGGGTTAAAACAAAAACATCTTCTTTAGTGTTTAAATCTTTTATGACAAAGGCGTAATTAGGGTTACCGAGATAACTTCGTTCTAGAACAAGATATGTTTCGGTAGGATCAATACGAAAGTCTTGACCGTAATTATCTGGCACCCCTTCTTTTTTAAATAAATCTATTAATTTTTCTCCACTCCCATCGTAGTGAAATCGCCAAAGTTCTGTTCGGTAATTCGGCAAGGGTGCTCCTTTTTCATCGTCAAAATTGAAGACCCTTATAACATAGATACTACATTTGTACGTCTCTAAAGCATGGGCTGCTTTCGAAGTATTATCTATTTGGAAACTACTTTTTATATTCTGAGTCTTTTCGTCTCTTATATTAATAACTAAAGGAAGCTTAGGATATTTTATTTCTTCGGCATATTTCTCATCAATAGGATACTCTGCAAATTCATCGTCTAATAAACAAGGCCCATGGCTTGTTTCCTCTGATTTATTCTCTAGGTAAAAAAAATAATAACCTGAAAATCCCAAAATAATAGTTATAATAATTACAACGATGTATACTCCCTTTTTCATCAAAACTTAAAGATGCTCAATGATATATTGGGCATCTTTTATTAATAACTCCAAAGCTTGTTCGGCAATGTAGCCTTTTTTATTGTAAAATTTCACCTCTTTGATAAACAATTCGAGAATTTTAGTGATGGCTTCGTTCATTTTCTTTTCGTACTCCTCTCTAGCTTTTTCTAGTTTTTGTTTTACTACGGGATTTTCGGCTTTTTTTATTAATTCGTCGAAATGTTCTAATTGTTTTTCTTTTTGTTGTTCTAGCTCTTGGGCTACTTTTAATTTAGTGATGAGTATCTTTTTGACAAACTCTTTGGTTATCCAGCCAAGATTGTAAGATATTTCAACATCCTTAATGGCATCTTCTATGGTGACAACTTTTCCATTCGATTTTAATACGCCACCTATTCCATAATCACCGAGCGTTGTTACATCAACTTCTGCGTTAATAGCAAGGTAATTGTAAATTCCGTCTCCGTCAGGATCCGAGCCATAAGTAGTATAATTTCCTGTAAATTTTGCTCCACTATTTATGCTCGAAGGAAAATTTTTGGTCGAATCCACCGAGTCTATTTGCTGAGAAGCAAAGGTCCCACTGGTAAGGAAGCCGATGACAAGAAAAAGAATAGCAAACAAGAAAATAATTAGAATAAAAATAAAGGCCAGCAAAGTAATTTTGGTTTTTCTTTTCCAGTATTTATAACCAATTAAAGTTAATACTGTAATGAGTATTAAAAATGTAATGCCGGTAATTATTAATTGGCCCGTTCTCGGAATATCCTCTAAGCGCCTAATCACTTTTTGAAATTTTGCAAGTTTATAAGCATATTCACCAAATTGGGTATGATTATAATTAGGTGTATCAAAGGATTTTTCATCAATAATAAGCTTACTTGCTTCATCTTCTATAAATAAATTTGCTGTATAAACTCCGTCTATTCCAGCGTTATAGATATCCTCTCCGCTGAAATCCACAGTTACGGTTTTAACCCCCAACTCTAGAGCTGGTAGAAAAAACCAAAAGCCTCTTGCAGGGAACCTACTGCTCCTTGCGCTAATAAATGTGTCATTGAATTTTAGTTCTCCGCTTACAATATATTCACCGGGTACCGTTACATCAACTTCGACATCCATAAATAAAGCGTTATAAATTCCGTCTCCGTCAGGATCCGAGCCATAAGTAGTATAATTTCCTGTAAATTTTGCTCCACTATGGTATTCATAATCCCCCCAACCATAGTTAGCATTTTTATCTATCAAGTAAATTTTATGACCTTCGGTTAAATCAGCTTTTTGTTTTGAATCTACGAGATACCACTTTGTAATTTGATCCCATTCGATGAATTCGTCTTTACTGTCATATTTTTTTCCAAAAGTAGGGTCATAAAACTTATCCCATGGCCGAATACCAAGTTTGCCTAACTGATGCATGGGGAAACTCCATCGATCTACAGCCCCACTTAAGGGATGAGCATTTCCTTTCTGACTATCTGGAGCTATTGAGTTAGTTTTTGTGACAAAACCTAAACCTTCTTTTCCATATCTCTGTAGCGTACTTACATCTACACCTAAAATTTCAACTAACCACTGCCAGGTGTTTGAAAAACCTACACAGTCAGCGCAAGAAGTAATGCCCTCTATTAATGTTGACCATTTTTCAGGAGTAGAATAAGCATCATAATATTGAAGGTTTGTACATCTATATGGCGGATATCCATATAACCATCCGCTTTCTTTATTTATTCCTTCGGTTATTTTTAGTGCTATTTCTTCTTCATTTGTAGCCCCGCTTGCCCAATCAGTAGCTTTTTCCAGCCAGATTTCTTTTGGTTTTTCCTCTGACTTTGGTAATTTTGGTTTTTCATAGGTAACATACAGAGGATGATTCATGCGCTGAAAATTCAGTTTATTGCCCTTATCATCATAGATTGTAAAAGCTAAGATCAAAATATATCTTCCTACTTTTTGGGGGGGATGAACTTCAAAATCTGCTGTCCACCCATCATCCGTATCCTTCAACTTTAGAATGCTAGAGCCTCTTTTATCTGTCCCTTGAATTATCCAAGCATAATCGCAAGTTGGCTGCCAAGAAGGTTTTACCGGAAATGCCTTAATAGTGGATTTAATTTTAAAAGAGCCAGGATAAGTGATAATAAACCGATCTTTCATGGCATCAGCTATAGGATCAAATATAGATGGACTTTCAATTGTCCAAATCGGATCCTCAATATCTCTGATATCAATATCATCCAAGGCTCCGAGTTGAATCACCTTTATTTCTTTAGGTACCTCCCACCCATCCTCTTTCATAAACGGATATCTGTCTTGTCCTCCTGTAAAGTTGTATGGCGTGTCTCCGATTCCGTCAGAACCCGGCTCATCTTGGTTCGGACCCCTTTTAAGATCTAAGCCGGCATAATCGCTCCAGTAATTTCCGCCAATTGGATATTCTTCTTGAAAGAGATTGCCAACTCCTTCAAAAACAAAAGCTTGGGGTTTAGAACCATTGTCTATAAAATTGTTGTGGTAGATTTTGTTATTGTTGGAATAGCGGAGATGAATCCCTTGGTATCTGTTTTGTTTAATGGTGTTTTCGCTGAAGGTGTTGTTATTTGAATAATAGAGAAAAATACCAGGGGAAATGGTTGAACTGGCAGCCGTATTATTGAGAAAAGTATTGTCATTAGAGAAAGTTAGACGAAATCCTTCTTGGTAGTTATTGGAGGCCAGATTTTGAGAAAGTTGATTATTATCAGCTAAGTGTAAGTTAATTCCTGCTGATTGATTGGAAATGGCTTGATTATTGGAAATGGTGTTCTGATTGGAATTACAAAGAAGAATTCCATCTCTGGCATTAAAGTTAGTGGTATTATCCTCTAGGGTATTCTCATCAGATTCATCAATAAAGATGCCGAAATAGAGATTGTTATGATCGGCGATATTTTTCCTGAGAGTGTTTCGATGAGAATTTACTCGAAGAACAAAGCCAGAGTAATTATCCTGGGCCATGTTTTCCTCAAGAATATTTTCAGTGGAAGTTCGAAGATAAATACCAATTTCAGTGTTTCTCAAGACTGTATTTTTATTGAGAATATTTTTGTCAGCATTAACTAGAGCAATTCCTAAATAGGGGCTGTCAGAAATAATATTATGAGAGAGAATGTTATCATTTGAATAAATTAAGAGAATGTTGTGAGAGAAATTAGAAATTTGGCAGTTTTTGATGGTAACATTTGATTTTCCTCCTTGGTAGATACCGAAGCCGACACCAATTTCTGGAGTAGTGATTTTGTGATTGTTGCAATCTAAAATGAAATCGCTTTCTTCAATTTCGATGCTTTCGGTTAAATCTTGGGTTAAAGTGCAAGTTGAAGTTGCGAGATCCCAGGCTCCGTAATTTGAGCAATTGTCCGGCAAAAAAATGGTTCCCCTAATTTCTTGAAACCAAATAAAGTGGTTCTTAGTTAAATCCTGGTCAAAAACGTAAGTTCCGGTCTCGCTGGTGGTGAATTGGGTTTCATTTTTGTAGCTGTCCTGGTATTTGTAGTAGGTTTTGCCCGGTTCCAGGCCAGACAAAGTCAGGGTTGTGGAAGTAAAAACAGATGAAGCCTCTATTTGGAGGCTTATTGTTTTTGGTACGGATTCTAACCTTATCGTTATTTCTTCTGAACTCTGTAGAGAAACATTAAGATATTCGCTGTTGGTTATTTCAAAATGGGTGCCAGTGCCCTCCGCAATTCCGGACGGAAGCGGAACGGGCGTTGGTGATGGAATCGGAGGCGGTGGTTCTTCCGCGCCTAAAACCACAGGCATCTTTAGAGCAACCACCAAACAGGGGAAAACAATTATTAAAGCGATTATTATCGATTTTGTTTTCATGGTTTTTATTTTTTACTTATATTTCTTATATCATTTTAACATAAAAAACGGCCTCAAAATAGGCCGTTTAATATTTTTTTTATTTTTTATATTACGGTATAGGAAACTTTTGGCAAAGTTTTTTGACTTGGCTTTTGATTATGGCCGGAGATTTTTTCAATGTGATTATATCGTTTATCCAAGAGGCAGCTATTTTCATTTCTTTTTCTTTGAAGCCCCGGGTGGTCAGAGCCGGTGTCCCGAGGCGAATACCCGAAGGATCCTGAGGAGGACGGTTGTCATAGGGAATAAGATTTTTATTTACGACAATCCCGGCTTTTTCCAGAATCTCTTGAGCCTCTCCGCCCGTCATTCTCTTGTTTGTCAAATCAATTAATACCAGGTGATTATCCGTTCCGCCGGTAATTAATTTAAAATTAAATTTAATTAATTCATTGGCCAAAACTTTGGCGTTTTTAATAATCTGACGGGCATAAGCTCTAAATTTTGGGGAATCAGCTTCTTTTAAGGCAACGGCTATGGCGGCAATGGTGTGATTATGCGGCCCGCCCTGAAGCCCGGGAAAAACCATGGAAAATATTTTTTTGCTCAATTCTTCCCGGCAGATGATAATCGCTCCCCGGGGCCCACGCAATGATTTGTGGGTTGTGGTTGTCATAACATCGGCGTAGGGAATGGGATTTGGATGAACTCCTCCGACTATCAAACCAGCCAAATGGGCGACATCAGCCATTAAATAGGCTCCGGTGACATCAGCTATTTCTCGGAATTTTTTAAAATCAACCTGCCGAGGATAACCGCTGAATCCGCAAATAATAAGTTTTGGTTTTTCTTTTTTTGCCAGGACTTTGATTTTTTTATAATTCAAAAATCCGGTTTTTTTATCAAGAAAATAAGGAACGCTTTTAAAATCTTTTCCGGATAAGCTCGATTTTGCGCCATGAGTTAAATGTCCTCCGTGCTTGATATCAAGGCCCATAATTTTATCGCCGATTTTCAAAAGTCCCCGCAAAACCGCATAATTTGCCGGGCTACCGGACAGAGGCTGAACATTCACGCTCCAGCCCTTGCGGTCTCCAACAAAAATTTTTCTTGCCCGGTCTTCAGCCAATTTTTCCAATTTATCAATGTATTCCATTCCCCCGTAATAGCGGGCTCTGGGCCGACCCTCGGAATATTTTGCAATAAAAATTGAACTTAGAGCTTCCCTCACCGCCGGTGAGGGATAATTTTCCGAAGCAATAAAATTGAGAGTCGCTTGCTGGCGCTCGCTCTCTTTTTTAATCAAACTGACAAGTATCGGGTCAAATTTTTTGATTTCGGAAAAATCCATATGAAAATGATTAATAACTATATTCAGCCACTTTTAATCCATCCTTATCTCTTAGAGTAATTATATCTGTGTCATCGCGCCAGATTTGAGAATCTTTCCCCAAATAAACGTACCAAATTTTTTCAAGAAAATCCACTCTATCTTTATTATTTTTAATGCAGGCGGGATAATTTAGGTTTTGGCGAATGTAATTTTGGCAGTCATTTTCCAGTCCAATTATCTTTTGGCTAGTCGGTTCCTCGCAGGAAGAAAGATTCCCAATAAATTTCTGGCAGTTAAGAGATAAATCATCCAAATCCTCATCCGGCGGGCCGGGACATTTATTCGGCAGAGGCAAATAAAATTGGGCGGCATTATTTAAATAACCTGTGCATTTATTAAGTCGGAAACTTTTCCAGCTCACCGGAGTTATTCTGCTAAAAATATAGACCCTCCCGCCGCCAGGGATATTAAGGTTATCCTGACGATTAATATTTGGATTATCATAATCGCCGGGAAGATAAATTTTTTTACTTTCTTTTTTTGTGTCAAGAATCCAGGCAGCAATATCAATGGCGTCGCTGCTTGAATTATAAAGAGATAAATATTCTTCATTAACGTCTGATTTTTTTATATTTCTGCTTTCAATGTCAATCTTGTCAAAATATGGAGAAATTTTTACCTGAAAAGAAAATTTAGCCGGCATCGGGTCGTAATTTCCTTCTTTGTCCTTTGCCCGGACAAAAAATGTATAAAAAGCGGGGCTCGAAGGAAATTTTGTTGTCCGCTTGGCGCTCCAGGCCGACTGCCATCCCTTATCAAATCCCTCTACAAACGTTTCAAATGACAGGGAAGAGGGTTCTCCGAGAACAGTCGTTCCGGAAAACTCAAAAGTAACCTCGTTTGTCTCAAAAACCGCGGCCGGATTTCCCACAATGAAAGTCTCGGGATATTTTATCGGCTGGGTTTGAGAACTAAGCTTGTTCGATTCCCAAACCCCTTTTAATTTATCATTAGGTATGGTGATGATATTTTGCCAGTTGAAGCCGAGATTGTTAAAAGTCATGGGGTCGGGAATCCAACGCCGGGAGCCACTTTTTATGAGATAGACTTCCGGACCGCTTCCTTTAATAAGAGTTCCGTCAAGAAATTTTGAAGTGCCTGAAACTTCATCGCCGGTAGGATAATTTTTAAAAATTTCATCAGTAACTTTAACAATCATATTCCAATCATAGAAAAGGCCGTTAAAAACCCGGGGATTTAAAATATGACGCTTTATCCCATTTTCCAAAACAAAAACTTCGGGCCCCGATCCCTGCAATAAAGTGCCGTTGGAAAAATAGTTTTCAGCTGCCGATATCCTGGGAGCAAAAAAAATGAAAAGCAATAAAACCACTCCGCTAAATTTTAAATAGATTTTTGGCATTTTGGGTAGTTTGATTTTCAACTTCTTCATACCTTAAATTTTTAATTTTGGCAATTTCTTCGGCCACATATTTAACATACAAAGGCTCGTTTCTTCGCCCCTCATATGGCGGTGGAGTTAAATAAGGGCAATCGGTTTCAATTAAAATTTTCTCCAAAGGAATTTCTTCAATAATTTTCTCGGGATCCGGCAATCCTTCAATTTTTTTAAAAATTAAACCGTTAAAGCCGATATAAAAACCCAATTTCAGATATTCTTGAGCTTCTTCCAATGTGCCGGTAAAACAATGGCTTGCACCTCGAATTGTTCTATTGTTATATTGTTCTAATGTTCTGACGAGATCGTCGTGAGCGACGCGGCAATGCAAAATTACTGGAAGATTTAATTCCGCCGCCAATTCTAATTGCTTTACAAAAATTTCTTTTTGCTTCTCTTTGAATTGATGAATTCTGACCTTGGTTTTTGGCCTCCAGTAATAATCAAGTCCTATCTCCCCTATTGCCACGACCTTCTTGGAGCTTTGGGCAAGTTTTTTATATTTCTCATAATCGAAATCTTCTTCACGGGTTTTAAATTCAATTTCTTCTTTATCAACCTTGATTTTGACGAGACCCGTTTCCAAATGAATGGGGTGAAGGCCGATAGCCGCATAAACTCCTTCCTGATACTTTTCGGCCATCATTACCGCCCGTTCCGAAGTAGTATACTGGGAGCCTACATTTATGACCCAAACGCCGGCATCCAAAGCCCGCCGAATCACCTCGTCGGAATCATCTTTGAAAGCGTTGAAATTCACATGGGCATGGGTATCTACAAGCATATATTAAATTTTATCAGAATTTCAGCAAAATAAAAAGCGGCTTGCTAGCCGCTTATTTATAATTTATTTCTTGCACCCTTTTCTTTTCAAAGAAAACTTTATCTCTTCTTCTATTTGATTTACCTCTTTTTCAGATAAGCCGAGGGCCCTCTCCATGGCCGTTATTGCTGCCGATGTTCTCATAACATAGCTGTAATCTGCCTCATCCCAGCAGCCAAATACATCCTCGTTTCCATATTTCCTTTTTAACCCTTCTAAGGTTTTAAGGTAATCGCGAAATTCTTTTTTAAACACCAACAAGCCCTTTTCGATTGTTCCAAACATTTTTCACCTCCTTTCATCTTTGTTTGGCTCTTAGATTTTGAAGGAACTTTCATCGCCCCCTTCTCATAAAAATTTACCACTTCCCCAAGGTCCGATCAATATATTTTGTCGAAAATTTCGACAACAAATTAATCTTGACCTTCACAAATGGGATTTTATTTGCTAGAATAAAAATATATGCGGCAATCACTCCAAAAAATATTGGAGTCTTATGGGCTTAATCCAAAAGAGGCCAAACTTTATTTGGCTGCTTTGGTGATCGGTTCGGCAACAGTTCAAGAACTGGCCAAAAAATCCAACCTGAAGAGAACAACCATCTATGATCTGTTGGAAAATTTAAAAAAGAAAGGGCTGCTTACGCCCATTAAAATGAAAAGGAGGAGTTATTATTTAGCCGAAGACCCGGAACACATTCTTAGAGATTTAGAAGAAAAGGTTCACTTAATAAGTGAGGCCTTGCCAGAATTAAAATCAATTAAGGGGTTACTTAGCGAAAGGCCGAAAATATATTTTTATGAAGGGAGAGAGGGATTTCGAAGAATCTGGAAAGAAATATTAGAATCCGGCGAGAAAGAGTATCTAACCATAACCTCCGGCGAGCAATTTCTTGATTACGTCAGCGAAAAATACATTACCGAAAAAATTATTCAAAGAAAAGTTAAATCAGGCATTAAAAGCAGACAGCTTATCAACGACTCTCTTTATGCCAGGAAAATTATTGCCAAAGATTCAAAAGAAAATCGAGTCTCAAAAATATTGCCTTCAAAATTTAAATTTCCTGCTACCGAAATTATCTTTGGAAATAAGATTGCTATTTTATCAACAAAGTTCGAAAACCTTCTCCTCATAATTGAAAGTGCAGACATTGCTAAAACTCATAAATTTTATTTTGAGATAATCTGGAATTCTCTGCCAGAATAGAACTGTTCATTTTAGTATGAGGGGGGGCAAGCCGGAACTCATCAAAGTCCCGTGTCAAATCGAGGTTTTTATCCTATCATTATTAGATGAACGGCATATAAAATATAATGGGGTTTTTGACCACCCCAGAGTTCGTTGACAAAAATATCAAAAAGGAGGTAAAAAAATGAACATTTGGAAAATAATTCTGAAGCAAAATCCGGATATTGAGGAGCTTTGCTGGATAGTCTCTAATGCCCCGGAAGAATATAAGGCAAAAGCCTGGGAGCTTTTGTCGCAAATTTTGGAACAGGCAGATATTGTTGACGCCAACTGGATACTTTCTAATTTGCCGGAAGAATACAAGACAAAAGCAAAAGAAATTCTGGAAATACGCTGAAGCTTATCAGGCCAATGCAGATGATTTTTCAAAAAGCGGTTTAAACCGCTTTTTTCTTTTTATATCAGAAATTCAATAATCTAAAATTATTATAAGCGAGGAAACAATGGCTGGCTTTTCAGGGTTTTAAATTGTTCCAGAATTTTTTCCGAAGTTTCCGGCAAAAGGGGCTTTAACATCTCGGCAATATTGCTAATGGCAAATAACAAATTACTAATAACCTCTTTTTGATTTTTTCCTTCTTCCCAAGGTCGCTCTTTATCAATATAGCGGTCGCAAAAACCAATCAACTCCCAAATCACAATCAACGCTTCATTAAACCTGAACTCCTCCAAGGCCTTTCTATGATCCTGCCAAATTTTATCAATAAATTTTTGATTTTTAATTTGTATTTTTGATTTTTGATATTTGATATTTGATATTTTCGCTAATGTTATCACCCGGGCAACAAGGTTTCCAATTCCCCCCGCCAAATCGGCATTGTATCTTTCTTTGAATTTTTCTTCGGTAAAATCGCCATCCTCCGTCGAAGGAATCTCTCTTAAAAGAAAATAACGAACAGCGTCTGCTCCATACTTATTAACAAGCTCGAACGGGTCAACAACATTTCCGAGTGATTTTGACATTTTCTGGCCGCCTACTGTAATAAATCCGTGAACCAAAATTGTTTTTGGCAATGACAGGCCCAAAGAAAAAAGCATTCCTGGCCAAATCAAGGAATGAAATTTCTGAATATCCTTGCCGATACAATGGACATCAACCGGCCAGTATTTTTTGAATTTTTTATCATCATCGGCATAACCAATTGCCGAAATATAATTTGTCAGGGCGTCTGCCCAGACGTAAATTGTCTGGGAATCATCATCGGGCACCGGAATTCCCCACTTTAAATCCTTTCTTGGCCGGGAAAAACTAATATCTTCCAAGCCCTGCTCAATAAAACTTGACATCTCGTTTTTGCGAGTTTCGGGAACAATCTTGATTTCGTCTTTTTCAATTGCTTTTTTAATTTCTTTTGAATATTTTGAAAGCCGGAAAAACCAGTTTTCTTCTTCAACTTTTTCCGGTTCTTTCTGGTGGATAACGCATTTTCCGTTTTTCAAATCTTTTTTGGTAATAAAAGCTTCGCAACCAGAACAATAAAGACCGTGGTATTTCTTATTGTAAATATCGCTGTTTTCCTTGAGTTTCTGCCAGACTTTATTTACCGCCGGCCAATGACGAATCTCATCGGTTGTTCTTATAAAATCGTTATTTGATATATTTAAAACCTCGGTCAGTTCTTTAAATCTTCCGGAAAGTTCATCACAAAATTCCTCCGGCGTTTTACCAGCTTCTTCAGCTGCCTCAGAAACTTTTCTTCCGTGCTCGTCGGTTCCGGTCAAAAAGAAAACGTCTTCGTCCAAAAGTTTGTGATACCGCGCTAAAACATCGGCCTGCAAAAGCTCTAAAGAATAACCGATGTGGGGCAAAGCGTTGGTGTAGGCAATGCTGGTTGTGATGTAAAATTTTTTAGACATAATAAATCATTCAAAAATATTGGTAGTCGCTTTTTTTCACGATCGTGAA
>Ga0315282_10014287_pt1 | contig 11849 bp, 9 predicted proteins | sample YL17G07_20_MG_FD_203693 | JGI IMG/M metagenome (GOLD analysis project Ga0315282, IMG submission 203693) | Sediment microbial communities from Yellowstone Lake, YNP, Wyoming, USA - YL17G07_20 | ecosystem: Environmental > Aquatic > Freshwater > Lake > Sediment | place: USA: Wyoming | collected... | reverse complement strand
AAGTTAAATATCATTATAACCTATTTTGAACGATTTTCCCTTCCTGTCATTCTGAGGAGCCAACTGGTGACGAAGAATCTTGCAGTATTTTCACCGAAAATCGTTTTAGGAAGGTTGGGAGACAAATGAATCTATGTAGTTAAACGTGCAGCCTGACATCCTTCTGTCATTATGAGAAGTTGAAAGAAGATTCGACAAAGAAAGGAAAGAAAGAATACCTTATTACGATTGCCAGACCCCAGATCTTCCAAGTCTTAGTGTCTCTGTTTGAGTATATCCTTAGCTACCGGGCTTAGAAAAGGTTCCATCATTTTGTGTGCCAAGCCATGGGCCGACGGAGCTTTATCGTATTCGGAAAGTACAACTTTTATCATCTTCTCAACAAGCTCTTTCTTACCGATTTGTCTCAGCGATCTACCGTCTAAATATTTATGGAATAAATAGGGATTTTTCTTCAGTCGGACCAGCCCAGATTTAACCTTCTTGTAGTCCAACAGCAAACCCTCACACCCTTCTTTATGCAAGATTATTTGAAAAAGCTCATCCAAATCCTTTTCAAGTCTACAAATAAGTGTCTCATGGTGCTCTTTATCAATAAAAAATGACAATCGCTCAAGCATATGTTCGGTTTCCTCTAACTTTCTCTTCACCTTGAGCATTAGGCTACGGTCACCGGAGGATCTTCGGCATAATGCACTCAACCGACGTCCTAAGATACTTGCCTGCTCCAAGAACCGTTCATATTCTAACGTTTGTTCAAAGCCGTCCCGACGAGCATTCGGTTTGATGCTGTGGTTCCAGATTTGTATTTCTCCAATATTCCATGTTGCAAACCGTCCTTCCGTGAAGAAAGGACACAGAAAATATTCATCCCCCACTTCGATGTTCCCGTGTCTAACACGGATCCCACGCATTGCAACATGAGGGGAAAAAGAAGCTTTGAAGTGTGTCTTAGCGTACCAGCCAAGTGCCAGGGGGTTTCCGTCCATTCCTGAAAATTGAAAAACTTCTACATTTTGAATTTTATCCTCAATATTGGTCGAGATTTCAATTCTGTCCGAATATGGTCTCAGAATTTTTTCCCCATTAAGGGTTATTTCGTAACTTTTATAACCAGAGATATCGCCAAAGTACTCATCGAGTCTTTCTGCAAAAGAGAAGTTGCTTCTGTCATAAGGCACTGGAGCCACCTGCGACAAATACTGTTTAATTGTTCTTATGTTCATTAATTTATCCGAGTGGAACTTATGAATACCCTCCATAGTTACACGGAAGAAATGATCAGTATCCCGCTCAGTAGGCCTTCTTTTAACGGCTCTTGTTATACTTTTGACCACCTCGACCAGACTCGTATTTCGCTTTATTGTTCTCGTTAAATCTTCAAGGCGCTTTCTATCCCATTCTATAATGGAAACGTCTTCCATGCTGGAAGAACGCGTCTCGAATCTTAGCAGTTCGCAATAAGCAAGCCCGCCAAGACGTCCGATACCCCTGAAGCCTCTTTGGTTAGTCCCTTCCTTCGGGCTGGAACCCAGGTTCAATAGTACTTGGTTGGCAAGAGTCTCAGGTAATCCAGCGCCGTTGTCTTCAATGCAGACCGATCTATCTTCTCCTAAGACCAAAATTGATATACGCCCCTCATCACAAGACAGTTTCCCTTCGCGAACCGCAATATCGATCGAGTCCACCGAGTTCTGAATATACTCTCGATAAACCATAAGGGGATCGTCATACATCCCTGATGTGATCACGTCCAGCATCTGGTAACCAATAAATGGGAGTTGATGGTGGATTCCACTCACTTTTTCATGTAGAGCTTTAACCATTCTTTAACCTCTTTATTTGTGCATTTGTTATAGTATCCTTGGATTGAACTGGTTGTATTAGCACTCACAGCATTATGAAATCTAGCAGCTTCCTCTGGTTGTTCCTTAAAAAGACGCAGAATAAAAGTCCGAAATCCTTCAACTTTGCCTGTCCCGGGCGGACGTTTCGGCTCGTACTCATATATTCTTCTTTCATGTTTGTTTCTGTTCCTTAAAAGTTCCTCCGGCATGTAAAGGTTGACAATGAATTCTTCGAACGTTTCTCCAATTGTTCTCCAGGCTAGCGTTGGCGTTGGAGAGATTGCCCCGAATGCCACCCCTCTCATGATTTCCACGTTCCTTGTAAAACGCATTGTCCAAACAGCAGAATTCAAAAAATCAAACTTTTTCTCTGGAGCGGTAGGAACATAATCCCGGTTTCGATTGGATTCGTCTGGATATCTACTTTTGATTGGTGCATAGCGCATGGGGTAGCTATAGATTGCGCCAGAGGATTTATCTGTTCCCTTGCCCCATTTTTCATTGAGCCTAATGTTAATTACCAATCTCTCATATAAATCCTTCGGAGTATCTTTCCAGTTGTATAGCATATAATTGGAAAACTCTTTTATACCGTATTTTCGCGCGACCTTGAGAGCCCGAACATATGTCTTCTTATCTTTCACGTGGTCGAAAGCCACCCTCATAGGCTTTATGTCGAGTTTCGATAGCAAAGACGTTGTTCTCTCATCGATGTACCGGGCATCTAATCCTTGATTAAAGTCAATAACTCTTTGTTTCTTGGGCTTAGTATCTGTAAATTGTCCCTTCCCATATCCAAGAACAACAAGGTCTTCAACGATCTGCTCTAATCGCGAAGAAGCCAGAACGTTATTATCCATTAGTTTCAGTTTTGATTTATCCCCGTATTTGTTGCGTAGTTCTGAAATCACTCGCTTTATGTCTATATATTCGACATAAGAAGGCTCAATCTCAGGTACTCCACAATATTTGCAACTTCTTCGACATCCTCGAGTTGTATATGCATAATATGTATCGTTTATTCCGTAAAGATAAGGGTCAAGTATCTCGTAATCTGGCGGCAGCATGTCGATATTCTCGTCTCCTTCGAGATCAATTTGCTTTGGAAAACTAAGTATCCCTGTAACGGGTTGGATACCTGTTTCTTCAAAGATTTCTTTTGGCATTAGAGAAGCCATTATTCCGCCGACGTAAATCTTGTGAATGGAGCCGCCGACGGCATCTTTGTAGAAATTTATTGTTTCAACAGTCTTCTTCCATTCAAAAGTAAATAGCGTAGAGATGTAAACCCGATCCCATAGGCTTGCTGGGGGAAAAAGGTCAGACTCCTTAAAAAGCGATTTGTCACAGCCAGACACAAACTTAACTTCATCCCCACGCATTTTATGGAAAGTAGCTAGCTTCATGAGGCCCAAGGGAGGATACCATAGCACCTCATCTTCAGGTCTCTTCTGCAAACCAGCCTTCGTTTGCTGAGCTCTTTTTCTGGCTTTCTCAGAAAATTTTCTGTAGTCTGGTTCAACCAATAGTATTCTCAAAATCTCAACGCCTCCTTCAGCACAGCGTAAATTTCTTGAACCCCCTTTTGACCTCCCGCATAAGAAAATGGGCCTTTGGAACTCCAGTTTACTCTCTCCGCTAAGGCTGAAAGTTGATTCTTAAATTCCTCGACTGAACCAGATGTACACCTGCCACTCACTACTATATCCGCTAACAACCGTGTTAAGGAATAAAGTCCGACCCCCTTTGTTATTAGATGATGACGGTGGTCATTCCACTCTTGCGGAAAAACCATTTTGACTGCTTTCCAATAGTTCTTAATAATTGTGTACATGCCATCTATTTCTCCAAGATTTGCTCCTTTTGTTTGAGAGAAGAGGCGATGGATGGCTTTTTGCATCATTCGAAATGAGGTTCGCCTTTTTAATCCAGAGGTTGTTTCACCACCATATCTAATGAGTTTAAACCATGGGGATTCAGGGTCTTCATTCAGTTTTTTTGCAATAAAGAGGTGGGGTGCCTCTACAGCTAAATCAGTAAGGAGATTGCTGTCATGATAATCAGTTAAAGAAGATGATAAGCCTTTTGCTTTACTATTTATTATTACAAACTGTGCCATTTCGGTTCTTAAATCAAGGGCAATGAAACTCATAAAGGCCAATGAAACATCTTCATCATAAAGTTCTCCTAACCGGTGCTGACAATCGACTTGAGCCAAGCATTTTGTATTTTTGTCAATATAAAGGATGGCCGAACCATTTTTGCCTCTTTGTATTTTCCATGCATACTGAAAATCCTTACGTAAGTTAAATGTGAGTGGAATAGTTGAACTTCCTTTGGTTTTGATATATTTTTTGAAATTTAAACTGTGGCTTTTATTTCGAGGACGTTGATATCCTTCGCCGGTATCCTCATTCAAAATATCAGCAAATGACAACTTATGAAGGATCTTAGCTGGGGCGAATCCCAGAAAAACCTCCTGTGAACCGCACGTTCCAATAAATCCACGGAAAATATAAAATGAAGAAATTTTCTTCATGTTGAAGAAAAATAATTCATTTTTATAATAATGTCAAGAGTTATTTTCTGCCGAGCTTTCAAAGAATTGATAAGGTCTCGAAATAGAGCAGGGAGTTTGATTCTAATCCTTTCTAGTCAAGCAGTATCTCCACAAACGCATGATCAAATCATTTCAAGTTATTAAAGTATCTTAAGTTGGACATCTGTTCCAAATCTATCTGTTGTATAATAAATCTTTTCAGGATTTTCCTGGAAGGCCTTTTCTAACAATTGAATTCCATTATCGTATTCCAAAAATACTTTTCCATTTCGACTTGAAGATAAAATATTTGCAAGAAGCAGAAGCGGCCTATACAGGCAATAACCAGATATCCCTTTGAGAACATCATAACTATAATTAATAAATTTCAATAAACTAATATTTGAGCTCTTAGAAGATGCCTGAGAAAAATAAGCTAAATTCATAATTTCATAAAAATTGCTATCAAGAATTTTGGGAACTGCCTGGTCTGGATAGCCTGTAGTCAAATACTTGCTGTATAAATTTCCTAAATTGACTACTAAAATTTCTCCTAATTTAGTAAAAGTGTATTTTCGAGAATAATTTTTGGCAAGAATGGCTAGATCGGCCATCCACTCCAAACGTGGAATACATTCTTGTTCCCTTCTTGAGCCCGATCCTTTCTTTTCACTTTGTTCCTTTATATCATTCTCTATAGACAACTTCATGTTTTCTATATCATCTAATTGACGTCTATCGGATGAAGTGTAAGCTACCCCGGAAAAAAATTGCAGAACTCCATTTATAATTTCAGGGATCATGTTGCCAGCATCAAGATAACTAAATTGTTCAGTGCCGAACTTCCTGTATATAGCGTAAGAAAACGGAATAAAAAAATCACCATCTGAATTTAAAAGATTATATAAGAAGAAAAATTTCTGCTCAGTTGTTAATATAAATGGATTGCAATTTAACGAAATATTGAGGAACGCTTCCTTCTCTCTCTCATCCATTAATCCTTTCAATAACACCTGTCCCATATCAGTGATTGTAAAAGTTGAGTCGACACAATTTAGCTGGCGAGGGAGGGATTCCGTATATTCCTTGAATCCATCTCTTGATAGCCATCCTGTTTGTGAGGAATGGTTATAAATGTAAAAGTCTTGAAGCTGAGTTTGGATCCATTTGCCTTGTTCAAACTGGGGTTTTTCACTAGGTTTCTTATATAACCAATTGAGATATTCTTGATCAAAGGGTATCTTCTCTATTTTGGTAAGAGTATCCTTAAGAAGTTGGGACATTTCAGAAATTGAGTTGGCCTGTCCAGAGGAAGACACAAAAAATTTGCATATCCCTAAACGTTGCATCGACTGACGTGCTCTGCATTTTCTTAGGGACATTATGCTTCGAATCCTCCATGTACACTTACTCGAGGTCTAATTTCCATTACAAAGCATCTCTTCGTATTCGTATCCGATATAATGGCCTGCCCTATTTCAATATCTCTAATCAGTTCCCTAGGGGTGAGACTTTTGTAATCGTCTTTTATCTCTGCTGGAAAGGGAGATTTTAGATTGTCAAGAATATAATCAATGTCCCCTTGAGAAACTAGTTTATGAATAATAAATGTTTCCACTTGAGATAATACATTTACGTCCAATGCACGTGGCTGCTGTGTGGTGACAACAAAAGAGAGACCGAAATTCCTACCTTCTTTTACCAATTTTATTATACTGTCTGTTGCAGAGGTTTTGCGCCCTGAGGGGATTACATTTTGGGCCTCGTCTACAACAATCCATGTCTTTGGAATTGCTTTGCTGACAAATTCTTCTTTTTCAGCGCGCAATTTTCCATCTAGGGTTGGGTTGACAAGTAAATCTTTAATATTTTCTGATGCCTCTGCACGTTCATGGATGATTCTCCGTATTATAGTGGCTACTACCACCCCTCTTAAATCCTCGGGGAGTCTATTTAAAAGAATAACAGCTGCTCGTCCTGGTTTTAGAATTTCGTTTAACTGTGTCCCACCTCCAGAAAATATTTTATGCATGGCATAAGACCGTAATTGTTGTAGAATAGCTCTTCTTGTATCTGGTTTGAAAATACTGTCCTCCTTGTCTTCATCGTGCTCAATGCAGTTAATTAGATCCCGGATGCTATAATCATTTTTAGGTTCATGGTTATTCCCTTTCGTATCACGCCACCCGATATTGACAACCTTCTGATAAATTTCTGACAAAAATTGGCCTTTTATATCGCGCACAGTATCAAGATTAAGTAGAATTCCCCAGTCTTCTGCAGAGAAGCTCGAGACATCAAGAAATAATTCTTTATATCCCGTGGGGGTTAATTCATATTTGTATCCTGCAGGCACCCAAATATCGACATTAAGTACTTCTGGACTTATTCCCCACCCGGCTAACAAAGATGCCTGTTTATTTATCTCCTGGAGTTTACTATGTCGATTAAGAGGTATATACATCCACTGGAAAATATTTAGTGTATCGAACATCAACATTGCTCTGCTGCCATACACTGAGGATATAGATGACGGGTTCTTAACTGTTATATGCCCTTCAATCAGAGATGCTAATGTATACGATTTTCCTTGTCCCCTTTTTCCCACGATGGCAACAACTTTCTCTTTAGATGTATCGTATTTAACATTATATCTCCGCCCATATTCAGCTAAACGTCCCAAATAAATCCACTCCTGAGGATCTTCGGTTTCTGAACCACAAATAACCCAATCTCCCAAAGCTTGCAATTCTGGATCTAAACCATAATTTTTCATAATGTTTGCCCTCACAAATCTTTAATTAATGGTTCAATGAATTCTCGATCTATAACAATATACTTATTAAGACCTTTGCCCTTCTGATATGCTTCGGCGGATAAGGTTGCAAGTGTATTTATTATCATTCGGGCATTACGATTAGGCTCTTTTTCATACAAAACCTCTACAGTTCTATCCAAAGCTTCCTGAGTAAATGGTAACTGTTCAGGTTTTACACTTTTTAAATTCAAATTATCTATCAAATTTTTTGCCTTGTCTTTATTAATTAATGCATCTAGAACTTCTTTAATAAAGTCTTTTAAATCTTTTTTTGTTGAGATGAGCCTCAAAAGGTCTTTGATTGCTAAGTGAATATTACTCTGCGAAACCCCTAATCTAGATAAAATATCATCTGGCTGACTAATTACTTTTGGGATCGCGGTTATTCCTGTGCCAAAATATGCAAAAACAAATCCCACGTCGGTATTATCAGGCTCTGCTAACTGAAGAAAAGCGTCATGGATTTCAGTTTGTCGTTTCTTAACTTCACTTAACGCCTGGGCTTCGTCCATAAAAAAAACTATTCCAGAACCTCTAACCCTTCGGACCAGATTCCCAATATTTAAAACTACATTTAACATATCACCGCCAGTATCAAGCATCTTCTTGACCCCTTTGTCTTCTAAATCTCCACTTTTTGTAATTTTGTCTGCTCTCAGCCATTGCCAAGCAGGTAGAGTAGATTTTACTTCTCTCAAAAAAAAGGCTGATAATAAGTTTGCAAGCGATGCTTTCAAATTTTCGTCACCGAATTTGAAAACTTTCATCATTTCAAAAGATAACTCAGTAGTTCTGGAGCTGGGTAAGTTATCAAATTCCCTTACGATCTCCCTCAGAAAAGTTTCTCCGATGGCATCTAACATCTTTCCATGAATATATTTCCACCCGCTCAAACCTTTGGTAGTCTCGTCATAAGGGTTAATCCTCATTATAAAAGGAACTGCTGGATAGGTCTTGCTATCTTTATCAAAAAGATACTTCAAATGATACAAAGTATGCGTTTTACCAAATCCAAATCTGCCGAATATCCCGCACTTTGGGACACCTCGGACCAAAAAGTCACTTTTGACTCTTGAAAGCAATTCTTGGCTCACTTGCCTATTTCCAAAGTACCACGCTGCATCTTGTTCTGGATCTATCTCAAAACGGTTTCGATTTAAACAGCAATAATCTTTCAAATCCATCTCTCTAATCTCCATGGCACACCTCCAATTTTTCAAAATTTACTTGGCAAAGATTGTCCCAGCTCTACCTGGAAGGTCATAAATACCTAATCGCTGCAGTTCTTCAATAATATCCTGCCCTTTGCCTTTTCCATCAATCATTATACCAATCTCATGTGCTCTTGTAGCATGGCCCGAAAGATTTGCCGACCCAACCAATGCGAATCCAAAGGGATCACATCTACAAACATAAACTTTCGCATGTAGTTCATTATTGTAAAAAAGAGTTACAGTTGGACAGGATTTCAAGATCTCAACCGCTTCAATGTTAATAGGCTCTTTTCTTGGATCTCTCATAAATATACGGGTATTAATTTTATGCTTATTTATCTTTCCCGCAATATCCCAGAGCTGGATTCTTTCATCTGATAAGGACGTAATCCATGGGGACACTATTAAAAGGTTTCTTACTTCAACAGCCAAAAGAAACCTTTCAAAAAATGCCTCATGACCCCCTTCATAAACAACTTTTACGAATTTTTGTTCCCATTCCTTATTGAATACTTCTCTCATAATTTTATAGATTTTATAGTCTCCAATAACGTTAATTTAGGATTTTCCTGACAAATATCCAGAGATGTTACCATTGCCTTGACAAAGTTTCTAGCTAAGGTGCTACCTTTACAGGTTCTTAAGAACATGTCTACGTAATTCAGCAGATTCTGTCTAATCAACCTACTGATATTTGTCCAGTTATAAGATTGAATGTGCAGATCTCTAATATGGATAGCCAGCTGTTGTAAGCTAGATTTAGGCAAAGGTTGTAAATTTATAATGTTCTCATCTTTAATGTTAAGTAATCTATCTTTTCCGAGTTCTTCAAAAAATAATGGAGTTGTTGCATAGATAAAATATAAGTTTGTCGTTTCAAAATTGCAGTTTATAAGCCTTCCCAAGTTATCGTATGCATTTTGAATTTTAGAAAATTTAGAAATACAAGGAATACTTTCTGCTTCGTCTAAAAGAATAACCATACCATTAAAACCAATGATCTTTAGCATCAAAACAAGATTTTGAAGCATTTCAAGAGAGGTTGCATCACAAGCATAACTTTTGGCTCCTACAGTTTTCGAATCACGAAAATTGTTTAAATCTCCCTGAATCCATCTGATTGCTAACTCTTTGATTCTCCACGGTTCCTTCTTGGACGGCTCTACATAGGCAGTCAGAACATTTTGAAAATCGGGACTAAGCTTCTTTAACTTTTGCAGGACGAGTTTCGGATTATCAAGACCCAATGTGAGAATTTTTTCGCACCAATTTTGGATAATCATTTCTAAAGCTGGCATATCACGACAACTGTCAGTTCTAAGTGATTTAACTATATGGCTGTAAACTGTCCCAAAGTCAGACATAGGACACTCTCTTGTTGTTAGAGTTATAAAGCTTGAAGCAAAATTATTCTTGAAAGCTAATTCCCGAAGTAAATAAAGGGTGTGGGTTTTACCACTTCCGTAACATCCATTGAAAAATCTGAGTTTCGATTTACCATTCTGTACATATTTCAAGTCCTGCTTAATAATATGTAATATCTCCTCCCGACCAACCGAAAACTTTAAAACTCCTTTGTCTGGTGCCACCCCGTACCTCAAGGAAGAAACAATTTCTGCGGCTTGTTTTCGGACCAATGATTCAACAGAATTTAAATTCATTAAGTACTTATATTCACCCAGTTTTTCTTTAACATCCGAATTAATCATTATGGAGACTCACAAATAAGGAATTTCAAATTGATGTGAATGTAATATTCTCCATTTCCTGCAATATATCTAAATCTTTATTTTGCTCTACTATGTCAAGCAAAGATACAAGTCCCCGGATAAAGGTCCTTACGAGTTGGTCCTGGGATTTGTTCTGAAATTGTTTGGCGTATTGTTTAATGATATCCATGTTGAATCTTTCTTTTGCATCCCATGCATACGCCAAATCATGGATTGATAATATTATACCACCCAACTTGATCAAATCCTTTTTCTCCAATGGTTGTAGAGGAATTATTAATGCTCTCTTATTTGGGTAGCGAATGTTCAGGTCTAGCACATCCTTTATTCTATCCCAAAGAGCAGGATATGACCTGGCACCCACTTTTGGGTCATCGAGAAATTTTGGCGTTGTAGCAAAGATAATATAGAATCCCAAATGATTGTCAGCATTATCAAGCAATTTTCTTATGTTTTGATTCGCTTCGTTCCTCCTCTGAGATTGAGCAAGTGAAGTCACAGCCTCTGCTTCGTCTAATAAAAGTAGTAGCCCAGACAACCCATTGTAACGGATAAATCGTAAGAATGATCCAAAGACTTCCGAAATGTTAGCAATTGAAATGGGATTTCGGATTCCTGTTTTAATTGCAAAACTTGGTGGAAGCTTATTTCCGCACAACCATCCCAAAATTGTGAAAAGGTGGTCTTTTGACTCAGGAGAATCAAGACCTGCAAATTCCAAATATGACCTTAATGCTGCCCTGAAATCCATTGAAGGGGCAAGCTCTTTCAATTTTCTTTCTATTTCTTGTCGGTCATATATCTTAAAATTTCGGATCCAATTATCAAAAATAGCCTCCAACCCATTTTCACTCTTTGATATTTCCATATTTCTCATTACTTTTGGAAAAATTATTTCAAATTTATCCATTGGCGATTCCCTAGAGTTTAATTCGACATACGCGACAACAAAGTTTTTTGAAAGAGCCTCCTTTTTAACCAAATTCAAAAAATGAGTCTTACCACCGCCATAATGGGCGGAAATAAACCGAATCTTTGATGCTCCTTGACTAATAAAGGAAAGGTCTTCTTTGATTGCTCCAACCCAGAACTCTCTGCCAGCAGTGAGTAATTCTAAATATTGGATAGGTACAGTGCCGGCACGAAGCGTATCTAAAATTCTTTGTGCTTCAAAGCTTGATAATTTTCCCTTTACTTCAGTTCCCATATTTTACTTGAGAAATGGAATTATTGATTGTGTTGAATTCGTTATTTGAATATCGAGTCCAGGATTCCCAGTTATCGAGCCCTTTTAAATGAGCAAAGGTGTCAAGCCTTGAAATGTGAATGAGTATTCTAATCACCCTCACCTTTCAATTGTTCCGGAGCCCATCAAATGCGGATTGCCGAATGCGGATTGTAAATACAAAAACTCATTCTATTCGACCTAATCCCACTGCCTACCGCAGGCGCTAAAGCTACAGAGGATAAATTACCAAAAGTACAACGAAAGATCAAATTTAGTCTTTCACTTGTTTTGGGATCTCATCTCCAGCCTTCTCCGCTCGGCTTCAACTTCTCGGGTCAGGATTTGTGGATCGGGTAATTGGAGTTTATAGCGTGATGCGAAAATCTTGTTAGTCAGTTTTCCAAGAGCATAATGGGCTACTGCTTCATCTTTTTCAGAGCAGAGGATTAACCCAATCGGTGACTCCTCGCCTT
>Ga0315282_10014286_pt1 | contig 11849 bp, 9 predicted proteins | sample YL17G07_20_MG_FD_203693 | JGI IMG/M metagenome (GOLD analysis project Ga0315282, IMG submission 203693) | Sediment microbial communities from Yellowstone Lake, YNP, Wyoming, USA - YL17G07_20 | ecosystem: Environmental > Aquatic > Freshwater > Lake > Sediment | place: USA: Wyoming | collected... | reverse complement strand
CGACCTGGCCGGGGGACCAGCGCTCGAGCGCGCGCCGCAATTCCTCTTCATGCATCGGGTGACGTGTGATGATCGCGAGGATTGCACTGGTTACGTCCTCATACCCCGACAGATCAAATGCGCCTTCGGGGGCGCCGACGAGCAGCGCGCGACCGCCGAGGACAGCTTCCGCTCTCCTCAGCCCCTCTTCATCCGGGCGCTGGACGTTCGGCTCAGCGGGAGGACGGCTGGGAACACTGATATGGATCTGGTCAGGTTGAATCAGCCCCAAGGCGCCGGCAATCTCCTTGAGCGCCTCTTCGCTGTCGTTGATGCCCTTCATCAGCATCACCTCGATCCACAGCTGGCCGCGATATTCCCTGCGGAAGGCAATCAATCCCTGCAACAGCAACTCGTAAGTCAGCCCGGGCCACGGACGGTTGATCCGACGATAGAGCCGTTGGCTGCCGGCATCCAGGGATGGCAGCACGGCATCGGCAACAGACAACTCTTCGCGAACTTCAGGAAGATGGAGCAACGACCCATTGGTAATCACAGCCACCGGGATGTCGGTCAGGCTCTTGATCTGCCGGAGCAGCCACCCGATGCCGGCGTAGAGCGTCGTCTCGCCGGATCCGACGAGCGTCACCCAATCGATGGCTCCAGCCTCATGCCCGTCCAGCGCTTCCCGCACCTCGGCCAGAATGCTCTCCCGCGGAAAGAATTCGCGCCGTTCATTCGAAAGCGGAACCGTACGACCCAGCTGGCAATAGACGCAGTTCCAGTTGCAAACCTTCAAAGGAAGCGGATCAACGCCGAGCGACTGCCCCAATCTTCGCGAAGGCACGGGGCCAAAGACAAAGCCCATCTCTGAATGTCCCCTCCAATCAGGCTCTCAATCAAGGCAAAAGGCACAAGCCTGCGCACCGATACGATCTCAGGTTACCCTGAGCTAAAAGTATGCGCCCGTGTCGCACCCCGATCCACTCAAAATCCGGCCAAACACGAAGCGAAAAACGAACCACGAAGACCTCCAAGACCTCTAAGAAACCAACTCTTGGAGGTCTTCGAGGTCTTTGTGGTTCGCAATATTGGTGCCTGTTTGTCCTGTCCGCAAAAACCGCCGCTATCCCGTTCAACCTCATTCCGCTCTGGATGGAGCCTGATTCCCACTCTTGATTACACCCCCTGGCGTGCAAAAGATGCCTCGAAGCACCGGCTTGGGTCTATAATACCTGTTTTTCAGATTGGCAGAAGCAAACACGATGCGGTCGAAAGAAGGGGGGCGAGCGAGCGCCTCCAGCCGAATCAAAAAGCGAATCGAGCCCGGCCGAGATTCGGCCGCAGCCCGACCCACGCCATCGCGCGCGAAAGGAAGGGCTGCAATCAGCGATGCCCTGATTGAGAGGATCCTGCAGAGCAACCGGTTCCTTCTGCTCGCCAGACTTTCACCGCCCATGGTGCACGAGATCATCAATCCCGTTTCAGCCGTGCTGAACCTGGCCGCACTGATGCAGCACATCCTCAAGGATGACGGCATCCCTCCAGGCCGCGTGACGGAATTTCGCGGCTATCTGACACAAGTGATCAGCGAGTCGAAGCAGGCCGGGCGGATTGCTTCGGAAATGCAATCGTTTGCCCGCGCCACGAGCCATAAACCCAGGAGGCACGATCTGAACGAGGTTACCCGGCAGGCGCTCTCTCTCGCGTCCCATGTTTTTAAACTGGAAGACGTGGAATCCAGCGCGGAACTGGCCGGCGGCTTGCCTGCAGTCAACTGTGACGCCGCGCGCTTGCAGCAAGCTCTGTTGAACCTGCTTGTGAACGCAGCAGAGGCCGTTGAAGGGCGCCAACACCGCCGAGTCACGATCCAGACCAGGCTCAATGAAAACGGCCACGCTGCGGTGCTGGAAATCACAGATAGCGGAGCAGGAATATCACCTGAGCACCTGCCCAGGATCTTCGATCCCTTTTTCACGACCAAGGATAAGCCGGAGTGCTTGGGGCTCGGCCTTGCGGTCGCGCGCAGCATCGTGGAGGCCCAGGGGGGCTCCATCAAGGTAAAGACCCGGCTGGGAGAAGGCGCCACTTTCGTAATGGCGCTGCCCGGCGCCAACCTGGGGGGACAGAAATGAAGCGGCGCTGGGAGATTCTGGTCGCCGATGACGAGGCTGCGATGCGGGAGTCCTTGGCAGCCTGGCTGCAGGAGGACGGCTACGCCGTCGACTCGGCGGCCTCAGGGCGCGAAGCCGTTGAAATGGCTGCGAAAAAAGAGTACGCAATCTGCTTCATCGACCTGAAGATGCCCGGCGGCATGGATGGGATCGAGACCATGATGGAGATCCGGAAGGTACACCCGGACGCGTCGATCATCATCATCACCGCCTATGCCACCGTCGACACCGCGATCAGCGCCATGAAAGAAGGCGCCCAGGAGTACATCGTCAAGCCTTTTAACCCTGAGGAAATCTCCCTGCTCGTCGGCCGGATCATCAACGTGAAGAATTTGCAGCGGGAGAACATCATCCTGCGCAAGAAGCTGAAGCGGCAATATTCATTCCAAGACATCATCAGCAAGAGCTCGAAGATGCACGAGATTTTCGAGCTCATTCGAGAGGTGGCAAGCCTGCGCAGCACCGTCCTCATTGAAGGCGAGAGCGGCACGGGCAAGGAGTTGATCGCGCGGGCAATCCATTACTCGGGCGATCGCGCGTCCAAGCCGTTCATCGGCGTGTCCTGCGCCGCCCTGGCGGAAACCCTGCTCGAATCCGAGCTGTTCGGCCACGAGAAGGGCTCATTTACGGGGGCGACGGCTCAGAAGAAGGGAAAGTTCGAGCTCGCAGGCGGCGGAACCATTTTTCTCGACGAGATCGGAGACATCTCCTCGAAGCTCCAGATGGATCTGCTGCGCGTGCTCCAGGAGCGATCGTATTACCGTGTCGGCGGCTGGAAGGAGATCGAGGTGGACGTCCGTGTCATCGCCGCCACCAACACCAATCTCCAGGAAGCGGTTTACAACGGCAAGTTTCGCGACGATCTCTACTATCGCCTCAACGTGATCAATATCCGCATTCCGCCTTTGCGGAATCGCCGCGAGGACGTGCCCCTTCTGGCGCGAAGCTTCATCGAAAGGCTCTCGCCCGAGCTGGGCAAGGAGGTCGTGGACATCGGCGAGGATGCCCTCAGGACGCTCCTCGACTATGACTGGCCGGGCAACGTGCGCGAACTGGAGAACGCGATCGAACGCGCCATCGTCACGTGCAAGAACAAGGTGCTCACAAGCGAGGATTTCACTTTCCTCAGCCGGAGCACACAGGAGAGACAAAACTGGACCGCGCCGCCCAATCTGACATTGCACGAGGTTGAGAAGGAAGTAATCCTGGCCACTCTCCGGCGCACGCAGGGAAATCTGAAAAAAGCAGCCGGCCTGCTTGGCATCGACCGCTCGACGCTTTACGACAGGCTCAAGAAATACAACATCCCGCGGGGAGAAGTAGCCAAGGAACAGTGAACTCTGGCGTAGACGTTACGCTTTCCTTCGCACGGCACAAGTCCTCCGTCCAGCTGAGACAAACAGACTGAGAAACACCAAACGCAAATAATGAGGGGCATGCTCCGCGCGCGTTACGGCAGCAGGGATGGGCCTACAAGCGCTGACTTGAGCCCATTCGCTCTCGTGGACTTCGACGTCGACCAAGCATGGACGAGGAGGTGAACGTCCGCGACCAAGCCCACGTCCAGGTCCAGGTTCACGCAGGGGCGGTCGCTTGAGCTAGCGCTTATGGGGGCGATGAGCCCAGGCAAACCGCCTGTGCTATCGGCAGCAGTATGGAGCAGGATTTGCAGTGGCCACGGCGCGCGCTCCGCGAACCTGCTGGAGCGCGTCCCGGCGATGGCCGATGGGGCGCCCTAGGAGAAGGTACTTCGGCGCCGCAGACGGCGCAGCGCTTTCCATCCGTCCAGAGCGATCCCCGGCCGTGGACCTCGTGTTTATGCAACAACGCATCGCAGCGCTCGCAGATCATGAGCTTTCACCGCGATTGCATCTCCCTTGTCGCAAAGGGCAGGCGAGAGGCTCGGAAGCCTCTCGCCTTCTCGGATGAGCTGGGAGGGGTAGCTCACCCGGCATTCCTGCAAACCTTGCCGTCGCCGTCCCGCCGCAGAGTCGCAACGACTTTCCCTTCCGGATCGCGCACGCGCACCACGAGCGGCATGCTTCCCGGTAAGGAATGAGTGGCGCATCCGTGGCAGGGGTCATAGGCTCGAAAGGCCATCTCAACCATGTTCAGCAAGCCTTCGGAAACGTTGGTGCCCGAAATCATCCCCTTGGCCGCTTTGTCCACGCTCATGGCGATGCGGGCCGCGTTGTTCTGCGTGGCGACGATCAGATTTGCTTTGCGGATCCGGCCCCGCTCATCGGTCTGGTAATGATGAAACAGGGTGCCGCGGGGGGCCTCCACCACGCCGAAGCCTTCACGCGGCGCCTTCGCAGGCAGATTGCGTATGTTGGCGTCGGTGATCTCGGGATCGTCCGCCAGTTGCTTCATGCGCTCGGCTGCATAGAGCAGCTCGATGACGCGGGCCCAGTGGTTGGCCAGCGTGTGGTGCACCGGCTTGCCGCCGAGCGTGGCAAAGAACTTTTGATAGGCTTGCTGGGCGAGCGGGGTCGCCATGCCGTCGGCGGCATTCAAGCGCGCGAGCGGAGCGACGCAATAGACGCCGCTCTCGTCCCCATCGACAAAGCCTTTCCAGCCCTTGGGCTTCAGGTAACAGAACTTCACGTAGCTCCATGGCTCGACGTGTTCTGCTACATAGTCGAGGTACTGGTCGGCCTTGAATTTCGCCCATTCCTTGCCCTCTGGGGACACAATCCGGAGCACGCCGTCATAGAAGTTCACGTGGTTGTTTTCATCCACCATGCCCATGTAGTGCGTGCGGTGCGTATAGGCGTCCGAGAGAATCAGGTTCACGTAGTCGGAATTCTTCAGAACCACGTCGTCGAAGACCTGCAGCGTAAACTTGGCGAACTCGACCGCCTCGGCCGCCACGCTCTGGTGCAGGCTTCTGTCCTCGGGGGTCACACGCTTCGCGACTCCTCCGGGGAGGCCGAACACGGGATGGACGACTTTCCCGCCGGTCAAGATGATCAGCTCGCGCAGTTTCCGGCGCATGTTGATGACTGTCTTCCCCACTTCCAAGCCGACCTTGGCAATCACGCCCAGAACGTTCCTCTCCGCGGCCGGGGCATTCGGCCCGACGACGAAGTCCGGTGCGCCAAGGAAATAAAAGTGCAGGGCATGATCCTCGGCCGTGAAGGCGCTGTAAACCAGCTCTCGGATCTTGCGGGCTGCGGGCGTGGGAGCAACCTGGTACAGGCTGTCAAGAGCCTTGGTCGAAGCCATGTGGTGTGCCATCGGGCAGACGCCGCATATGCGCGAGGTGATCTGGGGCATATCCTCTGCCAGCCGGCCCTCGGCGAACTTCTCGAATCCCCTGAGTTCCGGCACCTGGAAGTAAGCGCGATCGACTTTTCCCTGATTGTTCAGCAGAATGTCTATCTTTCCGTGCCCTTCCAGGCGGGTAATAGGGTCAATCGTGATTCGCGTCTGTTGCACGTTTTCGGGCATCTCAGATCACCTCCGGTTTCTTCCTGCGCAATGGAGAAGCAGGCAGGCTGTAACGGTACAGCGTGCCCACAGGATCGGGGATCTGCGCGAGAATCTTCCCGATCTCCGCCTCGTCGTTGCTGTCAACGAGAGAGGCCAGGGCGGACAGCGATTTGGCGCCAAAATCCCTCACGCGGCTGGTCGGGCCGAAGCAGCCCGTGCACGGCATGTTCCCCTTGACACACATCGCTTCACACCCGCCGCGCGTCGCCGAACCCAGGCACAGGAGCCCCTGGGCCAGCAGGCACTTCTCGGGATCGATCAGAATCTCGTGCGGCCGCTTCCATTCCTTGATGGTCAGTTTCTCCGGACGCGTGTCCTTGCGCGGGCACTCCTCGCAAAGAGCCGTGTCGGGCGCCAGCACCGCTCCCTTTTCCGGCAGCTTCCCGCTGAGCAGCGTCTGCACCGCCTGCAGCAGGATCTTCGGCGTCGGCGGGCAGCCCGGCACGTAGTAATCAACCTCCACGGTCTGATCGAGCGTCTTGACGGTGTCGAACAGCGTCGGGAGGGTCACGCTCTGCTTGCCATCATGCGCGTGCTTCGCCTGGGGAGCAGTTCCCTGGGGGTTGACAGTACTCGGAGCCTCGCGATAGACCGCCGTCATTACCCTCCGCCGATCCCACAGGTTCGCCAGGCCCGGTATGCCACCAAGCTGAGAGCAGGCGCCGAAGGCGATCAGAAGCTGCGACTTCTTGCGCAGCAGGTGAGCCATCTCCTCCTGCTCGGTGGTTCGGATGGCGCCGTTCAGAAAGGTCGCAGTTATGGCCCCATCCGGCATTGCTTCGACGTCCTTGCGCTTGAAGTCGAGCGCCACCGGCCAGAACACGATGTCGACCGCCGCAACCACGTCCAGTATCTTCTCTTCCAGATCCACGACCGTCTCTTCACAGCCGCCGCAGGACGCGCACCAGTAAAAGGCAACTTTCGGTTTATCGCTCATGAGACCGCCACCTCCTCGGGAATGACTTCCTTGGCCGAAAGGCGCAGCGGGCCGAGCGCCCGGACCTTTTCCACCATGTCGTTCACCGTCGTTCTAAGCCGGTCCGCCTCGGCCGCAGAAATCCACTCGAGACGGAACCTGTCCTCCTCAATTCCCATTTCCTTGAGCACCCGCTTCAGCAGCGTAATCCGCCTCAAGGTCTTGTAGTTCCCTTCCTGATAGTGGCAGTCCCCCGGATGGCAGCCGCCGATCAGGACCCCGTCGGCCCCTTTGGCGAAGGCGTCGAGAACGAACTGGGGATCGATGCGTCCGGAACACATCAGCCGCACGACGCGCGCGTTGGGCACATATTGCATGCGGGAGGTCCCGGCCGAATCCGCGGCCATGTACGTGCACCAGTTGCAGAAAAAGGCGACGATTTTCGGTTCAAACTTTTCCTCAGGCATAGTTGAGTACCCCCTCGATCTCTTCGAAAATCTGCTCATCCTCGAAAAGGTTCTGTCTGAGAGAACCCGAAGGACAGCCGGCGACGCAGGTGCCGCAGCCTTTGCAGAGGGCTGCGTTGACGGCAGCCTTCTTCTTCTCTTGCACAAACGAGATCGCGCTGAACGGGCAGAGAACAATGCAGGTCCGGCAGCCGGAACAGGCCTCCTCTACCACGTACGCCGTGTTGGGTTCGATCTCGACCGACCCGGCGTCGATCAAGGCCATCGCTTCCGAGGCTGCGGCTCCGGCCTGCGCCACGGTGTCGGGAATGTCCTTGGGACCCTGGCAGCAGCCTGCCAGGAAGATTCCATCGGTAAAGGTGGAAACCGGCGCGAGCTTCGGATGCCGCTCCGTGAAAAAGCCCTCGCCGCCGCAGCTGATGTTAAAAAGGCGGCGCACTTCAGGCGCGTCGGCGTGCGGTTCCAGGCCCATGGACAGAACCACCATGTCGACCGGGATGCGGCGCACCATGGCGCTCATGGTGTCCTCAACGCGGAGAACCAGCTTCCCTTCCTCGCTCGCATCATCCGCCCAATCGGTCACCTCGGCCACCCGGCCGCGGATGAAGTGGACTCCCTCCTTCAGCAGCCGATGATAAAATTCTTCGAAGCCCTTCCCCGGCGTGCGCATGTCGATATAGAAGTTGAAGACCTCTGCGTGAGTGTGTTCCTTGATCAGGTGGGCCAGCTTCAGCGAGTACATGCAGCAGACGCGCGAGCACCACTTGTTTGTGTATTCGTCCCGCGATCCCACGCAGTGAATGATTCCGACGCTCTTCGGCTTGGTGCCGTCGCGCAAGACCACCTCACCGCCCGTCGGGCCCGAGGCGTTGATCAATCTCTCCACCTCGAGAGAGGTATAGACATTCGGGTAAACGCCGTATCGGTAATAAGGAACTCTCTCCGCCGCGACAGTCTGGAAGCCGGTGGCGAGTATCACGGTTCCCACTTTGATCTTCTTCACCTCATCCTTTTGCTCGAAGTCGATCGCCTGGCGATCCCCGCAAGCTTCCACGCAGGTTTTCTTGCACGTCCCCTTCTTGAACTGGATGCAGGTCTCGGGGTCGATCAAGACCACCTGGGGCACGGCTTGGGGAAACGGGATGTACACCGGCTTGCGCTTGCCCAAGCCCACGTTGAATTCGTCGTCGAAGCGCGGCTGCTTGTAAACGCAAGCTTCGATGCACTGCAGGCAGCCCGCGCAAAGATCTTCGTGGACGTAGCGCGGGTGACGCGTGACCGTGACTTCATAGTTCCCGACGAATCCTTCGACATTCGTGACCTCAGAAAGCGTCCACAGGGTGATGTTCGGATGAGCTTTGACGGAGGTCATCTTGGGCGTGAGGATGCAGGCGGCGCAATCGAGAGTCGGGAAGGTCTTGTCGAACTTCGCCATGTGGCCGCCTATGGTCGGTTCACGCTCGACCAGGTAAACATGCTTGCCGGCATTGGCCATGGTGAGAGCAGCATGGATGCCCGCAATGCCGCCGCCGACGATGAGGACGTTCGGATCGATCGGCACATACCCCTTCTCCAGAGGCTTGTGGTATCGAATCCTGCGCACGGCGGCGCGCACCAGATCCTTCGCCTTCTCGGTCGCCGCTTCCTTCTCGCCCTGGTGCACCCAGGAGTCATGCTCCCTGATGTTCACCATGTGGGCGTAATAAGGGTTCAGCCCGCTCTTTTCCGCCGCCGTGCGGAACGTGTGTTCATGCAGAAGCGGCGAGCAGGAAGCGACCACGATGCGATTGAGCTTGTGTTCGCGCACGTCGGAGTTGATCAGCTCCTGCCCCGGGTCCGAGCACATGTACTTGTACTCGCGAGAGACCACAACTCCGGGCAGGCCTGCCGCATACTCAGCCAGCGATTTCACGTCGACCGTGCCTGCGATGTTGGTGCCGCAGTGGCAGACATAGACGCCGATACGAGCCGTGCCATTGGTTTCAAACATGAGCCGCTACCTCCTTTGCCTCGGAAAGCCACTGTTTCGCGGAAGCCGCGTCCGAAATGAACCGGTGTACCCCCAGCTCGCGAGGGTCGCCCCCTAGAGCCCAGCCGAGCAACTGCGTAAAGAAGAAAACAGGCATACGCAGGTCTTGATTCGTCAGCTTGCAAACTTCCGACTGGTAGGCGTCCAGATTGAACTGGCACAGGGGGCAGAGGGTGACGATCGCCTTGGCGCCCTTTCGAACCGCTTCCTTCAGCAGGATGGCGTTCAAACGCACGCCGACTTCGTGGATCGTGCCCGTCAGCGACCCGCCACAGCACTTGGTCTTTAAGGAGTACGGAACCGAAGGAATCCCCGCCGCCTCCAGGAGCTCTTCCATGCGCGTCGGATCGACGGGCTTGTCAACTTCGTAGTAGGGACGCACAGCCTGGCAGCCGTAGTAGCAGGCGATCGGCCCTCCCGCCCATTTCCGGACCACTTTGGAACGGATACGTCCCACGCCGATGTCATTGTAGAGAACTTCCAGCGGATGGCGAATCGCGAGCGGCTCCGCCATCGGGAGTTTCACCGACCTCAGGGACGCAGTCACGTGATCACGGATCTCCGGATAGCGCTCTACATAATCTTGCGTCTTTTTCAGCACCAGATAGCAGGCGGCACACGGGACAACGATCTGGTTCTTGCCCGATTTCTGCGCCAGCGCCAGATTGCGCGCCGAGAGCGCGAACGCCGCGCCCTCGTCAATCGACATGTAGGAGGTCGCGCCGCAACAGTTCCAGTCATCGAGTTCTTCCAGCTTCAGGTCCAGCAGACGAAACAGAGTCAGCAGACTCTCTTCATAGGCCCGCCCTGTGCCCTTCAGCGAACAGCCGGGAAAATACAGATATCCTTCCGACATTATTGAACCTCCATGGCTTTCGAATTTTCACGGGGCAGCTCGTTCAGCCGGCGAATCTTCTCTCTGCGCAGAGCCATTCTGCCGGTTCGAAGCAGGTTCAAGCCTGTGCCGACCATGGTAAGCAGGATCAAAGGATTCGATCTCATTGCCATGCGCAGGACCAGCCACATCTCCGAGCTGCGGCCAGTGCGGCTGACCATGCTGTAGAACTCGCGTGACAAAGCCGGGATGGCAAAGCGCTTTGGAAAGAGCCGGCTCTTGATCGCTTCGCGCTTGAGGCTGTACATGACATCGGTGATTTGGATCTTCTGCGGGCAGCGAACCGCGCAGGAATAGCAGGAAGCACACAGCCAAATCGTCTGCGAAGAGAGCGCCTCTTCCCGAAAGCCCTCCCGAACCAGGTTGATGATCCGCCGCGGTGTGTAGTCCATGTAGATGGACAGCGGACAGGTGCCGGAACACGTTCCGCACTGCAGGCAGGAGAAGAGCTTCTCACACCCCGGCAGTGCGGCGACCTGGTGCGCCCACTCAGGATGCGCCTCCCACTGATGCTTCAGCTTTCTTTGAATTTCCATCACCCTCATCCTCCAATTAGAGTTTGCCTCGGCGCGCTCCGCGGATTCTCAACCTTTCGTCCTCCGGTCCGCCTGAGGAGCAAAGAACTCGTTGAACAGGCAGATAATGTCCTCACGACGCAGGCGCCGGATCAGATCCGCTCTCAGCCCGGTCTTGAGGACCTTGCGACGCTCCCGCTGCGACAAAGAGAAGAGCCGGCCCTGGACGAACTCCGAGAGACGATGCACCTCCCGCTGCATCCATGGCCGGATCTGCACACCCGCAATCAGCCCAGCGCCTGCCTCGCCCGGTTCCGGGTCCGTGCCTTCGAACAGCCATCCCAACGTGTAGGGTGCCGAAACCAGCTTCTCCGGCTTGACCCGTAAATGCCCGTTGGTCCTGGTAACCAGCATCCGGTTGGGAAACACCATGCGAAAGCCCATTCCGCGTGCGGTCAGCACAACCGTGGGATTATCCACCCCTTTGCCCGTCGCGAAATTCAATCTATCCAGGCAACCGAAAACTCGCGCCAAAAAGGCATCCACCCCAACATGGCATGAGCCGTCTTCCGTCACCGCCAACCACATGTGGTTGGCGGAATAGGCCAGCCTCTGCGGAACCTCAATCCCTTCGACAGAATCCTCCTCGACCCCCTCTGGAGCCGCTTGCGGCGCTGCCAGCGGCGACGGCACCGCCGGACGTTCCTCATGTCCTGAGAGGTAGAACTCGCAGTAGCGGTAACTCTCACCGCTACACCGTGAGAGCTGCGCCCCGCTGTAAGGGATGAACTTGGTCATGGGAGCCGCCGAGCAGTACTGGGCAGGCGATTCCTGCAAATAAGGACAGCAGGGCTGCAAGGGAAGCAACCCGCCGTGCTGTTTGGCCACCGAGCAGTCAAGATAGCCCGGCGTAGAGCACCTCTCTTCTTCCGCTTGTCCCGGTGTCTGCACGATCATCTTTTTGAACGCCGAGACACGGCAGTATTTCACCCTTGCGTCTTTGAGATAAGGGCACCTCATGCCCTCCTCCCCGGCCAAGCCCGCGACATAAGGGCTGGCTCGCCACCCGCAGTAGGTGGCGATGCGTATGTGTCTCCCTCCAGGGCATTGTCAGGCAAATTCCGTACCGCGCCAGGAAACCGACGCGAAAAGTCTTATCTAGTTGACTGGATTGAAAATACAATGCCGGGGAAGAATCGTTTCGCGGGCAGCGACCGCCGATGTGTAGTAATATCCTACGCCTGTGTAGGATATTGCTACACTCGCTGCTCTATGAGTCTTTTCGTTCCGGCCACGACGTTTTCAACGGTGAGGCCGAATTGCTTGAAGATCTCCTGGTAGGGGGCGCTGGCGCCGAATCTCGTGATCGCGATGACATC
>Ga0315282_10014285_pt1 | contig 11850 bp, 12 predicted proteins | sample YL17G07_20_MG_FD_203693 | JGI IMG/M metagenome (GOLD analysis project Ga0315282, IMG submission 203693) | Sediment microbial communities from Yellowstone Lake, YNP, Wyoming, USA - YL17G07_20 | ecosystem: Environmental > Aquatic > Freshwater > Lake > Sediment | place: USA: Wyoming | collected... | reverse complement strand
TTCGCGGGTCGCCGCGAGGCTACTCATTTTTTGTTATAATAAGCCACTTGTTATCTGGCGAAAAAATTTCATCTTCTTCCTCAGGATTCCTCTCCACGTTTCTCAGGCGGTCTGTTGCAGTGATGTTAATCCTCCCTTTTTTCCGCGTCTACTCGAATGCGCCAATGGACGGCGGACACGCGAACTCAACCCAGAGTTAATACCTAAGTTGAGCTGAATAGCTTCGTTGTGTTTGAGAGACGGGGCTTGGTAGTTTAGAAGGTGCGGGGGGTGGGGTTCGAACCCACCTAGAGGTGGAGATAACGGGTACGTTGGAGACATTCTTTGCAGGTCACCCCTTTTTTTCAAAAATTAATATAAGAATTAGAACACCTCGTTACATTGATAGGAAGATGAGTAAGAATGAGTAATTACCATAACTCATCAGTGGAGCGGATAGCACGAGTCTTCGGCGTATTCGCTGGAATAAGCGGAGCAGTGCACGGCATCGGAGAGATGCTTCAGGGAAACGTGGCTACAGGTGGCGTCGTGATTAATTCATGGGCAGAGGGCCCTATCGCACTCTACATGGGCGGCGAACCCGCCATGACCCTAATTCCCAACTTCCTTGTATCAGGGATGATTACACTGTTCGTCTCTTCGGCGTTGGCCGTATGGGCGGCAGGGTTCAGCAACAGGAATCATTCAGGGTTGGTCATGCTCTCGCTCTCGACGCTCATGTTGCTGGTCGGAGGCGGTTTTGCCCCACCAGTGGTAGGCTTACTCGCTGGGGCAGCGGGAACCAGGGTAAAATCGCCATTGAATTGGTGGAGCAGGCGTCTAGGAGGAGCCAGGGATCTCCTCGCAAACATGTGGAAACCCGTCTGGATACTGTGTCTGGCAAACGGGTTATTCCTTTGCATCGGCGGAAGCACGCTACCCTTTCTAGGTTTTAATAACCCGAATCTATTCACCTACAGCTTCCTTCTCTCGCTGCCCCTAATACCATTGACCACAGTAGCAGGCATCGCCTACGAGCTTGAGAGGAGAGGTGGCACCTGTGGTGCGGGGGGTGGGGTTCGAACCCACGGAGGACTAACCATCAGGTCCTAAGCCTGACCCCTTTGGCTACCTGGAAATTCCCACAACAATTAACCCGCTGCTTGGCCATCAAGACACACCGATCCGGCAAACCTCCACAAAGAACTAGAGCAACCCGTAAAACAGACATGACAAGAGACGTCACAAGATAAACTCCTTATAACTGGTAGCTGGTGCGGGGGGTTAGGTTTAAGACTCGGTTTAAATTATCGGTTTTTCAGGAGGAGCCGCGGAGTGAAGGTGCTGGAGGAGACGCTGGGGAAGAAGTTCGGTGGCACCCTGGTCTGCGACGGGTGGAGACCATACCCGAACTACACTGGGAACATCCAGAGGTGCTGAGCTCACCTGCTGAGGGAGGCGGAGTGGCTCGCGGAGCGCTTCGGGGAGGCGAAGCCGCTGCGACGTGGGCTGATGCGGTTGTTCCTAGAGATGAAGGCCGCGCTCGTCGGTGATCCGCCTCCTCGGGTGCGGGTTCGGCTGAGGATGAGGACGGAGAGGCGTCTGAGGAGGTGGCTGGGTAGGCGTTACGAGGGCGTCGAGGTGGTGAGGTTCGTTGGGAAGGTGCGTAACGGTTTCGGTCACTGGTTTACCTTCGTGACGGTGCCTGGGGTTGAGCCTACGAATAATCGGGCTGAGCGGGCTTTGAAGGAGATGTGGTGCAACGGAAGATCTTTGGTACATTCAGGAACGGTAAGGGCACCGGGATCTACGAGACGGTGATGTCGTTGTTGGCTACGTGGAGGCAGCGTGGTCTCAACCCGTATGAGGAGATGGCGGAGAGCCTGACCGCCGCCTGGTCAAGAAGCTAAATACACACTTGGATTTTTGCTTCTGCGATATCGCAGTTATGATCTGAACCTATGCACATTGGAAACGTTCTCAACTAAAAAGAATTACCAAGGCGTGGAAAATTCCAGCAAGAACAGCAACCATGAATAATATGTAAATTGCTACTTGAATCGAGGAGTCATTTTGAGTCGTGTCCGCCTAGTTCACTGGAACGCGAAAGAGGCTGAAGCGAAGGCCGCGATTCTTCGGGCTGCTGGCTGTAATGTAGCATACGAGTCGCTGAACCCAAAAGCCTTGCGTGAGCTTAGATACAATCCTCCAACAGCGGTGGTAATAGATCTGACCAGACTTCCTACTCAAGGGCGGGACGTGGCCATGGCAATTCGACACTCCAAAATAACACGCCATGTGCCAATAGTTTTCGTTGATGGCGACCCTGAAAAGGTAGCCCTCATCAAGACGCAACTGCCCGACGCCGTTTACACTACTTGGAGCCAGATTCTTAGCTCGCTCGAAGGAGCCATCGCCCATCCCCCCAAAGTGACGGTGGTGCCACGGTCTCTTCTGGAAGGCTACTCTGGTGCCCCACTGGTGAAGAAGCTCGGCATCAAAGCAAATGCGATCGTCGCCTTAGTTGATGCCCCGGATAATTTCGAAAAGACCCTTGGCGAGTTGCCCAAAGGTGTCACGCTGCTCAAGAAAGTCAGTGGTAGGGCTAATCTGACTATATGGTTCGTTAGGTCTAGGAGGAACTTGGAGCACCACATCACACGTATGACAGCTTTGGTCGACAAAGGGGGACTGTGGATCGTGTGGCCGAAGAAGCCTTCACAAATAGCAGCTGATCTGTCGCAAGCCGCCGTACGCAAAGCTGGCTTGTCTGTAGGACTGGTTGATTATAAGGTGTGTGCAATCGATGCAAATTGGGCAGGACTGCTGTTAGCGCGACGCAAACCTAAGTAGCTCTCAATGAGAATGTGCCCTCCAAGTACGAGGTAGCACCAACTTACAAACTCCAAGTTATACTCTGGAGAGGCGTTTTTTGATTCAGGGTCCTCTCTGAGAGAATGTTCATGAAGAATATACCGCGTAACGATACATTTTTCAAGAAGATTCCTAACTTCTGCTTGCCACCTGAGGCATTTTGGTGAGATTGTCCAAGATTCGCTTCAAATAATTTTCGAAGTCATCGATTTCTTCTGAAGTAAAACCATCATAAAATAAATTCGTCATCTCATTAGAGACTTGGATATATTTGGTTTCAAGACTTTTGTCCTTCTCTGTGCGTTTTACCAAAATGATTCGACGGTCTTTTCTTGAAGGAACACGTATCACATAGTCCGCTTTTTCAAGACGGTCAAGCATACTTGTCAAAGTCGATTTGCTGAGTTGCGTTCTTCTAGCCAACTCACTAATGGGTATCTCATCTTTATTCCAGAGAACGAACAAGATTCTCCCTTGTGCAGGATTGATTTCATCTATACCTGATTTCTTCATTATGTTGGCAAAGATTCGATCAGATAAGTGATAGATTAGAGTAATAAGAAAACCGCCTTTCCGTTGGGTTTTCATTTATTTCCGTCGCCTGGTCGATTTTGGTGTTGACAAATTAAAAGTACAATGATAACATTTCTTGTTGTCCCATCCTAGTATAGGTAACGGCTTCCCACATTTTGGGCATTTGAACTTTTCCTTGCACTCTTTCAACCAAGCTTCAACTTCTCCGGCCTTTATTCTCTCCAAATTAGTTCTCACATCTACATTGCAATCTGCGCACTGTTTAGTTAGTTCTTCATATTTTTGACATAAGTGTTGTTCGTATTCTGAGCATTCAAAACAATATTCAAAACCTTTGGAGTCTAAGCAACGTACGATTTTACATTCGTTTCCGGCACAATTTGGTGTTAAGGCGTGACAGCCTTCGCAGCGAATCCTTTCAAGGGGCATTTTCAATGTCTCTGATACTTGTTGCAGGTACTCTCCTCGATCCTTGTAGGCTCTATACAAACTACACGAGCCACAATATATTCCACATCTTCCAACCAAAGCGTAGTTCGCCATTAAGCGACCTTCTTTTGTTCCTTTTTATTAAAAGTGAAAGTGAACTTTTTCAGTTGATGATAGTACTTAGCCACTCTAGGGTACAGACTTAGTACGGTGTAATCAGGATCATCGACTCCTTTGGGGTAGTACATTGTCCAATAGTCCTGCCATATCGCCTTTTTAAGTTCAAGATCTGTGACAATTTCCATGAATCCTCCGAGCATTAGTCCGCGAAACTCTCTGGGTTCACAATAATAGACGGACACAGCAGGATTTTTCTTAATCTGATCCATTTTGGCTGATGAAGTGTTTGTGTCAAAAAGAGACCAGAAATCATCATCGTGATTCTTGAACAAACCTGCTAACTTAGGGAAACGTTCTTTGTTTCTTAAGTTATCCATAGCTCGTGTTTGAGGGAAACCGTTCACATCAATCGTTGTAAAGTATACTGCCCACGAGGTTTCCATCAACTGGAGACTGTAATGTTTCGCTTCATTTTCGTTCATTTGATTCCTCCCTAAATTAGTTCTATATAGAATAATCCGATATAAAACTATTTCTGTCGCAACGCAAATTGTTGAACAAACTACAAGAAACTTGACTTATGGAAAACTAGGAATTTAAACGTAACTTGTAGCGTCTGGTGCGGGGGGTGGGGTTCGAACCCTCCTAGAGGTGGAGACAGTAAGGGACATTTTTTGTAACGATCCCCTATTTTTTACAATTAATGAATAACATGAGTTAATTAAGTACAATTGACATTTAACATAAATATGAGTAAGAAAAATCTACTTCTCTTTCTAGGTGCTGGATTTTCCAAAGATGCGGGGTGCCCACTTCAAAACAATTTTTTTGAACACGTAGAACAGAGATTCCCCGGAACTTTATCTCAAGACTCTTATATGGGGATCACTGCGGCACGAAATTTGGCAATTTCCTTTAAAAAATTCGGGAAACAACCTACAATGGAAGATGCGTTTTGTGTATTAGATTATGTATATTATATGAAACCTGACGATTATCAGCTATCATGTAACACAAGAGAAGGATTTAGAGCTTCAGATGAATCAGGTTTGGGCGTTTATAAAGCAAGAGAATATTTTCTAAATGGTTTAAGAGAAATTTTTAACTACAAACTAGCAGAAAAAAAATACTATGAATATGACTTATATTACAAATTTTTTAAAGAATTAATAGAAAAATACAATATAGCGATAATTACGTTAAACTATGATTTAGTTTGCGAATCAATTTTCAAAAATATGCCTAGATATAAGTTAATGCTATTTCCAGTAATAACAGGTGATTTTTCTGATTTTGGAGTACCCTTTCTAAAATTACATGGTTCAATAGATTGGAGAGAAACAAGTTTTGATGTACCTAACATAATCCCCCCTACATGGAGTAAACATTTTGATAGATATGGTAAATATCGTAGAATATGGAATGAAGCTGAAAAAGCAATTTTCTATAGTGATAAAATATTATTTATTGGATGTTCAATGCCTTCAACAGACCAACATATTCATTATTTACTTCAATTTGGATTAGCAAATTATATTGATAAACCTCGGAATAAGGACATTTATGTAATAAAACCACATTGGAGATGTTCAGACAAAATTAATTATAACTATCTAGCTGAAGAAAAAGAATACAATGTGAATTCAATAATTCCAGTTGAGAAAAAGTTTAAGGAATTCGTAAATTCTGATTTCCTCATTCTAATTCAATAATGATCCCTTTATCATACAGAGCTTATTGGTAGCTGAGAATGTCAAAACAAATTATGGTACAATTATACTCCTAGTTGGGTTCGAACCCACGGAGGACTAGCCATCAGGCCCTAAGCCTGACCCCTTTCGTCGCTTGGAGGATTACTTATATACTGTTTTTCTGTGCCCTACCCTTAATAGCGTTAAAATTTTCTCATCTTCATCTATCCTGTAGATTATCCTGTAATCCCCTATCCTCAGACTCCAATTACCTGAAAGCTCTCCCCTCAGGGGCTTGCCCAAGTGAGGGCTGGTCTCAATATCCCTGATGACGCGATCCAGTCTCCTTTTCAGGGGTTTCCCGAGCCTGCGGAAGTCCCTTTCGAAGCTCTGCGTGACTTCGATCCTATATTTCGCCAGACTTCTTCAGCTCCCCGATGAATTCGTCGTAGCCTCTGACCCTACCGGCCTTCAGGTCCTCCTCCGCCTCTCGGATGGCCCTCATCGCCTCTTCGTCCTTCAGGATGTCGAAGGTCTCGACGACCTCCTCGAGGAGCGAACTCACCCTCAGAAGAAGCGCCCGATCATCTTCGGTCAGGAGTGCGCCGTTCTCATAAGTCCTGTCCATCGATTATCTCTATCTCAATCCCAATATTAAACTAATTCATAAGCGCTTCAAAAAACGATCAAAGATAACAATTAACCAAACCAGAGTCAAAACAATTTGGAGCCGAGGGGCGGGGTTTGAACCCATGGAGAACTAGCCATCAAGTCCTAAGCCTGACTCCTCTAACAGATTACGAATTCTACGACAGAATTGCGTCTTTTCAGCTACTGTTATCCGACACTTCAGACGAGGAGAAACGGTCAATAGCCTTCCAAGGCCATCCTCAATCCCTTTGAGGCACATGACGTTCCATGCCACCATTTTTTCTCCGTGATTCTTCCTAAACCAGCCATCTTCGCGTCCAACGGATCTATCCGTGAGCCCTCCATGACCATGCCATCGTATGCCACCTCGCCGCCCCCACCGCGGCGACCACTACACCGCCGACCGTCGCCGCCCAAGAACCCTGAAAAAACCCCCAAACCACAAAACAAGCCCAAAAACATGGAACCGCGGCGACGACGACCACACCCCCCTCCCCCCCCACGCGCACGCACGACAAGAAAGGTGCGGGGGGTGGGGTTCGAACCCACGGAGGACTAACCATCAGGTCCTAAGCCTGACCCCTTTGGCCACTCGGGAACCCCCGCACGGCGAAGATAGTAAGAAGCCGAACAGGATTAAAAGATTGCTCGACCACCGACGCCGCCGACAGCCGGCAGAGAGAGACAAATCAGATAAGGCTTACAGGACCCTCATCCTACGGGTGTCTCTAGTTGGAGCTTAAATGGCTCGGCCACGCGAGTTGGAAGCTCAAGGCCGCGGGCAAGGTCATCTACCTCGACCCATACGAGGGAGAGTACGACGAGAAGGCCGACGTGATCCTAGTCAGCCACTCCCACAACGACCACTGCAAGCCTGATAAGGTCAAGGCCGCCACGGGCCCCGGCACCGTCATCATCGCCCCCGCCGACTGCGCCGAGAAGATAGGGACGAAGGTGAAGAGCCTGAAGCCAGGCGCCAAGACGAAGATCGGCGACATCGAGATAGAGGCCGTCGAGGCATACAACTATAAGAGGTTCAGGAGCCCCGGCGTCCCGTTCCACCCGCAGGGGCTCGGCGTCGGATACCTCGTCAGGGCTGAGGGGAAGATACTCTACCACACCGGTGACACCGACTTCATCCCCGAGATGAAGAACCTCAAGGGGATCGACCTGATGCTCGTAGCCAGCGGCGGCATATACACGATGGACAACGACGAGGCCGCGGAGGCGACCATCGCAGTCAACCCGAAGGCCGCCATCCCGATGCACATCTGGGACACCGACCCCAAGGTCTTCAAGAAGAGGGTCGAGGCCGCCGGCAAGACGAATGTAAACATAATGAAGCCAGAGGAGACCTGCAGGCTCTAGCCTATCGACCCCGGGCTTCCACCATTTTTAGGGGACCGGCTCCTCACTTCTCCCACATGTCGAGTGGCGGCTTCGCGTCGGGCGGCAGAGGCGAGACGTACTTCTTCCCCCTCGTCCTCCCCCTGTGCTCATCCCAAGCCTTCTCCAGGAGCGCCGGCTTCGTAAGCAGGTCCAATACCGAGGCGGCGATGACCTTCGAGGCGAAGATGAGGCTCTTATGGCCGACGCCTGTGCCGGATTGGGCTACGTTCATCCAGTGGTGGCCGGGCGTGCCGAGGACCCATGTCGTCGTGGAGAACTCCATCGTGGGGGCCATCCAGCTGACATCACTGACGTCCGTTGAGCCGTGGCTCACCTCTCCCTCGTCCCAGGCGTCCGGGAAGCTCCAGTCGAGGAGCGTGCCCATGAGCGCCTCCCAGCCCGGGCGCTTCGACTTCCGCAGGGTCTCCCTCTTGGACTCCGGGGTTATCTGCTCAGCGATCTTTTCCGCGAACTCGAGCTCCTCTGCCGTGTACTCCGGGGCGCCTACGAGCCTCATGTTCTCCGAGACGAGCCCGCTCAGCGTCTTGTTCGGCAGCTTGTTGTAGACCGCCTTTATGAACTCGACCTCGAGGCGTGTCTCAGTCATGAGGGCTGCTCCATCGGCTATCTTTAGGACTCGGGCGTATATCTGGTCGACCTGGTCCCTCTCGGGCGCCCTGATCAGGTACCAGCTGCGGGCATAATCTGGCACGACATTGGGCTGTCCGCCCCCCTCCTCGATGACGTAGTGGATGCGGGCGTCCTGGACGACGTGCTCGCGGAGGTAGTTGGCCCCGACGTTCATCAGCTCCACGGCGTCGAGGGCGCTCCTACCCTGCTCGGGGCTGCCGGCGGCGTGGCTCGTCTTCCCGTGAAAGTGGAACTTCACGCTGTTGTTCGCCAGGCTGCTGCCGAGGGGGCCGTAGTTCATCGCGCCCGGGTGGTGACTGAGGACGGCGTCGACGCCGTCGAACACCCCGTCGCGGACCATCCAGACCTTGCCGCTTCCGCTCTCCTCGGCTGGGCAGCCGTAGAACCTGATAGTGCCCTTCAGACCGTGCTCCTCCATCATGTGCCTGACGGCCAAGGCTCCACCGAGGGCAGTCGTCCCGTGGATGTTGTGGCCGCAGCCGTGGCCGGGGCCGCCCTCGACGAGTGGCTCCTTGTAGGATGTTTTCTTCTGTGAGACGCCCTGAAGGGCGTCGTACTCCCCCATGACGCCGATGACCGGCTTCCCCTCTCCATAGGAGGCGACGAGGGCAGTGGGCATTCCCGCGACCCCGCGTTCGACCCTGAAGCCGTGTGACTCGAGCTCGTCTCCGAGGAGCTTCGCCGACTTATACTCGATGAGCCCGGGCTCCGCGTACTCCCAGATGGCGTCACTGACCTCGATCAGTCGCCCCTTGTTGGCCTCGACCCACCCCAACGCCGCCGTCTTAACCTTCTCTGACAAAACGCATCCTATATTGTTGTGTGAGGTTGTTTTTAACAGAAGCGCCGGCTAGGCGCCGATGATCCTCTCGACCGTCCTCCGCCTCACAACCCTGTACGCCGGCTTGTAGGCCTCCCTGTACTCCTTTGAGTGGTGCCTGGGCTGAGGGTTGACGCGGTTAAGCTCCCTGTCGAGCCTCTCGACCTCGAGGAGGCTGAACGGGAGCTCCCTCCCCCTGACGAGGTTGACGAACGAGTTCCACTGGACGAGGAAGGCGGCGGGCTTCCCCTCCCTCAGCCTCGTCTCCTTCATCGCGTCGAACAGCCTGTCAAGGCTCAGCACCCTCCTGAGGTAGGGGCGGAGGTTTACCCTGACGACTGAGCCGTCCAGTGAGACGTCCTCGCAGAGGGGGTCGCCGGGCTGGTCTGAGAGGTTCAGCCTCCCCGCCTCCTCCTGGAGGTAGGTCCACGCCTCGGGCTTCAGGATGTGGCTGACGCCGAAGACCCCCTGGAAGAGCAGCTTGTAGACATCCACCGCCCCGATGAGCGGCCGCCTCTCAAGGTGCCACCTGACGAGGTCGGCGACCTTACCCCTCTCGGCCATACTAGATGAGATTCTGCTCAGGGTGTTATAAGATCGTCGAGGGGGTTGCAGTCTTTTATCGTCGCCCGATAATAGGGTCATCCATGACGCTCACCTTGTTCGGTAGGCGGGTAGAATCCGGCGAGTCCACAGTCCTCGACGTCAAAGTTGCCGAATACCCGGACGGCATGCCGATCGGGTTGAAGGTAAGGGTGGCCGTCGGGAACGGCGATGGGCCGAGGGTCGCCGTCCTCGGCGTCCAGCACGGCGACGAGTACAGCGGCATGGAGATCGCGAACAGGCTGATGGACTCGCTAGAACCTAGAAGCCTCTCGGGCACCGTAGTAGCCGTGCCAGTCTCGAACCCGCTCGCCTTCAACGTGGCGGGTCGGGAGACGCCGCCAGAGATCGGGTACGAGAACCTAAACATGAACAGGGTCTGGCCAGGTGACACGAGGGGGCTGCTAATGGAGAGGATCGCTGCCGCCCTCTGGGAGGATGTGATCCTCGGATCAGACCTCGTCCTGGACCTCCACGAGGGCGGCAGGGCCTTCATGGCCCGGTACATCCACGCGAGGGGTACGCCTAAGACCGAGAGGCTCGTCGGCGCGGAGGTGAGGAGGCTCTGCGGGCTCTTCGGGCAGGGGGTCCCGGTCCTCGGCGGCGTCAACACCCGCCCCTCCATGATGGGCAGCCTCTCCATACAGGCAGGGCTGCAGGGCATCCCGTGCCTCGGCCCTGAGCTCGGAGGGGGCGGCAGGCTCTGGGACGACCTTGTGGCGACGGGCGTCCAAGGCGTCAAGAACATCCTCATAGGCTACGGGATGCTCCAGGAGGAGCCGGTCGGCCAGGACCCCGAGCAGATCGTCTCGGATGGGAGCAGCTGGCCAAAGACGGCTCACGGCGGCATCCTCTACAACACCTGCGAGCTGGGGGCCGTCGTTGATGAGGGGAAGCGCCTCGGAATCCTGAAGGACACGGCTGGGAGGGTCATCGAGGAGCTCCGCGCGCCCTACAGGTCTGTGATCTTCGACACGAGGTACCAGCCAACGGTCTACCCGGGCGACTGGACCTACCACTGCGGCAGGCTCACCTAGCCTCAAGGCTTGTAGAACTTATGGAGAACGCCTTCTCTCTACCGGTTTGAACCCCGCAGATGAACACGTGAAATGTCAGGGTCTCTTCTTAAACTCCTCCGTAAAGGAGCGCCCAGCGCGAATTAGTTCATCGCGGGAGATCATGTCTGGTTGCGTCTTCTTCACCTCATCGTAGAGGTACTCAAAATTCCTCCAGACGGCCTCGTTCTTAGTTCCCTTCCTGTTCTCTACGACCCAGAGCTTCATCGCTTCCCAAGATTGGATGACGAGCTCGCGCAGTAACTCGTTCGCCAGATCAACGTCGATCAGTTTCTTCTTCACCAAGATGCCTGCGCCGTCGAAATACCGACCAACCCTTATCCACGAAGGAAAGATCGACCTTTTCCAATCGTCCCTGAAAAAATATTTCTTGTACCATTCTTCTAAGCTAGAGTATTCTGTGCTTATCACCTCTAGGTAGTCTTCCAGGAACTCTCTGGTGTTGTAGTGGCTGAAGAGCTGTACGAATAGTTGCGCTTGCCTAGTTTCAAGCTCCCTTTCCCTCGTATCCTGAGCTCTCTTGTTTGAGTTTACGTAGCTTCTGACTCCTATCACTGCCGCAATTGCTGCAGAAGCTACGCCTATAGTCTGAACGACTAAGCTAATGGTCTGAAGGTCAATCATGCAACTTCACGAGGAAATATCAGGTGGAGCTGAGGATAAGATTATGGAGGATAACTAGACTCGCTCTGCTAATTGCGGTGTAAATTCAGAAATTTGAAGACAACAGGATTCAATAGACCTTTTTAAGGAATTATGTGTAAAAGGGGTTTAGAGGGTGGCCTCCAGCTGGTCTATGAACTCCTCGGCCTGCCTCATCCCCTTCCCCCAGAACTCCTCCGTGGTTATGTCGAAGCCCAGCTCGGCCGCGAGCTGAGCCGGAGACTTGCTTGAGCCCGCTGCTAGGAGCGCCTTCAGCTTTGGCACGAACGCCTTCCCCTGCTCCCTGTATAGCCTGTATAGGGCGAAGGTGAAGAGCTTCGCGAAGACGTACGGGTAGTTGTAGAACCTGAAGTTGGGGATGTAGTAGTGT
>Ga0315282_10014284_pt1 | contig 11851 bp, 16 predicted proteins | sample YL17G07_20_MG_FD_203693 | JGI IMG/M metagenome (GOLD analysis project Ga0315282, IMG submission 203693) | Sediment microbial communities from Yellowstone Lake, YNP, Wyoming, USA - YL17G07_20 | ecosystem: Environmental > Aquatic > Freshwater > Lake > Sediment | place: USA: Wyoming | collected... | reverse complement strand
AACTATGAGCCTCGTAGCTGGTCTGGCGTCGGCGGCCTCGCCTGCGCTCGGAGGCTGGATGTGGGATAACATATCACCAAAGGCGCCGCTCATCCTCACATTGATACTTGCCGTAACCATTGGCTTTGTCATCTGGTTCAAGGTCGAGGAAAAGAAAGATGAGACGCACACGCCTCGACCTGACTCGGAATGACCGCGTCGAGACAGGCATGTGGGACTGCTGAAGCCTCAGGGTTATATGCTACGTCAAACCCAACATCTAGATAGAATACTCTTGAAGAGGCAAGACGGAATTAGGGTCGTAGTTATTGCCTGCATGATACTTGTGGCGCTTGCGGCTCTTGTTCCTACGAACGCACCTGCAGTGAAGCCAATGCAGGCGATAGTCACGACCACTGTGACCGGTACACCATGGATTGCGAACACCCTTGTTTTCACATTCACTTTCTCGAACTTTACAACGACTATGATATTTACCTCGTATAGTTACACGGAGACGATGTACCAACCGAGTTGGACGACAGTTGTGGTAACTACGACTGTTCCCACCAGCATAACGACGACAGTGACAACCTACCGTACGACCAAGACTGTTGGCACGACGATTGTTCCCTCCACGTCCACAACTTGGACAACAGCAACCGCGACTACAACTAATCGAACGATAACAACCGCTGCAAGCGAAACCGTAACCTCCACATTCCACACGACCCAAAGCGTCACGACAACAAGCACGTATACTGTGACAGGAGTCAACCCGCCTACTCCTCCGCCCATACCTGGTTTCCCGCTGGAATCGATATTGGCGGGCCTCGCGCTAGGCCTGCTAGGCGTACATCTGATCTACCGAAAACGTCGAGCAAATGGAAAACGCTCAGCATAGACGGCTACCCTGCTCGGTTATGTGTTGAAACGCCAAGAAATCGTGCTCCTGATCAACACGATGTGTAGCGGTCTTTCGGGAGCTTCTATTGTGCGATCTGCTGATAGCACCTGACGGACGGGAACTGCTCGAATAGAGCGTTCAGCTGCCCTCTAAATACTGAAGTCGACTGGATCGTGAGCAGCAGGAAGAACCTCCCCTTAGCTGGAACCTGGTTTGCCTCGTCGCTCAGTTTCAGCAAGTCGTTCTTGATTCGGACTGCCCAGTTCTCAGGAGTGACCGGGAAGTATTCTATCTCGATTGCGAAGGAGAGTCGCTGAGTGACGTGACTCCAAGTAGTCGGAATTGAGGCTGCCCAACCCGCTAAGGCGTAATGATCATTCTTTCCCCTCGCAGAGGGCAGGAGCGAGCCGTCCTCGCCACGCTCATACGTGTTCCTTGTAGGAAAGCTGAGAAAGACATTGCCAAGTCGCCCAGTCTTGAAGAGTCTGCTTTTGAGTAGGAGGAGTTTCAGGTGGCATCGGATGTCGTCAGTTGACCAAAAGGTCCTTGGGCTTTCTCTGAACTTCCTCATAGCCTTGATTATGGATTTCTCGATAAGCGCAAGTTCTTTTTCATCTGCTGCTGGCTTGGTGTTCAACGTTTGGCCACCCCCACATGCGCGTTGCCACAATCTTGGCTTCGACTAGTATGTACGACTTGCTTTTGCTCGGTTATTGTGGCCACAAGTGACCTAGTTCGCGGCCGTCGTTGTTCAGTTTCACATCTCCAATCTCGATCTTGTTGGGGGTCCGCTCGATTCTGGACCATACTCTGATTATCCTGGTGGAGTGAACTATGTCTTTCAGAATACCAATCTCTTGAAGAAAATCATTCGCATCCAAGAAGCCGACGATCGTATCCTTCAGATTCCCGAGCTGCGACCGTGGGACACGATCCAGATCTAGATCGTTTGGTGTTAGACAATAGCGCAGCTTCACTCCGTTTACGTGAAAGGTTCTGAGGGAAGCTCCGGCGAGGTACTTCTGGTATCCTAGCGATCTCAGCTCTCTTCGGTCGACGCGGGTTCTCTCCTTGATCGTGTCAGGGGAGCCCACAAGTAATGTCGCGCGATTTCCTGCTTGGAGGATCGGGGATATCTCATTTCCTCCAATTCCCAACGTGATGTCTGGGTGAAGTTCATCGAGCATCTGCAGCTTGTACAGAACTGCTTCGTTTCCCGTGATCCATCCGTCCGTGTTTACGATCACCATCTTTCCAGGTTTAGTGTGAGACTCGACGAGTCTCTTGATGCTGCGAATCACCTTGGCTTTGGCGTGGCCGGGACTCGTGAGACCGATGAAAAGGCGCTCAGACGGCTCGACCTGAGAGAGGTTCACCACGCTCGCCGTGACATCTCCTGCTGCCATTGTAGTCGGCGGGCCGAGATCTGTCTGACCTATGTCTGCATCGACAACTGCGACCTGCCTGTTCTCTAGGATGAGAAAGTTGGAGAGGAAGGTGCACAGAGTCGTCTTTCCAGTGTCTGCCCCACCTATCACGATTACTGTACCTTCTCTGATTTCGGCAAGCGCTGAGCCGGCTTCACGCCACGAAAGCGGGATTGTGCTTCCGTCGAGCTCTTCGACACTGCCATCCCCGCCGAGACTGATTCTGAATGAGGAGGAGGAGCGAATCTCAATGGGGGCTTGCTTTCCACGCGTCACGGTGTTCCTGCTGGAATCTAGTGGGGTCCCAAGTACGTTTGCTTCGCCTTCGATCAACTGGTAAGAGGCGGGGCCTACTACCACGAGCGTCTTCCCAGCCTCGGCGCGGATCGTCCTCGCGGTTCCAATCAATGAGAGCGGCGCCCTCGTGTGTACCGGATGGGAATCACATGCTTCATGGTTCGTTAAGCTTTCCATCGTTGAGAAACGAGTCTTCTGATGGTCATCAAGGCAAACAGGAGCGTGGGCGCGTTATCACCACATGGTTCTATATATTGATCCATGGCGAGATACTGGGGGACGATAGCAAGCAACAGTAACGAGTGAGATCCGAATGGTTGAGGGACGAGAAATCCCGGCCGACTTGAAGTACACGAAGGAGCATGAATGGATTCGCTTAGAGGGTGACCGCTGCAGAGTCGGGATCACCGACTACGCGCAAAACTCTCTTCATGAAGTCGTGTACGCCGACCTCCCTAAGGTCGGAAGGACACTGGGCAAGGGGGAATCATTCGGAACAGTTGAATCGGTGAAAGCGGTCTCAGAAGTCTACTCTCCTGTGTCAGGGGAAGTCTTAGAGACCAATCAGAGACTCGTTGACGCACCAGAACTCATCAACAAACAACCATACGGGGAGGGATGGCTCATCTTGATGAAGCCTTCAAAGCTGAAAGAAGAAACCGACTCGCTCATGTCCGCGAAAGATTATGGAGAATTCCTCGAGAAGCTTTCGCGAGAGAAGTAGGATCACGCTACATCTTGAGAATCTGAGTAGGTCCATGCTGAAGACAAAACATAAAAAGCGAAGCATCGTCGATCAGGGCTAGAGACCAAGATGGAAGCGGACGCAGCAGATCTATTCGCGAGCAGACGCGCGCAGACACGCTACCTGAAACGATTCGTTCTCCGAAGAATCGCAAAGGGGAGAGACAGCAAACCGAATGCAAACTACTGGGACTGGGAGGTAGCGTCAAGATTCATGGAATTCCCATCGCTCGAGAACGTTCACCATCTATGCCTCTTCTACGGTTATGCTAAGGTACGAAGCGCGCTCATCAAGGTCGAGAGCGCAATCTTCGAGGAGTTCTTCTACGGCAAGATTCTCCTGTATCCACTTTGGCTGAAACGATTCAGCAGGATCTTCGACGCTGCGAAACCCAGAGCCCAGGTCCGCGAACTGCTTTCAAGCCAAGAGTAAGCACGTCTGTAGAATCGCGACGAACAGGTCTCCTCAACAGCGGACAGTTGACAGCTCGGCTGGTCGCATGCAAAGAACCGACTGTACAGTCCTGAATTGTCTACTGTCAGGCGTAGGATTCATGGCAGAACCTCGCTGGGGATCAGACCAGTGTGGACTTTTCTGCTTGAGACACTCTAGCAGGAAATGCCACAGTTCAGCTTTTACATGCTCGAAAGCTGATAGACCTGCTGATGCCGCTCGGCAGGGAAGCTAATTGGCGCTCACGGATGACATCATTCCTTCCAGATGCGAACCACTCGATGACCTGCTGGGTGGTGGTTTCACGGTAGGAGAAGTTGTTGTCGTCTACGGTGAAGCGAGGACGGGCAAGACCACGCTTGCGCTTCAAACCGCCATAGAAGCCGCGCGCCGTGGCTTGAAGGTCATCTATGTCGATGCGGACCATTCATTCACGCATCAGCGATTCACTCAGTTGGTAGGTGAGGAGCCCGAGGCAGGCGAACGAATACTTCTCTTCTTTCCCGACACATTCTCGGCCCAGACCAACCTTGTCGAAAGCATAGAGAACTACCTAACCACGCGGACGCGACTTGTGATCATTGACACGATCACATCTCTGTACCGCGTGAGCCTCGGTTCAGCACAACAAACATTCGTCCTCAACCGAGAACTGAACAGACAACTTGCCTATCTGAGTGAAGTCGCAGCACGCCATAAGCTCGTCGTGCTATTGACGAGTCAAGTGCACGCTAGACTGGACTTTCCTTTCGGCCGGATCGAACCAGTCGCACGCCGAACGCTTGCACATTGGCCTCGCACAATCATACGATTGAAGAACGCGTCAGAACAATCAAGGAAAGAGATCATTGTGGAACGCCGAAAAGGAAAACAGACCGGCTCACTGAAGTGTTCAGCTTATCTCACAGCTCATGGATTCGAGGCCGTCTGAACTTTATTACATTGTCTTACTTCAGGCAAATACTGGTACAAGGAACGCACGGGAGCGAGAACCACACGTTCGACATGAACGATCTCTTGATCGCCATCTATTTTGCGATTCCGACATACGTGGCAAACTCGACTCCCGTCTTGCTTGGAGGAGGAGCGCCTATTGACCGAGGGCGAAAATTCATTGACGGACGTCGGATACTGGGAACCAACAAGACTGTGAGAGGATTCTCATACGGACTATTGCTGGGGAGCATAGCCGCTCTCGCAGAGGCCATTCTGTTCAGGAACTATCTGCTAATGGCCGCGGGGATCGTAGCCAGCATCGGCGCGTTGCTGGGTGACCTCTTCGGAGCCTTCCTCAAGAGGAGGTTGGATATTCCGCCTGGAAATCCTCTCCCGGTAGTCGATCAGTTGGACTTCATCTTGGGAGCTCTTCTCTTGGCTTCCCCGGTACTGAGTGTGACGGCGGGTGCGGTCTTGATCCTGGTGATAGCTACTATTCCAATCCACCTGTTGTCCAATGCGGTGGCGTACGTGCTACGGTTGAAGAAGCGCCTATGGTAACCCTCTGGATTTAGATCAGCCGCCCTTCTGAGCGAGCAGCTGTCCTGTGTAATAGATCGCGATAAGTGTTGTCGCGAAGCCGAGGATCAGTAGAATATACGCATTCCTGGGCCGGTAGGCGAATCTCGTACTTCTGAAGAGCATGTAGAAGCCCGAAAGACCGATCAGATACAGTATGGCCGAGAGAATGCTCTCGTTCAGTGTCTGACCTCCAAGCCCGCCGGGATAGATGAACGTCCAACCTTGTTGGCTCGCTCTCGGAAGAAGAGAAACGGGCTTCTCGAGGAGATCGTAGATTCCTCCAGCCAGAAAGAACACAGCTAGACCAAGCACGATGATGAATAGGATTGTCCATGAACCTTTGAGTCCAGCCCCCCCAGGCGCTTGAACTAAGCGAAGCCTATACGCGACGTTTCCAAGGCTCCGCCTGATTCTCCACGGCGCACGCCTCAGCCAGTTCCTGAGCCCTACGGACATCGCTTGTCGCACGCGGATAATGACAAGAAGTTAAAATATGTTGCCTCACTTCCCGATCCTTCGACGAGGCTACTTGGATGCCACAACGTGTCTTCTGCGACGCATGCGGCGCTATCCTTTACGACGGACCTGAGCTTGAGTCACCCACCGAGATAATTCAGCGATACAATGGGACCTGTCCCAAGTGCCAGAAGAAACTCTCATTCGAGCCCGAATCAGTCAAGATAGTGCCCTACGACGGCAAGCCATAGCAATTCGGTAGACAGGCAACTTCAATGCCCGCGCCTGAGAAGAAAGTAAACAGAAGCTCTAGTAGCGGGAGACTGCTATTGTGGCATTGAAGACTCAACTGCATGACTACCATGTAGAGCACGGCAGGATTGTCGACTTCGCAGGATTTGAGATGCCAATATGGTACAAAGGCATAGTCGCTGAGACCCTAGCAGTACGGAACCAGGTCGGCATCTTCGACGTCTCACACATGGGCAGAGCGATGGTGGAAGGCGCCAATGCCGAGACATTCCTCAACTTTGTAACCACAAATGATGTCAGTACGCTGAAGCCCGGACAAGCGCAATACACGTTGCTATGCAACGAAAACGGAGGCATCAAAGATGATGTCATCGTGCTTCGCCTTGAGTCAGAGCGATTCGTTGTCGTCTTCAACGCGGGCAACCGGAAGAAGGACATAGACTGGTTGAAAGCACAAGCGGTGCGAAGCCACGGAGATCTCACAGACAGATCGGATGAAACAGCGCTACTCTCGCTTCAAGGTCCAAAGGCCCAAGCGACTCTCCAAGAGCTGTCCAAGGCAGACCTCTCAACGGTTCCGCGATTCGGATGCGTGCAAACACTAGTCAACGGCATCAACTGCCTAGTCTCTCGAACCGGTTACACCGGAGAGGATGGATTCGAGATACTGGTGTGGGAATGCCCGATCTCCAATCCCGGAAAGGCTGAACGTGTTTGGAACTCGATACTTGCATGCGGCAAACAGTTCGGGATAGAACCATGCGGGTTGGGCTCGCGGGATGCACTGCGACTAGAGGCGGGGATGTGCCTATACGGAAACGACATTGACGAAAACATCAGCCCGTACGAGGCACGGCTCGGATTCGCGGTCAAGCTTACGAAAGCCGATTTCATCGGTAAGAAAGCCCTTGACAAACAGAAAGCTGAAGGAGCGAAACTCCTGCGAGTAGGGCTAAGAGCTACAGCTCAAGGCATACCCAGGCCCGGATGCGAGATCCTGAAGGACGCGAACATTATCGGAAAACTGACGAGTGGAACCTTCTCACCGACTATGAACCGCGGTATCAGCATGGGGTATATTCCTCGGGAATACGCGACTGAAGGCCAAACCCTCGGAATCATGATCCGAGGAAGACGGCTAGATTCCGTGATCACAAAGTTCCCATTCTATCCGACCGACAAGTACGGCTGGCAGAGAAAGTCTTAGTTTTGGCACTGGAGACGAACTGCGACGGTCGTCGTGAAACGTCTCGGATTGATCGTCAATCCGATCGCAGGCATGGGAGGAAAGGTCGGCCTAAAGGGCACGGACGGACAGGAAATACTTGAGCGCGCAATAAAACTCGGAGCAACACCCGTCGCACCCCAACGGGCCGTCGAAGCTCTGCGGACTCTCCGCCCAAGCGCTGGATCCTCGCTAGAGTTGATCACGTATTCTCAGAAGATGGGAGAGGAATCCGCGAAAGAGGCGGGTTTCAGTCCAGAAGTTGTCGGTGAAACATCCGGTCAAAGAACGTCATCCGACGACACAAAGAGAGCCGCCAAGGTTCTACAGGCGCGTAACGTCGACTTAATTCTGTTCGTAGGCGGCGACGGCACGGCCCGAGACATTTGCGACACGATAGATCAGAGAGTCCCATGTCTTGGCATTCCCGCAGGAGTCAAAGTGTACTCTTCCGTGTTCTCAACTAGTCCTCGAACAGGAGGCGACTTAGCCGCACGTTACCTTGAAGGCGAAGCTGGACTCACTGATGCTGAAGTGTTAGATGTTGATGAATCAGATTTTAGAGCAGACCGAATATCGGTCCGTCTCTACGGATATCTTAGAGTTCCGTTTCACCCCGCGAATCTTCAGAATTCTAAAACCACCTCCCCTCTGGACGAAGATGAGATATCGGCACAGGACGCGATAGCGAAGTTCGTGGAAGAAGAACTCAGGGACGACTGGGCGTACATCATAGGTCCGGGATCCACAACCGCAGCACTCGGAAGACGTCTTGGGTTCGAGAAGACGATGCTAGGAGTCGACGTGATTCGCGGGAGAACTATGGTAGGCAAGGACCTCTCCGAACAAGGCATCATGAAACTGTTGAGTCAGGGCAGAACATCAATAATTGTAACTCCGATCGGTGGACAAGGATTTGTCTTCGGCAGAGGTAACCCCCAGATCAGCGCAGAAGTCATCAGACGAGTTGGGAAGGAGAACATCATGGTGGTCGCCACGAAACACAAAATCAAATCACTCAAGACCAGACGTCTACTGGTCGACACAGGCGATCCAGAGTTGGACAGAGAGCTAAGCGGATACGTGAAAACGATAACAGGATACAGAGAGTTCTCCGTTCTCCCAATGAGCGCATAACAGCCGGATCTGGCAGCATCATGCATAATTGTCAAAAGTTGCGAGATGCCGCACAACGATCGCAAAGGGACACTCTTAGATAGAACAACGTGACCTGAGCCGCTCAAACTGCCTGCAAGTGGCTTTTCAATGAAAAGCTTCGAGGTCAACCGAACCGAATCTCAAGGAGAGTTCTCGCTCTCTCACATATTCACAGGCCTTGAGGACTCTGAGGTGGTTCAATCACTATTCGGAGGTAAAGCCGCAGCAGCTGAGGTCTTGCGAAACCTGCGTGTGAAGCTAGACGATTCAGCCGAGTACATGTACGTCAACGAAGCGAATGGAAACATTGTCGTCAGAGGAGAATACTTGCGATCGGCCAGCAAGAAACTCCTTTACCTTGACATCGTTCATGAGCTCGTTCACGTCAAGCAGTACCGAGAAGGACGAGAACTCTTCGACTCGAAGTTCTCTTATGTGGATCGACCGACCGAACTTGAAGCCTACAAAATCACACTCGATGAGGCACGGAAGATTGGCATGACCGAGAAAGAAATCGAAGACTACCTGTATGTAGAATGGATTACCAAGAAGGAACACAAGAAGCTGGCCAAGACTCTAGGCGTTAACGGTCAAAGGCGAAGGCAGCGGAAGACGATCTCCTAATGGCTTTTCTCGACTCCTAGCTGACTTGCGTATGCTTCGACCAGATTCCTTGTGAAGGATTCCAAGAAGTCGAGCTGGAGGGCGTCCTTAGGGAGCCTCCAAATGTACTCCTGAATCTCATTCCCGTCCAACTCAACTCTCGACGAGTTTGTCCGGCAAAGGTAGTCCAGGAAAATGTAGTGTTCGTGCTTGATGTAGTCGGGGGGGTAGATTGCTTCCTGAACCAAAAGCAACCTAATTGGCTCGACCTCAAGTCCAACCTCTTCCCTGACCTCTCGCTTGATAGCCGTCTCTGATCGTTCTCCGAGTTCGATATGTCCGCCGGGCACGGTGTACTTGCTTCCCCATTTGTACGACCGCACGAGCAGGATCTCCCCTTTGTCGTTGACGACAAGTGCACCCACGGTGGCTTCAGGATAATTCTGAACCAAATCCGAATCCTTCTTGGATGAGACTGCACGTTCTTGGGAACCAGTGAGACCGCTACTCTTGTCTTTTCCGCATGATCAACCTACGGGGTATACAGCGTAAGTGTGGGGAATAGAATGCCAGAAAGCTTGGGCAAGTATGATCCGTCGCTGAGAGACATTTACTTCATCGAAGGCATCGGTCTCTGCTCGAACATATACATATTCGCTGAAAACGATAGCATCTCACTTGTCGATACTGGATCCGGGATCGCACCAAACACAATCAGTCCTCAGCTAGAAGAGCTTAGCATTAAGATCGAGAAGGTAGCCAGAGTCGTCATAACTCATGGGCATATAGATCACATAGGAGGACTTCCTGAGATACTCGTGCATTCCTCACCAGAGGTCTTCGTCCATGAGAGCGACGCTGGTGACTTGGAATCTCTCGGGATCAAGTCAATTGACTACCTTAACGATGGCGACGCAATCCGACTGGGACGGCGGGATCTGAAAGTACTTCACACTCCCGGCCACACCGAAGGAAGCGTGTGTCTCCACGACGGTGAACTCGTACTCACCGGTGATACTGTTTTTCCAGGAGGATACTTCGGAAGAACGGACCTTCCCTCCGGAGATTGGAGGAAGCTCATCGATTCACTTGGCAGGCTCTCCCGTTTGGACGTTCGGGTTATGCTGCCAGGACACGACGAGCCACTATTCTCCGATGCATCTTCGCACCTCAGACTAGCGCGAAGAACCGCCGAACTTGTTAGGTATTGACCAGCCTGAGCTGCTGACCGATTGCAAGATTAGCACCCGCAGATCATGGATTCAGTCAACATCGAAGGATGATTGAGAATTGCGGATTGGAATACTTGCTGATTCCCACGATTGCTTGCCAAGAATCAAAGACGTAATCGATCGGTTGAACTCCGAGCCGATCGAGCTGGTGCTTCACGCCGGTGACTACTCCGCTCCATTCGTCACTGACTACTACAAGGCACTGAAGTCCCGCATGATCGGAGTCTTCGGCAATAATGATGCTGAGAAGATCAAACTCAGAGATAGGCTTGCAGAGGCGGGGCACGAGATCAGGGGAAGATTCGCAGATGTCAGAGCTGACAACCTGAGGATTGCACTGACTCACGGAGACGAAGACGATCTGCTACGATCGTTGACTAGCTGCGGCGGATACGATGTAGTCGTATCCGGACACACTCACCAGGCAAGGATAGTCGAGGAAGAGCGGACACTCGTGATTAACCCGGGAGAGATCTGGGGCTACTTGACTGGGAAGAGCACATTTGCAGTTCTGAACACGTCAGAAAGAAATGCACGCTTGTTTTCATTCTGATCGATTCAACGACTGACAAGGATGCGAAGAATCACTGAAGCCAGTCTCTGAACAGTCTCCGAACCTCCAAGAGATGTCTGAGAGGTTCAAGTTCTCAGAAGAGACACTAAGAGAACTTCTTCTAGTCTATGGTTTCGAGCTTGAAGCTGTAGTTCAAGCCCTCAAGTCGCCGGGGAAGCGTTACTTCGTGAGAGCAAACACCCACAAGACAACTCCGAAAGAAGTAAGAGCAAGGCTTACCGACAAAGGATTCGAGATATCACAGCACGAACTGATCCCCGAGGCGTTATGGCTTCCCATTCAAGGGCCGTTCGAGGTGCCAGCATGTCCGAAGAAAGTGATGGTTGACAAATTCACAGCGGAATCGGTTCTGCAGGGAGCCAACGTCTATGCTCCCGGGATCGCGAGATGCAGGCGACTTCGAATCGGTGACCGCGTGAACATAATTGATGATGAAGGCGAAACTCTCGCATCTGGCATCGCCCGCATGAATGAGACTCAGATCCTTACGTTCAGAAAAGGACTCGCAGTAGAAGTGACGGAGTCGAGATACAAGGTTCCAAGCTTTCGCGAGACGCGTGAGTTCCAAGAAGGCCTCATTTATCCGCAATCTCTCCCGGCCATGGTCACAAGCAGGATACTTGACCCCAAACCGAGCGACGTGATCCTTGACATGACATGCTCGCCAGGCGGGAAACTCTCACATATCTCTCAACTGATGGAAAATCGCGGACGCGTCATTGGTGTGGATCGCAATAGACGCAAGATCGACGAGGCAATGGAGACTTGCACGCGCTTGGGTTGCTCAAATGTCACTCTCTTCGTGCACGATAGCAGATACCTCTCAAGTGATTTTTCGACACTCAAACCGGACAAGATTCTCGTTGATCCGCCTTGCAGTGCTCTCGGGATAATGCCAAAGGTCTACGAGTACACTCCCAAGAGCGAGATCGAAGCGCTCGCCAGATACCAAAAACAGTTCCTTGAAGAGGCATCCAAGATCGTAAAGCCTGGCGGGCGGATCGTCTACAGTATCTGCACACTCA
>Ga0315282_10014283_pt1 | contig 11851 bp, 12 predicted proteins | sample YL17G07_20_MG_FD_203693 | JGI IMG/M metagenome (GOLD analysis project Ga0315282, IMG submission 203693) | Sediment microbial communities from Yellowstone Lake, YNP, Wyoming, USA - YL17G07_20 | ecosystem: Environmental > Aquatic > Freshwater > Lake > Sediment | place: USA: Wyoming | collected... | reverse complement strand
ACCGATCGCAGCGGGCAGCACCACGAATGGCATCAGATAGACCAGGGCAAACGGGTAGAAGTACCAGTCTACCTGCCACTGAATGCCATATGCCAGCAGGAACGGCAGCCCCAGTGCAAAGACCGCCCAGGACGAGAACATCAGCGATTCCAGGAACTTGTACAGGAAGATCGTGTCGTGCCGCAACGGCAGCGAGAAGAGGAACGCCGTCTCCGGCGACTTGAAGAGACTGGAGAACGAGATGACCGCGTTCGAGAACACCAGCATGAAGGTCAGCGCCATGAAGAAGAGGCCCAGGATGCGCTGCAGCAACGCCAGCTTGAAGCCCCCCGCGGTGTCATTCAGAAACTTGAAGGAATGCATGAACAGCAGGAACAGGCCAACCCAGAAGGCCGTGCCCAGCCCCGCCACCACGGCGACCTTCAGCTTCGACTCGTGCCGCAGGCTGTGGATGACGTTCCGCAGCTCCATCAAGCGGTAGTGCACCATCGTGACGAACGGGTTCCCCCGTGCCGCCAGCCGCCGTGCGCTCTCCAGCTCCAGCCCCGCGTCAGCACTCATGCTTCCGCCCGCTTCTTTCCGCTCTGCCCACACCTGCACCAAACCGCCTTCACCGGCATGAGGTAACTCCTAGAAATGCCGTTCGATATACGTCAGCGCCGACTCCAGGTCCGGCGCAATCTTGGTGCAGAAACGCACCATCCACGGCGAGCAGTTCTTGTACTCGATGGGCGAGAACGCAATCACGAACTTGCCGAGGTCGTGGCTCGCGTAGAACACCTCCATCGCGGTGCCGATGCTGGCCTTCGAATAGTTCACCAGCAGCAGGTCGGCGTCGCGGATGTCCTGCAGGTCGAACTCGACGATCTCATTGGCGCTTTCGAGCTCGTTGTCGCGGAAGCTGCGCCGCATCGGATCGAGCAGGATGAACCGCCCCGCCAGCCGCTCCTTGGCGCGCGTGCGCCAGTCCTTCGTCTCGGCGGGTCTGCAGTCCATGATCGGACCGCAGAGGTAGATTCGTTTTGGCGCGCTCATCGTGTCCCTCATTCAGTGCCTGCCTCTCACGGCTTTCAGCACCGCCCGCGCGACGCCCTTGGCCAGGCCCGCCATGTCCTCGTCGAACGACGGCCGGTAGACAAACGCGCTGCAGGCGCGCGACAGCATGACGTTCACGCCCCGTTCCTGGTTCAGCCGGAAGTCCGTGCGCACCCCGACCACCGGGATGCCCTTTGCGAACGCGTAACCGACCTCAAAGCACGTGCCGCTGTCGCCGTCCGCGCCGTCAAGCCATGCCACGACGCAGTGGCTCGAAGCAACGCCTTCCAGACAACTCTTGAAGATCAGCCCGAAAGCGCGCGGCGCATTGTAGCGGTCGTCGTGCTTGAAGTCCTGCGGCAGCACCACCTGCGCGCCGGGCAGCTCGTGTTCCAGGGCCCGCGCCAGTTCCCGGTTCATGCGCCGCTCCGGGATGGTGAAGAGCGGCCCGGCCAGGTAGACCCGCAGGCCCGCCCCGGACTCGGCCGGCGCGCTGTCCTTCTCAGTCCCCTTCTCCGCCATCTACTCCGTCACCTTCCAGTCTCGGGTCGGGTTAAACTCCGCGCAGGCCTTCGCGAAGGCCTCACTCTGCTCCTTGCCGCCGAGATCGCGCTCGAAGATGGTGCCGTTGTTGTTGATCATGAAGCAGCGCTTGCCCGTCACACCGTATTCCTTGGGGAACGCCAGCAGCGCGTACCCGAGTACCATGTTGGCGCCGATAACGTAATTCCTCGCGCCGCCGGTCGCCGCCGCTCCCTGCTTCGGCAATACGCGGAAGAAGTAGCCGTTCTTCGGCACGGCAGTGGAGCCGTCCGAGCCGAGAGGCCATTCAGCCTTGGCGAAGGTCCTGTCAATCAGGCACAGATCGCCCTCCATGCCGGCGTTGACCCCGCGGGTATAGAGACCGTGCTGCAGGTCGCCCACCGGCGCCGGCGCCAAGGCCGCCGTGATCTCCTGGCACAGCTTCCGGCAGCGGTGCAGCACCTCCGCGTCGGTCTCAGCCTTCTCCGCCGCCTGCAACTGCACAAACGCTTTGGGCCCTAGCTTGGTCAGTCCCTCGCTGGCGCGTTCCCGGACGGCGAACTCGTCGCTCGCCAGGTCCTTGATGAGCTTCGCGGCCGTCTGCCGCTCCTCCTCGGACGGTTTGGGCAGGGCCGCCGGATCAACTGTCCGCGCAACGGCTCGCCGGCCGCCGTGCAGCGTCTGCGCATACTCCAATACGCCGTCGGCATCGTAGTCGGTGCGATGGTAGATCTCTTCAGCCTCAGCGAACGCCTTGCACCCCGCCGCCGCCGCTCTCTCGTTGGCCTGCATGTCGCCTTCGCCGGAAGCGGCAGCGCACGCGGCCAGCAGCACAAAACCAGGGACAGCCACCAGTTTTCCGCCGCTCCGCCGCCCCACCCGTGTCAAGGCAAGACCGCAGCGGGTGGCTCGCTTGCATAGTGCATCCCGGTCCATCGCTATCCTCCACAACGTACTTTACGGCAACACTCGCCGGATGCGACGGCAAAATGTCATCCGCCGAACATCAGCACCAGCGCCGTCATCCAACTGCCCAACCCCAGCACGAACAGCAGCAGCGCCCCCAGCGAATACTGGAACACGTGCGACGTCGGCGGCGCAAGCCGGCCTTGCCGCCGCCACGTGGCGAGCGCGTTAATCACGATCGCGTCGCTGATGAACAGCGAAACCACGGCGGCCACGGCGGCCAGCATCCACAGGTCGCGGCAACTGTCGCGATCGAGGAGGCTGATGACGAGCAGACCCAACGCATAGAAGATCACTCCTTCCCACGCATTTCTCGCGCCCTGCACCAGCACCCTCTCGCGGTGCTGGTACTGCAGGAAGAAGCAGAGCACCGCGAGGGCAATGGGCGGCATACACAACGTCACCAGGCCGGCCACGACCCACTGCACGCAGCCGATCGGCCGCCACTCGCGCGACCCGGCCGCCAGCCGGTACAGGTCGAATCCATCCGCCGCGCCGAACAACACCGCCGGTGGCACCGCCACGACTAGAGCCTGCAGCAGGTACTTCGTTGCCCACAGCTCGAACGGCATGTGCCGCCACAGGAAGGGACCCATAATGAGTCGAACGCCGCCGGCGGCCAGTATGGTCGCCGCCATTGCGGCCGCGAAGACCTGCATGCCGAACACCGTTCAGTCGCGGCGCGTCTTCGCGCCTTCGGGAATGGGCACATCGGCAGCAGGCGGTGGCTGCGCCGTTTCATCCGCCGGGGGCTCGTCGGCCTTTTCTGCCTGCTCGCCGTTTTCCTCGCCGTTGCTCACGCAGCGCTAGTTCCCAAAAATCAACACCAAACCCGTGCCGTACGCCCCCAGCGCCAGTGACCCGTACAACAACGTCGCCAGCGAATACTGAATGTTGTGCGTGTGCGGCGCCGCCAACCTCTCCTGTTGGTACAGCTTCGCAATCAGGTTCACCACAATGCAGTCGGCAAGGAAGAGCGAGATCAGGCCGCCATAGATCGGGGCCGGAATCATGGCTTCGCAGAACCGCGCGGCCACCGCCTTCGCGTCGCCATGCAGCACCAGAATCAAGCAAAGGCACGCTACTACAACGAGGAGCATTCCATAGAGCACCGGCCCAACCCAGCCCACTCTCCCCGCCTCAATAATCGTTTTCCTGCGCCGCCAGTATTGTGCGTAGAAGAGCGGCGCTGTCCAGCCGAGCACACACAGACCCAGCACGACCCACATCAGACAGCCGACCTCACGCGGCTCGCGCGACCGCGCAGCAAGCCTGTACAGTTCGAACCCGATCCCCCCGCCGATCGCCGCGGCCGGCGGCACACCGATGTACACCGCTATCAGTAGCGTTTTCAGGCATTCGTCCGCAAGCAGCGGCGCCTGCACTAACACCGCGGCGGAAGCAGGCAGGAGGGACACCACGATGCCCGCCGCCACGCATATGGCGAAAACCTTCGCCCCCAGCACCGTGCAGTCGCGTCGTGTCACCAGCGGCCCCGTCGCGGCGGCAGCCGCGGGCTCAGGTGTGCTCTCGACGTTCGTCTCGTCGTTCATGCCTTGGCCAACCTGGAACAGCCACGTTCTCGCAGAAAACAGGCGCTCCCGCCACTGCAGGTTTGGTGTATGAAAGCTGTGACACTGGAGGGGACACCCATGAAGATTGACCTCGCCGGCAAACTCGCCGTTGTCACCGGCGGTTCAGGCGAACTCGGCCGCACCATGGTCCGCACCCTGGCCCGTTGCGGCGCCAACGTCGCCATCAACTATCTCAAGAACCGGGAGAAAGCCGCGGAACTCGAGGCCGAACTCAAAGCCCTCGGTCTCCGCGCTCTGGCCGTGCAGGCTGACATCACGGACCACGACTCTGTCATGCGCATGCGCGACGCCATCCACTCCGCCCTCGGCGCTCCCGAGATCATCGTCAACAACGCGGTGATTCAGTACCCCTGGAAACCCATCCTCGAACAGAACATCGCTGACTACGAAAGCCAGTTTCGCTCCTGTGTCCTCCACAACGTGCTCATGATCAAGGCCTTCGTTCCCGCGATGATAAAGAAGCGCTACGGCCGCGTGGTCGCGATCAACACCGAATGCGCCATGCAGAACTTCGTCACCCAGTCGGCGTACACGGCCGGCAAACGCGGCATGGACGGCGTCCTGCGCGTCCTCGCCAAGGAAGTCGGCGAGCACCAGATCACCGTGAACCAGGTCGCGCCAGGCTGGACCATCAGCGACCGTTACCGCGCCGCCGGAACCGAACGCAGCGAATCCTACGAGAAGCCCGTGCCGCTCAAACGCCGCGGCACCGACCAGGAAATCGCCAACGTCGTCGCGTTCCTTGCCTCGGACCTGGCCAGTTTCATCACTGGCGCCTACATCCCCGTCTGTGGCGGCAACGTCATGCCGGCCATCTAACGGCTGCAGGTCAGTTGGTCTTCGTGTCGGGTTCCGGCGGCGCCTTGGACTCGCGGCGGGGCTGATAGGCGTACGGGTACAGTTCCCGCAATTGGTTGTCCATGTATTTCTTCAGTTCTTCGAGCTGCGCCTTGTTCTCCTCGCGAATCTTCTGCACATCGGCGGCAATCGCGGCCTTTGTCGTCTCCAACAGCTTGCCATATTCCCCAGCCGCGGTTTCTACTTTGTCTCCGGCGGCCTTTCGCGTGTCGGCGGCGCCCTTTTCCACCTTGTCCAGCAAATCCTTGGTGGCGGCCAGGACCTGCTCCGAAACCTTGTCGGTACGCTCCGTGATCTGGGCGGCCAGCTTCTCCGGGACCCCCTTCAACTGCTCCAGCAACTGTTCGTTCTGCACCTTGACTTTCGACACCTCGGCCCTCAGTTCGTCAACCGTCTTCTGGGCTGCCGCGAGGTCCTTGCGGGCTTCCACATCCTCGCAGCCGCTCATGCCAACCAGGACGATCAACCCAACCAGGCAGACAACGGCGCCGCGCGCACGGTCGTGGAGCTTCATGATGGTATCTCCATACCCAAGTCGTGACCCGGGAAACGATGCCATTGTCACGTTTTGCACCATCCCTGTCAAGCGCCTGCCGCAACTGTGCCCCGAGCAGCCTTCGTTTGCTGGAGGCTGCCCGTGCCGCGCGTCGAACGCTGTGGCCATTTCCCGCGCTTACTTGCCTGAAACCGCGCCAGACGATACACTGCTGTACGTTGTGCTTTAGAGGCGAGCCGATATGCCGGATGAAGCCCAGGCCACCAGTGCAAACCCCGCCGATAACCCGCCCCCGCCCGCGCCGACCCCACCGGCTGCCGAGGCCACGACGGACGCCGCTTCGACAACGGACAAGGCCAAACTGCCCAGACCGCCGCGCAAGCCCGCTGCTGCGCAGCCGGCACAACTCTCCCGCCGCACCACAGTCCTGCTTGTGGTCGCGGCCGTGGCTCTGGCCATCGGCGTCGCGTGGGTTGTGGTCCAGATGGCAATGCCGCTCGTTGAAGGCAACCAGCCCACGCTGGCGGAGGAGTTCGAGGACCGCAACAACAACTACGCCATCCGGCGGCCGGTCACTTGGGTCATCGAGGACCGGCATGACGGCGCCAACATCTACATCAAAGGCCCCAGGGAACGCGGCTTTCCCCCGCTCATTATCGTCAGCCTGGACATAAAGCCCGGCGGCATTGAGTCCTACCTGCGCGAACACAAAGGCCGCATCGCCTACCAGGACAAGACGGTCGCCTGGATCAGCGAGGACACCGACTACATTGACGGCTGTCCGAACACCGTCCGCCTCGAATACGAATGCAACGCAACCCTGAACGACGATTCGGTCGTCCGGGTCCGCGCCCTGCAGTTCATCATGGAAGACAAGCCGCGCTTCTACAGAGTCACCTGCTTCGTCTCCGCCGAACTGTACGAGAAATACCTGTCAAAGTTCGAGGCGTGCGCGCGCAGCTTCCGGCGGACGCCGATCCCCAAAGCCACGCCGCAGCAGTTGCAGTGATCCTCACCACACCGACAGCGGATCAGGCAGCTCCTCCTGCTCCAGGATGAGCAGCGCCTCCCTCGCCCTGCCCGGCCCCGGCACACGGCACTGCGCGCTGCCTTCGATCCCGTCGCCCCTGTCCAGCCCGCGGCCGGACGCCGGGTCAAACCAGTAGTAACGGTACGTGCCCGGCAGCAGCGACACCTCCAGCCCCTGCGGCAGCGCTAAGCACCAATACGAGAAGTAGCGCCCGCAGCCGTCGGTGGCGGCGCACGCCTTCCCGCCGGCCACCAGGCCCTGCGGGACCGTGGCGAGCATCTCGGGGCAGGCCCTAAGATACCCGTTCCCCGCCCACTGCCGGCAGAACACGGCCAGTTGCGCCAGGTCTTTCCAGCGCCGCTGGGAGGGCGCGTCCGAGAAGCCGCAGGGCACAATCGGCCAGCAGCCGCGCATCACCGAACGCCACAACTCGCCGCGTCCCGGCCCTCGCGCGTCCGCGGCGCTGTTCCGGGCGCCGGCCGTGAAGTCGCACAGCAGCGGTTGCCGTGGCAAGTCCGCCGCATAGGCCACGTGCGTCAGCACATCAGGGGTCGCGCAGGGACAGAAGCCGAACGGCGCGCGGTGCGTGGTCCGCACGCCGTCCCAGTTGAAGGCCGGCGGCCCGACCACCCATGGTCCCAGCCGCGCCTTCGTGGCGTCCTCTCCCGGCCGCGCCAACGCCTCCGCCAACCGGCGCACCAGACGTTCCTCCAGCAGCCGCAGCCGCTCCGCCGTCTCGCCCCCGCGCCGCGCGCCGCGAAACACCTGGAGCCACGCCGCCGTGCGGCCACGCAACTCCGCCGCCATCCAGTCCACCGCGGCCCCCAGCGCCTGGTCAACCCTGCTCTGCAGCGTGATCCGCCGCCTGATGGCGGTGGTGCTGCTTCGCCGGCTTGCCCGCCCCTGCCCCACGCCCCCGCCCCACGCGTCGTCCCACGACACGTTCTGTTCGTTGGCGTCGCGCGCGAATGGCGCCGGCGTCTGCGCCAGCGAGGGGTTGAAGAGCGAGAAGCCGACCAGCACGCCAACCTGGTCCGCGGCATCCAACAGGAACTGCAGCCGCGCAAACACGCCTTCGTCGCGGCGCGCAAGATCGTACACCACGCCCGCGCGTTCTGGAGCGGGCGGCGCAGGGTGCCGCCGCGCGTACAGGCAGGTGTCTTCCTCCGGCCCGTTCAGCGGGACGACCAGGTGCCGGATGCCCAGCACCGCCAGCCGCTCCAGCCACTCGCGCTGGTCGCACCCGCGTATCAGCGGCTCGGCCGACGTCACCGCCGGCAGCGCGATCCGGTGCCCGCGCAGCTCAAGCATGCACGGCCGCAGCGCATGCATGTTCGCAACAGAATGCAGACTGAAGTCTTTCACCGGGTTCCGCGCTCCGTCATCCGCCTGCGCGCTGCATGCAGGCAGCCGCCGCTTCCGCCACTGCCTCAACACTCAACTTGCCCAGATCGCCACCCGCCGCCTGCAGCACCGTCACGCGTTTCCCCAGCGGCGTCCAGACTGCCGGATCGGTCGGCCCGAACAGCGCCACAACCGGACACGCCCGCGCCGCCAGATGCGTCACGCCTGCATCATTGCCGATGAAGCCCCGCACGCAACTGACGAGCGCCAGGACCTCTCGCAGCGGACGGCACGCAACGCATTCCCACGTTACCGCAGGCTGCACCTCCGCCTCGAACTCGACCCGAGTCTCCTCGTCGGCCGGACCGAAGAACACCAGCGGCGTCAGGCCGCGCGCCGCCAGCGCCGCAACCAGCCGCGCATAATTGCCCGCAGGCCAGCACTTGCGCCGGCCGCCGCTTCCCGGATGCACCGCCACGAAACCGCCGCGCGGCGGCGCCTCATACCCCAGCCGTTCCAGCGCGCGCGCCGTCTCCATTTCGTCCAGCGCGAGGAACACGTCGTCAGACAGCGTCTTGGCCGCCAACGCGGCGTCCGCATTCTCCGCACCCACCCACGGCACAAGCGGCTCAAGCAACCGCCGTGCAGCATGCACGCCGCCTGTCTTCCCCGTGCGTTCGCCGCAAGGCCGCGGTTCCGTGCATACCAGCCTCGGCGGGTCAGCTACCAGCACCTGCTGCACGCCGGCCGACCTCAGCGCCTGCTCCACGGTCCGCGTGTCGCCGTGCAGATAAACCACCGCGCTGTTGGTGCGCGCCAGCGTCGCGCGCGCCGCGGCCCCAAACGGCGCGCCATCGGCACACAGGCCGAGCCACTCGGCTGACGAGAAGTCCCGCACGCGCGGAGCTTCGTGCGCCGTCCGCAGGAAGCCCCAGCGTGCCGGCGAACCGAGCACGGTGGTGCTGGCCGCGCCCGCCAGCCGCAACGCGTGCAGCGCAGGCAGCGTCAACACCCCGTCGCCCAGCGCGCCCGGCCGGATAACGAGAGTGTGTCCGAGAGGCGCTTTCACAGCCAACCGACTTTACAATCGCCCCCCGCGCGCGCAAAGTACAGGACGCGCCCGCACGACGAAGGCGCAGGGCAGAGGTCCATGCAACGCACTCAACAAGTCGCTCGACCCATCATCGCCGTCACCATGGGCGACCCCGCCGGCGTCGGCCCGGAACTGTGTCTCCATCTGCTCTCGCGGCGAACGTTCCCCGGCGGCAGCGTCCCGCTGGTGATTGGCAGCGCAGTGGTGCTGGCCCGCGTTGCGCACGCGCTGCATCTGCCCTTCACGGCGCCGCGCTTTGGCGAACCGCCCTCAACGCTTACGCGCCCCGCCGTGTACGATCCGCCCGGGTCGCTGGACGGGCGCGCCGTCATCCCCGGCCGGAACCAGCGCATCTGCGGCCAGGCGGCCGCGCGGTACATCCGGGAAGCCGTGCGCGGCTGCCTCACGGGCCGTTTCGCGGCGATGCTCACCGCGCCCATCAGCAAGAAGGCGCTCAACCTCGCCGGCGTCGGTTTTCCCGGACACACCGAAATGCTCGCGGCGCTTACGCGCACGCGCAACTACGCCATGCTCATGTACAGCCCGGAGATTGCCTGCGCGTTCGTCACCTGTCACCAGTCGCTCCGCAGCGTGCCCCGCAGCCTCACCGTCCGGCGCGTCGTGGACGTTGCCACGCTGGCGTGGCACAGTCTCAAGGCGTTGCGCGGAAGAGCGCCTCGCCTGTGCCTGCTCGGCCTGAACCCGCACGCCGGGGAGGAAGGTCTTTTCGGTGATGAGGAGCAGCGCGTCCTCGTGCCGGCGACGCAGGCCCTCGAGCGGCGCGGCATCACAGTCATCGGGCCGCTGCCGCCGGACACCGCCTTCACGCCGCAGGCACGCCGCCGCTGCGATTGTCACATCGCCATGTACCACGACCAGGGCTGCATCCCGTTCAAGATGCTGGCATTCGACACGGGCGTGAACATCACTCTCGGCCTCCCGATCATCCGCACCTCGCCGGACCACGGCACGGCCTTCGATATCGCCTGGCAGGGCAAGGTCAAACCCGGCAGCTTCCTGTCGGCGTACGAACTCGCCGCGCGCCTCGCCCGCACACGCGTTACTCGGACCGGGGACTGACAGCCGCCAATGATCAAGCGTTCGCCCGCCGACTTCCAGGTTGAGGAAACCCTCTCGCAGGACTTCCTCGGCCTTCTCCGTCCGGCAGACGCGCCCTACGCGCTCTATCGCCTCTGCAAGGAAACCCTCGCGACACCCGAAGCCGTCGGCCTCATTGCGCGCGCGCTGGGAATCCCCTCCGGTTCGCTTGCCTACGCAGGCCTAAAAGATAGACACGCCCGCACCATCCAGCATCTCACACTCAAGCTCGAATCCCTGCCGGACGCGCCCGAGAAGGCGGCGGGAGCCGGCTGGCAGATTGAGCGCCTCGGATTTGTGCCGCGCTCCATCACCGCCGCCGACATCCACCGCAACCGCTTCCGCATCGTGCTGCGGAATCTCAGCGCCGAACACGGCGCCGACATCGAGGAGGCCGCGAACCTGCTCGCCGCCCCGCTCCAGTCGCCCGCGTCGCAGCCCGCCGCGCCTCGTGTGCTCCACGTCGTGAATTACTTTGGCGATCAGCGTTTCGGCTCCGCACGCCACGGCCGGGGCTTCATCGCCCGGCATCTCATCCGCGGCGACTTCGAAGGCGCGCTGCGGCTGGCCATCGCCACGGAAGCGCGCAAGGACCGCATGGAGCAGAAGGTCTTCAAGCGCACGTTGCTTGAGCACTGGGGCAGATGGCGCGAGGTGCTGCCGAAGCTGCGCCGGTGCCCCGAACGGAAGCCCGTTGAGCGCCTCGCCAACTCCAGCGGCGATTTCCGCGCCGCATTCTGCGGCCTGCCCTACCTGCTGCAGCAGATGAGCGTCTACGCGTACCAGTCGTTCCTCTGGAACGCCATCGCGCGCCGGCTGGTCGAACTGCACTGCGCGCCGCTCGGGCCTGTCATCGCCGCCGACGATCCTTTCGGCGAGATGCTCTTCCCGGCCGCGGCCGCGGTCCCCGCCGACCTGGCCAGCCTCCAGCTCCCGCTTCTCGCCCGCAAGACCGAGCTTGTTCCGCCGTGGGCGGAAGCCGCCGCGGAGGTGCTCAAGGCGGAGGGGATTGCGGTGACTGACCTGCAGATCCCGGGGGTGCGCCGCCCGTTCTTCGGCGAGGAGCCGCGGCCGCTGTTTCTCGCGGTCACGGACTTCGAGCTTGGAGCGGCGCAGACCGACGAATCCGCCCGCGGCCCGCAGCGCCTCAAGCGGCGCTTGAGCTTCTCGCTGCCCCGAGGCTCGTATGCTACGGTGGTCTTGCGGGCGCTGGGGCAGTAAACTGTTTCGCAGACGGATGGGCGGCGAAACCGTGGACCGCACGCCGCTCGGGGACGAAAGCACGGACATGAGACAGCATGGGTAGGCTGAGCTGTTTAACGGCACTTTCCCTGGCTCTGGGGGGCATGGTCTGTCTGGCCGAGGACGAGCCTCCTGTCCCCGCCGCCGAACCGCCGGTGCCCATCCCCGAACCCAAGCCAGTGCAGCGCATTCTCGGCAAGGATGTCGCCGCCTGGATTGCGCATCTCAAGAAATACGAGAACGAGCAGGAACGCAAACTGGCCATGTTCTGCCTGATTGACTTCGGCCCCGCCGCGGCCGACGCCGTGCCCGAGCTGATCACGCTCTGCAAGGAGGAAGTGCAACCCGACACGCAGCGCTGGGCCGCGGAGACCCTGGGGGCCATCGGACCGGGAGCGAAGGAAGCCATCCCCGAACTGCTCGCCACGCTGAACGACCTGACAAGACCTGCATCCCACCGCGCCACCGCCTGTGCGTCCCTCGCGCGGATTGACCCCGATTCCGCCGCCGTGCGGAAAGCGGTCCTCAGCGCCTTCCGGGATGCCAAGGATGAAGTCCGTGCCGCCGCGGTT
>Ga0315282_10014282_pt1 | contig 11852 bp, 6 predicted proteins | sample YL17G07_20_MG_FD_203693 | JGI IMG/M metagenome (GOLD analysis project Ga0315282, IMG submission 203693) | Sediment microbial communities from Yellowstone Lake, YNP, Wyoming, USA - YL17G07_20 | ecosystem: Environmental > Aquatic > Freshwater > Lake > Sediment | place: USA: Wyoming | collected... | reverse complement strand
ATGTAAGATGTTTGTGGAGCATGCTGATGATTTGGTTAATAGTTAATGGTTTTTCATCAACTATTTTACCAAATTTCAGCTGCTCTTTTTGTTTTCTGCGATGTTGCACTTCGGAGTAGAATGTACCTGTAAATGCTTGACAAATATTTCTATTTATGCTAACATTTAAACTGGTTGGAAATTCGTCTGGCGGAATTCCGACTTGGCAATAGGAAAAAGCCAAAACAGCCAGGTCCCTTGCAAAGACGTTTCCCGGTCTGCGAGGGAAAAACAGGGATATCCTGATGGTGGCCGTGCTCCTGCTATCAGGAGAACAAATTGAGCACCCTCAAGCTGCGTAAGTAGCTTGAGGAAAAGAAGAAATGAGCCTTTTGCGAGTTGCTCTGTTGAGCAAATTTGCAAAGGGCTCTTCTATTTTTAAAAAGATAAACAGACTTGTTATCTTAAAATATATAGTGAGTAGCAGGGTAGGGTAATCTTTAAACCAGTGCTAATAATTGCCTTACTTGGCTTATAACTACCTCAGGGACGGGTAATGCTTTCTCCCACTCAAATGTTCGAAAGCTGTCCTGCCAAGCGACCCACGATTTGACATTGCGATATGACAAACGATATAATGAAATTGATGAACCCCGTTAGAAGTCCTTGGGCAGAAAAAATTATAGAAATTTTTTCTGCTTCCGTGATAACGGGGGGTGATTAAAACAAAAGTCCGTCCGAAATTAGCTGTTAGCTATATAAAAGACAGACTTCTAACGGGGTGAAAAAGAAAAATATTACAATCGAAGATTTGGCAAGGATGGTTCAAAAAGGTTTTTTAGAAACTGCGAAGAAAGTTGAGGTTGATAAACGCTTTGATAAGATAGAAAATAGTTTAGAGCGAATAGAAAAGCTTCTTATTGCTGAGCATCGTCGAAGAATAGAAAAATTAGAATTAGATGTAAGAGAATTAAAAGAATTACTTGCTGTAAAATAGATTTTTGATATTTCATCAAGATTTATTTTTCAAGCCATCAGGGCTTGATTTTTTTAGATTTTATTTCTAAAATTAAGGTATGCCCCGTAGTGATCCCGCACCAATATCTTAAGCGTTCTAAAGGGTCACATCGGGGAAATAATAAATTTAATAAAGAAAAAATAATTTTTAGTCTCGCCTATGGTGCGGGACTACTACGGGGTATGAACGGTGGACAATTTACTCACAAAGCGCAAGAAGTGTTGCTCGCTGCTCAGGATTTGGCCAGAGAAAGAGAACAGCACCAAATAGATGCCCTGCATCTTTTATTCGCTTTGCTTTCCCAGGAAGAAAGCGTGGTTTTGAATTTGCTTCAGAGAATAGGCGCTGATATAGAAGGATTGAAGAGAAAAACAAAAACAGCTTTAGAAAGATTGCCGATTATTGCCACTCCCCAGACATTCGGGCAGTTTTATTTAACTCAAGATATGGCGAAAGTTTTAGATAAAGCCAGACAAGAGGCGGAGAAGATGGGCGACGAATTTATTTCAGTGGAGCATTTATTTTTAGCTCTTTTGAATACAGAAACTAAAGTCAAAGAGATTTTAGACCAAGCCGCATTTCTGCAGCCGGGCGGCGGGGCAACTGTTTTGGAATTTGGGAAATTAGATTACGAAACCGTTTTAAAGCAATTAGCTCAAATCAGGGGAGGTCAAAGAATTACTGATCCCGAACCCGAATCTAAATATCAGGTGATTGAAAAATATGCGAGAAATCTAACTCTTTTAGCCAGACAGGGCAAATTAGACCCTGTGATTGGCAGAGAAAATGAGATCAGGAGGTTAATGCAGGTTCTTTCCAGAAGGACAAAAAATAATCCTGTTTTAATTGGCGAGGCCGGCGTTGGGAAAACCGCAATTGTTGAGGGATTAGCTCAAAGAATTGTTTCTGGCCAGATATCTGAAAGTTTAAGAGAAAAAGAAATTATTGCTCTTGATTTGGGAGCTTTAATAGCCGGAACAAAATACCGCGGCGAATTTGAAGACAGAGTAAAAGCTTTTTTAAGTGAAGTTAATAGAGCGGGAGGGAGATATTTGTTGTTTATTGACGAACTCCACACTTTGGTTGGCGCTGGCGCGGCAGAGGGCGCAATTGACGCCTCAAATTTATTGAAACCCGCTTTAGCTAGGGGAGAATTAAGGGCAATCGGAGCCACCACTTTAAAAGAATACCAGAAATATCTTGAGAGGGATCCGGCTCTTGAGCGCCGATTCCAGCCAATTTATGTTTCAGAGCCGTCTATAGATGATACAATCGCTATTTTAAGGGGGATAAAAGAAAAATACGAATTACATCACGGAGTAAAAATTACAGATTCGGCTTTAGTGGCTTGCACTCAATTAGCTGCCAGATATATAACAGACAGATTTTTGCCGGATAAAGCAGTTGATTTAATGGATGAAGCAATGAGCTCTTTAAAATTGGATATTGAATCAGAACCAACCGAAATAGACAATCTAAAAAGAGAAATACAGAAATTAGAAATTGAAAAAAAATATAATCCTCCTGCCAGTAAAGCAAAGCTCGCAGCTTTAAATCGTCAATTAGCCGACTTAACGGAGAAAGCAAAAGTGCTTGAAGCCAAGTGGCAGTCGGAAAGAGAAACTATTAATAAAATTAGAGGACTTAAAAAGGAAATAGAAAATGCCCGCTTTGAAGTTGAAAAGGGAGAAGCGGAAGCTGACTTGCAGAAAGTAGCCGAGGTAAAATACGGGAAAATACCCAATCTCTTAAAAGAATTGCAGAAAGAAGAAAATAAGCTTAAGAAGTTTCAGAAAAATCGGCCGATATTAAAAGAAGAAGTTACAGAAGAAGAAGTGGCAAAAGTTGTTTCAAAATGGACAGGAATTCCGATTACAAGACTTTTAGAAGAAGAAGCCAAAAAATTAGAGAGGATGGAAGAAGTTTTAAGTCGGCGAGTTATCGGTCAGCCGGAAGCAATTTCGGCAATTTCCAATGCTATTCGTCGCTCTCGGGCCGGAATTTCTGAAGAAAATCGGCCGTTGGGATCTTTTATGTTTTTGGGACCAACCGGAGTAGGAAAGACCGAGACCGCTCGGGCTCTGGCTGAATTTTTATTTAATGACGAAAATGCCTTGGTTAGGTTGGATATGTCAGAGTATATGGAAAAGCACACAGTTTCTAGAATGATAGGTTCGCCGCCAGGTTATGTTGGCTATGAAGAAGGCGGACAATTAACCGAAAAAATTAGAAGGCGGCCTTATAGCGTTATCTTATTAGATGAGATTGAAAAAGCCCATCCCGAAGTTTTTAATATTTTGCTTCAAATTTTGGAAGATGGCAGATTGACCGACGCCAAAGGAAGAACGGCTTCTTTCAAAAATACAATTTTAATTATGACTTCAAATATCGGTTCAGAACATATAGCTAAAATGGGCTCTCTGGGATTTTTAGGCGGGAAAGAAGAAGAAAAGAGATCATTGAAAGAAAAAGTGATGGATGCTCTAAAGGAAGAATTTCGGCCGGAGTTTTTAAATCGTGTTGATGAAATTATTATCTTTAATTATCTTGGTAAACCAGAAATAAAGAAGATAGTTGATTTGGAGTTAAATAAAGTAGCCGAAAGACTAAAGAATAAGAAAATTGAGATTAAGACCACCGAAGGCGCAAAAGAATTATTGGCCGGAAAAGGATTTGACCCAAATTTGGGCGCGCGACCCTTAAAAAGAGTAATCCAAAGGTTGGTTTTAGATCCTCTCTCTTTGAAAATTGTTTCCGGAGAATTAAAAGAGGGAGAAAATGTAGTGGTTGATTCTGATAACGATCAAATTATTTTCCGCACTGTAAAAGATTTAATCAGAAAAAAATCAGAAAGAGAAAAAATTTCCGTAAAATAATTATAAAACAAAAAGCCGGCTCGCTCTCAGAGCGAGCCGGCTTTTTGTTTATCTTTTATTTTGGCGGCGGAATACCCCGACGTTCCGTCGTCGGGGATAAAGCCGCAAAAACAAACTTGCCCGAAGGGATACCCCGCCCCTCCGCGGGCGGGGTAGTTTATTAAGATATAACCACTTTACTTAAAATTAAGTGTGGGGTAAAATTTAAAAAATGTTTAAAAAATCAGTTATTTTTTTATTCTGTTTAGCAGCGGGTTTAGCTATTCTTTATTTTGTAAATAATTTTAGCTATCCTTCTCTTAAATTTCTTACCGCAGAAATTTCTTCATTATTTGGCAGAGAAGAGAAAAAGATCATTACCGAAGAGCCAAATTTAATTGAAGAAGATAATTTGCAAATTGAAGAAGTCATCTCTAAAGATAAGCAATTGGAGGAAGAAAAAAATATTGAGTTCTCAGACGCCGAGGAAATCCAAAATAAAATAGATGATATTTTAGAAAAAATTGATATATTAAGGGCGGAGCTATCTAAATTGTTAGAAGACCAATCAACAACTGAAGAAGAGGTAGAAAATATCGAGGAAAAAGCTACGGAAGAAAAAGTCGAAGAAGAGAAATTAGAAGAGCCCGAAGAGGAAGAATTAGAGGAAGAAACAGAAGAATTTGTTCAAGAAGAGATAGGACAGGGAGGGGTGGGACAAACGCTGTGCTTTAAAATAACGGGATTTTTACCAAACCAAAACAGGATAATTATAAATGAAGTTGCCTGGATGGGAAGCTTAGAAGGTTCAAATGATGAGTGGATTGAATTAAAAAATATTTCTGGAAATGAAATAAATTTAGCCGGCTGGCAGATTTTGGACAAAGAGGCAAAAATAAAAATAATTTTTAGTGATAAAAAAGTTATTCTACCAAACGATTTTTTGCTTTTAGAGCGTACCGACGATAATTCAGTCCCTTATGTTGCTGCCGATTTAATTTATACCGGCGCCTTAAATGATGCAGCTGAAGAACTTTATTTGTTTAACGAAAACTGCGATTTAGAAGATGAAGCTTCAGCTATTCCAGATTGGCCGGCCGGCGACAAAACCGATAAAAGAACAATGGAAAGAAAGAGTGATTTGAGCTGGCAAACAAGTTTAAATATCGGCGGAACGCCAAAAGCTCAAAACAGCATCGGTTTTGTAATCGTCGGTGGCGGAAGTGGCGGTGGGGGAAGCAAAACTATATCCGAGCCAGTATATTGCTCTCAAGAAAATTTATCAGAACCCGTTCATTCGCCCATTATTCTTAACGAAATCGCCTGGATGGGAACTTTTGAAAATTATTCTAATGAATGGTTTGAGTTAAAAAATATTTCAGAAAGCGAAGTTTCTCTAAATGGTTGGCAGATTTTAGACAAAGCTAATCAGATTAAAATAATTTTTGGAGAAAATGATTTAATTCCTTCTGATGGTTTTTATCTTTTAGAGCGCACTGGCGATGATTCCGTTTCGAATATTACAGCCGATAAAATTTATACTGGTGCCCTAGGAGACGAAGATGAAACCTTGCGGATTTTTGATAGAAATTGTAATTTAATTGATGAAATAATAGCCAGTCCTGATTGGCCAGCCGGAGATAAAACGGAGAAAAGAACAATGGAAAGGAGTCAGGATTTAAATTGGCATACCTATTTTGGCGAAGGAAAGAACAATATAATGGGGACTCCAAAAGAAGAAAATAGCCAACCGTCAATTCCAGAAGAAATTAAAGATACCACTCCGCCGACAGTAGTTTTTAATCCGCTTTTTTCTCCCCAGACGCAGCTTTCTTTCTCGTTATCTTGGGTAGCCGAAGATCCTATTGGAAATACTACTCCCAGTGGCATAGATGGATTTTATTTACAATACACCGTTACACCAAGCGTGGATGGTGTTACCCCCGGTCTAGACGGAGTTTGGCTCCAGTATCAGGATGAATCAGGAAATTGGTTGGATTGGTTAGTAAATGAGATAAAAGAATTTTCGGCTGAAATTAATAGCCTTAATCTTTTGGGAAAAGACGGATACGATTACTATTTTAAAATTAAAGCTGAAGACAAAGCAGGAAACGAAAGTTTTGCAGAGACCTCAGTAAAAATTGCCCTTTTAAGAAATCTTTTAATTACCGAAATCCAAATAGAAGGGGATAGCGTTAACCACGATTTCGTTGAAATTTATAATCCAAATGAGATTGATATTTATTTTGGAAATTATCAGGATAATTATTTTAGATTGGTAAAAAGAGCAAGAACGAGCAGTAGCGACACCACAATTAAATCCTGGTCAAGGGATCAAGAAACGAAAATTTTAGCTAAAGGATATTATTTGTGGGCAAGCTCTAAAGATGAAAATTATCCTTCTTTAGTTAATGCCGACAGCTGGACGACCCCAACTTTAGCTGTGGATAACGGCATTGCACTAAGATTAGGGTCGGAAGATACGGGAGAAATTATTGACGCAGTAGGATGGGGAAACTTTCAGAACGTTTTATTTGAGAATTCTTCTTCTCAAAATCCGACAAAAAACCTAAGCCTCAGCCGAAAGTGGTCTGAAGAAGATCAGAATTATCAGGATACCGATAATAACTTAGAAGATTTTCAAATTACTAATCCAACCCCAAAAGCGAAAAATGAATAAAGAAGATTTTATTTATCTTACCAATAACCTTTATCGTTTGACTTTGCTTTTTCCCAAAAAGGAGCCTTTGAGATATAAAATGAGAGAATTGGCGGACGAGATTTTAGCAAATTCAGTTTTAGCTATAAGTGAAGATTCTCGCAAGCAAAAAAATTTATTTTTAGAATTAGAGAAAGAATTTGAGGTTTTAAATAGTTTCTTTGAGATAGCAAAGGAACAGAATTGGGTGAGTCCGGTCAATGTATTGGCAATCCAGGGAGAATATGATAATCTAAGGGAAGAATTTTTAAAGTTAAATTTTGTAAGAAAAAACGAGATTTCTAAAGACGATTCTTCTTTGGGCGATTTTAGCGTGCAACCTTTAGCGCAAAGACAGCAAAAGATTTTAGAGATTCTAAAAGAAAAAGGCAAAATTCAGGTTTGGGAGCTAAAGCAGATTTTTCCCGAAGTAACCAAAAGAACTCTAAGAAGAGACTTTGAGAAAATGTTAAGCCAAGGTTTAATTGAGCGATTGGGCGAAAGAAACGGGACTTTTTATCAAATAAAAATATCCAAGTCATAGGTAGGACATACATATATAATAGGACATTATGTCCTAAGCCATAATAGAAAAAGTTAAATATGACTGATAAAAAAAAGCTTTATAGCAAAATCTACGATCGATACATTGATAAAATCTATCGTTTTATTTTTTTGAAGGTTAGCTCCCAGGAAATTGCCCAAGATTTAACTTCGGAAACATTTTTAAGGGGCTGGGAGAGTTTTAAAAATGGGACCAAAATTGAGAATCCCCAAGCTTTTTTGTATCAAATTGCCAGAAATATAGTCACTGACCATTATCGCGAGAAAGGCAAGTGCCAGTTAGTTTCAACCGAAGCCACGATAGTGGCCGACCCAACCCAGGATTTGGAGGAAAAATCATTCCTCGATTCGGATATAGAGACGGTTAAAGCGGTTTTAGCCGATCTTAAAGAGGATTACCAAAATGTTATTGTCTGGCGCTATATTGACGATCTGCCCATTCAGGAGATAGCCAAGCTCCAGAATAAATCAGAGGAAGCCACTCGAGTCCAGCTTCATAGGGCTCTTAAAGCCTTAAAAGACGAAATTAACCAGACCGAAGAGGAGGCAAAAGAGGCGTAACCCCGTAGTGAATTTTGGACAAACTTCGTTAATTTTGTTCCGTTAAAACGGAACAAGTCCAAAATCTACTACGGGGTGTAATAAAACCCCTTCTATTACGTCATAATAGGTGATGACGGAAAAAGAGGTCATAAATAAACTTCATCAACTTCGTCAGATTAAACCCAGAAAAGACTGGGTTGTTTTAACTAAGACGCAGATTTTAGGAGAGGAAGTCTCTTCTAATAAATTTTCTCAAATTATCGACATTTTACCGAGGGTTAATTTTCGGCGGGTTTTAGTTCCCGCTTTTTCTTTTTGCTTGCCATTTGTCATATTAGCCGTTTCTCAAAATGCGTTACCGGGAGATAATTTATATCCCGTAAAGAAATTTACTGAAAAAACGCAGGCAGTCTTTGTTTCAGAATCGGAAAAGTCAAATGTTCAATTAGGGATAGTTAATAAGAGGTTGGAAGAATTAAATAAAATAGCTTCCACCAATCAGACAGATAAAATTGCTCCGGCAATTGAGGAATATCAGGCCAGCCTATCTGAGGCGGTAAAAAATTTAACTAAAGCGAAAAATGCAGACGTAAAAGAAATCGTCCAGCAAGCTAAAAAAATAGAAGAAAGCAAGCAGAAGGCAGAGGTTCTGGGTATAAACATAAGTGAGGCAAGCGACGAATTAAACAGCGCATTGTTATCTTTAGCAGAAAGAGAGATTAAAGATTTAGAAAACAGAACTTTAAACGAGGCTCAGCAAAAACTTTTAATTGAAGCAAAAGAAAATTTTGAAGCTGGTAATTACAGCCAGGCGTTGGAAAAAATATGGGAAATAACCCAATGGGAAATAACCCAATAGATTCTAATATTAAATTTAGAGGGTCGTTAACCCTAATTTTTTGGATGATTGGCATGCCGCCAAAAATTTTTGATATCCAAAAGTTCGGGGTTGGGTCGATAACGACGGAAGTAAATAATAAATAAAAAATAAAAGATAAAAAATAGAATGAATAATTTAAAGAAAAAGATTATAGCGATTGTTACTGGTTTGACTTTAGTTGTAATGATGGCCCCTGGTATTACTCAAGGTTTAACAGCTGATGAGCTACAAATTCAGATTAATGCTTTGTTAGCTCAGTTAGCTACGCTTCAAACTCAGTTAACTACACTTCAGGGAGGAACAACAACTACTGCTCCTGCCGCCTGCTTAGGTATTACCTTTGACAGGAATTTAAAGCAGGGGATGACAGGCAATGATGTCAAGTGCTTACAAGCAATATTGAACACCGATGCCGCTACCCAAGTAGCAGCTTCAGGAGCTGGTTCTCCCGGAAATGAAACTACTTACTTTGGTGCTTTAACCAAAGCGGCAGTTGTCAAATTCCAAGAGAAATATGCTTCCGAAGTTTTAACTCCTATTGGATTGACAGCTGGTACTGGTTTTGTAGGCGCAAAGACAATTGTTAAATTGAATGCTATTTTAGCCGGTACAACTCCGACAACACCAGCAACACCAACGACACCAACGACACCCACAGAGCCAGTTCCGACAACGGCTGCTATTAGTTTAGCTGCCGATACTCCAGTTGGTGGCGCTGTAGCAAAGGGTGCACAGGACTACTCAATGTTGAAGGTGAAATTTACTGCCGGGGTAACAGACTACACCGTTTCAAAAGTTGTTATTAGTAGGGGAGGTGTTTCAGCTGATGCTGATATTGCTTCCATCTCACTTTATGATGGAACAACCAGAGTGGGTTCAGCTCAAGCTTTAAACACTACAACTCATAAAGCAACTTTCAGCGGGCTTTCTTGGCAGGTTCCCGCTAGCAGCACAAAATACTTAACTGTAGTAGCAACTGTTTGTAATGCTACTGTTTGTTCTGCTGCTGCTACCGTTGGCGATCAACTTCAGTTGGGGATTACTGCTTCCGATGATGTTACTTCAACTTTAGCTCTCGGAGGAACTTTCCCGATGTGGGGTAATGCCTTCAATGTCGCTGGAACTTCAGTTGGTCAACTTGACGTTGACGTACAAACTGCTCCAGCTGCGGCAACAATCCTTTCTGGTTCAACAGAACAGGAAATTGCTGCTTGGAGATTTACAGCTTCCAATATAGAGGGTTTCTCTATCAGAAAGATAAAGATAACCCACGTTGGTTCAGCTGCAGCTACCGACATTTCAAATCTTAAGTTGAAATATGCCGGTACCCAGATTGGCTCAACTGCTGCTACTTTAGCTTCTGACAATACCGTAACCTTTGATTTGTCATCTGCGCCATTAGTTGTTAATGCCGGATCAAGTAAAATAGTCTATGCTTACTGCGATGTTACTCCTGGTATTTGGACAACCAGAACAGTAATCTTTGAGATTACTCAATACACTGATGTCAAAGCCATTGGAGCCAACTCAGGTGGCGAGGTGACTATCACTTCCAGCTCAGGTACTGCCTTCTCGAAACAGACCGGCAGCACAATGAGCATCGGTCAAGGCACTTTAACCAGCGCTCTTGATTCTGCTCAAAATCCTTCATCTCAAAGCTATGTTAAAGGAACATCAAACAGATTATTTACTGCTTTGAAGTTTTCAACTGGTTCGAGAGAAGGAGCGAGAATCACTGAATTAAAGTTAAAACTCGCAGGTTCAAGCGCGGCAGCTACTGACATCTCCAATGTTACTCTTTGGGATGGCACAACCCAGATAGCTGGTCCCGCCAGTGTCATCGGTTCTTATGTGACTTTTGGCACTAATACAATTGGTTTTGATTCAACTGGCGTAGTTGATATCCTTGCTTCAACCAATAAGACCTTATTGGTTAAAGCCGATATTCCAACCGGCGCTACCACTAATCACACCGTCAGTTTAAGCATTAATGCTGCCTCTGACGTAAAGGCTGATGGCCTATCTTCACACTATGATATTCCGACAGCCAGCGTTACCGGTACCGCCACTGGAAATGCCCACACAATAGCTGCTAGCGGAGGTTTAACAATCTCTCTAGCTTCTACTACTCCTTCTGCTCAGACTTATGTTTCAGGAGCAACCGCCAAAGAGTTTACTAAATTAAACTTTACTGCGAGTTCAGGAGAAGACATTTCCGTTTCAGCGATTACACTTAGCGCTTATGCTGCGACTGGTACAACTACAGCTTTAACTTCAGGTGATATCACCAATGTTAAGCTGATGAAGTCAGATGGCACTCAATATGGCAATACGGTAGCTACAGGGACTTCGTCAATGTCATTTAGCGGTAATTTAACAGTTTCTGCTGCCGCAACAGTAATCTTGACTGTTGTCGCCGACATTCCGACTTCTACTGCTGCCAGCTATATCCATGTTGATTTGCTTAACTCTTCATCTAATGTGACATCAACCGGTGTTTCTTCTGGTGCAGATATTACCGAGTCAGGCACTGCTACTGGTAACCTAATGACCGTTGGTCAGGGTGCCTTAACCGTAGCTGTTGCTGCTACTCCTGCCGACCAGACAGTAATTAAGAATGCGACCGCTGTTCCTTATGTCGCCTTTACGTTTACTGCTAGTACTGCCGAAGATATCCGCGTAACCACAATTACCTTGAGCAGAACTTCTTCCGGCACAGGAGCTTATGCCGATATAAACAATATCGCTCTCTATGACGGAACCACTCGGTTAACGGCTTATAAAGCCTTGACTGATGAGACCGATTCCGGAGACACTGTTGACTATGTTCAGTTCTCAGCTTCTGATTTCTTGAATTCCTTGGGTCTTGATATTGCCAAAGGAACTCAAAAGACAATCACAGTTAAGGCTGACGCTCCGTCAACAGCGACTGCTGGTGATAAGAACGCTCTTGGTATAAAGAATGCTGCCGCAGTGGTATTTACTGGATTATCTTCCAACACTACTCCGACAACTACTTTGACTGCTGGTCCTACCCTTTGTACAAGCGGAACCACAGACGGTGCTAACTACACTACTGGTGGTGATGCTGATTGTTACGAAACACTTTTAGCTGCGGCTGGCGTTTTGACTTCAGCTGTAGCTTCCGACACTCCGACAACAACCATTGTATCGGTTGGTCCAGAAGGAACTTTGATTCCTGACGTTGCCTTCACCAAATTCAGATTGACAGCTTCTCTTGAAGATATTGAACTCAAGACATTAGCTGTCACCAGAAGCGGTGGTTCGGATGCTGACTTCAATGCGATTAAGCTC
>Ga0315282_10014281_pt1 | contig 11852 bp, 13 predicted proteins | sample YL17G07_20_MG_FD_203693 | JGI IMG/M metagenome (GOLD analysis project Ga0315282, IMG submission 203693) | Sediment microbial communities from Yellowstone Lake, YNP, Wyoming, USA - YL17G07_20 | ecosystem: Environmental > Aquatic > Freshwater > Lake > Sediment | place: USA: Wyoming | collected... | reverse complement strand
CGTCAAAAATTGCAAGTATTTTCAAAATAGGCAAGTCTGCTAAATCTATGCAGAAAGTCTAAAATTGGAGTGAATGGCGTGAAAGCCATGAAAGGGGCGTTTTGGAGGGGAAACTGACACAATTTCCTCCACATTGAAACAGCCGGAGCCCCTACCCTTCCGGAGGGGAAAAGGTCTCTTCCTCAAGAGCGTGGGGCTCCTAAACTTTGGGCTTGACTTTATTTTTTTTGAGATTATAATAACACTAATGTATTTATAAATATAAGGAGGCAATTGTATGGAAACCTCTTTTAGCTCAAAGGTTGTTTTAAGGATAATAGGGATCTCAATGAAACAACTCGATTACTGGGACAGGACCAATCTCATTAAACCTTCTGTAAGGGAAGCATCTGGGTATGGTTCAGTAAGGCTTTATTCCTTTAGAGATCTTCTTCAGTTTAAGGTAGCAAAGTGTTTCACGGATCAAGGTATATCTCTACAGAAGATAAGGAAAAGTCTGAATTATCTTAGAAAACAAATGCCAGAGATTGAGCAACCATTCGCACGATTAAAATTTTTGACGGATGGCATGACCATTTTTCTTGTTACAGCCAACAGGCAGAAAATCATTGATACTCTTGAGAACGGCCAATATGTAATGTCACTAAAGATTGGCGAATTTATTAATGAGTTAAAAAGTAAGACTTCCGAAATGGGAAAAGATAAATCTTATCCAGTAACCGTATCGAGGAGAGAGTTTAAGGTTATACTTCATCCCGATCTTGAGAGTAGAGGATTCTGGGTTGAATGTCCTGAGCTTCCAGGGTGTTCTTCTCAGGGAGACAGTATTGAAGAGGCCCTCTATATGATCAAGGATGCAATTAAGGGGCATCTCGAAGTTCAAGAACAATTAAGGAAAGAATCCTTCCAGAAAAAGAAGGTCGCCTGATGGCTGGCCTTCACAATCTGAAACCTCATCGGATAGTCAAGGCATTCGAAAAAGCGGGTTGGATCAATCAGGGACAAAAAGGAAGCCATGTCAAACTCACGCGAGAGGGAAATCTGAATATACTCTCTATTCCGGTTCATAAAGGTAGACCAGTTAAGTTTGGACTTTTGAAAGATCAAATAAAAAAGGCAGGTCTAACAGAAAAAGAGTTTCTGAAATTAATTTAGGGGGATAGGGAGTCGACCCCGACAAGTCGGGGATCCTCACTGGGTTTGGGGGCTCGTTTTTTGAGGGTCAGGGAGGAGTGACACCATGACAAGAGATGACGAGTTCCAAGAATGGTTAGAGACAACGCGTCCACGACCTGGAGCTGGAGCATACCCTGCTCTTCCAATGGACATTAAAAAACAGAGGCCCACAAGTCAGGCTCCAAAACGTCGGGGCAGACCTAAGACTCGACCTGTAAGTGAAAAAGAAATTGAAAATGCTTTGCTTAAACTTAACGTAAAGAAACTCTCACTAAATCATATAATGCTGCGACTTGAGACGATGACAGGTTTGGGTTTTGTGAATCTGGATCGGAACTTCAAGGACTTCATCAGAGAACGGGTTAAAACTCTCAAAACTCAGGCGAAGGGGGGTGTAAACATTCCCTAATTTTTGCAGGGTGTAATAGATTTTTTACACTCTTACATAAAAAGAAAGTGTTGGTTTAAACTATGGCCATGATGAAAAAATCGTCATGGCTTTTTTATTGGAGGCAAACTTGATGAAAACTTACGTTCTAATTTGTCGTGGCAGGTCGCTCGAAGACTCTCGGCTATTGTCAATCTCTACCGATGATCGAATCGTTAAAACCGTCGCAAATCTGATGGCCGGAGTAGGGAGTGAACTTTCAAATGGTTCAGGCCGAGACTCCAAGGACGTAAACACTTGTAGATCAGGAAAGAAAGGGATGGTAGTCAATGAGCCTTGATCGAAAAGACTTTGAGATGGTCGGTGTCTCTATTCCTACCGTCGATTGGTGGAGCGCGCGAGACGAAATAGACCGACTGACCGATACCGCATTAAGAAAGTGACCAAATGGCGAACCCACAGAAAGAGAACGGTCATACAGACATAGCACATGAGATTCTTGAGACATTGGCAAGACAGAGACTTTCTCCTAACGAATGGCGCGTATTGATGGTGATATTTCGCAAGACCTACGGATGGCAAAAGTCAGAGGATCGGATACCGCTGTCTCAATTCGTCAAAATGACTGACATGAAGAAGCCGAATGTCCACAGGGCGATAACCCAGTTAATAAGGCGAAATATCGTTATCAGAACCGATAACAAAAAACGTGCAACTTATCGATTTCAAAAGAACTGGGAAAAATGGAAAAAGTTATCAGTTCCGATAAAGCCATCTTCAAATACTATCTATTCAAATGAAAACGATTCAAATGAAAGAGAAAACCTAACCCTTTCTTCTCTCTCTTTTAAGGAAAAGGAAAATTCAAACGCAATGGAAAAGGTAGTCCATATGATTACGCAACGCAAGTCCATTCCATCTCCACCCGAAAACCAAAGCGAACGGGAAGCGAAACGCAGAGCACTCTTGGAAAGCCAACGGGAGCAACTTAAACGTGAGGGGATTTTGAGTTGAGGAAAGGTAGGCTCAAGGCGAATGGATGCTTTAGGTGAAGTATGGATCGACTTTTAAATCCTCGCGAATTGGCGGCGATCCTGGGAGTTCAACCGGGGACGATCCATTCGTGGCTCTCTCGGAAGGTCGCCGTCCCTCCGTTCGTGAAGATCGGCGGCACGATCCGATGGAGAGAGAGTACGGTGATCGCATGGATCGAGGCCAGGGAGAAAGAGCGGAAGAAGCGCGATTTTGAGGATTAAATTGGCATAGAACATGCCAAATTATATCAAAACAGGCTTGTATGGTGACTTTCTGGCCAAGTGAAGCGCCCCGCCTCATAGGGCGGGGTCAAGGGGGCACTTGCCGGTCAAAGGAGAAAGAGGTCAACGAACAGGGTGAACAGGCATCAGAAAAGCACATCCTTCCACATCACCATGCGGTAACCGCTCTTTTCTCCCATGTCGATCCTCACTACACATTCTACCCCTTGCCTTGAATCCCCTGTCTTCATCTTGGCCACAGAGGAAATGCTGAAATAGGGAGTCGTGGATTGAAAGACAATATAAGGGCCAACCTCCTGGATGAAAGGGGTAATCTCTGGAACTCTTTGAAGGAGCTCATTCAGATTGGCGAACGATTTTTCCTCACGGACTTCAACAACGTTTTTTGCGAGAGATCCGGGAATTCCGAAGAATACCACCAACACTTCCGCAGGGGCTGCATTGATGTCCAATTGCGGAACCGTGGAAAAAACAGTAAAAACATCTTTGAGTCCAATTCGGGGAATCCCCTCCTCTTCCGAGTCTTTAGACTTCTTTCCATAGAACAGTTCTGGCGTGATTCCCCTCACGAGGAGTAATTCCTCCACAGCATCGAAAGGGGCATTCTTGCAGTCGTAGGGTTCCGTCAGGGATCGGTAGTAGTCATTCTCCGCGCCATTCAGACGATGGAGATCGTCGGTATCTCTCCAGTCCAGAATCGAATCGAGGATGACATCCCTCTCTTCTCCGACCTCCACAAAATACTTGAGGACTCTTCGGAGAACGACATCCGGAGCGTTGTTGAGATTGATCCGTCCCGATTCGCTTGTAACCCTCACCTCGGCTTCTCCTTGTTGGAAGGGGACTGGATACGGCCTTCCATCGATTCGCCACTCCTGTTCCCTCTCCGTCGATTCTTCGTACCCCGGAAGGGTTCTCTTCTGATGTAAGGCAGGGTCGCTTCGATAGATTAACTCTGCAATGGCTCGCTGAATTCCTCCGTGAGCGAAGTAATAGAGTTGACCGCTCTCCTTAAAGTTCCGTGTGATGTTCACCTCGGTTCTCATCGAGAAGCAGAATTCTAAGACCATGACCGACATCAGCGCCAACACCCACAGGACGAGAATGAGAGCTAACCCTCGATGATTGAGACTGCCTCTAGTGTTGTTAGCCAAAGAAACATTCCTCTTTTACGGGCGAGTCGGCTCGATGCCCCCGGGGAGGAGAGTCGACCCTATAATCATATCTACATTTCCCGGAAGCTCCGCCCTTAGGAAGGGGAGCTTCATTTCTTCGTAGACGGTGGCTTCGGAGTCGGCTGTGGGATGGGTCTCCCCCTCCCAAGAGTCCGATCGTCATATCGAATGGTCGGAATGGCAACCAGAGTGGTTAGAGTTTCCTCTTCTTCCCTTTTTCCCCCTCCCCACTTGGCCACCATCCTCATCTGGCGAGGGAGCTCTCTCTTGTCTTTTCCATCCCACGACTCCGCCCACTCACCGACCTCTTCCTCTTCTTCGCCTTCCTGAAAATACTCGAATCCAAATTCGGACAGGTCTTCCAACAGCGTGAGAAATTTCTCTTCGTCAGGCGTTTCTTCCATAAAGTCTTTATTCAGGACCCTCTTCTCAAACACCTTCAAGATCTTTCCCGCGTCCTTCCCCTCTTCCACACGATAGATGACAAAGACCAGTCCTTCGGGTCGTTTCGCAGTGACGGAAAAGGTAGAAACAAAACGGAGGGAATCCCGCGCCCCGAGAAAAGCGATGTAGTCTCCCTCCGCTTTCTGGGCTTTAATTTTGTAAGGAAAGGAAGACTTTACCTGTTGAGAGAGAAGGTTGAGAACGATCCGTTGCTTTTGATAATGGTCTGCCTTTGCCTCTCCTCTCTCCCAAGAACTAGATCCCAGCCGCAGAAGGCCCAGGACCATGACGAGAACTAATCCTAAAATGGTAAGGGTAACGACGAACTCAAGCAAGGTGAAGCCCAAGTCCCCTTTAGGTTTTCTCACCTGTGTCACCCTCTGATTTGAACACTCGAAGAGACTCAACTTCATAGCTCCTTTGTCCTGCACCGGATGGCCAGGTCACTCGGACGATGATCTGATAGAGGTCGATAGGAAGGCTCGTCTGGCCATCCTCTTCCAAGCTTAGCTTAGGATTCGATTTTTTCACCTCGCTTCTCCATGCGTACTGAGAATCGAAGCTACCTTCGGTGACACCCTCGCTCAGATCCCGAACGGTTAGCATCTCCTCCATCTTCGCCTTCCCGTACCAGGTTGCCTTCGTGTACTCTTCCGAGATCTTCGCTGAACGCAATCCTCCGGAGAAGAGTTCGAGGATAATGGTCAAGGCAATCCCCAAAATGGCCATGGAGACCACTACTTCCATCAGAGTAAAACCGACATTGCCTCTTTTCTGATTCGTAGATTTGTCTTTTAGATTCACCACCATCTGCTCTTATGTCTTGAGTGTTATATTGACCCTTGAGCTTTCTATTCTATTTTGTATCCTCCAACTTTACAGCCCCAGTTAGGAAATCTACCTGGAGGGAGAAGGCGCCGCCTTGTTCTCTCCGGATCACAGCTGACCCCCCGTTGGATCCACCGTTGGGATAGAATTCAAAGGAGGGATTTGAAGTTTCGATCAGCGTCTTCCCCACCTCGATCTTGCCCACCTCCACCTCTTGGGGAAAGGGATAGGATCGCTGCAGGGTTGACTTTTCCTCGCCAAGCTCGGCTGAAAGGATAGAAAGCAGATGAGCCTCGGTGTCAAAGCTGGCGAGGGTGATCTGATTTTTGTTGACGGACTCGCTTCGACAGAATCGCAGGATGGCAGATATCTTTTTCGACGCACTCTTGAGTTCCATGCGCTGAAGGGTTTTCGTCAGGTTGGGGGTAGCGAGGGCCGTCAGAAGACTGACGATCACAAGGACCACAATCAGTTCGATCAGAGAAAATCCGTGGGATCTTTGATCATGATGTGACATCTTTCCAGCTGACCACATCCTGATTCTCTCCTTCTCCCCCTTCCACGCCATCGAGCCCGTAGGAGACAATGTCATAATCTCCATGGTCTCCTGGGGATTTGTAGACGTAAGGCTTTCCCCAAGGATCGGAAGGAATCTCTTTCGGAAGATAAGGGCCTTCCCACCGTTCAATCGCAGAAGGCTTCTCTCTCAGAGCTTTCAGCCCCTCCTCCGTCGTCGGATAACGTCCCACATCGAGTCTGAACGTATCCAACGCCGTTCCAAACATCTCGATCTGGGCCTTGGTCGCTTTCAATTTGGCAGTCCCAACTTTTCCGAAAAACCTTGGCCCGACCAGGGCGGCCAGAAGCCCAATGATAATAATCACGACGAGGAGCTCAATGAGGGTAAATCCTCTTGCTTTCCCGGTTGACTTCTCTCTCTCCATTTCTTCACCTCTCCAGACAACCGATCCCAGAATATTGGAAACCTGGAATGATGGAATGTTGGGTCACAAAACAGAAACCTTGGTTTCATGACCGTCAAATCATAATGGATTCGGCCATCTCTCCCTTAGAAAGGAATCTCATTAATACTGAAAATGGCCAAGAGCATGGAAATGACGATGAAACCAATCACGAGTCCCATGAAAAGAATGAGCATGGGTTCCAGTAGGCTGATGAACCGTTTCAGTGCATTCTGGAGACTGGCCTCATAGGTCTCTGCCACCCGGATCAGCATCTCGTCAAGCTTTCCGGTCTCTTCTCCCACGGTGATCATGTGAACCGCCAACGGAGGAAAGATTCCCTGATTCTGGAGTGTCTTTGAAATGCCGCCTCCCTGCTTTACCACCGTGTGGACTTCCCCAATAGACTTTGAAATGATCTCGTTGTTCACCGTTTCGCGGACAATCTGAAGCGCCTGAAGGATGGGTACCCCGCTTTGAATCAAGGTCCCCAGGGTCCTTGCAAATCGCGCGATCTCCCTCTGTTTTACCAGATCGCCAACAATGGCGAGCCGCAGTTTCAGTTGATCCCACTGGACCTTGCCCTCTCCCTGCTTCGTGTAGCTTCGGATCCCAAACCCAATCGCACCGAGACCCCCTGCGAGGGCCCACCAGTAATCCTTGATGAATTGGCTCACCGAGAGAAGGATCTGCGTCGGAAGCGGAATGGTTCCTCCCATATCGGCAAAGATTTTTGCAAATCTTGGGATCACGAAGGTTAAGAGAATCACAATCGAAGCGCCACTCACGAGAGTGAGAAGAGCCGGATAGATCAGAACGGACACGAGATACTCTCTCGTTTCTTTCGACGTCTGGAGATATTTCGTCAATCTGGCCAAGATGAGGTTTAAGACTCCTCCGACCTCTCCGGCCTTCACCATGTTGATATAGAGCCTCGGAAAGATACCGGGATAGGATGAGAGAGCTTCAGAGAACGAACTCCCTGCTTCGATCCTCCTAAGAAGGTCTCTCACGACTTCCCGAAATTTTTCCTTTTCCGTCAATTCCGACAGGATTTGCAGACTCCGATCGAGTGGAAGCCCTGCTTCGAGGAGGGTCGCAAGTTCCTGGGTAAACACCATCAGATCTTTGAGCGTGATCCTCTCGAAGTAGGAGCGGATCCGGGGCTTCATCATCCCCGTGGCCTGGGTGACCAAGACTCGAATGGGAATGTAGCCGAGCTTCTGAAGGCTCTCCACCACGGCCTTCTCGTCCCTGCCTTCCATGGCCCCTTCGAAGATCTTCCCTGATCGATCTGTTGCCTTGTAGCTGAATTCCATATTCTATCAGTTTGGTGAAAAAATCATTTTTCTCAGGTTGCTCAAAAATGTCCCTGCCTTCGCCGAAGCGGCTTCGCGCAGGCAGGCAGATGCTAGTTAAGCCTTGCGAAATCCCGTTCGCGGGGGCTCCCGAAATCCTGAGAGTGACGTCGCGACGAATAAGGAGCGACTTCTTGCCACGCCGGCGAGTCGGTGAGCCGGCCAGAGGCGTACTTGGAGGTACGCTGCAACGACGAAGGACCTGCCCGAAGGCAGGGGAAACGACGCAGATGGGAATTTTTCAGCAACCTGTTAAAGAATCCCCTCCTCTTGGGTAACCCTCAGGAGCTCTTGAACCGTCGTCTTTCCCTCTTTCACTCGAAGCCAGCCATCTTCTCGAAGGGTTCTCATCCCCCGCTTTCTGGCCCGTTCCTTGATGACACTTGAATCCTTCTTCTGGAGAATCAGTGTCCGAACCTCATCCGTCACCCTGAGATATTCGAAAATCCCTGTCCTCCCCCTGTATCCTGTGAACCCACACTCCACGCATCCTCTGGGCTTCACCAAACTAAGTTTAGAGACCTCCTCTGAGGAGACTCCGACCTGTTTTGAGAGGGACTCATCCAGACGGTAGGACTCCTGGCACGAAGGGCAGATCACTCTGACGAGCCGTTGAGCCAGAATCCCTATGACCGTGGACGAGAGTAGATAGTCTTCAATCCCCATGTCCATCAATCGAGTAACCGCACTCGCGGCGTCGTTTGTGTGGAGCGTGCTGAAGACCAGGTGACCCGTCAAGGCGGAATGGATGGCAATTTCGGCCGTCTCCGTGTCCCGGATCTCGCCAATGAGGATGACATCAGGGTCCTGCCTGACGATGGATCTCAAAGCATTCGCGAACGTCAGGCCAATGCCTGGCTTGACTTGAATCTGGTTAACCCCTCGAAGCTGATACTCCACAGGGTCCTCAACGGTAACGATCTTCTTGTCAGGGGAGTTGATCTTCTCGAGAGCACAATAGAGGGTTGTGGTCTTTCCACTCCCCGTCGGTCCGGTCACCAGAACAATTCCATGAGGGCTCGTGATCGTCTGGTCAAAATCGGCCAGAATATCCTGAGGAAATCCGAGTTTTTCAATATCGAGAACAATACTACTCTTGTCCAGAATTCTTAGAACGACGCTTTCCCCATGAATCGTAGGAACGGTGGACACCCGGAAATCGATCTCCTTCCCCTTCACCTTCACCATGATTCTTCCGTCTTGGGGAAGTCTCCTCTCAGCAATATTCATCTTGGCCATGATTTTCACACGAGAGACGAGGGCGGACTGAAGCCGATTGGGCGGGGACTCCACGTCATGGAGAACACCATCCACACGATATCGAATTCGAAACTGATTTTCAAAAGGCTCAAAATGAATATCACTGGCCCTCAGGTCAATGGCTTTTGAGATGATCAGATTCACGAGCCTGATGACAGGAGCTTCCGAAGCCATATCCCGAAGATGATCAATATCCTCTTCATTCTCTGGTGTGTATTCGGGGATGTCGTCGATGTCCTCGATGATCTTCTCCATGCTCGTCTCACCACCTCCATACAGGTGGTAAAGGCCTTCCAGAATTTCGCTTCCCATGCCGATCAAGTGCTTGACTTTCAGGCCCGTAGCCATCCGGATCGCATCGAAGGTGGAGAAATCGAGAGGGTCATGCGTAACGATGGTCAGCTCTCCACCGTTCATTGCCACCGGCAAGAACTGACTTTCCTTCATGAATTGAACGGATAGGTTACTCAAGAATAGGGGTTCTTTCGGAAATTGATCCATCGTCACAAAGGGAATTCCGAGAACCTCACTCATCAACTCGCAGAGTTCGCGTTCATCCACAAGCTGGGATTCGAGGAGCTTCCGCTTAAGAGATCCCCAATCGGCTGTGGAGTTAGGGAGTTTCTGCAAATCCTCCTTGGTAAGCCGTCCTTTTTCTACCAGAAGATCGACAAAAGAAGTCTGCGTCATGATCAACCTCGGAGTTGTGCTTCGCCAAAAGCAAAGAATTCAATGATTTTATGTCGTTACTGGTCAAGTTGTATGCAATTTCTGGGCCATTGTGGCGGAATTTGTCCAATCTTAAGCAATACTTGGAAGAAATAACGCCTCCGGTTCTCCCCTGTACGATTCCCTCAGCAAATGGATTCCATTCGGAACACGACCAGTGATCCCCTGGGTGAAGAGAATGGAGCTTTCATCGGCAGTCATCACAACCCAAGTGAAGCTCAACGCCCCAGAGGGCGTAGCTTCCCGGTAAGGTAGTTTCCTTTTATATTGTGCCCCTTGACCCCGCCCTCAAGGGCGGGCCTTACGGGGCACTTGCCGGTCACTCTAGACTTTGACTCGAATGGAGAGTTCTTCCAGCTGTTTGGAATCCACCGGTGAGGGCGCATCGGTCATCAGGCAGACCGCCTTTTGAGTCTTTGGAAAGGCGATCACATCTCGGATCGACGACGAGTGGCTGAGAATCATATTGAGGCGATCGAAGCCGAAGGCAATTCCACCATGAGGGGGCGTCCCGTACTCCAGAGCCTCCAGGAGGAACCCAAACCTCTCTCTGGCCTCCTCTTCGCTCATCCCTAATTTCTCGAAGGTGAGCGATTGGACCTCGCGCAGGTGGTTCCGGATGCTGCCTCCCCCAATCTCTAACCCATTCAACACGAGATCGTAAGCTTTGGCTTTTGCTTGCTCGGGGTGATCCTTCAATCTTGGAAGATCCTCATCCTTAGGGGCGGTGAAAGGATGGTGAACGGCCGTAAACCGTTTTTCTGTCTCGTCATACTCAAGGAGCGGAAAATCGAGAACCCACAGGAATTGGTAGGTATTCGGATCGATGAAACCGAGCTTGTCTCCGAGATGGAGACGGAGGTTTGCCAGGGACTGATTGACCATTTTGGGCGGACCGGCGACGAAAAGAAGCAGGTCGTTCTCAGCCGTCCCCATGATGTTATCGACGGCCTTTATCACCTCTGGATTGAAGAATTTTTGGATGGGAGACTGCCATCCTGAAGCAGTGACTTTGGCCCAACTCAATCCTTTGGCCCCGTAGGCCTCCACAACCGGAGTGAGATCGTCAATGTCCTTCCGGGAAAACACCCCTCCTCCCTTCACATTGAAGCCCTTGATCATCCCTCCTTTGTCCAAGACCTCCTTGAACACCTTAAAGGAGGACTCCCTCATGAGTACAGAAACATCTCTTAACTCCATGCCAAATCGGAGATCAGGTTTGTCTGTTCCATACCGACTCATCGCTTCCTCGTAAGTCATCGAAGGGAAAGGAGTCTTTAATTCTACCTCTAAAATCTCTCTAAAGATATGCGCCATCAGTCCTTCCATGATTCTCTGGACGTCCTCTACGGTGACGAACGACATCTCCACATCGATCTGAGTAAACTCTGGCTGACGATCCGAGCGAAGATCCTCATCTCGAAAACACCGAACAATCTGGAAATAACGGTCAAAGCCCGAGATCATAAGAATCTGTTTAAACAGCTGCGGCGATTGAGGAAGGGCATAAAAATGGCCTGGGTTCAGACGACTCGGGACCAGATAGTCGCGAGCCCCCTCCGGAGTGCTCTTCGTGAGCATCGGGGTTTCGATCTCAAGAAATCCTAAGCGGTCGAGGTAGTCTCGAACAGCCTTCGCGACTCGGTGCCTCATCATGAGATTCCGCTGAAGGGTCGGCCTCCGGAGATCGATGTAGCGATACTTGAGACGAACGTTCTCTGCCGTCTCATCTTCCTCTTCAATAGGAAAAGGAGGCGTCTTGGACACATTGAGGATCCTCACCTCCCTCGCAACGACTTCGACTTCGCCAGTGTTTAACTTGGGGTTTACTGTCCCTTCGGGTCTTGCAACGACCTCTCCTCCCACACCGATGACAAATTCACTCCGAATCGAGGAAGCCTTTTCATGGGGCGTTGGATTCACCTCTGGATTGAAGACGACCTGGACAATTCCCTGACGATCTCTTAGCTCCACGAAAATAAGGCCTCCCAGGTCCCTTCTCCGCTGAACCCATCCCAAGAGGGTCACCTGATGACCGATATCTTCTTTCCTCAAGTCACCGCAATAGTTTGTTCTTTTGAAATCTCCCAGAAGCTCCGGTTTTTTGTTCCCCATCTCCATAACATTCACTCTCTTGACGACTGGTTACGAAGGTTTACGGGCAAGTCGGCTGGATGCCCCGCCTTCCTGCCGGTAGGCAGGGGCGGGAAGGGCGGAAACGGACTCCCGTAGTGGAGTCAAAGCCGACCCTGTAA
>Ga0315282_10014280_pt1 | contig 11852 bp, 9 predicted proteins | sample YL17G07_20_MG_FD_203693 | JGI IMG/M metagenome (GOLD analysis project Ga0315282, IMG submission 203693) | Sediment microbial communities from Yellowstone Lake, YNP, Wyoming, USA - YL17G07_20 | ecosystem: Environmental > Aquatic > Freshwater > Lake > Sediment | place: USA: Wyoming | collected... | reverse complement strand
CCAGGAAGCCCTAACACACTGCCTTGAAGAAATTCAACCACTTGTGAGGGACAAGAGACAGGAGGTTAGACTCGAAGTTCCAGAAAAGACGTTGCCTGTTGTTGCTGACCGACTCAGACTCAGTCAAGTCTTGACGAACATCTTAGACAACGCGAGCAAATTCACACCTAACGAAGGCACCATAACTGTCCGCGTTGAAGAGGAGGAGAGCACAGTGACCATTTCCATTACTGACAGCGGGATCGGCATCGACAATAAAGACATTGAACGCGTCTTCGAACCCTTCGCCGTAATCGAGAAACCCACCTACTTCAAAGGCACAGGCGTCGGCCTTAATCTAACGAAGAGGTTGGTCGAGGCCCAAGGGGGTAAGGTTTGGGCTACTTCTTTAGGAAAAGGACGGGGCGCAACTTTCGCGTTCACATTGCCGAAATCGAAGGAGGAGTGGATAAAGGTTCATGGATAAGCTACTGGTTGTCGACGATGAGCCCGACATCACAAACCTGCTCAAGTTGATACTGGAGGCAGAAGGGTATCAAGTCCTGACGGCGCTAAGCGGAGATGAGGCGTTGAATTTGGCGGAGATTGAAGCGCCCGATGTCGTTTTGCTGGACCTGATGATGCCGGGTAAGAGTGGCTTGGAAACCTGCAGGTACTTGAAGAATCAGCCAAGAACCCGAAATATTCCGGTGATTGTGTTCAGCGCACTTGGCAGAGAAGTTGACAAGAAACTCACAGCCGACGCTGGTGCCAACGCTCATCTAACGAAACCGTTCAACAACGCCGGACTTCTCACCGAAGTCAAGAGATGCTTGGGTGAGGGAAGGGGAAGAAAGTTTTCGAAGCAGCTCGGAATCGAACACTCCAAGCTTACGGGAAGGAAGATCCTCCTAGAGTTTGAACCACGAACTGACTACGAGAGAGTAGTACGAGATTTCGCATTGGAGTGCGCATTCCTTCTAGAAGAAGTCATCATCATGACGCAGAAGGGCAGCAGTATTAGACGGGCTCTTGACGGGGATCAGGGAGTCAGATTCATTGATTTGGAACGAGCCCCAGAACTCTTACCGGTCCTAAAAGAGAATTCCGAAGGCCCTCTCAGCATAGTCGTTGACAGCCTCACCGACCTTGCTCTTAGTGAAAACTCCGATGGCGGCGCCTACAAAGGGATGTACAAATTCGTTCAACACGCCCTTGATGTCCTAGATAATCCGAGATTCACAGCCGTTTTCTTACTGAACCCTTCCGCTCATGACACGAAGGATATTGCAAGCGTTAGAGGTGTCTTCAATAATCAACTGGTCTATGATAAAGGGGGAATCACAGTTGCGAGGTTCGGATAACGCATCCCGTCAGGTTGTCCCGCTTAAAGAGGTGCCTAGGTTGGCAGGGCAAGGCAGTAATGTCCCATCATTGATGGAACTTATCACCTCAACGGGTGTAACCGTTGACAAGAAGGACATCGACCGCCTGCTCATAGAGACATTGGATGAGGTTCTGGATGACCTGCTTGGCAAGGAAGTTCGCAAAGCCTTCTACGATCACATGGCAAGAGACTACTACATTGGAAGAGAGGATATCCCGAAACGTCTGGGGGACTTCCTCCTAATCCTAGAGCGCACATTTGGCAAGGGCGGCAAGACAATTGAGAGGACCATCGCTAGACGGTTATGCACCAAGCTCGGTTGAGAATATTCGGAGAACGCTATCTATGATGCATTAAACGCAATGGAAACTTATTCTGCGACTTGAACGCCATTGTGCCAACGCATACCCTCTATTGGTTAGAATACCCTCAGACAATCATTTCTGACACGTGTCGTCAGGGCAAAGAAAACCCGATCCTCGAGTCCACAGGATGTGAAGGCGCTCTTCGCATTACCCTCGTTGATGTAAACCGACCCATGGCCGAAGAACAAATTCGCATAAGGGTGGCAATGCCGGTTAAGCATTGGCGCTACCCATTAAATCCTCCCAAACGGGTGCTCTATCAAAGACGTGAAGTGAGCCTTGGAAATCGAAGAGGGCGAGATTGCGGCTCTTCGCCGACTCGGCCTTTCAGAGTATGAGTCACGAATCTATCTCGTACTCGTCAGAATGGGCACAATCAAGGCGAGCGAAATTAGCTTCTTCGGGCAGGTCCCGAGGACGAAGACTTATGGAGCAATCAAAGAGCTGGAGCGCAAGGGTTTGCTCCGAATAATTCCGGGTAAACCGGAAGGTTATGCCCCGCGATCGCCAACCGAAGTTCTCATGCCTCTAGTCGTAAAGCTTACTCGAGAATTGAAAGATACAGAAGAAGTCGTTCAGGCGCTCAGCCTTACCTTTGAATCAAGCAAATTCGTGAAGACCGAAGGACCAAAAGAAGCCACCGAGTTTTGGACGATTGATAATAGGCAAAGCATCCTGAACAAGTTGAATCAATTTTTCGGCAACGCAGTAAAGGCGATAAACTGCTGTACGAGTGCGCCGGGCCTAGTCCGCGCATACAAAGTGCATTCCGAGACATTCGAAAAAGCAAGGAAGCGGGGAGCGACGGTTCGAATTCTCGCTCCGATCACTCCGGAGAATTACGGAGTAGCCCGTGAGATTGCGGAAATAGTAGACTTCAAGAGACTAGACAAACCTTTCGGTGAAAACTTCGTCACAGTCGATTCGCGGGAACTCGTCGTGATCGAGGCCAAACCAGAAGATGTCAGGACTGACCGTGGAGCGGATAACGCGATTTGGACCACGAATAGGTTGCTGGTCGAACTACACGAACAGCTCTTCGACAGGGTTTGGAATGCAATACCCCGAAGTGAATCTGGGGAGAAGGTTACAGCGCCACAACAGCATCGTTGAAGACCAGTCAAGTTGAGATGATTGCCCCAACGGCTTTCATGTGATCTAAACGCGATCACAATCGTCCCTTGTCGAGATTGACTGTGGGATGCGCGTGAGTTCAGTGGAGGTGAACTCTAACCACCCTTTCCTGAGCCTCGCTCGCCTTCAAGTCATGGGTTCATGCATAGCACGGGAAGACGGCAGTGTGACCTCGATGGACGCGATGTCTGACTCTCCTATTCGGTCCACGCATAATTCACGCAATTGAAAGCTTACCGTTCACCCAATTAAAACAGACTGATATCAAGTTCCTTCAAGTCTGTGACAAAGACATCATATTTCCCAGCGGAATTGGGGTCGTAATTAGGTCGTTTAGGTGGCCTTGGCAGGAGCCGATGGGCATGCGTCTCAGAGTCCGCGTTCTGCTATGCGCCATTATTGTCGCGCTCCTCCTTGGCATCACGGCCCTCTCCATTCCTGAAACTAGGTCTCAGTTTGGGGGCAACACGCCCATTGTGCCATCTGCTAACCCTCTGTTCTTCGGATCATCAGGGAACGTGAAGATCGATATCCCCAAATCAGGCATCGCTGTGCGAATAGAGATTCCCAGAGAATTCCTTCAAGGGGTCGTCTCAGCGGAGAATGACACACATTTCATTGAAAGCAACATAAGAAACGACTACTACTATTACAACGTCATAGACGAATCGAACCATTGGAGTTATGCTTGGCACGGGAATCCCAGCGATGGCCCATGCTTCAAACCCGTCTTCTCCATCCGCGACCCTAACGCCCCGTGGTGCGTTGAAATCTGGAATTACCTGAACGGCAAATGGCTCAACTTCACCGCTCCAAAATTCGTCCTGTTTCGAAACCTGAACGCGCCAACGGTGGCGGGAATTTACAATTTCACGCTCTCCATAGCCAACCGCACGAATAGTGTAGGATATCCAGATTTCGTCCGTGCTTGGAACACAGCCCTCTATGTGCCGGTCAGCATGACCTACAATCCAGCCAGCTTGCGAGGATGGATTTGTGACGGGAACGTGACCGGATGCCCCAACATTCCCTCAAAGGGCGTCGTCTATGCAAGAAACGTAAACACTAATCAGTTGTCCAGAGCGTATGTGAATCAGACACTCTGTACGCTCGCATCGAACGTTAACTGTGGTTTCTTTAATGTGACGGGTCTAGCTCCAGGGGTTTACTCAATCCAAGCCTCTGCAGGACTGTGCACTGCAGGATTCTGTAATGGTACAGCATATTCACTCTCCACTTACCCAACACTAATCACGGTGAACTATGGCGAGTCCTCGTCAATCCTCTTTCACCTCCGACGCGCACCTCAAGTTTGCGGAAGCATAACTTACCAAGACTCGCGCTACCTATCTAGCATCGCTCATTCTCTCAGCGATCATCCCTACCTTACCGGAGCAGGTTTCAAATCCAATCCTTCCTTTGAACTGAACATCACTGTTGAAGCGACTGACCAAAGAGGACATGTTTTCAGGTTCGCGGCGATCTCCGCAGATACGGCGAGTGATTCATTCAAAATCTCAAGCGGCGTCGGCATCAAGTATGTTGGATGGGACCCATACGGGACCGAGTTCGCCGGTCTCCCTGCTCCAGAGGATCCTCTCTATGGAGCATACAAGTTGAATGTGCAGGTTTGGGTTTCAGGCTATCTACAAAGAGACGCTATCTCTGCCAACGTCGACCATTCACCCGGCGTGTCCACAGATCAGTGCACTGCCTCCTTATCGATAAACCCAATAGTGATGCAAACCGGTGGCGTACTTTCGGGCACGTTGCAGTTCTGGAATCTTGAAACGCTTGAAACTCCAGACCAGGCCGAATCGTCGTTGGGTTTTCCGCCCACAGACACCCTGTTTGGCGGTAATATTCTGATCCAGGTATATGATCATTCAGGGTTGCTTCGCGGCACGACGGTCATCAGTGGCACGTTACCGAATGGCCAGACAAGTTATGCGTTCTCCAACTCCATTCGCTTCTACGTCACTGGCTTTACTGAATACTATAATCATAGTCGGTCAGGCCCCTGGAATAAGGCTGACAACGGGCTTCCTGCAGATTCTGGATACTTTCTGCAGGTGTATGTTAGGGGTTATGAGCTGAATGCCATGAATCCCATTACGCTCTCCCAAGGCGCAAACCAAACTATTGCCGTGCGCATGACTAGAGGAGGAGCATTTAGGATTACGGTCGGATCGTACGACAACCGTTTCGGCACGCGAGCAATACAAGCCCAGATGCCTTGGCAATTTCTGAATCTCGGTATTCCCATTCCCGCGAGAGTATACTTCTACAGTTCAGCCGGTTTGACGGTGGGCTTCGTTGAGCGTCCCATGGTCACGGGAAGCGTTAGTTCGAATTCTTTACAGGTCATCTTTGCTGGTCAGAATTGGAGCCTTCGAGAACTATGGTTCTTCGGCAACATCCCAACCCACATCTCTAACGATACCTACACGATTCGCGCCTACACTCTTGGCTACGTTCCGCTGAGAGTGAACGGAGTCACTTCCTACAATGAGCTGGTAGGGTTCGCGCAAGTCTTCGTCGCATTGTTGATTGGGAACGAGATCGACGTGACTGTCCCAATATTTGCTGATCCACAAACCCTCGCGGCCACTAGGGAATATGATCATGCAATTGGTCAAGTATTCTCCAGCAGACTAGCCGGCGCGGAGATGGCTAACCTATCTGTCAACACGCGGACTCTACAGTTCCAAATCTTCGGTTTTGGAGCGATGCTACTGAACAATTATACTATGCTAGGGCAAGGACACTTTTTCTACGAAGCACCTGACGGTACGAGGTACTTCGATTATGGGTTGGATATCGGGAATTATACTGCGCAGCTACCCGAATTCGGCTTCACAGCACATTTCCTGCAAGTACTACCGACACCTGCTGTACAGTTCAGAGATCTGTTCTTGGAATCCGGAGTTTTTCTTAAAGTCTATGCGATGGGTAAGATAATGCAGAATGGTTTGATTACCGGGTGGAACGTGAATCCACCATGGACGATTGCGGCGTTATCGTGGGCTCAAGTCCAAGCCAGCAATTCCTCATACTTCCGAAGTGTTCCAACCTTCGATGGACAGTACGCGGGCGTGGGGGCGTTACAGTTGCCGGCGGGCGTCTACAATGTAACCTTCTCCAATGTGTTGTTTCAATCGAAAACGAAACTCAACTTTCAGGTACAGTGGAATGGCAACTACAGCCTATCGCCACTTACACCACTCTGCCCTATAGGAGGCATATCTGGCACCTGCTCTGCGCCGGATCTGCCGATCTACTTCTCTCTCCGTCCATGCGAGCTTCTGATCAGCGGAGATAACAAGACTAAACTTGAAGAAGGCGCCCGTCCTGAACCGCCCTGACTAGCCCTAGCTGAGCTATCGCTCCTGGGATAGAAACATGTTGCCGGGCTTGGGATGAACTTCCTATGAGAAAGGGCATTGGGAGTCGCCACGATTCAACTTGAAACGCAATCCATGCAAGTCGATACCAAATCGGAAAATAGTTTGAGAGACGAAGTGAGTCGGCGTGTTGGCCGTAACCCACCTTCTGTTTTAGGCGACATTCATCTAATCGGGATACCCGCGCCTCGGGCGAAGTTCACGGGCGCCTATTATCCCTTTCACAGCGTGGGTTGGCATTTCACCCTTACCGTCAGCCTCCTCAACGCAAGCGCATCATCGTCAACGGCTGACGGAGGTTTCTTTCTGCGCCTTTACCCGACCTCTCGGCCGACACCTCGCAGTGCCACGCGTTCGCCGTGTGGATGGAATTTCCTCAAACCTTCGACTGGAAGGTTCGGAGTCGCCCACCAACTCGCCAACTCACGAACTCATAATTCAAACGACTAAACAAGAGTTTCGGAGTTATGAGTTGATGATATCATAGGAATTATGTGGCAAAAAAGGAGGGGAATGGCATGTGATCTTCGTGGGCTGCTACTTTGATCGCATCGTCAGCATGTATCCGAGTCCGCCTAATGCGAACCCTAACAATGCGAGGGCTAGGAATGCTGCTATTGGATTAGTGTAGTACTGGAGTATGTTCACATGTACTTGGCCTGTGTTCCATCCCTTGCCGCCAAATTGCGGGGGTTGCATTGCTGCTCCACCAAGGTAGCCTCCAATCATAGTTAGAAGCGATGCTCCTGTTACGCCGACGTTTCCAAGTACTAAATGAATCCAGGCGAGGCTTTTTGCTGCGCCTCTGTACGCCTTGCCTTGAACTGTTTCTATGAAGAAGTAGAACAGAGATGTCACAGCCATTCCGACAACGCCGACTATCAGGTATACCACATATCCAACCGTGAACCAAGTGCCCGCTTCGCCACCTGCAATGACTCGCGAGGCGGAAACTGGATATAGGCCGATTTGGTCACCAAACGCTCCCAGAAAGGTCACGCCAGATGCGATAGCGCCTTGGATGATTGCTGCATACAGGAAGAGCGCTGCCATTTTGCTTGAGGATCCTTTCAGTTCCATTTTTCATTCCTCTTATTCGCCGTAGGTACCAGCGAACGTAATATAAGTTGGACGTATATGTTCTCCTTACGCAACTTGAAACCAACGGCTCGAGAAAAGGCAATACTCTTCGTCGACTACTGGACCGCAGCGAAGTTGGAACAATGGCATCATATCCATTGAGTTCACGTCGGAACTTCTTGTCGTCTCCAACGATTGTTCTCATCATGACCAACGTACTCGTGTACATTGTCCTTCTACTCGGCGGAGATCCGATCTACTATGTTCTCGCGCAGGTCGGATCACTGTTCTTCGGCCAACACTACTATTGGCAGCTGTTCACGTCGATGTTTGTGCATTTCAGCATACTCCACATTCTCTTCAACATGTACGGACTATACTACTTCGGAAGACTGAACGAGGTGCACTTCACAGTGCCACAGTATCTCGCGATATACTTTGGCTCCGGCTTGCTTGGCAACGTCATGTCGCTCTATCTCATCTCGCCAGATATTCCGTCAGGTGGCGCGTCGGGAGCGATATTCGGACTCGTCGGTTCGTATGTCGCGATAGAGAAGAAGGCTCAGAATATGGGCATGGCATTAATCTACGCCGTGTTGATCTTCATACAGAGTAGCATTGGGCCAGGCATCAACATCTTCGCTCACCTATTTGGGCTCATAGGCGGTCTGGGTCTGGGCTTGCTCTTCTCGGCCAGACATCATCCTGATGGTTACAGTATCAGCTACACGTACACCAGTTAGCAATTCCCGTTCACTTTCCCCTCGCGTTGTGGAGTGGCTAGACGAAAGTTTCATTGAAGCATGGGCATCTTAATGCCTTTGTCCCAAGCAACCTTCTTAGCTGTTTCATATCCGGCGTCTGCATGTCTGACCACTCCTAGGCCGGGGTCAGTTGTTAGAACTCGCGTGGCGCGTTCCTCGATTTCTGGTGTCCCATCTAGAACGAGGCACATGCCCGCGTGTATGCTGTATCCTATACCGACTCCGCCTCCGTGATGCACTGAAACCCACGTAGCCCCCGCGACGGCGTTCAGCAGCGCGTTGAGGATGGGCCAGTCGGCCACAGCATCGGATCCGTCCTTCATGTTCTCGGTTTCTCTTCTCGGTGAAGCCACACTCCCGGCGTCCAAGTGATCTCTGCCCACCCAAATCGGACCCGAGAGCTTCCCGGAAGCTACCATCTCGTTCACGATCTTGCCGAATCGAGCTCTCTCCCCATAACCCAGCCAGCAGACTCTAGCGGGCAGACCTTGAAACTTCACTTCACGTCGTGCTTTCTCAATCCAACGCACGAGCTCCTTGTTGTAACCGAACTCTCTCACGATCATCTCATCAATCTTGAAAATATCGTCTGGCTCGCCTACGAGTGAAGTCCACCGGAACGGGCCACGCCCTTCGCAGAACATTGGGCGTATGTACTCTGGAACGAACCCTTCGAACGCGAAAGCCTCTTTGAGACCAGCGTCGTAGGCTTGTTGTCTTATGTTGTTGCCGTACTCGAAAGCGATCGATCCTCGACGCATCATTTCCACCATGGCCTTCACGTGCACATGCATGCTCTCTTTTGCTCGACGAAGATACTCGTGCGGATCCTTCTTCCTTAGCTCGTCTGCCTCATCCTTACTGAGGCCAGCGGGGTAATATCCCTGTAAGGGATCGTGCGCCGATGTCTGATCTGTCACAATATCGGGAGTGATGTCGCGTTTGACGAGTTCTGGGTGGATTTCAGCAGCGTTTCCAAGTAACCCAACGCTTAGTGGCTTTTTGGATTCCTTGGCGTTTGTAACCATCTGGAGAGCTTCATCTAAATCGTCTGTCCACTTCTGCAGGTAGCTGTGCTTGAGCCGTCGATCTATTGCGGCTTTGTTTATCTCAACCACAAGTGCAATGCCTTCATTCATTGTTACCGCTAGAGGCTGCGCGCCACCCATCTCGCCAAGTCCAGCGGTCAACACGAGTCTTCCCTTCAGTGAGCCATCGAAATGCTTCCTTGCGACTGATGATAATGTCTCGTAGGTTCCCTGAAGAATTCCCTGTGTGCCAATGTAGGCCCAAGATCCAGCGGTCATCTGCCCGTACATTATGAGACCCTTCTGTTCGAGCTCGTAGAAGTAATCCCATGTAGCCCAATGCGGCACGAGCATCGCGTTTGAGATGAGCACACGTGGTGCCCATTCATGTGTCTCGAAGACCGCGACGGGTTTGCCGCTCTGAATCAGGAGCGTCTCGTTTGGATTCAACTGTTCAAGAGTCTGAGTGATCTTCTCGAAGCACTCCCAAGACCTTGCGGCTCTGCCGGTTCCGCCATACACGATCAATTTATCCGGGTCCTTTGCGACCTCCGGGTCCAAAACGTTGTGTAGCATTCTATAGGCTCCCTCAATCTGCCAGTTCTTACAGTGGAGCTTCTTCCCGGCGACAGCGGCGGCAGAAGGCTTGAACTTCAACAAAACCGATCAGATAGTACTCTATGAGAAGACGATTTTAACTTTCGGAGATCACATTGCCAATCTTCCGTCGCGAACCAAAATCCTTCCGTTTTTCACAACCGTATCAACCATTCCTGAACCCAGTCGGTATCCTAGAAAGCGATAGTCTCCTGCATTAAGGATCACAATGTCTGCTTTCTTGTCCGCCTCAATGCTGCCAATCTGCTTCGCCATTCCAATCGCGTGAGCCGCGTTGATCGTTGAAGCGCAGATCGCTTCAGCGGGCGTCATCTTGAGCTTGTAGCACGTTAGTGCAATAACTAATTCCTGATTGTCAAGCCAACAACTGGGACTGAAATCACTGCCGACTGCAACCGGAATGTTTTCGTCAATGATCCTTCGCGCATCAACATTCCTATCCACCATGAGCGTGATTGGCGCCCCGGGCAGGGCGACTGCAATAACACCCGCTCGTCTCATTTCGGATAGCCCTTTCATTGACACGTAGAGCAAGTGATCCGCGGAAATCGCGCCCACTTCAGCAGCAAGTTCAGCTCCGCCCAACGGATAGAGTTCATCAGCGTGGATCTTCGGTCGGAGCCCAGCTCGCTTGCCCGATTCGAGAATTCTGCGAGAATCTTCAATCTCGAAGACATCTTTTTCACAGAAGACATCGCAGAAGACAGCAAGCTTCCTCATCGCAACCTCAGGAATCCATTCCTGGCAAATCAAGGTCGTAAAGTCAGATACTCTGCCTGCGAATTCGGGAGGAACTGCGTGTGCTCCAAGAAAAGTTGGAACCAGCGTGAGCGGCCCGGCATTATTCAATTCGCGGATGACCTCGAGCATCTTGATTTCATCATGCAAGGTTAATCCGTAACCGCTCTTTGCTTCGATCGTTGTTGTACCATGTAAGATCAGGTTCCTTGCTCGTTCTTTGCAGACTTGAAGCAAGTCATCTTTAGTGGCTGCCCGTGTGTCGCGCACGGTTCGGAGGATCCCGCCGCCTTTCTGCAAGATCTCCATGTAACCTGCCCCCTTGATCTTTAGCTCGAGTTCGCCTTCGCGAGAGCCAGCAAAAACGAAATGTGTATGTGGATCAACGAAACCTGGCATCACCACTTTGCCCGATGCATCAATCTCTTCAGCTGCTGAATACCGATTTGTTATTTCGTTGGATCTTCCTACTGAAACGATCTCTTGGCCTTGGATCGCGATCGCCGCGTTCTGAAGAATGCCTAGTTCCTCCATCTCAGATCCAGTGGCTGGTTTCTCGCTGTGACCTCGCGCCGTGATTATCTGCTTCGCGTTGGAGATGATGAGATCGACTCGAGTCTTGGTCAATGCGTGATCCTGCATCTTGCTTTGATCTTGAGGAGCGTCACCATTGGTTCGCGCGTTTTCGATTTAGTGAATTTGAACCTAATCTTGTTCTTTGACATCGGCATGCTTATATCTGCGCCGAAGGCCTAATGATGATTTGTTAACTCGTCTATCCGACGGGTTGACTTCCCGCGATTACCCGGCGGCGGCGTCAACTTGACTAGAAGGGCTAATGCCCTTGGATGAAATGTTGACCTCCAATTGCGGGAACAGTAATGAAGGCCTAAACAAACTTGGGGTCGTCCTCACGGCATCCATGACAAGTTTGGGTCCAAGATAGGCTTGCAGTCATTTTGCTAAATTCCAGTCCGTTCAATATCCTTTATTGAGGCCGGAAACCAAATCGTCTCGGCCAAATCAGCTTGCCAACTCCGCTTGATCCTGGCGGACCCAACTGCTATCGGGGTGGGACTAAGCCATGCGAGTTGTGCGCCCTCTAGCCACGGTGAGGACGCAGCGCACGGCTCAGTAACACGTGGCTAACTTACCCTCAGGACGGGAACAACCTCGGGAAACTGAGGCTAATGTCCGATAGGTGGGGAGATCTGGAATGATCCCTCACCCAAAAGGAACTAGTGGCATGCTTGCTAGTTTCGCTTGAGGATAGGGCCGCGTCCGATCAGGTCGCTGGTGAGGTAACGGCTCACCAGGCCTATAACCGGTACGGGCCGTGAGAGCGGTAGCCCGGA
>Ga0315282_10014279_pt1 | contig 11853 bp, 8 predicted proteins | sample YL17G07_20_MG_FD_203693 | JGI IMG/M metagenome (GOLD analysis project Ga0315282, IMG submission 203693) | Sediment microbial communities from Yellowstone Lake, YNP, Wyoming, USA - YL17G07_20 | ecosystem: Environmental > Aquatic > Freshwater > Lake > Sediment | place: USA: Wyoming | collected... | reverse complement strand
TCCGGGGAATCATCGTCGCTTCTTCCGGAGCCTGATGGACCCGACATGGAGGGAATGCAGGCGTGTGGACGACCCTTGGCGCCAGTCTGGTCCTATCGGTGCTGAGTCTGGCTTCGGCCATTGCGGCAGAGAAGGGCCCCCTGGTGGATCTGAACGCCTCGGACCTGGGCTCGGGCGAGGTGGCATCCTCGCCGTTCAGAACGGATGACAGGTAGAGGCCGGTCCACGATCGGAGGGAACTGCGATGCCTTCGCTGGTGCACAACGGGCTCATACCGGCGCTTACCGCGATCCTGCTGTCGGCGATTCCTGCCATGGCGGAAAACCTGTTCAAGCCCGACTTCCGCGTCCGTCCCGACGACTACACGGTCCTGATGGCCTACGACGCCCGCCTCCCGGAAGGCATGAAGCGCATGCAGGCGGGCGCCCACGGCAAGTTCCCCGTGGCCGGCTGGACACGCCCCGACCAGGCGCCGACCTGGGAGGTCACGGTTCCGGATGACGACGCCTATACCATCAACGTCTTGGCCTGCCGCGGCGACGACCGCCCGCTGGAACTCACGGTGTCCGCCGCCGGGCGGAGCGCGAGCGGCACGCTCCGGTCGGCACTGGGCGTGTGGACCCGCCAGGCGCTCGACGGCGTGCTGCGCCTGCCGAAGGGGCTGCAGATGATCGTCCTGCGGGCGAGGCCGCTCGATAGCGCGGCGGCGTTTGCGGCATCGGTGTTCGCCGTCGAACTCGTGCGTCCCGCGGTCCGCGACCGGCTGCACGAGGCAGCCGTGGCGCAGCGGTCCGATACGGCATGGCTCCAGAAGGCCGGCTACGGCCTGATGAGTCACTGGACCGCGCAGACCTGTCCCCGCCGCGGCCGGCCTAAGCCTTACGCCCAGGCCGCGCAAGACTTCGACGTCGAGATGCTCGCAAACCAGGTACAGGAAGCCGGGGCCGGCTTTCTTGTCCTGACCACCTCCCATGCGCAGTTCTACTTTCCAGCCCCCATCCAGGCGATCGACCGCATTCTCCCGGGCCGCACCGCCCCGCGCGACCTCGTGGCCGACCTTGCCGACGCGCTGGGTAAACGCGGCATCCGGCTGGTGCTCTACTACCACATCGGAGCCAGTAGCGACCCGCAGTGGCTCAAGGCCAGCGGCTTCTGGGAAACCGACACTAGCAGGATCTTCGGCAACTGGACCGCGATCATCAGTGAAGTGGGACAGCGTTACGGCGACCGGCTCGCGGGGTGGTGGTTCGACGACGGTTCCATCAACTACTACTACCGCAGCGCGCCTTGGGAACGACTGACCCGCGCCGCCAAGGCCGGGAATGCCAATCGCCTAGTCGGCTACAACCCGTGGATCCTTCCGTCGCCGACCGAGTTCCAGGACTTCTGTTGCGGCGAAGGCTTCCAGGATGCCGGCGCGGGAGGGCTGGTTCCTGTCGGCGGCGATGGGCGCTACACAGCCGGCTCGTACCAGGGCCTTCAGGCCTGCGCCACGCTGATTACCGAGGGCGATTGGGTGCACGCCCGCAAGGATACCGAGATCGGCAAACCGCAGTGGTCGGCGGAGCAGTTGGCCACTGTCCTGAGTGAGTTCGCGAAGTTCAGGAACGTTCCGATCTTCACCCTGGAGATCTACCAGGAAGGGACCGTGTCGCCGGCAAGCGTTGAGGTGTTCAAGCAGGCACGCAGGCTATGGCATGAAAGGAAACCGTAGTCGTGCCGAAACGGCCAGCCTCGGTGCCTGCCTTGGGGGGCTGGTGGTTCTATTGGTGTCGGCGGCTTCGTCGTTTGGCGCGGATGCGGAGCAATGAGGGAACCCATGAGAGTCCCGCTGCTCATTGTCGCTCTGCTGACCGGCGCCGTCGCCTTCCATGTTGGCGTCCGCCGGTTGCAGGCCGCGGACTACTTCGTCGCCCCGAGCGGGTCCGATGCGGCCCCCGGGACGCTGGAGCGGCCCTTTGCGACCCTCCAGCGGGCCCAGCAGGCCGCGCGGCAGGCACGGGGCCGCGAGCCGGTCACGGTCTTTCTGCGGGAGGGTGTCCACTACCTGCCCGAGACGCTGGTCTTCACGGCCGAGGATTCCGGAACCCAGGCGGCCCCGGTCGCCTATCGGGCCTACCGGAACGAGCAGGCGGTGATCAGCGGCGGCGTCAGGCTCAAGGACCTGAAATGGGAGCCGTATCGCGACGGCATCATGAAGGCCGCCGTCCCCGCGGGGTTCACCAGCGACCAGCTCTTCGTCAACGGCCAGCGCCAGCCCATGGCACGCTATCCGAACTTCGACCCGAACGTGCGGCACTTCAACGGTTATGCCGCCGACGCCATCAGCCCCGAGCGCGCCGCCCGATGGCAGGATCCCCGCGGCGGATTCATCCACGCCATGCACGCGTCCGAATACCAGTCCACGCCCGACTTCAAGACCATACCACTCGCCCCGCCGGCGGCGGCGCTGGCGGCGAAGATCGTGGCCGGCAAGCCCGGAACCATGAATGAGCCTGTCTCCGTTCTCACGGATGGCAGACTGGCCCGGAACTACGGCCCCGTGTTCGGCAACGGCGTCGTGGACGGCGCCTTCGGCTACTTCATGGGCGAGGCGCTGGACGAGCAGGTCTTGCTGATCAAGTTCGCCACCGGCGGCCAGAGTCTATACGTGAATTTCTGTCCGCCCAGTGCCGGCATGCCTCAAGGCGTGAAACCGGAGGACGTGGGCGGCGCGTATCGGGCCCTGGTTGCCTACGTTCACGACGCCCTGGACAACCTGAAGAAGCGATTCCCCGGCTATGACGAGAAGGCCGGTTACCAGATTGTCGGCTTCGTCTGGTTCCAGGGCTACAACGACCTTTTCAACTAAACCGGACGCAAGGAATACGGCCGGAACCTGGTCCACCTGATCAAGGACCTGCGTAAGGAATTCAAGGCCCCCGAGATGCGCGTGGTCGTCGGCGTCATGGGTGTCAACGGCGTGCGCAAGGAGGTGGGCAGGCAGAAGGACGTGCGCGACGGCCAGCACTACGTCAACACCGTGCCGGAATCCAAAGGCAACGTCAGGGCGATCGAGAGCGCTCCGCTCCTGCACCCGGCGATCGTCGCCATCAAGACGGCCGGCTGGCTCAATACGGAGCGCGATCTCAAGAAGACGCCTATCACCCCGGAAGAGCAGGCGATGCTCAATCGTGCGACCTCCAGCCAGGGCTATCACTACTTCGGCGAGGGCCGCTTCTTCATCCTGCTGGGCAAGAGTTTCGCCGAGACGATGCTTGAACTGATGGGGGCGGGGAAGTAAGACAGTGCGGGGTGCGGCGCACGGCGGGGGCTTGCGGCCCGAACTGAAGAAGCGGCAGGCGGAACTCCCTGCGGAAAAGGGACGGCAAATATCTATGAATCGACGTGGATTTCTCAAGAGCGGCGCCGCGGCGCTGGCCCTCGGGTTGAGCGGCTGCGGCGGGACAGCGCTGCGATCCGGTGAGGGCACCGGGAATCCGAACATCGTCCTGTGCATGACGGATGACCAGGGCTGGGGCGACGTGAGCTACAACGGCCTGAAGCAGATCCAGACTCCCGCGCTGGACGCCATGGCCGCCGCGGGCATGCGGTTCAACCGGTTCTACGCTGCGCACCCGAGTTGCTCGCCCACGCGGGCCAGCGTGCTGACCGGCCGCCACCCGAACCGCATGGGGTGCTTCTGGCCGGGCATGCCGCTGGAACCGCAGGAAATGACCATCGCGCAGGCCGTGAAGAGGGCTGGCTACGCAACCGGGCATTTCGGGAAATGGCACCTGAACGGGGTGGCCGGCCCCGGCAAACCGATTGCCGCCTCCGACCCGCTCGGTCCCGGACGCTTCGGGTTCGACGAGTGGTTCTCTGTCTCCAACTATTTCGAGACCGACTGGACCTTCAGCCGCAACGGCGAAAACGTCAAAGTGGCCGGCGACGGCTCGGACGCCGTCGTCGGCGAGGCCCTGAAGTTCATCGAGATGAATGCAAAGCAAGACAAAGCTTTCTTTGCATGCGTCTGGTTCGGCAGTCCGCACGCCCCGCACAAGCCCCTGCCCGAGGACCGCAAGGCGGCCGGCGGCTCGGCGTACTACGGTGAGGTTGTAGGGATCGACCGCGCCATGGGCACACTGCGCAGCGGCCTGCGCAAGCTCGGCATCGCCGACAACACGATGCTCTGGTTCAACAGCGACAACGGCGCGTGGTTCGACCCCGCCGCGCCAGACGAGCACGGCTCGAACGGCCCGTTCCGCGGCCGCAAGGGCGACCTGTGGGAGGGCGGCATCCGCGTGCCCGGACTGATCGAGTGGCCCGCGCGGATCAGGCGGCCCGTTGTGACCGACATGCCTGTCTGCACGAGCGACATCTACCCGACCATCGTGGACATCCTGAAGATAACAGTGCCCGACCAGGTGCAGCCGCTCGACGGGATCAGCCTGGCGCCGCTCCTGGACGGGCAGATGAAGGAGAGGCCCCGCCCGATCGGGTTCTGGGCGCTCGGTTTCGGCCAGGCCTGGACCGACAACCGCTACAAACTCGTCAAGCCTGCTTCCGGCAATCACGAACTCTACGATCTGGCGGTTGATCCTTCGGAGAAGACCGACGTGGCCGCCAAGTGCCCGGAGATCGTCAACCGGATGAAGACCGATCTGGAGAATTGGCAGCAGTCGGTGCAGAGGAGCGGCCGCGGCGAGGACTACAAGGGGAAGTCGTCCACGCAGACGTGACAGGGCGGCCCCATGGCGGCAGGGGCGGAGTCATGAGACCGGGAAGAATGAAGGCATCAAAAGACCTGCGAATGTCTTTCGTCATGGCGGCGGCTGTCCTGATGCTCGGCGCGATGCCGGTGCAGGCAACGACCTATTACGTGAGTGAATCCTCAGGGAGCGACAGCCGGACGGGCCGGGCTGCCGGCCCGGATGGTGCCGGCGGTCCGTGGAAGACGCTGGCGAAGGCCTCGACGACAGACTACGTCCCCGGCGATCAGATCCTGCTGAAATGCGGCGACACCTGGAACGAGGAATTGCACCCGAAGGGCAACGGGACGCCCGGCAAACCCATTCTCATCGGGTCCTATGGAGAAGGCCCCAAGCCCATCATTGACCGGAAGGATTGCCGGCAGGACCTCTTCGGCATTCACCTGGCCGACCAGGAAGGTTTCAGGATAGCCGGGATCGAGTTCGCCAACTGCATGACCGGCATCTACGCGGAATACGCCGGCGGTTCGCCCACGCGGAAGCTCATCTGGATCGAGGACTGCTATTTCCATGATTCACTGCTCTATCAGCACTACGAGGACTATCCCAGGCGCAAGATCGGCCTTGGCGTCTGTTTTTTCTCGTATGAGCGCGATAACAAGATCGTGCTGGCCGGCATCACGATCAGGAATTGCGTCTTCCGAAGGCTGGCCTCCGGCGTCTGGACCAACAGTCCGGACAACTTCAACAAGAATGCATCCTTTGTCTATAATTTCGGAAACATGACCATCGAGGGCTGCCTGTTCGAAGAGGGCTATCAGTGGCAGCTGGGGATACGGGGGGTGGTCGGCGGGGCCGTGCGGAACTGCGTCACGCACGACATCGGCCGTGGGTTCCGGGCATTCAACGGCGTGGCCGGGGCCATGTTCTTCCGCTGCAAGAACTGGGTCTTCGAAGACAGCGAATGGGGCTTTATCGACATCGGACAGGGCAGCGGCGACGGCGAGGCGTTCGACTTCGAGGGCAACTGCGACGCCATGACCATGCGGAACTGCCTCTTCCACGACACCGACGGCCCCGGTTTCCTGCTTTGCTGTTACGCCTCCGACGGGAACCCTAACAAGGATATTCGCATGGAGAATTGCGTCCTGAACGGGAAGGCCAGGCGTCCCATCCGATTGCCCAGGTGCGAGATCGTCAACACGACCGACTGGAATGAAGCGACGTGGAGGAACTGCCGTTTCTATCTCTCGAAGGGCGAGGTCCTGATGGCGGTGATGGACCGCGAGAAGGAGAAGAAATCAACCTTCGTCAATTGCCTGGTCAAGAACCTGAGCGACGCCTGCAGCACCCCGAATCTGGCGGCGAAGGCAACCGTCTCGGCCTCGTCGCAGGAGCCTGGGCATGAGGCGGCCAAGGCCATCGACATGAATGCGGCTACCTGCTGGAAGGCCGCGTCGGCCGCCGACCAATGGCTCCAACTCACTTTCGCCAGCCCGCAGACGGTCAACGAATTCAAGATCGAGGAGGATGCGTCTTCCTCGATCATCCGCTACGTCATCGAGTGCTGGGACGCCAAGGCTTCCCGGTGGGTGAGTTGCTACAACGGGCGGGAGATCGGCCCCGAGTTCATGGCGCCGATCGTCAGTCGGCCGACAAAGAAGGTGCGGCTGCGAATCATGGCGACAAGAAGCGGCAATCCCGCCATTAGTGCGTTCGAGGTCTACAACGACACGACCGGCGGGCTCCCTCTGAAGGCCACCGGCGAGCCATAGCCACCTGGCGAAGAGGGGCAAGAGGACGCGGAGGCTTCATGCCGATACGCCGCTCGTGGTTTCGGGTTTGGGGCTGTTCGCTGACGGTGTGCATTCTTGCCCCCGCCCTTGCGAGCGCCGCCGCATGGGCCGGCGCACCACCGCTGCATGGCTTGGACGAGGTGAATCACGAGCGGGTGGAACTGCGCGGCGGGTTCTGGGGCCCGCGCCTCAAGACCCACCACGAGGTCACCGTTCCTCACTCGCTCGACTGCCTGGAGAAGGACTGGCACGTCATCAACTTCGACAAGGCATCGGGTGTGGCCAAAGGCCCGCCCAGTGGACACGCCGCCTTCGACTCGGACCTCCACAAGGCCCTCGAAGGCGCGATGTACTCGCTGCGACACCACGACGATGCCCCGTTGCTCCGGCGAGTGGACGGCATTCTCGACCGCATTCTGGCCGCTCAGCAGAAGGATGGATTCCTGATTTCGTACTTCATCATCCGGCAATCCGATCAGCGGTGGGAAGACCTGCGGCTGTTGCTTTGCGGCGGATTCCCGCCGAGAATCCCACCCTCGCTGCTGGTTCTTGTCCCTCCCATTCCCGAAGTCGCCGGAAACCCGCGTGTGTCCAAGACTGGTCCATCGGAAGTCCTGCAAAGGGCCTTGTCTTGGCGGCTGAAACGCGCAAAATGAAGCCCTGGTGGCGAATCCGGCGGAGCCTGGCGGCCGCCTCCTGCCGTTCTGCACTGCGGCGGAGACGACCGCACACGGGGTGCGCAAGAAGCACGAACCGCAGATAGGGGCATCGCACATGAGTAGGAGCAAGGTACGTGCAGGCGTGCTGGCGGGACTGCTGTTGGGTACCTGTCTTCTTCCTGCGTTGGCCGGGGAGATGACCCAGGGCTGGCAGGACAACGAGCGGAAGTTCAGGAGCAGCGATCCCGACTACAACTTCCGGCGGTCCGAGCATTTCCGGATCCTCTGGGGCAAGGGCGCGGGCAAGGAGAAGAACGAGAACGCCGACTTCTCCCGGGTCACCGAGGAACTGGCGCAAGGCAATCTCCAGATGCTCGAGCAGTTGTGGCACCGGCTCCATGACCCCGCGCCCAAGGGGATGGGTTTCCACGTTCCCGGCAACTCCTGCAACCCGAAGTTTCAGGACGAGAAGCATTACCGGACCAACCTCGTGATGAATAACACCGGCATCTGGGCCGGCGGCGCGTGGGGCGCGTGCGATGAATGGGGCTTCCCGCTCTTCGCCCTGCCACCCACCTACCTCAGGTTCGATCCGCCTTCGGGCGCCACGCCGCACGAATACGGCCACACCGTGATCATCAACGCGGGCGGGTTCAACGACACCCCGTACGACGGCATGTGGCACGAGACGACGGCCAACTGGCTTCAACTCCAGTTCGAGAACAGTTACCCCGGGCCCGGTGGCGTCGGCACGCAGCCGTTCCTCTCTGTGCCGCACGGCCGGAACTACTATGACTCCTGGCAGATCTGGGAGTACCTCAAAGAAGAACCACGGTATGGATATGCGTTCATCACCAAGGTCTGGACGCAGGCGAACGGCAACAAGGCGAAGGGGGCCGAATACATCTTCGACGCTATGGTTCGCCTGGACACCTCCGGCTCCCCCGATCCCTACAACGCCATCAAGGACGCCCTGGGCCGCATGGCCGCCAAGAACGTCATGTGGGACTACGAGCGGCAGTCGTACTTCCAGAAGCAGAGCGTCCGCACGATGGACCCCTTGGTGGAGATGTACCGGCGCGCCTATACCGAACTCGTGCGGCGCGGCGGTGATACGACCTGGTTCCGGGTCCCCTTCGCCCACGCCCCGATGCAGGGCGGCTACAACGTGGTGCCCATCGCCTTGGAGGGCAAGACCGGCGGCAACTACACGGTGACCGTCAACTTCAAGCCCCTTTGGGACGCCACCCGGCGCTCCGACTGGCGGGCTACCTTCGTGGCCGTCAGCGACAACGGCGAGTCGCGCTACGGCACAATGTGGAACGGCGGCGTCAACTCGATCACCCTGGCCGCCGACGAGAACAAACTGTTCCTGGCGGTCTCCGCCACGCCGGATTTCATGCCGTTCGAAGGTTTCTCGCGTCCGCTCATCTCCGAGCTGCCGCTCCAGCCGCAGGCCTACGAGGTCTCGTTCGTGAATACGAAGGCCACCGCGTACGAGTCTAAGCCGGCGAGGCCCGCAGGCGTTTTGGGCAAGGCCCACCCGAACGGCGGCGGTTTCGTGGCCGACTCGGCCAAGGTCGAACCCACCGCGTACGTCGGCCCCGGCGCCATGGTCCTCGGCAGCGCCAAGGTCTTGGGCAACGCGCGGATCGAGGATTACGCCGTCGTCATGGGCAACGCGACCGCCAAGGACAACGCCCGCGTGAGCGGCCACGCCCTCGTCAGCGGCAACGCCCAGGTCTACGACAACGGCAAGGTCCGCGATTGGGCGACTGTTCAGGACAATTGGAGAGTCTACGAAAATGGGCGGGCCTTGGAGCGGGCCTTCCTCCGCGACAAGGGCGAACTGCACGGTAGCGCGACTATCAAGGGCAACACGCACGACTTTGGCGGCGCGAACGTCGCAGGCCATGCGATCAAGGATGGCGACTGCTGCAATGGTGCGAACGTCGACCACCAAGTCCTCATGTGCTGGGTCTGGGGCACCGATCAGAAATACGCGGATGGGCAGCCCGACACGGGCGGGCTGTACTGCCACTATGCCTTCACGCGCCAGAGCCCCATCCATGCCCTCGACCATTTCGGCGTGATGCACGGCTACCTGATGGGCGGCCCCAGGACCGCTGCCATCGACGACAAGGGTTGCAGCGGGGCCCTGGAACTCAACGGCAGGGACCAGTACGTCGAGCTGAAGCGCGATGTCGCCGACTTCCGCGACGCCACGCTGGCCGTGTGGGTCAACTGGGCGGGGGGCGCCGCCGACCAGCGGGTCCTCCATTTCGGCGACGGCGGCGGCAAGTACGCGTACCTGACGCCCAAGGATGCCGCGACGGGCAAGGTCAAGTTCGTCATCAGCGCCGCCGGCAAGGGCGGCGAACAGGCGCTCGTCGGGCCGTCGGCGCTCCCCGCCGGCGCCTGGACGCACGTGGCCGTCACACTGAAGGGCGATACCGGCACGCTCTACGTCGACGGCAAGCCGGTTGCGACCAGTAGCGCGATGACGCTCGACTTCGACGGGGTGCTCGCGCCGAACACGCTGGCCGGCAACGACTGCACCTTCCTCGGCCGGAGCGACACGGGCAACTACTTCAAGGGGCTTATCACCGACTTCCGCGTTTATGTCCAGCCCCAGGAAGCCGCCGTGATCGCAGCGCTGGCCGAGCAGATCAAGAACCGCAGCGCCGCGGCCGTCCCCGAGCCCCGCGACGCCACCCCGCCCAGGGCCGCGACGCCCGGGTTCCTCATGAACCCGGTCGCGCTGGGCGAGACCGCGGTCGTGATGTCGGCGCCCAAGGGCACCGACGACTCGAAGTGGGTCGAGTACTTCTTCGCCTGCACGAGAGGCGGGGGTCACGACAGCGGCTGGATCTCGAGCAATCGCTGGACCGATTGCGCGCTCGATCAGGGTAAGACCTATGCCTACACGTTCAAGATGCGCGATAAGTACGGCAACGAGACGTCCCCGTCCGCGGTCGCGAAGGTGACGATCCCGAAGGACACCGCCGCGCCCGAACCGGCCGAGTTCGAGGTTGGCCCCGCGGGTATCGGCACGAGCGCCATCCGGATGACCGCCAGGAAGGCGAAGGATTCCTGCGTCCTGGTCGAGTACAAGTTCACCCGCAGCGACGGCAAGACGAGCGGCTGGCAGTCCAGCCCCACGTGGACGGACACGGATCTCGCCGAGGGCGCGAAGTTCTCTTACACGGTCCAGGTGCGGGACGGCTGCGGGAACGTGGGCAAGACGTCCGCCGCCAGGTCCGCCGTGGCGAGAGACGACACGCCGCCGGCCCGCTACACCATCGGCGAGTGGCAGAGCCTGCCGTATGCCACGCTGTCAAACGGTGTGGCGATGAGGGCCATGTCCGTGACAGGCGCGGACGGCTGCCCGAAGATCGAGCCGGAGCCCGTCGAGTACTCCTTCAAGTGCGTGAGCGGCAACGGGCCCGACAGCGGGTGGATCGAGAGTCCTTTTTATAAGACGCCGCCGATGCCCGACGGCCAGTACCGCTACCAGTTCAAGATTCGCGACAAGTCGCCCCAGCAGAACGAGACGGCTTATTCCAGCGCCCAGGCGGTCGTCGTCTCGCCGATGACCGGCTATCACGAGTACCCGGTGCGAAAACTCGCGGACCAACCGGAAGGGACGTTGGTCACGTTCAAGGGCAAGGTCACCGCGGTGGACGCGACGACCTACACCGTCTCGGCCGACGGCGCCGGCTTCAAGGTCACGCCGCAGACCGTGGCCGGTGCAACCAACGCCGAGTTGAAGGATCGTGACGTCACGGTGAAGGGCTGCATCTGGACCTGCGGCGGCGAGAAACGCGTTGTGTGGGCCGAGGTGAAGTAGTCAGAAGGGGAATGCGGCGGCGCCACGCGGCGGCCCGCGATGCCGGCGTTGTCCGGCGACGCTTGCGCGGTCCATTTCAAGGCGCCCAATCTCGCGGAGGAAGGCGAGTATGAACGCGGCGTTTGAACAACTGGGCAGCCGCTACATTGACGAGAGCGCCGCACTCTCTCCAGTCTCAGCAACTTGGCTGGGGGACCACCGCTTTGACGACCGACTGGACGACGTTGGCCGCGAGGCCCTGGAGCGCCGGGCCGCATTCTACCGCACGCACCTTGGGCGTATCGCGCACATCCCGACAAGCAGACTGTCGTGCTCCCACCAGATTGATGCGGCCATGCTGGCGCATAGCCTCCAGGCCGAACTCTGGCACCTGGAAGAGTTCCAGGAGTGGGCGTGGAACCCGATGCTCTATGTGGGGCTGGCAGGCAACGCCATCTACAATCTCATGGCCCGCGACTTCGCACCCCTGCGCAAGCGTCTCAATAGCGCGATGCGCCGCTTGGAGCAGTTTCCCCGGCTCATGCAGCAGATCAGGGAAGTGCTTGATCTGAGGCGCGTGCCTGAGGTCCACGCCGAAACGGCAATCCGACAGGCGCGGGGTATCATCGACATCATGGAGAACATGGTCGAGCCCCACGTGGACGTGCTTTCAGCGCGCGATCAGGTCCGTCTTGGCCGTGCTTTGGAGACGGCACGGGCGTCCGTCGGGGTTCTTCGGCGGTGGCTTGAGAACGAGGTCCTGCCCCGCGCCGCCGGGAACTTCCGAGTCGGGCCCCGCCTCTACGACAGGAGGCTGGCCTTCGCGCTGCAAGGTCCCCTGACGCGGAAGGACATACGCGAGCGGGCGGAAGGTGAGC
>Ga0315282_10014278_pt1 | contig 11854 bp, 6 predicted proteins | sample YL17G07_20_MG_FD_203693 | JGI IMG/M metagenome (GOLD analysis project Ga0315282, IMG submission 203693) | Sediment microbial communities from Yellowstone Lake, YNP, Wyoming, USA - YL17G07_20 | ecosystem: Environmental > Aquatic > Freshwater > Lake > Sediment | place: USA: Wyoming | collected... | reverse complement strand
CGATTGAAAATGCTCGGAACGTTTTTCGTTGTGGTCTTCGTCTGTTCAGCCGTATCGTTTGCGGCAAGCCCGAAGACCGGTGTGAACCACGATTCGACCCTTGTGAACAGCGCGATTGAAAAACTGAAAGGAGAAACCACTGATCATCTCACGGTCTACTGGCCTTCGAACCTGAAGGCGCCGGAGTGGGTGATGGGAATCCTTTCGTCACCTGACACCCGGTCGCCGAGCGAGATCGCGATCTCGTTTCTCGACAATCACCGAAATCTGTTTCTCATCGAGCGCATGGCGAATTTGAAACTATCCAAGATCGTCCCGACCCGGATCGGGGCCGTGGTGAAATTCCGTCAGGAGTATGAGGGGATCCCGATCGTGGGAGCGGGCATGGCGGTCCGCGTGGACGCCCAAGGCCGGGTGAGGCAGGTCACGAACAGCTACCTGCCCTTGAGCGGCGTGAATACCGCGCCTCTCGTCTCGGTGGAGGACGCCCGGACCGTGGTGCTCGATACCCACGCTCTCGTGCCGGTGCAGGTGCCCGAGGATATCGCGGCGAGGCTCGTCCTTCTCGCTCTTCCGAGCAACGGGGTCGCGCTGGCATGGGAGCTTCACACCGGCGCTTGCCCGCAGCTCCTCAGCAACTGGGTCTTCTACGTCGATGCAGAGACCGGAACGATTCTGCTCAAGCAGAACCGGGTCTGGTTCGACCGGCAGGCGTACGTGTTCGAGCAGAACCCGGTGTCTACGCCCGAGGAGAAGATCGTGACCCTCGAGGTCCCGGACGATTATGTCCATCCCGCCCCGGACGGCGGCATCCGGACCGTCTGCGACCCGGATGTGCTTCCGAAGCTCGAGGACGGAGGACCCTGGAGCTGCGACTGCAAGCCCGGCGACTGCCTGTGGCTCTCCGATCCGGAGTTCAGCTCGCTCAACTGCCCGGACCTCCACGAGACCGTCGAGTTCACCATGATCCCGGGCGTGGACAAGCTCCACATGTGCTCCATGGTGCAGACGACATCCGGAGACACGAACAACGACTTCCTTTACAGCCCCAGGCTTTCGGACGGGGGCCTCGACGACACGAACCCGAACGACAAGTTCACCGAAGTGCAGATGTACTATCACGTGACCAAAATCTACGCCTTCTATTACAATCTGTCGGACATCGCCAAGGGGACGAGCCACCCGGTGTCCGGGAGCGAGTGGAAGGGCATGGCTGCGATCCCGCTGCTCGGCACCGTGAACTTCCAGCTGCCGTTCCCCATGACGGGAGGCATTCCGAGCGACTTCACCGAGGCCATGGACCCGAACGGAAAGCTCTACCCCATGGACAACGCCATGTTCATGCCCGGCGGGCCCGGCGGCATCCCGGGCCTGAGCTCGGACAAGGACCAGATGGTCTTCGGCCAGGGCACGTTCTGCGACTTCTCGTGGGACGGCGACGTCATCTACCACGAGTTCACGCACGGCGTGGCCAACTCGATCGCGGATGCGCTGAACAGCATGTGGTCCCTCGACGACTGGGGATCGATCGCGGCGCCCATCGCCATGAACGAGGGGATGGCCGACTTCTTCGCGGGCGTGCTCACGGACGAGCCGCGCATGGGTGAGTACTCGCTCGCGGCCATGGGCCAGAGCTACATGCGCGACCTTCGGAACACCAACCAGTGCCCCTGGTACCTGAACGGCGAGTCGCACAACGACGGTACCGCCTGGGCCGGCGCCCTGTGGAACGGCCTGAATGCGATCGCGGCCGGAGATCGGGACACGGAGCTCAAGGTCGCGGCGCTGATGATGGCCGCCGAGAGCACGCTGCCCGCGAACGTCACGTTCGACTCCGCGGCCGAGGTCTTTCTCGGCGTGATCGAGGAGGAGATGGGCGCGGATGCCAGGGCCAAGATGCTCAAGGGGTTCGACGACCACAAGATCTACAAGTGCGAGCGGTATTACGACCTGGACAATCTCGAGGGCAAGACGATCCCCTCCATAGCGGTGCCCGCGCCGGCCGATGTGGGTCTCTCCAACTGGGGACCGGCCATGGCCCAGTTCAAGAAGACCATTCACGCGCCCGGCGTGAAGTCCATCAAGGTGGACATCTCCATGGCTGCGGCGTCGACCATGGGATTCGGTACGACCGGGGATCCCGAGCCTTTGGTCATCTTCAAGCCCGGCGACGAGCGGATCAAGATCACCTATGAGGGCAAGAACGCCGCTTCGGACGGACAGGGCGATCCGATCGCGATGGAGGTCAATTCGGCGAAGCCTAAATACACCCTGACCTGGACCCCCGACGGCGGCATTCCGGGCGGAAGCCTGTGGTTCATGTTCGTGAACAAGGGCACGATCCAGGGCGCGTCCGGGGCCCCCAACGTGAAGCTCGGCGACCCGCTCCCGACGCCGGAAGACGCCGGGGCAGGGGATGCGGGCCAGGACGCCGGACTGGGCGACGGCGGCGGCGACGGCGGCGCCAAGGAGGAAGGCGGCGGCGGGAGCTGCGGCTGCAGCACCGTGGGCTCGGTCGGCTCGGCGTCGATGATCGAGGAAGTGCTCGGAGCACTCGTTTCCCTTCTCTAGGGAGAAGGCGGCGCGCTTCACCAGGATCGTCATGCGAGATCTGGGACTCATCCTTGGGGGGGAGATCCGGACCGGATCTCCCAGGGATATCCGAAACCCCTTTGACGGAAACACCGTGAGCCGCATCGGCTTTGCGGATGACGATCTCCTGGGCCGGGCCTGCGCTCTCGCATGGGAGTCCAGGGCCAGGTCGGCCTCGCTCCCGTTGTTCGAGCGGGGACGGATCCTACGCCGGACGTCGGATCTCATCGAGCGGAACGCATCCGAGCTTGCCGAGGCCATTCGGGACGAGGCCGGCAAGCCGATCTCGCTTGCCGAAATCGAGGTGCGGAGGGCCCAGGACACCTTTCTCGAGGCAGCGGCCGAAACGGGAAGGCTCTCAGGAGAGATGCTGCCGTTGGACGCGGCGGAAGCCGGCGCGGGCCGCTTCGGCCTTGTCCGCCGCTTTCCGGTCGGGCCGGTGCTTGCGATATCCCCATTCAACTTTCCGTTGAACCTTGTGGCGCACAAGGTGGCGCCGGCCATCGCGGCCGGCTGCCCTCTGGTGGTCAAGCCAGCGAGCCAGACCCCTTCGCCCGCCATCCTGCTCGGGAGGCTCCTTCGGGAGGCCGGCCTTCCAGACGGCTGCTTGAGCGTGGTGCCGGCTGCCGGGTCCGAGGCGTCGAAGCTCATGGAGTACCCGGGGTTCGGTCTCCTGACCTTCACCGGCAGCGCATCCGTGGGGTGGGGGCTTCGGGGCCGGGTCGGTCGGAAGAAGGTCCTTCTCGAGCTCGGCGGTAATGCAGCCGCCATCGTGGGTCCTGACGCCGACCTCGACCGGGCGGTCGAGTCGCTCGGCCCGGGCTCGTTCGTCTATGCAGGTCAGGTGTGCATCTCGGTGCAGCGGATCTTCGTGCTCCCTCCGCGCTTCGACGAATTCGTGGAGGCCTTCGTGGGGCATGTCCGCAAGCGGATCAGACACGGCGACCCGAGGGAGCGGGGCGTGGTCGTGGGGCCGCTCATCACGGCCAGCGACGCCGATCGAGTGGAGGGGTGGGTCTCGGACGCGGTCCGGAAGGGGGCGAGGGTTCTTCTCGAGGGGAGGAGGAGCGGCAACGTGCTCTCTCCCGTGATTCTCACGAACGTCGATCCGGGCCTTCCGGTCTGCCGGGAAGAGGTCTTCGGGCCGGTGGTGGTGGTCGAGGCCGTGAAGGACTGGAACGAGGCGATAGAGAGGACCAACGACAGCGAGTACGGGCTCCAGGCTGGGGTGTTCACGAACGATCTTGCAGCCCTTTGGGAGTGCTATACTCGACTCGAGGTCGGCGGCGTGATCCACAACGATGCGCCCACTTTTCGGGTGGACCTGATGCCCTATGGCGGGGTAAAAAGGAGTGGTCTGGGGAGAGAAGGCCCGCGGTACGCCATAGAGGAGATGACCGAGCCTAGGCTTCTCGCTTTGAGGCCGTAAGGGCCCGGAAAGGGGGAGGGGGAAATACATGGAGAATCCGCTGAACATCGCCGTCATCGGCGTGGGTGCCATCGGTGGGATCATCACCGGCAACCTGGCGGCCGCAGGGCACCGCTTGGCCGTGGTGGAGGTGATTCCTGGCCACCGGCAGAAGATCGCACGGGAGGGGATCCGGATATCGGGGATCCGGGACTTCGTGGTGAGGCCGGTGTCGGTCCATGAGAGCATCGACGCTCTCGGCAACGCCAGGCTCGACATCGTGGTGGTGGCCCTCAAGGCCACAGTGCTTCCGGCCGTGGCCGGAGAGATCGCGCCGCTCGGGAACGGCCAGGCGCCGCTCGTCTGCTTCATGAACGGCATCGACTCCGAGCAGCCGCTGCTCCAGGCCGCGGGCCCGGAGCGAGTGCTACGCGCGGCGGTCAATTTCGGAGGGAACCTCGCGGGCGACGGACACATCAAGTGGGCATTCTCGAACCCGCCCACGCATCTCGGCGGTTACGCGGCATCGAGCCGGGACCGGGCGAAGGACGTTGCGAGGCTTTTTTCGGCGGCCGGGCTCGGCATGGAGGCGGTGGGCGACATCCGCTCGTATGTCTGGCGCAAGGCTATCGTGAACGCCATGCTCGCCACCGCAGTCCTCACGAACCTCAATATCGGCGAGCAGCTCGATCAGCCCGACATGAGGCGGCTCTTCCTCAAGATCATCGAGGAGCGGATCGCCGTGGCCGAGCGGGAGAAGATCGACCTCGGCGAGGGGTTCTTCGAATACTGCGTGGATTTCCACGAGAGGGCGCGGCAGCACATCCCGCCCTCTGCGCTCGATATCGCGGTCGGCCGGAAAACCGAGGTCGATTTCATCGAGGGCAAGGTCATCGAGTACGGCCTGAAGCACGGCGTCCCGGTCCCGACCCACGAGACCCTTTACGCCCTCGTGAAGGGCAAAGAATCCGGCCTCAAGGAATAGCGGCTCATTCAAGCCCCTTCAGGCGCAAGCAATGCTTGCACCCCGAAGAATGTTCTACTAGTATCGACACGCCATGAAGGTGGGAGTTCGTTTTCTGACGCTGTTTCTGCTGGGGATTCTCCTCTCCGGGTGCCCGGCGAGCGGGGGGATCGACCCGCCGCACGACCGGTTCATCTACCCCATCGGCGCTGCGGTCATCAACGACGGCAAGAGGCTCATGGTGGTGAATTCGAACTTCGATCTCCGGTACAACGCCGGCACCATCACCGTGGTGGACCTCGACAAGGTCGCCGCAACCCAAGGGAACATCGACGATGAGAGCACGGTCATCGAGAAGGACAACGTGCTCGAGCTCGGCGCCTACGCGAGCGATCTCCGGCTTACGCCCGACGGCAAGCACGCCCTCATTCCGGTGCGCGGCGAATCGGCGGTGTCGGTCATCGATATCAATGACGACGGCCGGATCCATTGCAACGAGGGGGCGGATTTCAAGTGCGACGACGACCACCGCATCAAGTCCAACGATAATTTCGACCTCCCCATCGAGCCGTATGCGGTGACGGCCGCGGATTATCACTACGTTCCGGACGACAGCACCCGCAAGGTGACCATGGGGTTCATCACCCACCTCGCGGGGGGCGAGGTGAGCCTCGCCTGCCTCGACCCGCGCATGCCGCCGGAGCTCGTGGGCGTGATCAAGGATCTCCCCGAGAGCGCGAGCGGCGTGGCGATCCAGCCTCGGACCGGGCTCGCCTTCGTCACGAACCGGACCGAGCCCAGGCTGAGCATTCTCCGGATCATGTACGAGGACTCGACCTATCCCTGCAACTCCCCCTACTTCTATGAGCTCGGCTCGTTGAATCTCACCGGGCTCGCCTCGGGCATCGACTCACGCGGTATCGCGTTCTCACCCGACGGCAATACGGCGTTCGTCGTGAACCGGGCTCCGGACGCCCTCGTTCTCATCGATACCTCCATAGACGAGAACGGCGCGCCCAGGAACAAGGTGATGTCGGTGATGGAGATGGACTCGGAACCTTCCCTGGTCGTCCCCCATTCCGAAAAGGACGCAACCGGCCGCGATCATCTGTTCGTCTATGTGGTCTGCTTCGCCGTGAATCGGATCTACATCATCGACCCCGAGATTCGGGAGACCGTGGCCATCATCCTGACCCGCGAGGGGCCGCATCAGCTCGTGTTCGACCCGGTTCGGCCCCGTGCGTATGTGATCCACTTCGTGGAGAACACCATCGGAGTCATAGACACCGAGAAGCGCCAGATCATCCAGCTCATCGGCGCCACGGAGATGCCGAAGTCGCATGGCTGAGCCGAGACGCATCCCGGGGATCGCGGCCCTGATTCTCCTCATCCTTTCCGGGTGTCAGAGCAAGCCGCCCCCCATGAACGTGCGCCAGCTCCAGCATCCCAGGGAGATCGCCCTCGGATGTCTGGACCTCTCATCGGAATCCGAGGTCCAAGGACTTCCCATGGCTTCCTGCACCCCGGTCGTCGACGAGGATGTGGTGCCCAAAGGCACGATGGTGGCGTATATCACCCAGTCCGACTCGGGCGACCTCGGCGTCATGAACGTGGAGGATAACAAGCTTTTCGACCTGGACATCCGGGTGCCGCTCTACTCCTCCATGCCCGTGGGGGACTTTCCCATCGACGTTGTCGCGTCGCCCGACGGACGGTTTGTGTACGTGGCCAACTATGGAAGCGCCGACCTGGCCGTGGTGGACGTGCGGGTTTTCGGCAATCCCACGACCACGGCCCCGCCGGTGCTGCCCCTGGCCGGACGTCCGGCGTCCCTGGAGATTACCGCGGACGGGCAGTTCCTTTTCGTGAGCGAGCCCGAGGAAGGCCGCATCGAGCTCCTTTCCCTCGTGGGCGAGGGATGCGAGCCGGGGAAGGGCCTACGGGCCTGCTCGCTCGGCACCATCAGTCTCCGTGGCGATCTTCCCATTCCTTTGCCTGCCGGCGATGGAGGGGTGCCGGATGCAGGAGAGGATGCGTCCACCGACGCGGGTCCGGATGCGGCCGGGGACGGCGGACAGACCAAAGCCGCATCGCGCTTCGCCCTCGACGCTGCGGCCGACGGATCGCCGGACGCGGCTCCGGACGCTTCACCGGATGCTTCGGCCGATGCGGGCTCCTCCGGTCCCCTGGCCGGTTCCCAGCCCTGGCATCTCCTCCTTTCCCCGCGCGGGGATTTGCTCTACGTGAGCGACATCGGGGGTCGGTTCGTTCTCGAGATGGATGTCGACAAGATTTGCCGGATCGGCCTGGAGGCCGCCGGCGGGACCATCGGCGGGGCAGGGGTGGTGCGCAGGGTTTTCGACGTACAGGCGCCTTCGCGAAGGCTGGCGGTGTCGCCGCGCGTGGACGAGGAGCCGTGGCTCTACGTCGTGGACGACGACAGCGGGGATATCCTGGTGGTGAACCTCAAGACCGGCCGGCTCGTCAACGTCAACGCCGATAATCCCTTGGCCGACTCCCCGGCCATCCAGGTGCCCGCGTTCGTGAGGGATGTCGTTTTCGTGGAGAAGCGCCTTCCTGATCCCGACAGTGAGGACTACGCCATGGGCGACCCCTCGGCGCTGCACGGTCTTTTTGCCGTGGCGGCCAGCTCGAACGGCAATGTCTATGTCATCAATGTGAGGGACGAGCGACCCAAGGGCTGTTTCATCGGCGACAAGCGGGGAGGGGAATACAACGAACAGTTCTGCCCAAGGCATGTGCTCCGATCCGGCAGGAATATCATCGATCCCAAGGAGGGGGAGATGCCTGCGCTCGAGGATCAGCCCATCCTGGAAACCGACGCCGGGCAGCTCGATATCCCCTCTCCGCAGTATCCCACCTTCAAGGGGTGGGAACCCGGACAGACCACGAATGGGGGGGCGCCCGACGGCGGTCTCGCCGTGCAGTACGGCATCTCCTTCAACGATGATCCGAGGCGGGCCCTGAACCAGGACTGGACCGTGGCGCTGAACGGCAAGATCCCGGGCGCCGGGGGATTCGGCGGGACCGTCTACCCGGACGGCTATTTTTCCGATGTGGGAGTGCCCTTCTGCGACAAGGGGGTGAGGGGAGCCGGTGAGGATTACCCCGGCGATATTCTTCTCATCACCACCAAGCCCGCGCCGATCGACCCCAAGACCGACTGCGGCGACTACGAGAAGCTGCCGCTCGTATACCTGGTGGCCAGGGCCTACCAGGATCACGTGGAGCTGACGCGGGCCAAGGGGGGGCCTCCGCTTCCCACCAGGACCTGCTTCCCCATGGCCGTGGGATATGAGATCCGGGCGAACGACGAGTGGGTCGTGGCGGGCACGGCCTCCGGCTTCCTGCACGACCTGGAGGCCGATCCGGACGGCGGTCTGTGCCTTGCCAGCGGCAAGGCGATTGAGGGGAAGAACGGCAGGGCGCGATACAACGAGCCTTTCGTCAATTACTTCTTCGAATTCACGATCCTGCCGCCGACCGATGGGAAGGCGTATCTCCCCCCGAACGAGGGTTATGACTTCAGGTTCACGACCATCAACGGGTTCCTGCCGCTCGGAGCGGACTCGGGTGACATGATCGCCTCGATGGCGCTGGCCCCGAGCGGCATGATCCTGGTGGTGGACGAGTCGGGGATCGGGATCGTGAAGGTCTATCTCAACCCGGGCGGTGTTCTGGTCACGGAAAGCAATGTGAAGTGAGAAAGAAGGCTAGCCCTTCTTCTCGCTCTGCAGCAACGAGTCCCGCTTCTTGCTGTGCTCGCCGACGAGCTTCTCGTAGAGGTGACGGCCCAGGCTTTCGATCATCAGCCGTTCGACCGTGTGCTCGATGTTCTTCTTCTCGTTGGGGTTCTTGTAATTGAACTTGATTCCCATGCCCGGCGACTCCTCGTCCCCCTCCTCGCCGGGCTTGATGATCCACTGGACGCGGCCCGAGAGGACGAGCGGCTCGTCCAGGGTCGGGACGTAGAGCTTGAAGACGAACTCGGTCCCCACGTCCAGCGGCTTGTGGGTCTTGATGAACGTTCCGCCCTTGCCGATGTTCCGGGTGTAATCCGCGAAAAAGGTGTTGAGGCGTTTGTATTCCACCTGCAGCTCGATGGGGAACCGGGGTGACGATCGCTTTTCTTCGTTGTCCTTTTCGCTCATACGATACCTCGCTAAGTTTTCGAAGAAAACATTACCCGGTTTCCGGTCCAAACTCCATCAAATAGTGGCTCGTGGGGCCTGCCGTTTCCGGACAGGAAATCGATCCGCTTCCTGGACAAAAGATATGCGGGGCGCTATTCATCCACCTATCGAAGGGGGCGGGAGAAAGACAGAGCGCGCCGGCTGTAGCGCAGGAAAGGAGAGAGCACGAGATGACGGCAATCGCGATGGGAACCCTCTTGGTGCTGGCGTTCGGCATGTTCATCTGGTCGGCTGGGAGGCGCTGGCTGCTGATGGTAGCCGGAGCGCCGGACGCCCGATTCGACCGCATCGGCGAACGGATCAAGAGGATGTTCGTCTACGCCTTCTTCCAGCGCAAGCTTCCCTGGTATCCGCTAGCGGGCTTCGCCCACATGCTCATCTTCTGGGGGTTCCTCGTGCTTCTCCTGAACACGATGATCCTGTGGGGCAAGGCGTTCGACCCGGATTTCGGGATGTTCTTCTTTCACCCCGGTACCACGATCGGCGATCTCTACTTTTTCGTGAAGGACCTGTTCGTGGTGCTGGTGGTGGTCGCGACCGCCGTGGCCCTGTTCAATCGCGTCGTGCTCCGCCCGGCTCGGCTCACGCTGTCCTTTGAGGCGACCCTGATCCTGCTCATCATCTTCACCATGATGGTGGCCGAGGGATTCTGGGGGGCGTGGGAAGTCCGGAAGAGCTGGGGCGCCGGCGGGCCCGCCTACGTGCCGGTGCTCCCCTTCGGCTCGGTCCTGGCCATGGCCCTTGCCGGCCTGGACACGTCAACCATGGAGATCCTGGGATGGGTGGGCTACTGGGTCCACGTGGTTCTGGTGCTCGTCTTCCTCAACATTCTGCCGTACGGGAAGCACTTCCATGTGGTGACGTCCATTCCGAACGTCTTCCTCTCGAGCCTCAAGCCCGCCGGTTACCTCGCCCCGGACGCCGGGGTGGAGTCCCAGATGAAGGAAGACGCGGCCGGCGGGGATGCGGAGCCGATTTTCGGTGTGGGCAAGGTGGAACAGCTCACGTGGAAGGGGATCCTGGATCTCTACTCCTGCACCGAGTGCGGACGGTGCAGCGACAACTGTCCCGCCGCGATCACCCACAAGAAGCTCTCGCCCAAGATGGTCATTTGCGATCTCCGCGATAACCTGAAGGCGAGGGAGGGGTCGATTCTGGGCAAGCAGGAGGGGGACGGGAAAGGGGCGCCGGCGCAGCTCGTGCCGGAGGCCGTCGATTCGGTGGCGGTGTGGGACTGCACCACCTGCCGGGCCTGTGAGGACCAGTGCCCGCTCCTGATCACGCATCCCGAGAAGATCGTATCCCTCCGCCGGAACCTTGTTCTCGACCGGGGGGAGATCCCCTCGGGCATCGCCAACGCCCTCCGCGGGCTCGAGAACAACGGCAATCCGTGGAGCCTCTCCCCAATGGATCGCGGAAAATGGGCCGAGGTGCTGGGCGTCGAGCCGTTCGATTCCGGGAAGCACGACGTCCTCTACTTCGCCGGGTGCGCGGCATCCTATGACGATCGCGCCCAGAAGATTTCCCAGGCCACGGCGAGGCTGCTCAAGAAGGCCGGGGTCAAATTCGGCATCCTGGGCGCGGACGAGCCCTGCTGCGGCGATCTGGCGCGACGGGCGGGCAACGAGTTTCTGTTCCGGATGATGGCCGATACGCTGGTCGGGGTGTTCCGGGAGCGCGGGGTGAAGAAGATCGTCACGCCGTGCCCGCACGGCTACAACATTTTCAAGAACGAGTACCCGGACTTCGGAGGGACATGGGAGGTCGAGCACCACAGCCGTCTCCTCGCGAGGCTGGTGCAAGAGGGGAAGCTTCCCTTGACCGAGCGGGTGGAGCATTCAGCCGTATTTCACGACCCCTGCTACCTGGGACGGTACAACGGAGTGTACGAGGCGCCTCGGGACATCCTCCGGGCCGTGCCTGGGATGAGGCTGCTCGAGCCCGAGCGGACCGAGCACCGGGCCCTATGCTGCGGCGCCGGCGGGGCGCAGTTCTTCACCGAGGAGTCGAACGAGGAACGGATCAGCCAGGCCAGGACCGCCCAGCTCCTCAAGACCGGCGCCGAGGCCGTGATCACAGCCTGTCCCTTCTGCATGACCATGATATCGGACGGTCTCAAGGCCAAGGATCTGTATGATCTCAAGGGGCAGCTCGATATCTCCGAGGTTCTCGATATCGCCTGCGGCACCGCTCCCCACCGGAAACTGCTTCGCGAGAAATCCGACGCTCCGGCGTGAGACGATCCACACCCATCGGGGCAATCGCTGGTTCGGCCGGCGCCGGAGCCCGCTTGCATGGCTTTGTGTATAAAAAATATTTTTTATGATAACATGCGAGCACATCGTTTCATCAGGACCTTTGGGAACAAGAGGTATCATGGAAACCAAACCCGATGCATCGAAAGATGTGAAAGCGACGTACTTCCGACCTTGGGTCTCGGTCGTCATCGTCATCGTTCTGGTAGGGCTTTTCGCTGGATTCCGAACCCGTTCCGAGCAGTCCCAGGCGGGGGACGCCCGGCTCGGATACGATATCATGATCGCCACGGAACGGGTCAGGGTTCACTACTGGACGCAATGGAAAGCAACGAACCCCGCTGGGACCGTGTCCCAGTTCCTGAATGAGGTCAAGAACCGCAGAATAGGAGAGAAAAACGATCCGTTCATCATCCAATAT
>Ga0315282_10014276_pt1 | contig 11855 bp, 9 predicted proteins | sample YL17G07_20_MG_FD_203693 | JGI IMG/M metagenome (GOLD analysis project Ga0315282, IMG submission 203693) | Sediment microbial communities from Yellowstone Lake, YNP, Wyoming, USA - YL17G07_20 | ecosystem: Environmental > Aquatic > Freshwater > Lake > Sediment | place: USA: Wyoming | collected... | reverse complement strand
AGAGCAGCAGTTGCTATGATCTCAACATGTGCGGGGAAACCAGTTTCCATATACGTTCGCGCAGTATCCGGTACTTCGAAAGGATTGAAAGCAAGAGACAGCCGACACGTTAGATCAAGAAGAATCGACCTTATTCAGAAGAGATAATAGTGAGCTATCCCAGAAGGCTTATGGGAATGAGGACGCCAGTCCCAGATTGACCTTCAGATGCAGAAGGTGTGATAGTCTCTGCGACGGACCGACCCAAACGATTCTCCACAACTTGTGACTAACTAGGTTTGTTTCTGTTTCTGCAAAAGGTTTTTACGTCCTCTCTGGGTTCTACAGGACAAATGGTCACACAGAGACCACAACCATAGCGAGCGTCAGAATTGTGGTGCATTCTTCGATCTTTCCAAACGCGGGCTTCAAAAACACAGCGTTCGATACACTATCATCTACGCCCTCATAGATGCGCCAAGCTCCGCCGGTTCTGCGGTTTTTGCGTATAGTGATAGGAAACCAAACTTTGCCTTGGGTTCTGGTGCCACCCACTTAGCAAGCCTGTCTCGGATCTCATCATCAGGTACCTCGAGGTCAAGCCTCCGTCTGGGGATATCGATAACGACACTGTCGCCATTTTTGACGGCTGCTATGGGCCCCCCTAGAGCAGCCTCAGGTGACACGTGACCTATTATTGGGCCTCTGCTGAAACCTGAGAACCGTCCGTCAGTTACCAGCGATACTTTTCCGTCTAGACCCATGCCGACGATCGATTCCGTGGAAAGCATCACCTCTCTCATGCCAGGGGCCCCTCTCGGTCCCTCATACCTGATTATGATTATGTCTCCGTCGCGTATAGTCCCATTTCGAATCGCCCTGTAGCTATCCTCATCACTATCAAAGACTACTGCAGGACCTTTTACGCTGAGTCTATCCTTGTTCACCGCGCTTTGTCTGACTATCGCACCACTGGGAGCCAGCGAGCCTCTGAGAACTGCGAGCCCTCCTTCTCTGTATACCGGGTCAGAGATCGGTCTTACTACGTCTGGGTTTCCACAAGACGCCTGACACAAATTCTCTCTCAAAGTTCGTCCTGAAACTGTCAGCACATCGAGATCCAGTCGATCCATAAGTTGACTCATTACAGCCATGACTCCCCCAGCCCTATGAAGGTCAACAACATTGTACGGGCCATTTGGTCTGACCGCGCATATGCAGGGAGTAACCCTGCTCAATTGGTCGAATCTGTCTAGCTTAACATCTACTCCAATCGTTCGTGCAATTGCGATAAGATGTAGAGGAACATTCGTTGAACCACCAATTGCCAAATCTACTTTTATGGCATTGTCAAAAGCAGCTCCAGTAATGATGTCCGATGGTCTAAGGTTACTTCGTACCAGTTCGACGATCTTTCTCCCCGATTCTCTTGCACTGCTCAACCTCTCTCCGTAGATCGCCGGGATTGTCGAAGATCCGGGTAAACACATTCCTAGCGCTTCAGTGATTATCTGCATACTATTCGCTGTGCCAAGTACTGGGCAAGCTCCACACGTTGGACAGGCCGCCTTCTCCCACATAGATAGATCTTGGTCGCTGATTCTTCCTAACGGGTATGCTCCAAGAACTGCAGAGCCTACATCAGGCATAAGAATCTCTTTTCCACCGTAGCTACCTGGAAGCATGGGGCCGCCCGTTACCACTATTGAAGGCAGGTTCAATCTCGCTGCAGCAAGCAATTCGCCGGGGACCACGTTGTCGCATGTTGACAGAAGGGCCAGTCCATCCAATCTGTGAACCTCCGAGACGACCTCGATTGATGCCGCAAGCGCATCTCTGAGCGGAAGTTCATAATTCAGCGCGTCCCCTCCACTAGGGCCTAGGGCAATCGCTCCACAGGTCGAGATCGCGCCGAATTCCAATGGGGTTCCTCCCGCCTGCCATACTCCCGCTTTGACAGCTTCGGCAACCTGTTTAAGATGAAAATGGCCTGGCGACAGTTCATTCCAAGTATTGACAACTCCTATCATGGGACGATCAAATTCAGAATCGCCCAATCCGACGGCTCGGTATATGGTTCTCCTGATGACCCCTTCTATGCCTTTCATCAGTTTTGAGCTTCTCCACTCCCGTTGCATGTTTTGACCGTCTCAAGAATTCTTAGAAATGGCGGCCCATAGGATAAAGGTTTCAGCTGAACTTCTACAAGTGAAGATCTTTCTGAACTGAACTACACTACGTTGCTACAAATCCCCACTAATAGGCAGAACCGCTCCTAATAGTGCGAAACAAGATTCTTGAATCCTAAACTTCAAGAGCTGTTCCTACGAATTCCACTATATCTTCCCAGTTCTAAGAAACTCACTCAATCTATGCGTGTCTAGTCCTGCTATATGCAGTTTCTCTACTGTCCGTCCGCTTGCCCAATAATTAACTTCGTTCACTGCGCATGCAAGATCAACGAAGGCTCGGGTGATAGGCATATCGATCCCGAGCATCTCGCCTATTGAAACGTAGGGCACGAGCCCGTACGGAACATCCTCTGTGATATAGCGATGTTGCAGACTGTTGGGGCCGCTCATCGGTTTTAACGGATCTGAGGTGGCCAAAGCTTCATAGACAGTCTTCTGAGGAGAAGACATCCACCCAGATTCGAATAGGAGATTCTGATAACTTATCTCCCTAAGTTTCAATGCCCTTGCGATCGCTAGCCGTTCTTTATCTACTCTTTCTATCATCTTTGCCACAGAAGGGGTTGCACCTTCTCTGTAGAATGGGAATGCCCCCTTCTCAAATTCCACTCGAGCCGCGTTCATCAAGGTTACAGGGACGTGAAGAGGGCAATTCAGGTCTTCTAGTCCGGTCTCCATCACGTTCGTCGCTGCAACGGTTGCTGGAAATACTTTTTTCAGATCATCTACAAATTTGCTGGTCCCAAGTGCTGGGAAAGCGGCAGCGAACATTTTTTTTGTAACTAAGAATATTGTGACTTCGCCGGGTCCTGTGATCCTGCACATATAGGCCAACGTATTCGTCTCACCTATCTCGACTTTATCCTCCACTTTCCATTGCTTCAGAACCACGTAGGATTCCAACGCTCCACCAGGATGGCCAGGGTGTACGAGTATTCTCTGACCGTCTTCCAAATGTGGAATGCAGAGGCCTATCATCTTCTGATGACCGTAAGCCGGAACGGTGACGACGACAAGGTCTACATCTTTCAAAGCTTTTTCTATGTCGGTTGTGACGATATTCAGCTTTGCGAATTCTCGCGCAGAGGCTCTTTTGACCTCAATTCCGCCCCTCTTTATGATAGGTTCTATCCCTTGTTTGAACTCCGGAAGCTCGAACAGGTTAACTTCGAACCCTGAAAGCGCAAGGCTACCTGCTGACGCCTGTCCACCATGTCCGGCGCCCAGAACTACAATCTTGCTAATTGCCATCGTTGTTTCCCCTAGTTCCTTTTTCCTATTTCTTTGTAATCATCATCTCGTCCATAAGGACTTTCTTGTCGGTCTTACCATGCACATTGGCTACTTGCTGTTCGACAGAAAACTACTTTGGTTTTAGAGTAGCAGATGTCTGTGGAATACTGTGAGTGGATCTATTTCGAGCGCACTGCTCGCCAGCCTTCAGTAGAAAGACTTGTAAGCGGTGGCGCAAAATCTCTTGTTATGATCAAAGTTGCAGTTTCAGGTGCATTGGGTCGAACTGGAAGCCTGATCGTGAAGAGCCTTGTTAGCCAAGAGGATATGAAGCTCGTGGTAGGGATCGTTAGACCTAAACACGCTAAAGTGGGTGTTGATGTCGGCGAGGCAATAGGTATTGGCAGGTTGGGAGTCGATGTGATGGGTATGGATCGATTGGATGACGCGCTTGCCAAAGAGAAGCCTGGCATCCTCGTTGATTACACCAACCCTGAGGCATCAGTCTCAATCGTGAAAACTGCCGCAAAGCGCAAGGTAAACCTCATTATAGGTACGACCGGTCATAGCCCAGAACAACTGGCTGAAATTCTGACCACTCTAACCACACATAAGGTGTCAGCAGTCATGTCGCCGAATATGAGTATCACAGGTAACTTACTCTTCAAGCTCGCAGAAATGTCGGCGAAGACCCTTGGCAGAGACTTCGACGTGGAGATAATGGACATCAAAGACAGACATATTGGAAAGGCTCCCACTCCCACAGGTACTGCAATGACTGTCGCTATGACCGTTGCAAAAGCCTTTGGAACAGATATGAATGAGATTACGGTGTACGGCAGACCAAAGGGTCTAGAGAAGACGCAGAAGGACAGGCCTAAGGGTCAAATCTGCATGCACGCGATCAGAGGGGGCTCAGGTGGAGATTACCACGAGGTCCAGGTGATGTATGCGGGGGAATCGCAAAGAATTGTGTTGGTTGGAAGGACCGATGGAGGAAGTCCTATAGTGGAAGGAACGATAAGAGCGATCAGGTTCCTGCATAGAAGTCACGAGCGAGGCAAAATATTCAACATGTTGGATGTGCTGGGACTGAAATAGAGATTACCTACGCGGAAAACAAGAAAAATTCATAGAGAAAATGACGTGAAGAGAAAACCTCAGCAGGAATTTGAATGAAGATTCAAACAATTGAAAGTATCCCAGTACTTTATCACGTATTGAAAGAAGGGTGGGGTGAGGAGAGTAAAACTGGGACTAAGAAGTATGGGATATGGCCGTCGACTATGCCCGCGGTCCTGATAAAGATCATTACAGCCGACGGCCAGATGGGAGTTGGCGAGGCTATGGCCATGCACTGGTACCTTGGAAATACTCAGGTTCATAACTACAAGTTACTTCAGCTATATGAGAAACAACTGAAAGGCGAAGACCCAAGAAATCTCGAGAGAATTCATAAGACATTGGTTTCAATCGCAGGTAGAGGGGCTCCAAGTGTCCGAGCAGCGGACGACGCTGTCGACATGGCGCTCTTAGACCTCTTGGGGAAAGCTTGGGGAGAACCGATCCACAACCTGTTAGGGGGCGCTCATCATCTCAAGATTCCTATTAATCCAAATCTGTATCTGGGCACACCGGAACAAATGGCTGAACAGGCAAAGAAATTTGTCAAACTTGGTTATAGAGCGCTCAAGATAAAATGCGGCATGGACATTGAGGAGAAGGGCTGGAGTCTTGAGACCGTCGCTTGGGACATTAAGAAACTTGTTCGAACTCTGGAGGAAGTTCCGGAAACCGTGTTGATCGATGCAGATTCCAACCAATCCTGGGGAAACTACAAGCGGGCGATAAGCATTGTGAAAGCCTTCGGATTGGAGAAGTATTTGAACCTTGGAATCGAGCAACCTGTTCAATACATGGATATCGAAGGCGCTAGCAAGATTGCCAGGGCAATTAGGCTGCCACTAATCCTCGATGAATCGATTTTCTCACCTGAATCCTTACTAGATGTAATCAGAAGGAACGCTGCAGATAGGATCGTGATTAAGACTGTCAGGGTTGGGGGAATTTACGTAGCTAGAAAGATGATAGCCATGGCGGAAACGGCCGGGATAGACGTGGCGATTGATGGGCTTCCTTATTCGAAGATCGGCGACACAGCAATGTCTCACCTTGCAGCCACAATAAGGGAGCCCTATCCAGGAGATCTTGAAAGCCACACGTGGCTTAAAGAGGATCCTGTTAAGAGTGGTGGCTTGGTAGTAGAAGATGGCCACGCGAAGGTCCCATCTTCGCCAGGACTGGGAATAGAGCTCGACGAAACCGCGATTGAAGAGATGCGAACCAAAATAGACCTCTAGAAGGGCCTTCAAAGATTCTGTCATCTCCTGAAAGGCAAAGAGGAGTCGCCAGAGCCATCGATCTTTTAGAGGTTTAGGAGAGACTTGGTCCGAGGTTTCGAGTAGGCTTGTAACTCGCCTCTATTTCTCATAGATGTCTACTCTTCCATCCTAGATTCCTCATTCAACATCCATAACGCCCTTGTTTCAAGATAGCCAATAAACGGCTTGAGAGCTTCTGTCTTCTTGCTTGACTCCCTATTTCACATCCGCTAGAAAGGTTCATTATCTGCCCAAGTAATGCTCATCTTGATGTCACTATGACAGAGAAACTTTCTGGAGTTGTGTTGCCTATTCCCACACCTTTCACGCGGGATTACACTGTGGACGAAAAGGCCTTGAGAGACATCATAAGCTTCTACATCGAAAAAAAGGCAGATTGTATTGCTCCGTGCGGAAGCACTGGCGAATTCGCTTTTCTATCATTCGATGAACGAAAAAGGGTGGTAGAGATAGCAATTGACCAGGCCAACGGAAAGATCCCGGTGGTGGCTGGCACACACGCGCTTACCACTGCTGAAGCAGTATCGCTCACGAAACATGCTAAAGACGTGGGCGCGAATGCAGTTCTTGTTGTACCCACTTACTATCTGAAACCTACTGAAAAGGAATTGTACGGCTACTATGCAGACATGGCCAAAGTGGGGATTCCAATCGTCATATATAACAACCCTTGGACAAGCAAGGTGGACATCAAGCCAGAGTTGATTGCGAAGCTCGGCGAGGATTTTGAGAATATAAGATATGTAAAGGAAAGCTCCGGATCGATCCAGCGGATTCATGAGATACTACGTTTGACAGATAAGATTACAGTTTTTTGCGGATCAGATGATCTGGCTCTCGAGTCATTTGCGATGGGCGCCAAAGGCTGGGTAGCAGCTGCTGCAAACATCTGTCCTAGACAGGCCCATGATCTATATTATGCCGCTGTCGTGGAGAAGAAGATAGACGAGGCCATGAAACTCTATCTTCGCTTGCTCCCCCTCTTCAACCTCTTGGAGAGCTCTGGCAGGTACGTACAATACGTCAAGGCAGGACTTGATCTGCTGGGTCATCCCGTCGGACTGCCTAGGAGACCACTGCTCCCGGTAAGCCCAGAAGAAAAAGATTCGCTCAGAAGGATTATGGTTGAGGCGGGCATCCTTTGACAGGATAGCGCGCCAAGTATGGTCAATGGTTTTATCTTTTGATGCCGGCTTATGTTCAGTGGATATGTTAGGTGAGAGCGTTGGCAAGAAAGCCACTAAAAGGAGTCTTTCCGTTGATGCCCCTCGTTATCGGACCGAATCAAGAGCTGGATTTGGATGGGCTCAAGAGTAATATTGAAGCTTATGAGGAGGCCGGTTTTCAAGGTTACGTAGCCTTCGGTTGCATGGGAGAGTTTTACGCCACTAGCGATGAGGAGTTCAGGAAAATCATTGACGTCGCGGTAGACGCGACCAAGAAGATTGCATGCGTCTTCGGCACAACCTTCCATAACACTGGGGAGTGCATAAAGCGTACAAAATACGCAGAGGATGCGGGCGCCGATGGTGTGATGGTAGGGCTGCCATATCTCATTCCCTGCACGTTCGAGGCCGCCTACGAACATTATCGACAGGTCAACGATGCTGTGGACGACATCCAAATAATGGCGTACAATAATCCCTCTTCATTCCGCTTCAACATAACCCCAGAACTCTGGGATAAACTCATGGAACTTGATAGAATTAAGGCAGTTAAGGAATCAAATGGCGATGTTGTTCACCGAACGAGAGTTGTCAGCCGCATCGCTAAGCGGATCAACGTGTTTCCCGGAGGCGAAAACTGGTTGCTTGGAGATGCACTGCTCGGCGCAAACGGAATCGTCTCGGTGGTCGGGCCGGGTACACCGAAAGCGACTCTAGCGTTCTTCGACGCGTGCATGAAACGAGACCTCAATAGAGCCATTCCATTCCACATGAAATTCTCAGAACTCTTCGGTGATGTAACAGCTGATAACGAGGTTGCTTGGCTCAAGGCCTGTGCGGAAATTGGAGGATTGAAAGCGGGTCCCCCTCGGGCTCCTTATGCTCCCATCGATCCACAGCTGCGAAAGAGACTCGAAGCCTCTTTAAAAGAGATTAACGCGATTGTCTAGAGACCAACCTCCATTTTTGCGTAGTGTAGTCATGATCAGAGGCGCTCCATTATGACGAATGCTTTGTTTCTAGAAGACAGCTACTTGAAGGAGTGCGACGCTACTGTCGTGTCCGTAAAGGACGACAAGTATGTTGTGCTTGACAGTACCATATTTTATCCGAAGGGTGGGGGACAACCTTACGACGTAGGGAAGATTGTTAGAGGTGAGGATGAATTCCAGGTTATCTACGTGGGCAAGTTCTCAGGTGAGATATCGCATGAAGTTGATCATCCAGGCCTAGCGCCTAATAACCAAGTTCGCTGCGTCCTCGACTGGGACAGACGATGCAAACTGATGCGAAGCCACACAGCAGCTCACACTTTGGCTTCTATCTTGTGGAAGGGTACAGGTGCTCTTATCACAGGTAACCAGATAGAGCTTGACAAGGTTCGGTTTGACTTCAGTCTCGAGAATTTTGATCGTGAAATCTTTCAGGGTTTCATTGCAAAAGCGAATGAACTCTTCAAGAAAGATATTCCAGTCCTATGGTACGGGCTGCCTCGTCAGGAGGCCTTGAAGATTCCTGGAGTCGTGAAAATGGCCGAAGCCTTCCCGCCAGAGATTACTAAGCTAAGGATTGTCGAGATCGTCGGGGTTGACAAACAAGCTGATGGTGGAACTCATGTCAAGAACCTGAAAGAAGTCGGCCAAATAGAGTTTCTGAAGGCCGAGAACAAAGGAAAGAACAATCGTAGAGTCTACTTCCGCCTAGTTCCCTGATCAAAACGATTCCACTTACGGAGAATCATTTTGAACCAATAGGTGGATAGCGATTTGGCGAACCCACGTTGAGAATTGAGAAGATTGAAGCTCTACCTGTAAGTTTGCCAGTCGAACCATTTTGCGATGCGTACGGAACCTATGACCATCTAAACTATGTCATTGTTAAGATCCATACCAATGAAGGATTAACCGGCATTGGAGAAGCTTCGCCGATCGATCCTTCATTCAGTGGAGAAACGCAGGAATCGATAACCACAACGGTCGAAAAAATTATGGACCCAATTATCCAGGACAAGACCCGTTCAATATTGAAAAGATAGAATCACTGATTTTCGTGCTTCTGTACTAGCCTCAAGGGATAATTCGTGAAGCGAGGGTGAAGACTATGATGTGGAAGATATTGAAAGAAGATGTCAGAGGTTCTCGATCGTAGTAGGGGTCGGCCACTACTTCGTCCTCTGCATCTTGGGCGATGACCTGTCTTGTTCAAAGGCAGCATTCGAAGCCTGATGAATTGGGGAGGTTTCTGGAAGAAAGCATAATCCTCACTGATCAACCATTGTTGGAACTCATCAAGAAACTAGGCAGTTCACACTCGACAATGGCGGTGACATACCTTCCGATTCCGAAGCTTCCTAAAGACAACGCCTTGGCTAGGCTCTATCAACTTGAGAAACTTGGTGTTCTCACATCAAAGCTAGAAAAACGAGATGAAGATCACATCAGGGTCTTCAGGGGAACTTCTCTTGCCACGAGGATAGCCGACATCATGAGCACAGGATAGGATATTCCGCTCAACTAGCGATAGTCGGCTCAGCAGCTTCGACTCGCGTTTTGTATGATAGTTATCCACTTGTTTTGGCCTTCCACTTTGATTCCACATGCCTCAGCAGGCATTTTGCCTTCTAGACTTTCATGTGGTCTCAAAACATGTGATAGCCCGATAGAATCGGCGCATCTTTCCGCTTTAGTCCCCTCATGACTTTTTCTTAGTCTCTCCGTCAGTGATAACCTTCAGTGATAATCGCAATGGCAACGCTTTTATCGCTAAGCTCAGCATACGGTTATGGGGTCTTTTGTTATGAGTCAACAAGAAAAAGTTTCTAGACGTAACTACGTAACAGCTGGTCTTGGCGTAGCGGCCTTGGCCGGATGGGGCGTAGCAGGATACTTGGCTTCCAGGCCTTCAGCACCGGCACCGCCCACAGTGCCTGAGAAGATGGAAATACTGTTTGGGGGCTTGTTCTGCACCTCAGGGTCTGCGGCGATGTTCGGCGCGGGGATAAAAGCTGCCTCAGAGGTAGCGCTCGAACACATAAACAATCACTTGGAAGAAGTAGGTTCGAATATACGGTTTAACATGGTGAGTGCTGACACTGGGACTACAGCGGAAGGGACGTTGAAAGCTATTACGAGTCTTGCCGAGACAAAAGGTGTGAAAGCAGTCGTTGGACCTGGCAATAGCATTGAGGTCGGCGGTATCAAGTCCTATTGTGACGCTAACAAGATAGTTGCAGTAGCCATGTCGAGTTCAGAGGCTTATTCTATAAAAGATTACATATTCCGCCCATTCGTTACTAACCACCTTACGGCTCCTCCTATTGCCAGACTCATGTGGTCGTTGGGAATTAGGAAAGTCGCGTGTCTCTACAGAGATGATGCGTTTGGCAGCTCGCTGCATGATTTCACTAAGGCCGAGTTTGAGAAGTTAGGTGGGACATGGGAGAGTACCAAGTACATGATAGATCTTCCTGACTATTCCAGCGAAGTAGCGGCACTGAGCTCCGCGGTCTCCGGGTTCGGAGCCGACGAAAAAACAGGAGTCTTTCACGTAACGTTCGAAACTGACGGATTAAACATATACGGGCATGCTGCAACTGACCCGATGCTGAGCAAGGTTAAATGGTTTGGTACAACGGATTCAAAGAGAGATGCGTTTCTGCCACCTGCTGCTCCGCCATCGATCGGCGATTTCCTGGTAAAGGTGGAGTCACAAGGACTTTTCCCGGTAAATCCCTTGAACGAAGTCAATAGGAAGTTCGCTGACGCATTCAAAGCGAAGACCGGTAATAATGCCACAGGCTGGGACACCTACTTCTATGACGACACTTGGCTTCTCGCGCTGGCTCTTTTGGAGACAGGGGGGAAGTTTGGCGAGCCGCTGTGGAAAGCTGTTCCCGAAGTGGCTGGACGATACCTTGGAGCCTCTGGACCAACACCACTCGACGAGAACGGTGACTTGGCTCGAGCTGACTTCGGCGTCTGGCACGCTACAAAGAAAGATGGGAAATACCAGTACGAGTACTTCAAGTACTATTCGGCCACTACAGGTGAATTCGCTCCGTGGGTTCCTGGCGCATTCATGGCTTAATCCCCCTTCCTCCTTTTTTTGACTGAACAGTATTCATCCTTACGTTTGCTAGATTTTCCGGATCATCGGATCGGAGTCTAGCCTTGCACATAGTCTGCATTATCAGGCCTTGGAAGGATTGAGGATGGAGTTGTTGTTTGTCGATTCTATTGTACGTTCGATCTTGGTTGGCAGCCTCTTTACACTTGTAGCGATAGGAATAACACAGACATATGCTGTCACGAGGATACCTAATTTCGCTCATGGTGAGTTGGTGACAATAGGAGCGTATCTAACCTGCATCGTGACGAAGACTCTGAGTTTTCCGTTGAGCCTTCCAATCGCCATCATAGCAGCTTTCCTGGGATCAGCTGCGACAGTTTTATCGATAGATGAGATCGTTTTCAAGCCATTGACACGTAGAGCCGCAACACCATTAATGTTAATGGTAGCTTCTTTCGCTGTGTCAATAGGGATAAGGTACTCCCTGTATGTAGTAGTCGTGTCACAAAGGTTGCTAACGGTAATGTCCGAAATATCTGTACAGACGGTCTATGTCATTGGCGATGGTAAGATAACAAATTTGTTCTTATGGGCAGTACCCACGACGGCCGCTTTTGTTTTGATGCTTGAGTTCCTTTTTCTTAGGACAAAGACTGGGAAGGGTATGAGAGCTGTGGCTGAAAACGTCTCACTTGCCCGTGTCACTGGAATAAACATTGATCATATTAGACGGTTAACTTGGATTATAGGCGGTGGGCTTGCAGGCGTCGCTGGATCATTCTGGGCTATCTTCACTCAGACTAATCCTGAAATCG